>OIEP01000024.1_pt1 | contig 194147 bp, 171 predicted proteins | sample 1581861 | NCBI WGS metagenome assembly OIEP01 (sample SAMN03281009, study PRJEB24777) | human gut metagenome | isolation source: fecal sample PR192 from 1 month old female Indian infant, vaginally...
CGCGATTACGGTCAATATCGACATTAATTTGTGGAAAATTATTCTGGTATGTTGAAAAAAGTGGCGTCAGCACAGGTGATTTAGCTGCTTCTGCCTGAAAGCGTCGAAGTACTTCGGCCATTCCGTCGTAACCGATATTTCCTCTGTCTTCAAGCTGCAATTTGAATCCCCCCAGGGAACCCAGACCCATAACGGGTGGTGCCGGGAAAACGGCCGCAAAATCTGTGCCAGGAAGTGACTGATATCTGGCATTCAGAGAGGCGGCAACATCATCTGCGCTAATGCCAGGCCGTTGCTCAAAAGGCTTGAGGAGGACAAATGTCAGACCGGAACCAGGGCTTGTGGTGGTGCCGTTTACAGACAATCCAGCATAAGAAGATGTGGAAGATACTCCTGGCTCACTTCGTGCTATTTCATTCATTTTTTCCAGTACCCGGTCTGTTCTGGACAATGATGTGCCAGCAGGAAGCTGCACAAAACTGATAAGGTATTCTTTATCCTGAGCAGGGATAAACCCCCCAGGTACAGACCTGCCCAGTAACAGCGTAATTGCCAGCAGAATGCCATAAATCACCATAATCAGAATCTTGCGCTGGCCAAGCGCGCCAACACCTTTTTCATATCGCCTGGCACTACTGTTGAACAGGCGGTTGAAAAAAGTAAAGAACCGTCCACAACTACGATGCATAATGCGCGTAAGCCAGTCGCTGTCTGTATCACGTGGCTTCAGCAGCATGGCAGAGAGAGCCGGTGAGAGCGTAAGGGAGTTAATAGCGGAGATAATCGTTGAAACTGCTATTGTCACTGCAAACTGCTGATAAAACCTCCCGGTCAGGCCACTCATAAAAGCCAGCGGAACAAATACGGCACTCAGCGTCAGCGCGATCGCAATAATGGGACTACTGACTTCCTGCATAGCCTTGCAGGCGGCATGATATGGCGTCATGCCTCTTTCTATGTTTCTTTCTACATTTTCAACAACAACAATGGCATCATCAACGACAATGCCAATAGCCAGGACGAGGCCAAAAAGGCTCAGGGCATTGATTGAAAACCCAAAAAGGTACAGAAATGCCATTGTGCCGGTTATCGAAACGGGAACAGCCAGCAGAGGAATGATTGATGCTCGCCAGGTCTGGAGGAAAAGAAAAACAACCAGTACCACGAGGAGTATGGCCTCAAAAAGAGTATGAAGCACAGCCTCTATACCCGCCCTGACTGATTTGGTTGGATTGTAAACTATCTGGTAATCCAGTCCTTCAGGGAACTGTTTTTTCAGCTCTTCCATTGTGCGACTTACCTGTGAGGCAATTTCCAGAGCATTTGCGCCCGGAGACTCCTGTATGGCCAGCGCTACCGCAGGTTTTTTATCCAGGTAAGTACGCATGGCATAATTTTCAGCGGCCAGTTCAATACGGGCGACATCTTTCAATAATGTCGTTCTGGTATCCTGTCGGGCATGGAGCACAATGTTGCCAAATTCTTCAGCCGTTTTAAGCCGACCGCTGGCATTAACTGACAACTGTAACGGTGTTTCTTCTGCCATAGGGGCTGCGCCAACGCTTCCCACTGGTGACTGGGCGTTTTGTTCACGGATAGCAGAGGCGACATCTGATGTTGTCAGTCCGCGAGCAGCCATAGCATCAGGATTAAGCCAGATTCGCATCGCGTAACCACCGGGGCCCCATACTGATACCTGGCCCACTCCCTCTATACGCGAGAGCTGGTCTTTGATGTTACGTATGGCGTAATTACTGATGTAATTATCGTTATATCTGCCATCAGGCGATATCATATGAACGGCAAGTGTGATATTCGGCGAGCTTTTATTCGTTGTGACACCCAGTCGCTGGACATCTTCAGGTAACCGGGGCAGAGCCTGCGACACCCGGTTCTGCACCCATTGCTGAGCCTGATCGGGATCTGTGCCCAGTTTGAATGTCACTGTCAGATAGAGATTGCCATCCTCATTTGAAAGTGACTGCATATACAGCATATTCTCTACGCCGTTCACAGTTTCCTCTATTGGCGCTGCAACCGTCTGCGCAATCGTAGTGGCATTGGCTCCAGGATACTGGGCATGAACGATAACGGATGGGGGGACAACCGGTGGGTATTCCGATACCGGTAGACGAAATATGGCGATAATCCCTGCCAGAATGAACAACGCAGACAGTACTCCAGCAAAAACCGGCCTGTCGATAAAGAATTTTGATACTTTCATGATGACATATTTCCTTCCCGGGATTTTGAAGAAGGGGATTCGTCTTTGCTGACAATGACTGTTTCACCGGGACTGACCAACTGCGCCCCACCGGAAATAACTCTGTCACCCTTATTGAGGCCTTTTTTCACAACAATCAGTTCCCCCTGTCTGTTTCCCAGTTCGAGGGGGCGATATTCAACTTTGTCATTGTTCCCGACTACCAGAACATAGCGTCTGTCCTGGTCGGTGCGGATCAGTGTCTGGTCAATCAATACTGCTGTATAAGATTTGCTTGCCTGGAGTCTGACCCGGGCCTGTAAACCGGGAAGCAACCTTGATGATGGATTATCAAGAAGTGCGCGCATCCTGATAGTGCCGGTTTCAGTACTGAGATGATTATCCACAGAATGAAGAATGGCTTTATGTGGATAATCTTTTTCATCGGCCAGTCCTACCAGCACTTCAGGTTTGTCTTTATTTGAAAGCTTGTCGATATAATTAAGATAGGTTCGTTCATCCGCATTAAAAGCGACATACAAGGGATCAAGAGCAACAATGGATGCAAGAACCGGACTGTCAATACCGGCTGCGACCAGATTACCGACTGTCAGTTCTGCTCTGGAAATACGGCCAGTTACCGGTGCGGTGATCCGGGTATAGCTTTCGCTGAGCCTGGCGCTCTCGACCTCAGCTTCGGCAATCTCCCTGGCTGCTTTCGATTCCCGGGCGGCATTGTTCAGAACGTCATAATCGCGCTGTGAGATAGCATGGGTTCCGATAAGTTTTTTACCCCGGGACAGATCCAGCAATGCCAAGTCCTGCTTCGCTTTTGCCTGCGCGTATGCTGCACGAGCCCGGGCCAGTTCAGTCTTATAAGGGGCTGGATCGATAATAAATAAAATATCGCCTTTCCTGACCAACTGACCATCCCTGAACTTAACATCCACAATCGAGCCTGTAACTTTTGAACGTACAGTGACCTCATCGGTGGCTTCCAGTTTTCCCGAGAATTCGACCCAGTCGTTTACCGTATGAACAACTGCGGACGTAGTTCGCACCGTTTTAAAGTTTGATGTCTCAAGTGCATACGCGCCGGGTATGACGCTCTGTTTTGAAAGGAACAGCCCGATGACAGCCAGTGTACCGGTTAAGCACAACATGCGAAGTTTGAACGATACAGTCATAAATCATTCCAAAAATCATGTGGTTATAAAGGTAAAGTTAAGTTGTTTGTTGGCCCCTACATGTCACAGCGTTTACCTGCGTTACTTTGTGATGTGTGCGCACCATAAGACGTTGCAAACTCGCATCGGAAAGATAAACTCATGTAACTTTACAAGGGACATGAGTTAGCTTATCACATGAAACTATGAAAGTTACATGATATTTTGCGTGTGATGTTTTCAATTCCGTTAAAGTGAATGCAATCTTTCACGAGAAAGTTGTTTTTATTTGCTATTTAATCAGTCTTGATAACATTCCGGTTTTACCGGGAGAATGAGTGGGGCTGGGAAGCAAACACAGTAATGTTCACGTCAAGTTAATAGCCGAGTACCTTCTCGCCCTAAACCAGCAGCGTGTTCGATACGTCAGGAGCCTGATCTGCATTTCTTAGAGTTTTCCTTTGTCGGCCGTTTTAAGACTATGGAATGTTCTGTAGAGAACATCCGCAATAGCCTTTTTCAAAGGCAAATACCTTACAGGAGTCATTACTCCTTCGCAGTCATGGGATTTAAACTAAAAAAAACCATATCAATTGACGCCGATATGGGGTTGATTTGTTACGCCAGATAATTCATGAACTATCTGGCGTAATGCTTTATTTTCTGATAAGGAAATATGGTGGAACGTAGGCTTCACGGCATATATCCAGATAATCGGACCACCACTGCATCATCGCCTTGCGGGCTTCCAGATGTTCTGCCTTGTGAATATAAGCCATGCGCACGGTATTGCGCTCCTGATGACTCATCTGGCGCTCTACTGCGTCCTTTGACCATAAACCCGATTCCATCAGCGCACTGCATGCCATCGCCCGAAAGCCGTGGCCACAGATATCCTTTTTTGTGTCGTAGCCCATCACCCGCAATGCCTTGTTGACCGTGTTTTCACACATTGGCTTATACGGGTTATGGTCGCCGGGGAAGACCAGTTCATTATTACCGGTGATATCTTTAATCTGTTTCAGAATGGCGATGACATGTTCTGAGAGGGGGACGATATGCGGCATTCGCATTTTGGCCCCGCGCTCGGAATAACGCACGCCAATAATGGGTTCTCGCGTCGCGGGTATCGTCCAGACCCGGTTTGTGAAATCAATCTCTGACCAGCGGGCGAAACGCAGTTCACTGGAGCGAATGAACACATGCAGCATCAGCAGAACGGCATGCCGGGTCAGTTCACGGCCCTGATGATATGCCCCAATACGTTCAAGCAGTTCAGGCAGCCGCTCCAGCGGCGGGGCAGGATAGTGCCGTCTGACAGGAGGTGTGGTCACGCCGCCAAGGTTTGCTGCCGGGTTAGTATCGATTAACCCCTGATGGACCGCATGGCGCATTATGTTACTCAAGTGCTGCCGCGTGCGGGACGCAACTTCCAGCAGACCTTTTTCCTCGATCCCTTTCAGCAGGTCAATGAAATGACGGGGTTTAAGTTCTGATACAGGCAGGTTCCCGATAACCGGAAAGATGTGATTGTTCAGGCTGGCAAGCAGACGGTCAGCGGTGTTCTGCGACCATTTCCGGTTAGTTTTATGCCACGCCAGCGCCACGTTTTTAAAAGCTTTATCCGGTGTTCGTGAGCCACGTTCAGCAGCCCGCTGCTGTACCGGGTTGATATTCAGCGCCAGCATTTTACGGACACCTTCACGCTGCTGTCGCGCATCAGAGAGGGAGACGGCAGGCCAGGCACCCAGCGCAATACGGGTCTTTTTGCCGTTTATACGGTACTTGAGATCCCAGAGACGGGAACCACCAGGCTTGACCAGCAGATACAGACCGTGGGAATCGGAGACTTTAAAAGGTTTTGCGGATGGTTTTAAGTTGCGGATTCTCGCGTCGGACAGGGACATATGGTGGTCACTCCATTATCGAACTGGAAAGACCCCAAATCTGACCACCAAATTCTTCCGATGCGGAGGGTAAACTGAAAATGCATCGGAAAGACTTTCCACGCTAACCTATTGAATCTGAATCACATAGGGATTCGCAAAGCGGCATGAAAACAAGAATTTGGCTCCTCTGACTGGACTCGAACCAGTGACATACGGATTAACAGTCCGCCGTTCTACCGACTGAACTACAGAGGAATCGTTGTGGAGTCGTATCTTAGCGGCGAAAAAACTTTTGTCAAACATCAATTCACTGTCCGGTGTTTGACTGGCGTATCCATCAACAATTTGTCGTTATTACCAACAATTTATCGGGAAAAACGCTTTGCAGGATTACCTTTTCTCTATCATCATTTGAAATGTAGTTTCAACTTTTCTCACTAAGGTCTCCCTTGAACGTCACTTCCACATTACGCCAGTCCGTCGAACGTACGTCCTGGTTCAAAAAACGTAAGAGCTACAGCGTCCTCTACTGGCGTGAAATCAGCCCTCTTGCGGTCCCTATTTTGCTGGAAAACGCCTGTGTGTTGCTGATGGGCGTATTGAGTACATTTTTGGTCAGTTGGTTGGGGAAGGAGGCAATGGCGGGGGCAGGTCTGGCCGATAGCTTCAACATGGTGATCATGTCCTTTTTTGCTGCCATCGATCTTGGAACCACGGTGGTGGTGGCCTTTAGCCTCGGTAAACGAGACCGCCGTCGGGCAAGGGCGGCAGCCCGACAGTCGCTGGCAATAATGACGCTGTTTTCTGTTGTTCTGACGGCAATAATTCACGCTTTTGGTGAAGAGATCATTGATTTTGTTGCCGGAGATGCCACCACACAAGTAAAAGATCTGGCATTAACCTATCTGGAACTGACGGCTCTAAGTTACCCGGCTGCGGCAATCGCCCTTATTGGTAGCGGTGCGTTGCGTGGGGCAGGAACCACTAAAATTCCGTTGTTGATTAATGGTGGAATGAACATTCTGAATATCATTATCAGCAGTATTCTTATTTATGGCATTTTTTCCTGGCCTGGATTGGGATTTGTCGGGGCAGGACTTGGCTTAACGATTGCCCGCTATATTGGCGCACTGGCAACCATCTGGGTGTTAATGATCGGTTTTAACCCGGCGTTGCGGATTTCGCTAAAGAGCTATTTCAGGCCGTTTAATTTCGCCATTATCTGGGAAGTCATGGGGATTGGTATTCCCGCCAGTATTGAATCTGTCTTGTTCAATGGCGGTAAATTGTTGACGCAGATGTTTGTTGCCGGAATGGGGACGAACGTGATTGCGGGTAACTTTATTGCCTTCTCAGTGGCGGCGCTGATCAACCTGCCGGGGAACGCGCTCGGATCGGCGTCGACAATTATTACCGGCAAACGACTGGGTAAAGGGCAAATTGGTCAGGCGGAACGTCAGGCATGGCACGTTTTCTGGCTATCAACAATCGTTTTGACGATCATTGCCTGGGGAACCGCACCATTTGCCGGCCTGATAGCCTCGTTCTATACCAGCGAAAATGATGTCAAAGTCGTGGTGAAGGAACTGTTATGGCTAAATGCCTTTTTTATGCCAATTTGGGCGATGGCCTGGACACTGCCTTGCGCTTTTAAAGGCGCGCGTGATGTGCGTTATACCATGTGGGTGTCGATGCTGGGCATGTGGGGCTGCCGCGTGGTTGCGGGCTACACTCTGGGGATTGTGCTCGGTATGGGGGTAATTGGCGTCTGGCTGGGGATGGTACTCGACTGGGCTGTGCGTGGTGTACTGTTTTATTGTCGGATGGTCAGCGGGCGCTGGTTGTGGAAGTATCCGCGAAACAAGATACGCACAGAGGATGCTGCGACCTAAAGCAGTAAAACCAGGTTCTGACGGGTGGCGAATGCGACTTTTTGTCCAATATGGAGAAAAAGTCGGCAAACGGTTTGAAATGTGAAATCAGCCTTTGACAAGGTGGGGCGTCATCGTTAATATGCGCCCCGTTCACACGATTCCTCTGTAGTTCAGTCGGTAGAACGGCGGACTGTTAATCCGTATGTCACTGGTTCGAGTCCAGTCAGAGGAGCCAATTTAAAGAAACCAGATGTCTACTGACGTCTGGTTTTTTGCCTTTTATTAAAGAGTTATTCCCTTTCCCACGCTTACTCACATCTGTTAAACAGCCTCATGACTCTTTCAGTGACCGGCAATCTCCAGTGTGGACTGAAAATAAATCAGGCGGGTATTTGCATTGTTTGCTGTTTCCAGCCGGTGATTATTCGGTTTAATCAAACTGGACTGCTGGCGGAGCAGTGACGGTGTAAATTGTCATTTACCTGATCTTCCATTCTGATACTGTAAGTTCGGCCCTCAGTACAGCATACAGATTGATGTGCAGATCCCGCGCCCGCCTCCCTGACTCATCGACATGAGAACCATCCTGTTCTGGCGTCTGTTTGATGCCAGTATATCTCCCCACAGCATAAAATTTCTTTTCTTGCCGCAAAACACCTGGCTATGTTATTTCGTTATCGCAGAAAAACATCCTGCGCTGTGTCATCGCGTTAAAGTAAAGTGACACAGATACAGGGGCAGAGCATGTCACGAATTCAACTGAAAGATCCGGAGTTATTGCGCCAACAGGCGCTATTTGGTGGCCTTTGGCAGGATGCGCGAGATGGCTCGACGTTAACGGTAATTGATCCTGCAACTAAAGAGATACTGGCGTCCATTCCGGCATTGGGCACTGATGAAACGGAACAGGCGATAGATTATGCCGAATCGGTACGTATCCGTTGGGGTAAAACCCCGAATGCCACCCGCGCCGCGCTGCTGGAGAAATGGCATCAGCTGATCCTCGATAATGCAGATGACCTGTCGATCATTATGACCGCCGAGCAGGGTAAGCCACTCCAGGAGGCCAAAGGCGAAGTGCTGTACGGGGCCAGTTTTGTGAAATGGTTTGCCGAAGAAGCTCGCCGTATCTATGGCGACACCATTCCGGCACCAGCTGAAGGCAGCCGTATTATCGTACTGAAGCAACCTGTGGGGGTGTCAGCGGCGATAACGCCATGGAATTTCCCGATTGCCATGATCACCCGCAAAGTGGCTCCGGCGCTGGCTGCGGGTTGTCCGATTATTGTTAAGCCCTCTGAGCTGACACCGCTCTCTGCACTGGCGCTGGCGGTGCTGGCGGAACGGGCGGGATTCCCGAGTGGTGTGCTGCAGATATTGACCGGACTGCCTACCGAGATTGGTAAGACATTGACGGCTAGCCGCACGGTGCGCAAAATTTCCTTTACGGGGTCTACGCGGGTCGGACAATTACTGATGCAACAAAGTGCCGACAGCGTAAAGCGTTTGAGCCTGGAACTGGGCGGCAACGCGCCGTTAATCATCTTTGATGACGCTGATTTAGATATTGCCGTCGCCGGCGTCATGGCGAGTAAATTCCGTAATGCCGGTCAGACCTGTGTCTGCGCCAACCGCATTCTGGTGCAGCGTGGTATTTATGAACGTTTCAGCCAGCGTTTGCTGGAGGCGGTGGATGCCCTGAAAGTGGGGGACGGATTTGAGGCGCAAACCACCATCGGGCCACTGATCAATGACCGCGCGGTCGAAAAAGTCAATAGCCATATTGACGATGCGTTGAGTCAGGGCGCAATTTTGCTGAAAGGGGGTATCAGCCAGTCAAATGGCACTTTCGTCCAGCCAACTGTGCTTGGTAATGTCACCGGTAAAATGCGTATCGCCCATGAAGAAACTTTTGGCCCTGTGGCGCCGCTATTTATTTTTGATGAAGAAGACGAGGCGCTGGCAATGGCCAATGATACACCTTACGGTCTTGGCGCTTATTTCTTCACCGAAAATATTCGTCGGGCCTGGCGTGTAGCTGAAGCGCTGGAATTTGGTATGGTTGGATTTAATACTGGCGCCATTTCATTGGATGCCGCGCCATTTGGAGGGATTAAATTATCCGGATTAGGACGTGAGGGATCACGTTATGGAATTGAAGAGTACCTGGAGCAAAAAACTTTCCATATTGGCAATCTCTGATTAAATTCTCAACAGCCATCCGAACGCCTGTTACTTTTAGTAACAGGCGTTTTTATATCTGCATAAATATCTCCTGTCGAGCTGGCCAGTAACAGTGCTTTATTTTTGCGGATTTAGATCTTTAAAAACAGGCGGAGACCTATTGTCAGGGCTTTTAGTACGCACCAGTGAGGCGGACTCAATACCATCTGTAACCCGATTTTTTACTTTGTACTTAACCTTAAACATTTTTGCTAATTCTCCATTCTGGTGCAAAATTCCGGTAAATCGCACCAAAGTAATGCGTCATGTTTGTTAATAAAATCATCTATTTAATCGCTCGGCAATTCCGTGAGATTTCCCTTGCCAATTCGGCAGAAAATTTTTTTTGCGCTGTTTTTATGCATTAATATTTTTTTCTGTGCTGGCATGCTTTCTGCATTAGAACACTAGCAGCATACATCCTGCGTAATCATACCCAAATAATTCGCTTTACAGGACGATAGTAAGAAAGTGAATCCCGGAAGCCCGGAGAGTTATATGAAGGGAGTGAGAAAAGAGTGCGGCTAATACTTATGCAACTTGAAGTGTGACGGTTATGAGCATTTTAATTAACACACTAATGATGGGTGTGAAAAATAAGGATTTTTCATGTTAAGTTTCGACCCTGAAAAAGTTTCTTTACCCGCCGGGCATTATATCGATGGTCAACACCAGTATAGCCAGGGCGTACAGTTTGCGGTTAAGCGTCCGTCGGATGGCAAAGTCTACGCCACGCTGAGCGAAGCCTCTGCGGCAGATGTCGATCGTGCCGTCAGTATCGCTCATCGTGCGCTCACCGTCAGTGGCTGGCGCAGTTGTCCACCGCGTGAGCGCGGCAAGGTATTGCGTCGCTGGGCAGATTTGATTGAGAGCGATCGGCAACTGGCGCAACTCGAAGCACTCGGTTCAACCCGCCCCATCAGCGACGTGGTGCAGCATGAAATTCCGTTCACTGCAGAGGCTATTCGTTTCTACGCCGAGTGTGCGGATAAATACAGTGGTGATCTGTTCCCCACCCAGCAGAGCAGTCTTGGCATGCTGATCTCCGAGCCCTATGGCGTGATTGGCGCTATTACGCCGTGGAATTTCCCGTTGTCGATGGCGTCGTGGAAATGTGGCCCGGCGCTGGCGGCAGGTAATGCGGTGGTGCTGAAACCCTCTGAGCTGACACCTTTCTCCACCGTGCGTATGGCGGAACTGGCGGTACAGGCCGGTTTACCCGCAGGCATTCTGAATATTGTACAGGGTAGTGGTGCCGTCACCGGTAGCGCGCTGGTGAAGCACCCGCTGGTGCGTAAAGTCTCGTTCACGGGTTCTACTGTCACGGGTTCGCGCATTATGAGCGACGCGGCACAACATGGTATGAAACCGGTGACTCTTGAGCTGGGCGGTAAAAGTCCGCAGGTCGTGTTTGATGATGCAGGGGATGTCGAGGTGGTGGCGCAACGCATTCTGCGTGGTTTTACCGCTAACGGCGGCCAGGCCTGCGTGGCCGGGACGCGCCTGATCGTACAGCGTGGCATCGCCCGACCATTACTCGACAGACTGGTGGCGCTGTGCCAGCAGCCGCGGCCAGGCCTCACCTGGCGGGCTGACAGCCGCTATTCACCACTGATCGATGAGCGTCAGGGTCATAAAGTGGCGTCCGTGGTTGCCGCGGCGCAAGCCGAGGGCGCGGAGGTGCTGGTGGGCGGCGAGCGTTTTGCCGACACCGACGAAGGCTGGTTCTGGCAGCCAACGCTGTTATGCCGTGTTGCGCCGGACAACCCGGCAGTGCAGCAGGAGATCTTTGGTCCAGTGCTCACCGTGCAGGAGTTCGATGATGAAGATGAAGGGCTCCACCTTGCCGCACATGAAACTTATGGCCTGTGCGCCGGGGTGCACACCCTGAGTCTTCCACGAGCGATGCGCGCCATGCGGGCCATTGAATCGGGCACCGTCTGGATCAACCGCTATGGTCGCTCCGGCGATTTTATCATCCCTACCGGCGGTTTTCTCGGTTCCGGTGTCGGCAAAGACCTGGGGCGCCAGGCATTTCAGGCCTGTCAGCGCCAGAAAAGCGTATTAATCGATTTTTAATTTACGTATCAGACAACGACGAGGTCGAGTCATGGCATTGTGTAAACCAAAATACATCACCTTTGATTGCTACGGTACCTTAATCAACTTTGACATGGCGGGTGCAGCTGAGCGTTGCTTCAAAGAGCGTGTGACGCCGGATGTTATGCCGTCTTTTATCATCGATTTTGCCCGCTACCGCCTCGATGAAGTGCTGGGCGCATGGAAGCCATATTACGAGGTGGTGAGCAATGCGCTACAGCGTACCTGCAAAAAGTGGGGAGTCCACTGGGACAAGGCAGACAGCGATTTTATCTACACCGACTGCGCCACCTGGGGCCCCCACCCGGATGTGCCCGCAGGGCTGGCAAAGGTGGCGCAGGCGTTTCCGTTGGTACTGCTTTCCAACTCAATGACTGACCTGCTGTCGCATCACATTCCTCGTCTGGGCGCGCCGATCCATATGGCGATCACCGCCGAAGAAGTTGGGGCATACAAACCGCAAATGAAGGGCTTCGAGTACATGCTGGAAAAACTCGACTGCGGCCCGGAAGAGATCCTGCATGTCTCATCCAGTCTGCGTTACGACTTGATGACCTGTCATGACATGGGGATTACCCACAAAGTGTGGGTTAATCGCGGTCACGATCCGGCCAACTCCGCTTACGGTTACACCGAGATTAAAGATATTGGTGGATTGCCCGCAGTGGTTGGTCTCTGAGCCGGGAGGGCAGCCCAATGAAACTCGAATCCTTCTGGCAGGCAACTGCACCGCAATTTCACGGTGCGGCAAGAGAGACGCTGCCCGGAACCGCCTCCGTGGTGGTCATTGGTGGCGGTTTTACTGGCATCTCGGCTGCGCTTAATCTGGCGCGTGCTGGCATTGATGTGGTGCTGCTGGAGAGTGGCGACATAATGAGTCAGGCGTCGGCACGCAACGGTGGCCACTGCAACACCGGCGTGGCGCAAAACTTCGCCTCGCTGGTCGCCAGCCAGGGGCTGGAGCAGGCCAGCCGCTTTTATCGCGCGTACGATGATGCGGTGAGCTACGTTGAGCAACTGGTCCGTGAAGAACAGATCGATTGTGATTTTCGTCTGTGCGGCAAGCTGAAGCTCGCCAGCAAAGCCACGCATTTTTCTGGGCTACGCAGCGCCTGGCAATTGATGCGCGATACCGTCGATCCGGAGATCGAGCTTATCAGCAAAGACGAGATTCGTCGTGAAGTCGGTAGCGATGCTTTTCACGGCGGCCTGCTGCAAAAACGTGGTGGTCAGATGCATATGGGAAAATTTGGCATCGGTCTGGCGGAGGCTGCCGCGCGTAGTGGCGCAAAGATCTTCCCCCACCATAAAGTCAGCGATATGACTCGCCTTGATGGATATCGTCATCGTATCACCACCCGCAAAGGCGAGATTATTGCTGACAAAGTATTGATGGCGACAGGCGTCTCTAACGAAGGGCCATTCCGGTGGTTTCAGCGTCGTATTGTGCCGGTGGGCAGCTTCATTGTAGTGACCGAACCGTTGGACGATGGCCTGCTGAATCAGATACTGCCTCGGGATCGCACCTATGTCACCTCGCTGAATATCGGCAACTATTTCCGCACGACCGCCGATCGTCGCCTGGTATTTGGCGGACGCGCCCGTTTTGCTGTGAGCAATCCAACCTCAGATACCCGTAGCGGCCAGGTGTTACGGGCCGCGATGACGGCACTGTTTCCACAACTGGGCAATGTGGACATTGATTACTGCTGGGGAGGCATGGTGGATATGACTGCCGATCGACTGCCGCATGCCGGTGAGCACGACGGCGTGTTCTATTCCCTTGGCTACAGCGGGCATGGCACGCAGATGTCAACATGGATGGGCAGGGTAATGGCCGATGTGATAGCAGAAAAACGAAATGAAAATCCCTGGCTGCGCGAGGCATGGCCCGCGTTGCCCGGTTACCACGGGAAACCCTGGTTTTTACCTCTCGCGGGTTTGTACTACAAAGCGAAGGATCGGATCTCCTGATTATTTCTGCGCTCTGGTTACGCGATAAATCGTGTCGTGACAAACCGTTACGCGACATTGTCGCAAGGCGATTGATTGAACCATGATGATGGCCGCGCCAGGGCGTCAGTAACGACTATCTAAATAGCAGCAGTTCATATTGAGGGTGTGCAGATGAGTAAATTCAAGAAACAATCTGACGCTGTAAATCCGGCTCTGACGCAAGTGCTGACCGAAGGTTCGCTGTCCCGTCGTAGCCTGATGAAGTTGTTGTGCGCTGGAGCAGTAATGAGTACCGGGGTAATCGGTTTCCCGGAAATGGGCTTTGCGGCTGAAACGCCGGTTAAGGGAGGTAAGTTACGTGCGGCGATGTCCAATGCCTCGGCAACCGATACTCTCGATCCCGCCAAAGGCAATAACAGTGCCGATTACACTCGTCAGTTTATGTTTTACAGTGGCCTGACTGAGCTGGATAAAAACATGCAGGTACATCCGGCGCTGGCCGAATCCGTTGAATCAAATGACGGTATCACCTGGCAGATTAAGCTGCGTAAAGACGTCACTTTCCACGATGGTAAACCGCTCAACGCGAAAGATGTGATTTATTCTCTGAGCCGTCACAAAGATCCGGCGGTAGCCTCCAATGCGTTTAAACTGGCGGAACAGTTCTCCAACTTAAGTGCAATCAATGATAACGAAGTACAACTGGTGCTGAGCCAGGCTAACTTCGACATCCCCTATATGCTGGCGACAGCGCCTTTCCTGATCGTGCAGGATAACACCAAAGATTTCAGTAAAGGTATCGGCACCGGGCCATTTAAACTGAAAGAATTCACGCCGGGTGTGCGTTCCGTGGGGGTGAAGAACCCTGGCTACTTCAAACCCGGATTACCGCACCTCGACGAAGTGGAACTGCTGGGCGTGACCGATCAGGCCGCGCGCGTCAATGCACTGATGTCGGGCGATCTGCACATGGTCTCCACGCTGGGCGCGGCTGATTGCAAACGTATCAAAGCCACCTCTGATTTTGGCGTTCTGGAGAGCAAGTCCGGAATGTACACCAATCTGATAGTGCGTACCGACATGAAACCGGGCAGCAGCGAAGATTTCGTCCTGGGTATGAAATATCTGCAACCGCGAGAGATGCTGGTGAAAACCGTGCTCCAGGGCTATGGAGACGTAGCGAACGATACTCCAGTTCCGCCATGGCATCCGCTGTACAACGCCGATCTGAAACCACGTCCGCTGGATGTGGAAAAAGCCAAATTTCACTTCAAGAAAGCGGGGATGGTCGGCGCTAACGTCGAAATTATCACCACGCCGAATATCGAAGGCGCGGTGGAGGGCGGTCAATTGATTCAGCAGGTCGCGCGCAATACTGGCGTCAATTTTAAGGTACGCCGTGTCCCTTACGATGGCTACTGGTCAACTCACTGGACCAAAGATCCGGTTGGTTACGGCTCTATCAACCCGCGTCCTACTCTGGATATGTTGTTCTCGCAGTTCTATCTCTCCAATGGCGCCAATAACGAGTCGGGTTGGAAGAATAAACAGTTTGACCAACTGGTGGTGGCAGCCCGGGGCGAACGCGATCAGGCGAAACGTAAGCAGATGTACGGCGATATGCAGACTCTGATTTACGACCACTGTGGCACCATTATCCCGACATTCATCAGCTCAACCGATGGTTACAGTAAGAAGGTCAAAGGAGTGGAAGCCTGGCCGACAGGCATGATGATGGGATACCGCTTCCATGAATTTGCCTGGCTTTCCGCCTGATATCTGAACCTCATAGAGGAGTACGCCGATGAACCGATACATGATGTTTCTGATTGCCCGTCGCGTCGGCGCGGGCATTCTAACTTTGCTTATCGTCTCGGCGGTGGTGTTTTTTATCACCAGCCTGCTGCCCGGAGATGCGGCGCAAATGATTTTGGGGCAAAACGCCACAGCGGAAACGGTGGCGGCGTTACGTCAGCAGCTCGGCCTCGATCAGTCGCTGCCGGTGCGATATTTCAGTTGGCTTAGCGGAATGTTGCATGGCGATTTTGGGATATCGTTTGCCAGCCATTTACCGGTCGTGCAGTTGGTCGCCCGACGCATTCCGGCCACATTCGAACTTGCGGCGATAACCACGCTGATCTGCGTACCGCTGGCGCTGGTGAGCGGTATTGCGGCCGCCATGAACCGGGGCTCGCTGATCGACAGATTTCTGGTGGTTAGCACTATGGCGACGGTGGCTGTTCCGGAATTTCTTGTCGCGACGGTGGCGGTGCTGATTTTTGCCGTGAAGCTGCATTGGGTATCGGCCATGTCGTTCGGTAGCTCGGATATGGATTTGCTTAGCTATCTGAAATCTTACGCCTTGCCGGTGCTGACGTTATGCTGCGTGCTGGCTGCGCAGATGGCGCGCATGACGCGCGCTGCCATCATCAATCAGCTCGATAGCCCGTACCTGGAAATGGCGCGGTTGAAAGGCGTGTCGCCATTGCGTGCGGTACTGCGTCACGCGCTGCCGAATGCCGTCGGGCCGATTGCTAACTCCATTTCACTTAGCCTCTCGTATCTGTTTGGCGGCGTGATCATCATCGAAACGATTTTCAGTTATCCCGGCCTCGCCAGTGCCATGGTGGATGCGGTGAGCAACCGTGACCTGCCCGTGGTGCAGTTCTGCGTGATGCTGTTTGCCGCAAGCTATCTGCTGTTGCTGTTGGCGGCCGACATTCTCACCATCGCTTTTAACCCGAAATGGAGGAACTGATGAATAGCTTGCTTCTTCCCTGGCGCTTTTTCCAGGCGCTATCGGTCTCAGGACGCATCGGCCTGCTGATCTCGCTGTTCTGGATTGCGATGGCGCTATTCGGTACGCAACTGGCACCGCACCGCATCGATGATATTGGCGGTGGTCCGATGCTCGGCGGCATGACTGCGGATAACATCCTCGGTACCGACTATCTCGGGCGCGATATCCTCAGCCGAATTCTGTACGGCGCCAGGTTCTCCATCGGCCTGGCGTTAACCGCCGCACTAGGAGCCAGCCTGATTGGCACCGTGCTGGCTCTGCTGGCAGCCGTTGCCGGCCGTTGGCTGGAGGAAGTGCTGGGGCGTGTTAACGATGCGCTGCTGGTGCTGCCGGGCAAAGTGTTGTCGCTGATGATCGTAGCGGTATTTGGTTCTTCGTTGCCGATTCTGATCCTCACCGCGGTTTTCACCTACTGGCCGGGGGCATTTCGAATCGCCTTTGCTATGGCCAGCAGCTTGCGAAATATGGATTACGTGCGGGCATCGAAATTACGTGGCGAGAGCCGTTGGTATATCGCGGTCCACGATATCCTGCCGAACATGGTGCATCCGATGCTGACTGACTTTGGTCTGCGTTTTGTCTATATCGTGCTGCTGCTCAGTGGCCTGAGTTTTCTCGGCCTGGGTGTGCAGCCACCTTATGCTGACTGGGGAACGCTGGTGCGAGAAAACATTCAGGGGTTGTTTGATGGCTCGCCAGCGGTACTGATGCCTGCGGTGGCAATTGCCAGCCTGACCGTTGGTGCCAATCTGTTTATTGATAGCCTGCAGATGATGCGACCGCTGACCCTTGCGAAGGAGGGGGCATGAACGTGACTCTACACACCGCGTTGCCAGTGATCGCCGTCGAGAATCTGCGCGTTACGGCGCATACGGACAAAGGCGAAGAGATCGATCTGGTTTCCGATATACGTTTTACCGTGCAAAAAGGGGAAGTGTTGGCGCTGATTGGCGAATCCGGCTCTGGCAAAACCACCATCGCGATGGCACTGATGGGCTATGCTCGCCATGGCTGTCGTATCGCTGATGGCATTATCCATGTTGCCGGCACCGATGTGCACCGTCTCTCTCCGGGCCAATTGCGCGAATTTCGCGGTAATAAGGTGGCTTATATCGCGCAGAGCGCAGCGGCTTCGTTTAACCCTGGCATGCGTATTCTCGATCAGGTTATTGAGCCTGCGGTGATCCACGGCACCATGAGGCGTAAGGAAGCGAAAAAGAAAGCGATAGCCCTGTTTCGTGAACTGGCGTTGCCTGATCCGGAAAGCATCGGCGACCGTTTCCCGCATCAGGTGTCCGGAGGACAACTGCAACGTTTGATGACGGCGATGGCATTGATTGGCGATCCTGACGTTGTGTTCCTCGACGAACCAACTACCGCACTGGATGTGACCACGCAGGTGGAAGTGTTGAAAGCTTTCCGGCGGGTGGTGGCGCAGCGTGGGGTAACCGCCATTTACGTCAGCCACGATTTGGCTGTGGTGGCGCAAATGGCCGATCGCATTCTGGTACTGCTACGTGGCCAAATAGCTGAATACGGCACGACTGAACGGTTGATTGGTTCGCCGCAGGCGGAATACACCCGGTTGTTGATGGATGCCGCGCGCCAGAGTGAACGCCTGAGTAACTGGTGCCCCGCCACAGCTGAGCGGCAGCCGCTGCTGGAAGTGCGCGATATGTGTGCCGGTTATGGTCCACGTGACAGAGAAGGACAACCGAAAATCCGCATCCTTGAAGACATCAACCTGAAGCTGTGGAAAGGGCAGGCGATTGGCATTATCGGAGAATCCGGTTCCGGAAAAACGACGCTTGCACATGCCATTGCCGGGCTGAACGCGCCGAGTCAGGGCCATATATTGTTTAACGGTCACTACATTGACGGTGATATGCATAAGCGGCCTGACGATGAGCTGCGTCGTATTCAGTATGTTTTCCAGATGGCAGACACCGCGCTTAACCCGGCACACAGCATTGAGCGCATTCTGTCTCGTCCACTGGCACTGTTCCACGGGGTGCAGGGGGCGGCGCTCACGCAGCGCCTGCACCGGTTGCTCGATCTGGTCAAACTGCCGCACAGCGTATTGTGGCGGCGTCCTGGGGCGCTGTCTGGTGGTCAGAAACAACGCGTCAATCTGGCTCGCGCGCTGGCCGCAGAACCGGATTTGATATTGTGTGATGAGGTCACTTCCGCGCTCGATACCGTGGTGGCGGCGGCGGTTTTGGATCTGATAAGCGAACTACGTCGTGAACTTGGCCTGTCGGTGTTGTTTATCAGCCATGACATGCATGCGGTGCGTTCGGTATGTGATGATATCGTGGTGATGAAGAGCGGTCGCATCATGACGCAAATCGCGCGTGCGGACTATGACAAACCCGGCAGCGATCTCTATTTTGAGCGGCTGAAGCGTGCGGTGCCAGAGCTACGCCAGGGCTGGCTTGATGAGCATGAAGAAATCCTGAAAGCAGAATAAAAATTGTACACGCCGCTGCGGTGCGATTTGCCGCGCGGTATTTAATGTTTACAACATCGAGGTAGTAACGTTATGCCTGCACCGATTCGTTATGTACAGGACAGTGCTGATTTCCCGGCGTCTGCTGATGTGGTGGTGATTGGCGCCGGTATTGCCGGTTCCGCCGCCATCTGGGAACTGGCGAAACAGGGGTTAAAGGTGGTGCTGGTAGAGAAAGGGTTAGTAGGTGCCGAACAGTCCAGCCGCAACTGGGGGTGGTGCCGCCAACAAAACCGTGACGAGCGCGAGTTGCCGCTGATCATTCATGCCCTGCAACGCTGGGGCGAACTTAACGCTGAAACCGGTGAAGAGCTGGGATTTCGTCGTAGCGGGCTGGTGTACGCCACACGCAATCTGGACGATCTCGCCGCCTGGGAGGCGTGGGGGAAGATGGCGAAAAACTATGGCGTGCGCAGCGATATGCTCAGTGCCGAACAGGCAAAAGCGATGACGCCGGGCAGCACGACTCAGTGGCTGGGGGGCGTCTCATCGCCCACCGACGGTCATGCCGAGCCGCGGCTGGCGTCTGCCGGTCTGGTGATCGGAGCACAACGTCTGGGCGCGCTGGTGTTCCAGCAGTGCGCTGTACGTGGTCTGGATATCGCCGCCGGGCGGGTCAGCGGCGTCTGGACGGAACGCGGCTTAATCAAAACCAGCCGGGTAATTTGCGCCGCCGGCGCCTGGACGTCGATGTTCTGCCGCCGCCACGGCATCAATCTGCCGCTCGGCAATGTAATTGGTACAGCCTTCCGTACTCAGCCAATTGAGCAGACGATTGCAATACCCTTATACACCCCTGGCTTTGCCTGTCGGCCGCAGCTTGACGGTAGCTATACCGTCTCAGTTTCAGGCCGTGGCCGTCTGGAGCCTGGGGCACAGGGCCTTCGTTATGCGCGCCAGTTCTATCCGACTTTCAAAAGTCGACGTAAGAACCTGAAACTCAATATTGGCATCAGGCCTTTCCTGTCTGGCCCGGAGGCGCTGGGAAGCTGGGAGTTTGATCGCCAGTCGCCGTTTGAGCGGGTGCGCATTCTCGATCCCGTAGCGGATCGCAGCACCATAGAAGATGGCCTGGCAGCGATGCGTAAAGAGTATCCGGCGTTGGCGAATCTGAAGCTGGCGCAGGCGTGGGGAGGGATGATTGACAGCACGCCGGATGCGATCCCGGTGATATCAACGGTGGAAAAAATGCCGGGGCTGGTGTTGTCCGCAGGCTTTAGCGCGCACGGCTTTGGTATCGGACCGGGCGCCGGTCGCCTGGCGGCGGATCTTGCCACCGACAGTACGCCAGTTGTGGATCCCACACCTTATCGCTATTCCCGTCTGGTTGATGGCAGCGGCCTTGACGCGCCAGGCATGATGTGAGGAGCACGCATGAATATTACATTACGCGCGATGATCACGGATGACATCGAACCGGCGTTTGCCATGACACAGCATCTGAAATGGCCACATCGCCGTGAAGACTGGGCCCAGCCGCTATCTTTAGGAGAAGGCGTGGTGGCGGAAGAAGAGGGCGCTTTCCTCGGGTGCGCTATTGGCTGGCGTTGGGGTGAGCAGGCTGCCACTATTGGGCTGGTGATGGTTAACGACCAGTATCAGGGGCGTGGCATCGGTAGACAACTGATGTTGGCGCAACTGGAAAAATTTCCCGGCTACAACGTGCGGCTGCATGCTACGGAAATGGGGAAAGGTCTGTATGCCAAATTGGGGTTTAACGTGACCGGGCATATCCAGCAGCACCAGACCCGCGCGCTGGCGACCGTGCCCGCTGTGACTCTGCCACCCGAATTGACGCTGGGTAAAGCTGACGCCAGCGATGCCAGCCTGCTGACCGAGCTCGATCATCAGGCACATGGGATGTGGCGTCCACACTTGATAAATCAACTGATTAGCGATCACCTGACCGTGATAGCGCGAGATGCGCAGCAGCGCATCCACGGTTTTGCGAGTTTGCGTCGTTTCGGTCACGGTTGGGCGATTGGACCGGTGATTGCCGAAAGCTTGTCGGTGGCGCAACCTCTGGTTGCGGTGCTGATGCAAGGGTTGGGCGGCGAGTTTGTGCGTATTGATACCGATGGCGCATTGCCGCTGGCGGAATGGCTGGAAACGTTGGGAATGGCGCAGGTTGACGCACCGGTAACGATGATTCGGGGAACGGTCTGGTCGCCGCTGGACGGTGGTATGCAGGCGTTTGGGTTAATGACCCAGGCGATGGCGTGATGCATATTGTTTATAAATCTGATCCGCTACGCGGCGCGCACTGGCAACGCTGGCTGGCCGAGCATGCGCCGGATATCCAGTTGCATATCTGGCCGGAAACCGGCCCGACAGAACAGGTGGAGATGCTGATTGCCTGGCAACTGCCGGAAAATCTGCTGGCAACCTTTCCCAACCTGAAAGCATTGATGTCGGTTGGCGCGGGTGCCGATCAGTTCGATCTCAGCGAGATACCGCCGGACTTGCCGGTGGTGCGCATGATTGAGCCGGGTCTGACGCAGGGTATGGTGGAATACGTCACCTTCGCGGTGCTTGGCTTGCATCGTGATATACCGCGTTACTTGCGTCAACAGCGTGAGCAGCAGTGGCACCCCCACAAAATCCATACCGCCGGGGAGCGTCGTATTGGGGTAATGGGCCTCGGTGAACTGGGGCAAGCCTGTCTGAAACAACTGGTGGCGCTTGGTTTTGATTGTGCGGGCTGGAGCCGAACGCAACATAAGATTGACGGCGTACGTTGCTGGCATGGTGACGAACAACTGGCGGTATTTCTCGCTCGCAGCGATATTCTGGTGTGTCTGCTGCCGCTGACCGACGATACGCGTGGATTGTTGAATGCCGAACTTTTTGCTCAACTGCCTTCTGGCGCTGCGCTGGTACAGGTTGGACGCGGGCCACAGCTTAATGACGATCATCTCCTGGCGGCGCTGGATAGCGGGCAGCTCAGTGCCGCAGTAATCGATGTCACCGCTCCCGAACCGCTGCCAGTCGGGCATCCGTTCTGGCGCCATCCGGCCATCTGGCTGACACCCCATATCGCCAGTGAAACACACACCGGCAGCGCTGTGGTTGCGCTGCTTGATAACCTGCGCCGCTATCAGCGTGGTGAACCGATGATCGGTATGATCGATCGTAACCGGGGATACTGAAATGCAACTGGAACAATTAGTCGCTCTGCGACGGGATCTGCATGCCCATCCTGAGCTGGGGTATAAGGAAACACGCACCAGCGACATCGTGGCGCGCGTGTTGGAGGAACAGGGCATTGAGGTGCACCGCGGTCTGGGAGGAACGGGGGTGGTCGGTGTACTGAAACGCGGAAGCAGCACCCGGATGATAGGGCTGCGCGCTGATATGGATGCGCTGCCAATGGCAGATAACGGTACACAGGCATGGAAAAGCACCATAAAGGGCATTTGCCACGGCTGTGGGCATGACGGGCACACGGTAATGCTGCTTGGGGCGGCGATGACGCTGGCACAGCAGGGTGATTTTGATGGCACGCTGGTGTTTATCTTTCAGCCTGCGGAAGAAGGTCTGGCGGGAGCAAAAGCGATGATCGATGACGGCCTGTTTGTTCGCTTTCCCTGTGATGCCGTTTACGCGTTGCATAACTGGCCGGATCTGCCATTGGGCGAAGTACAGACGCGCCCTGGGGCCATTATGGCAGCGGCAGATCGTTTCGATATCACTATTCGCGGCGGCGGTGGTCATGCCGCGCAGCCGCATTTGACGCGCGACACCTTACTGGCAACCAGCGAGCTGGTGGTGGCGCTCAACGCTCTGGTGGCACGAGCGCTTGATCCTTGCGAACCCGCGTTACTCAGCGTCACCCGTATGCAGGGAGGCTTCTCGCACAATATGATCCCGGCGGAAGCCAGCATTACCGGCACGGTACGCACCTTCAGCCCGGCGGCGCAGGATATTATCGAATCACGGATGCGTGAAATGGCGCAACACATCAGCGCTGCGCACGGTCTGCATGCCGAGGTCAACTACCTGCGTTATTACCCGGCGACGATCAACAGCGGCCCGGAAGCCTTGCTGGCGCTGGAGGCGTTACAACAGGCGGGGATGACAGCGAATCAGGCCGGACAACCGGCGCTGACCTCGGAAGACTTCGCCTTTATGTTACAGGCAAAACCGGGGGCGTATTTGTGGATTGGGTCGGCGCCTGGCCAGCCGCTGCACCATTCAGCGTATGACTTTAATGATGCCGTGATCCCATATGGTATCCAGGCGTTGACGGCCATCGCTCGTCATACTCTGCGTACAGAATTTCCCCGCTGAAAGACAGCCGATTTTAACAGGAAATGCTGCTGTCCCGGCAATTACGGCAGCGTGAGAAACCAACAGGTTGCGATACTTTAGTCAACCTAACGTTATGTGGATGAGGGCAAAAATGCAGAATGCCATGGTAGGACAGTACACATTTTCCGATAACAGTATGTTACTGGATGCGCGCGAGCAGCAGGTGCCTCGTGGCGTGGTCACTGCGCATCCGCTGGTGATCGAACGGGCTAAAGGCAGCGAGGTGTGGGATGTTGAGGGCAATCGCTACCTCGATTTTGTCGGCGGAATTGGTGTACTTAATGTCGGCCATAATCACCCGGCGGTGGTTAATGCCGTCACGCAGCAGCTTGGTCTGGTGTCGCATGCCTGCTTCCAGGTCGTGGCCTATCCGGGCTACATTGAACTGGCGCAGCGCCTGAATAAACTGGTGGGTAACGGCCAGCCGTTTAAGAGTGTATTTTTCACCAGCGGTGCGGAAGCGGTAGAAAATGCGGTGAAAATTGCCCGTGCGCATACCCAGCGATCCGGCATCATTGCGTTTGACGGGGCATTTCATGGCCGCACCTTACTCGGCTGCGCTCTGACCGGGATGAGCCAGCCTTATAAACAGAATTTCGGCCCCTTCCCCGGGGAAATCTATCGCCTGCCGTTTCCGAATACCTTTTATGGCATCAGCGATAATGACTGTCTGCAAGCCCTGGAACAACTGTTTGCGGTACAAATTGTGCCGGAACGCGTCGCGGCGATTATCATCGAACCGGTTCAGGGCGATGGTGGTTTCCTGCCTGCGAGCGCTGACTTTTTGCAGGCGTTGCGCCGTATCACGGAGGAACACGGGATTCTGCTGATTTGTGATGAAGTACAAACCGGGTTTGGTCGTACCGGGAAAATGTTTGGTTTCCAACATGCGGACATTACTCCGGATCTGATCACCGTGGCAAAAAGTCTCGGCGGCGGATTGCCGATTTCCGGTGTCGTGGGGAAAGCGGACATTATGGATACGCCATTACCGGGTGGGCTTGGCGGGACCTATGGCGGTAATGCGCTGGGGTGTGCGGCAGCACTGGCCGTGCTCGACCTGTTTGAAAACGAAAATCTGCTGATACGCAGTAACCAGTTAGGTGAGAAACTTAATGCCCATCTGCATCAACTGGCGGACAAGTACGCGTGTATCGGCGATGTGCGCGGCATCGGCTTTATGCAGGCGGTGGAGATCATTGATTTTGAGACCAGGCGTTCTGATGCGGCGATGACGCAGAAAATTCTCGACTGCGCCTGCCAGGAAGGGTTATTGCTGATTAAATGTGGTTTGCACCGCAGTACAATTCGCTTCCTGGCGCCGCTGATCACCACTGACGCGCAGTTGGAAGAAGCATTGCATATCTTTGATATTGCGCTGGCTCGTGCAAGCGGTCGTCTCGAATAATCACAGCTTCCTCATTGATATTGCAGCAAATTATTTTCAGGTATTCCGAAAAATGTGGCCTGCGTCAGGACTGGCGCTGTCACATTAAAGCGTGCTATACCATCGGGATAACCTGCACACCTGGTCAATAATGAGGGGGGCCATGAACGGCTTAATGAAACTAGATCGCATCGATATCAATATTCTGGTGCAACTACAAAAAGATGGCCGTATCAGCAACGTTAACCTGGCCGATGCCGTCGGACTTTCTCCCAGCCCTTGCCTGCAACGGGTAAAACGCCTGGAGCAGGCGGGTTTTATCTCCGGGTATGAAGCCCATATCAATTTGACCAAAATCACCAACTCTGTGACGGTTTTCACCGAAGTCACACTTTCCGGCCACCGGCGAGAAGATTTTATGAAATTCGAAAACGCGATGCGCGATGTGGATGAGTTGATGGAGTGTCATTTGATTACCGGGGGCTACGACTATTTGCTGCGCTTTATTACCCGTAGCATTGAGCATTACCAGGATGTGATCGAGACGTTGCTGGATGCGCAAATCGGTATTGATAAGTATTTCAGTTATATCGTGATCAAGTCGCCGATCATGAAAAGTAGCGTGCCGTTGAGATCGCTGATCATGAAGCAGAATTCGGCTGATTTTGGCGGGTGATTCTGCGTTAATCGGGTTGCCAGCCCGGATCTCATTTCGTTCATAAAGGCAGATGGATATATTCCGGTGCGGCATTCGCGCAAAAAGAGCGAGGTCGCCGCCTTCTGCCTACGCGGATAAACCGTGCCACCCCGATCTGTCCCTCCATCTGGACAGCATAAAATTTCTCCGTCGTCCAAAATTCCCTTTATCTTCGCTGTTCAGGTCGTGGATTCAACGGCGACGTTTGTGCTGAAGCCGTTACACTCATTCTATTACTTTACAAGGAGTTGCTATGACAGCCTTCACCATTCCCGACCAGATGTGGCAGCGCAATGGCTTCATTGTCTCCACCCAACGTCAGCGCCTTGATATCGACTGGATTCATTATCAACTGGCGGAGTGTTCCTACTGGGCGAAAGGCCAGACCCGGGAAAAAACAGAACGCGCAATCGCCGGGTCACTGCCCTTTGGTCTGTACCAGCAGCAGCGGCAGATCGGTTTTGCCCGGCTGGTGACCGATTACACGCGTTTTGGCTGGTTATGTGACGTCATCATTGATGAGGACTGGCGCGGCCACGGTCTTGGTCGTTGGCTGGCGACTTGTGTGCGTGCGCATCAGGAATTACAAACGGTGCACCGCTGGATGCTTTCTACCAATGATGCCCACCAGCTGTATCAGCGACTCGGCTGGCGCGTGGTGCAGGATCCCCACAAGTTGATGGAATTTCCTTCCTCCTGACAACGGAAAAAACTATGTATCGTGTTGGCGTAGATATTGGTGGCTCTTTTACCGATTTTGCCGTCCTTGATGAGCAAACGAACCAGATCCACACTTTGAAAGTGTTATCGCGGCCGGACCAGCCAGGGCGTGAAATCCTTACCGGGTTGGCACAACTGGAGCAGCGTGCCGGCATCGCCCCACAGCAGGTCAGCTACTTCACGCATGGCACCACGGTAGGTATCAACGCCGTGATCCAGCGACGAGGTGTCAAACTGGCGCTATTTGCGACGGAAGGATTCTGCGATGTGCTGGAACTGGCGCGTCTGAAAATACCGCATATTCACGATCTGTTTTCACGCCGACCCACCCCGCTGATATCTCGTGACCGGGTTTTTGCCATCAAAGAACGGACCGATCGCCACGGCAACGTGCTGCAAGCGGTCGATCATCAGAGTGTGCTGGATGCCATTGCCGGCGCAAGAGCGGCGGGGTGTCAGGGAATTGTGGTGGCGTTGCTGCACAGCTATCGCAATCGCCACAATGAAGCCCGGGTCAAGGCGATCATTAATGCACAGGCGCCTGAGCTACTGACCTCGTGCTCGGCGGATATCTGGCCAATCATCCGCGAGTATGAACGCACTATCACCGCCACCATCAACGCCTATGTGCAGCCGATGGTTATCCATTATCTCGAATCGTTTGAACGCGCCTTAAAAACCATGGGTGTTGCGCCACCGCCGAGGATAACCAAATCCAATGGGGGAGTCATGGGGGTTGAGCAGGCGAAAAGCGAATGCGTGCAGATGGTGCTGTCGGGGACGGCATCCGGAGTGATCGGCGCCAGTTTTTTCGCCAGTACCTGCGGTTTTGACAAAATTCTCAGCCTCGATATCGGTGGCACCAGCGCCGATGTGGCGGTGATCATTGACGGTAAGGTGGCGCAGGGGAACGGTGAAATCATCGGTGATTTCCCTATCTATATTCCTTCGGTGGCGGTGACCTCCGTCGGGCAAGGCGGCGGAACGCTGGCCTGGATCGATAACCAGGGCGTATTGCAGATGGGGCCGGACAGCGCGGGGTCTTTGCCGGGACCGGTTTGCTTCCAGCGCGGCGGCACGCAGCCAACTGCCACCGATGCTTTTGCCGTCTGCGGAATGATTGGTCACGGCGATCTCGGTTACAACGCCGTGCAGGTAGACGTTGGCGCGGCTCGCGCCGCCTGGCAGCCGCTGGCGGATGCCCTCAATATCACTGTAGAAGAGACGGCGGAAACCGCCATTGAGCTGGCGATCTCCAGTATGTACGGCGATACCAACGGATTGCTGTCGCGCTTTGGTCTCGATCCGCGTGAATTCTGGTTCCTTGCATTTGGTGGCGCGGGGCCGATGATGGGGTGTTTCCTGGCGCGCGAACTGAATATGAAAGGGGTGATTGTCCCGCCGACGCCAGGCGTGCTGTCAGCACTGGGCGGATTAGTGGCGGATATCCGCAATGACTTTATCCGCACTCTCTACGGCGAACTGGATGCTAACCTGGCGGACTCGCTGGCGACCGAAGCTGAAGCCCTGAATCAGCAAGCCCGGCGCTGGCTGCATGAGCAGCACGGGGCGGAGATGCCGTTCACTTTGCACTATAGCGCGGATATGCGTTATCGCGGGCAGTCCTTTGAAATTGAGGTTGCGCTTGAAGAAGCATGGTTGACACAAGCCAACGTCAATGCCCTGCACGCCGCTTTTGATCGTCAGCATCAACAAATGTTCGGTCACAGTGACGTCAGCGCACCGGTGCAGATTATCAACCTGCGTCTGGTTATCGTCTCGCCCACACCGAAGCCCGCATTGAATCGTGTGCCCGCGGCCAGCGGACCGGTAGTGGCGGCGAAACAGACCCACGTCTGGATCGATGGTGCGCAGCATCAGGTCGATGTGGTCGCCCGCGCGACTCTTGGGGCCGGGCATCAACTGACCGGCCCGGTGATTATTGCCCAGGACGACTGCACCACCTGTGTGCCGCCGCAGATGCAGGTAAGGGTCGATGAATTTGGCAATTTACTGATTACTTCGCTGGAGGTGAGCCAAGATGGCGATTGACGGACGTAACCTGCAAATTCTCGCTAACTATTGCGCGGCTGCCGCCGATGCGATGGCGTTTACCCTGATGCGAACCGCACACTCGACGTTTGTTAAAGAAACCGAAGACTTCTCATGCCAGATTGTCAGCCCGGACGGGCTGGCCTTCGCTTCACCGCGTCGCTTTGGGGCACCCTGGTACAGCGGTATTGATTACGGCCCGGTGCTGGCGCTGATCGACCAGTATGATGAAGGGGATATCTGTATCACCAACGACTCGTATGCCGGTAATGTGGCGACCCATACGCCTGATATTCATATCTGGAAACCGGTGTTTCATCAGGGAGAGATCGTCTGCTTCGTTGTTGGTCATATTCATAACACTGACGTTGGCGGGGCGGTACCGGCATCGCTCTCGCGTTCCTTTACCGATATCGTGCAGGAAGGCATACGCATTCCGCCGCTGAAAATTGTGCGCAATGGCGAGCTGAACGACGAAGTGGCGCGCATTATGCGGCTTAACGTACGCGTTCCGGATCAGAACTGGGGCGATTTCAAAGCGCAACTGGCCTCAGTGAATGTCGGGGAACGTAAAATTCATGACATTCTTGCCCGCTTTGGCGTGGAGGATTTTCGCCAGGGGATCGACGGTATCCTTGATTATGCCGAACGTCAGGCGCGTAGCATTATTGCCACCATTCCCGACGGCGAATATTTTTATGCCGACTTTGCGGATGAAGATGGCGAAGGAGGCTTCCCCTGCCGGGTAGCCATCACGCTGCGGGTGCAGGGCGAAACGCTGGAGCTGGATTACACCGGAAGCGATCCGCAACTGGCCTCTTCGCTGAACATGCCGACAGGCGGACGTGAACGGCACCCGCTGGCGCTGGTAGGGGTCACTTATGTCCTGTCGACGTTGGATCGAAACCTGCTGCTGAATGCCGGTACGCTACGGCCTACGCGCGCTATCCTGCCTCCTGGTACGGTCATGAACTGCGAAGCGCCAGCCGCAGTAGGGATGCGTTCCCTGACCTGCGCGCTGTCGCAGATAGCCACTATCGGCGTGTTTTCGCAGGCGATACCTGAACGTCTGCCCGCGAATTCGCCAGGGGGAAACTCCATTATGAACATTCGTACCAGCGATGCGGCAAACCGCAGCGTGGTGGCGTCTCTGGGGCCAGTAGGCGGTGGTGCGGGCGGTACGCCGCGCCATGATGGCCCGGACGGTTCCGGCGGCTTATCCGCATTCCTGAAAAACACGCCGATTGAAATCAACGAAGCCGAAGTCCCTATTCAGTTTCATCGCTATGGTCTGGTGCCTGACAGCGCCGGCGCCGGGCGCTATCGCGGCGGCCTGGCCACGGAAATGGTTTTCGAGATTTTTGCGCCGGATACGCTGGTTACCGCCCGCAACCGCAATCGCTCGGTATTTGCTTCACCGGGCGTGCTGGGGGGCGCGGCGGGGGGCTTGTCACACTTCCGTACCTGGCGTGATGGTGAGGTGATCGAACACGGTAACACCGATGTCATTCGCTGCCAGCCAGGCGATATTGTTGAGGTTCGGGGGCCTGGCGCGGGGGGATATGGCCTGCCCGTTGAGCGTAGTGATCAGGCGGTGCTGCAGGATGTGCGCTGTGGATTTGTCAGCGTTGATGCTGCCCGCACACAGTACGGTGTGGTTATCAATGGCGAGGATATTGATGATGTCGGGACAGCATGCTTACGCAAAGCGATGAGACAGCGAGCGGACAGTCACTTTGACTTTGGCGTGGCGCGAACGGCATTTGAAGCGGTATGGACCCCGGAACGCTACCAATTGCTGACACGATTTCTGGCTGAGGCACCCACAGGATGGCGTCATTTTCTTAAACATCAGGTGTTTAAAGCTGTGGCGGCGGAAGTAAACCAAAATCAGGTGCCCGGCGAGCAAATGTCGAGAATCTTCGCCGCGTTACGCCAACGCTATCCGGCGATGAGATCGTAACTCATTATTTTGCGAAAGGAAAATGCGGCGCAGATCAGGTATCCGGGCTGCGCCGGGGGGAAATCAGCATATTTGCGGCGTGGAAGAGGCCAGCCGCTGACTAACAAACGGGATCAAAAAGTATAGAGCACGCCGAGGGTCGCTGACGTGTTGTTACGACGAAACACAATCGGGCTGTTTTCTGCATGTTTATCCAGCCAGACGTAATCAGCGCTGACCAGGGCGCTCCAGTGAGGAGTGAACTGGTGGTTCCAGGTCAGACTGGTGTCTGTCCCGTAAAACCCTCCGGCGGCATGATATTGCGCATAGCCTGTGCCGCGACTTTGCCGGGCGCTGACGCCGTAGAAGGTGTTCATATAGCGATTGTCGCCAAACAGCGCCGCAGCGCTCAGGGCGACAGTATCGGTATCACTCTGTAGGGGAATCAGCGTGGCGGAAGCCTGATAGTTCACGCCCTGACTGTCGCTCAGGGGGAGCGTCGCTTTGCCTTCCACCGTCAACCAGGGGGCGATCGTCCAGCCCAGAGCGAAGGCGGTATTGATCGTCGCTTTTATGTTTCCCATGCCTTTAAGTTTGTTGCTCCCGTCGCGCCAGTCCGAATTCCGATCCGCACGCCCAAGGCTATAACCCAGCGTATGTTCCAGGTAAAAGCCATTTTCACTCTGCAGGTCGTAACCCAGCCCCTTTTGGCTATCGACAAAAAATGCGCCGTCACGCCCCTGGATCAGGGGAACCACCTGCCAGTGGCGCTGATCGGAACCGCTATAACGGGGCAGGCTTTGTCCGGCCAGCCCCAGTGAAAAAGTGGGCTGCGCGGGATCGCTCTCATCAGCCTGGACGACAGTGGCTGTGCCGGTCAGGGTAAAACACACCATGTACAACACTATTTTTCTGGTTATCATCATCATTCCTCCACACCTGAATCGTTAACGGACCGTGAGCCGCGGTGGCCGTAAATGCCAGGTGAGTATAGAGAGGCAGTGTCAGTAAACTGTCAGGGCTTTATGAAGAAACGGTCAGGGTGCCAGCAATGTCAGGAAAACGAATACTGATTATTGAAGATGATGCGGATGCGGCGGATGTACTCGACGCCTATCTGCGACGTGAAAACTATGAAGTGTGGGTGGCGGGCGACGGTCCTTCAGGCCTGGAAATGAGCCAGCGACTCACTCCGGATCTTATTCTTCTTGACGTCATGCTGCCGGGGATGAATGGCACCGAAGTTCTGGCAGCCATACGGCGCAAAGGCAATATCCCCGTTATTATGGTGACAGCGATGGGAGATGCGCCGGATAAAATCGGCGCCCTGCGCTACGGCGCCGATGATTATGTGGTCAAACCCTATAACCCGGGCGAAGTCGTGGCAAGGGTGCAGGCCGTGCTGAGAAGGGCGACCCAGGAGCCTGAGGTTCGTGCTTTACGCTGGCAGGGCCTGGAGGTCAACACGGCGATGATGACGGCGATGATCCGTTCAGCAGACGGAGAAGGGCAGGCGCTGGAACTCACCCCGACAGAGTTCAGCCTGCTTTCGACGCTGATGGCGGCGCCAGTGCGCCCATTTTCACGTCAGGAGCTACTGGAGCGCTGCCTGCCCGAAAGCGATGCGCTGGAAAGAGCGGTCGACACTCACGTCTATAACCTGCGTAAAAAACTGGAAACGGCCGGTATTCATCATGTGCTGGTGAACGTCCGGGGCGTAGGCTACCGGTTCCGTCAGCCATGAAGACATTACAGCAGCAGACCCTGTGGCGCTGGATTTGCGTGCGAATTCTGGCGCTGGCTGTCGGTTCCGTGGTGGTGATTGCGCTGTGCATGTGGCTGCGTTTCGCCGTGGAGAGCCTGTGGATACAGCACCATATGCCACCGGCCTTGCGCGCCGAGTTTGCGCTTCTACGTCTGCATCCGGAAACCAATCCGGCCCGCTTTCATGAAATTGTCGATGCGTGGTGGGGGATCAGTTATTCCGATCCCTCAATCGCTTCCGCGGACTGGCTGACGGTGGGCATCCTGGTGGTGGTCATCATTCCTTTCATTGTGGTGCTGGGGCTGCGCGCCGCCAGGCCGCTGTCCGTCCAGTTCAGCCACCTGGCTACGGCTGCCGGGTCGGTCTCCAAAGGCGATTTTACCGCCCGGGCGGCGCCGGTGGATAACACGCCGCTGGAGATGGCGCGGTTTACCCAGGATTTCAATGCCATGATGATGCAACTGGCCCGCTACGAGCGGGAACTGCGGGCTTCCCACGTGGCGATGGCCCACGAGCTTCGCTCGCCGTTGACGGCGGCCATTGGTCGTCTGCAGGGGATGATGGACGGCGTGTTCCTTCCGGAACCGAAGCAACTGGCGATGGTGATGAAGCAACTGCAGCTCCTTCGCCAGTTAACGGATGAACTGCACTTGTTGTCGCTGGCCGACGCCGGTCAACTTAGCCTGCATAAATCGGTAACCGACCTTACCGCGCTGCTGCGTGAACGGGCTATCTGGCTGAGTCCACAGGCGCAGAGCGTGGGTATGGTTATCACCGTTGCCTCGCAGGCTCCGTGCCTGTGCGAGGTTGATCCGGTTCGGCTGGGACAGGTGGTCACGATTGTGATGGAAAACGCCCTGCGCTATGCGGCAGAGGGGGGCGTGCTGACGGCCGTGGCCCGCAAGACGTCGGCAGGATGCGAGATGATTTTCCGTGACCACGGGCCGGGCGTACCGGCAGAGTTTCTGCCGGCGATGTTTGAGCGCTTCACCCGGGGAGAGTCTTCGCGGGCGCGGCACTCTGGCGGCAGCGGCCTGGGGTTGTCCATAGCCAGAGGGATCTGCGCGGCACACGGCGGCGGTATTCAAGCCAGACAGGGAGAAAGCGGCGGGCTGGTTATTATTATTACGCTGGCCGGTGGAAAGGCGCGGGAATAAACCTGGCGTCCTGACAGTTTCCTGACAGAATGCAGGGATCAATCCTGACACTGTTTCGGTTTAATGACCGTGACTTTGTTAAGGAGCGCCGTCATGACGAAAAATTTTCCCGGTCTGTCCGACTGCCTGCGACAGATATTTCGCCTCCTCTCTACACCGCACCTTCCGGCATCGCTCTGTTACGGTATGTTGGCGCTGCCGGTTATCCTGGTTTTAACCGCCTGCGGCGATAAGCCACAAAAGACGCCACCTGCGCCGCGGCCGGTCAGAACTATTCTGGCGCCGCCACCCTCACGGAGCAGCATTTTCACTCAGACCGGTGAAATCCGTCCGCACGATGAGGTAACGCTCGGGTTTCGCCTTGACGGACGTTTGCTGACGCGCCCGGTTGATGTGGGTGACCCGGTGACGGCTGGCGAGACGCTCGGCACGCTGGAGAGTGGCACTTTTCAGAATCAGCTCGACAGCGCTCGCGCCGATCTGGACAGCGCCCGGGCCGCAGAGCGCCTGGCTGCGCTTAATCTACGGCGAATGAGTGCGCTGATGCCTTCCGGGGCCATTGCCCGCGTGCAGCTGGATTCGGCCCGCTCGGACTGGCAGACGGCAGTCTCAAGGCGTCAGAGCGCCGAAGCCGCATTGAATACGGCCAGGGAAAATCTGAACTGGACGCATCTGATTGCGCCGTCAGCCGGCATCGTGACCGGGGTGAGCGCGGAACCGGGACAGGTGGTCAGCGCCGGGCAGACGGTAGTGACGCTGGCGGCCAGCAACGGACGAGATGCCATTATAGACGTGGCGGATCCGCAGGTGTTTTCCCACAATAGCGGTACATTCAGCGTAGCGTTAATCGCCGATCCGGCGATCCGCGCCAGCGGCCGCCTCCGCGATATCAGCCCGCAGGCGGATCCGCAGACGCGGACGTGGCGCGTTCGCATCACCCTTGATAATCCTCCTCCGGCGATGGCGCTGGGCGCCAGCGTCAACGTCGAATTACCCGGCAGCGGACCGGCCATGATGTTGCTTCCGGCCTCGGCCCTGACCAGGGAGAATGGCAAGCCCGCGGTGTTCGTGGTCGACAGGACCAGTCAGCAATTGCAGCTGCGACCGGTGACGCTCGGCGGCTATACCGCAACCGGCATTCTGGTGACGTCAGGTGTCCATCCGGGAGAGGCGGTGGTCACGGCTGGCGTCAGCAAACTTCGTCAGGGTGAAAAAGTGATCTTCGGGGAGGGGCGTGAATGAGCCAGGGATCCCTGAAGCACGCCTTCAATCTGTCGGCCTGGGCGCTGAACCATCAGCAGCTTATGACTTTCTTTATGCTGCTGGTGATGGCCACCGGCATCATGAGTTATGAACAATTACCGCGTAATGAAGACCCGGCCTTTACCATTAAAACCGCGGTGGTATCGGCGCAATGGCCCGGCGCTAACATCCAGGATACGGTTAATCTGGTAACCGATACGCTGGAGAAAAAACTGCAGGAAATCCCCTATCTGGATTATGTGGAGAGTGACACGCACGCCGGTCAGTCGGTAATTTTTGTCAATCTGCGTGACGATACCCCGCCCGGTCAGGTGGCCGGGATCTGGTATCAGGTGCGTAAAAAAATGCAGGATATTGCATCCTCGCTGCCCTCTGGCGTGCAGGGGCCTGCCGTGAATGATGAATTTGATGATACCTACGGTACCATTTACGGTTTCACCGCTGAGGGGTTTACTTCCCGTGAACTACGCGACCATGTTGAGGATATCCGCCGCAGTCTGATGTCGTTGCCGGACATCGGCAAAATCACGCTTATCGGCGTGCAGGAAGAGCAGATGGTCATTGCCTTTTCTCCGCGCAAACTTGCCGGTATGGGACTTGATCTTCAGCAGGTCAGTGACGCGCTGAAGGAACAAAACGATGTTGTGCCGTCCGGTATTCTGCGTACCGACAGAGAGAATGTGGCTCTGCGGGTCAGCGGCGCGCTGACTTCGGAGGAGAGCCTGCGCGCGGTGACGCTGCATATCAATGGGCGCTATATTCCGCTAACCGACATTGCCACTATCCGGCGCGAACCGGCGGAGCCGCCGACGCCGCTCTTCCGGGTAAACGGCGAGCCAGCTATCGGGCTGGCGATCTCCATGGCCGCGACCGGTAATATGACCGACTTTGGCCGCGCCCTCAATGAGCGTATGGGCGCGATCGGCCAGCAGTTGCCGCACGGTATTGAGATGGTGAAAGTGGCGGACCAGTCCGCCGTGGTCGCGCAGGCGGTCAGCGGATTCGTCAGGGTGCTGATTGAGGCGATCATTATTGTGCTGGCCGTGTCGTTTGTCTCACTGGGTATGCGGGCGGGTCTGGTGGTGGCCGCCGCCATACCACTGGTGCTGGCCATGACCTTTACCTGCATGATGCTCGCGGGTATCGGCCTGCAGCGTATTTCACTGGGGGCACTGATTATCGCGCTGGGATTACTGGTCGATGATGCGATGATTACCGTGGAAACGATGGTTTCTCGCCTGGAAGCCGGAGACTCGCGGTGGAAGGCGGCGACGTACGCTTTTGAAACCACCGCTTTTCCGATGCTCACCGGCACGCTGGTGATGATCGCCGGATTTATTCCGGTCGGCTTTGCGGCTTCGAGCGCCGGTGAATACTGTTTTACCCTCTTCGCGGTGATGCTGATCGCACTGCTCTGTTCATGGGTAGTCGCCATCCTGTTCTCCCCGCTGACCGGGGTCTGGATCTTGCCGGAAAAACTGAACAACCGCCATGTAAACGGCAGCCCGGGCAGGCTGCGGCGCGGATATCATCGCCTGCTGCTTGCCGTGCTGCGTCACCGACTATTGACGCTCGGAACGGCGATTGGCCTGCTGGCGCTGGCCGCCTATGGCACCACTTTTATGCAGGGGGAATTCTTCCCCACGTCTGACAGGCCGGAACTGCTGGTTAGCCTGACATTGCCGGCAAACGCTTCGCAAACGGAAACCGGGCGACAGACCGCACGTCTGGAACAGGCATTAATCCATAACCCGAATGTGGACCATTTTTCCAGCTACATCGGCTCCGGAGCAATACGTTTCTATCTGCCGATGGATGTTCTGCTGGATAATGAAAATACGGCCCAACTGGTGGTGGTGGCGAAAAATCTCCGGGCCCGCGATCGTCTCCGTAAGCAGCTCGAAGATCTGCTGGCCCGGCAGTTTAGCGACATCACTAGCCGCGTTTCGCCGCTGGAACTGGGCCCGCCGGTTGGCTGGCCGGTGAAATACCGCATCACCGGACCGGATTACGGGCGCGTTCAGGCGATAGCCCATTCCCTGGCATCGGCCCTGGGCGACAGTCCGCTCACGCGCGAGGTAAACCTCACAGCGGGTGAGCCGGAGCGGGTTATCACCCTCAAGGTTAACCAGACGGCTGCCCGGGCAGCCGGTGTTTCGTCGCAGAGTATTTCGCAGATGCTCAATACTGTCTGGTCGGGCACCACCGTAACCACGGTACGTGACCGTAACCGTCTGATCGATGTCGTGCTGCGGGGGAATAATAAGGCGCGTCAGGATATCTCGACGCTGTCTGATATGTTGCTGACCAATGACCGGGGAGAGAAAATTCCGCTCAGCCAGGTGGCGACGCTGGTATGGGGAGTGGATGACCCGGTTATCTGGCGGCGTCAACGGCTGCCCTATATTACCGTACAGACCGATCTGGCGCCGGGGATGCGGGCGGAGTCGGTGTCACAACAGCTGAAGCCGGTCGTCGACCGGATACGCGCCTCGCTGCCGCCAGGTTATCAGATAGAGGAGGGGGGTACGGTCGCGGAATCAAATAAAGGCAACAATTCGGTGTACGCCGTGCTGCCGGTGACGCTGCTTGTCATGCTGGTATTGTTGATGATACAGCTGCAGCGTTTCTCACGCATGCTGCTGGCCCTGCTGATGGCACCCTTTGGGCTCATCGGCATTGTGCTGGCGATGCTGCCGACCGGTACGCCGATGGGATTTGTGGCATTACTGGGTATTATTGCGCTGGCAGGCATAATCATTCGTAACGCAGTCATTCTGATCAGCGAAGTGGACAGCAATATTCTCAAAGGTATGGACTACGAGGCGGCGATTATCGTTGCGGCAGAACACCGGGCCAGGCCAATCTTGCTCACGGCCTGTGCCGCGATACTGGGTATGATCCCGATTTCAACGGAAGTTTTCTGGGGGCCGATGGCGTATGCCATTATCGGCGGGTTGCTGGTGGCGACGCTGGTCACGCTGACGGTTCTGCCTGCGGCGATGAGCCTGGTGATGCAGCCGATGAGCGGAACCCGCAAGGGATGAGTCCGTTGGCCGAATCACGCGGCGACCCGTCAGGGCAAGGCTTATGGATGAGCCTGGTAACAAAGTCCGCGCAGATACAACTTGAAGTATGACGGGGATATCACAAAAATCTGCCATACAAACGGAAGAATGTTGGTCTTAAATGATGCTGCAGCTCATCGATCAACATCATGCGGCATTTTTGTTCGGCGGTGAAATCCAGAACAGAGACAGGAATTAAAAAATCAGCTTCGTTATTCCCTTGAATGAATAGTAATCCGCCACATTCGGCGCAGAAAAATCTATATCCATGAGACGCTGTGTAAAATGATTTCAGACTTTCCGTACCGGGATACACATCAGGGCGTTTTTTTGCCTTAACAAACATAAATACCCCGCCAGTATGTTTCTGGCACTCATGGCAGTAGCAGGAGTATATGTTCAGATAACCGAGTTTGATTGAGATATGAACGCTCCCGCAAAAACATTCTCCTCTGTAATTTTCCATTATGCCTCCAAAATTGCCAGTTCACGGGAACTGGCAATCCGATTAGCTTAGTTTAAAACAGATATGTTAAGCCTACGCCAACAATATTATCGGTGCTGATGTTGGCTGTTCTGGTGAAGTTGTTATCGTCAAGCAGGTTGATTTTATAATCAACATATGCCGACATATTTTTGTTGAAGTAATAATAGGTGCCAACATCCACATATTCAACTAAGTCCTGGTCGCCATAACTCCTGAAATCTTTGCCTTTAGATTTCAAATACGCAATTGACGGACGGAGGCCAAAATCGAACTGATATTGTGCGACGACTTCATAGTTTTGTGTCTTCTCAGCAATATAATCATCACCAAAACTGGTCATGTTCCTGGTTTCAGCATAGGTGGCAGCCAGGTAAATATTATTAGCATCATATTTCAAACCGACGTTCCACAACTCCGCTTTATCCCCGGAAGCGTATAAGGCGGACGTTTTCCCTTTTTCGACCTGTTCATTACTTCTGTCTGAAGCGGTATAAGATGCACCGGCACTAATCCCGGCATACTCATACGAAGCAGAAATACCAAAACCATCGCCATGTTGTTTCTGGACAGAACGATCGCTGTCGTCCGCTTTGCCCTGATATTGCAAAGCGAAGTTAAGCCCATCCACCAGGCCAAAAAAGTCCCTGTTTCGATAGGTGGCAACCCCGGTAGCACGGCCAGTCATAAAGACGTCTGTTTGCGTCGAGGTATCAGCGCCGAACTCCGGCAGCATATCCGTCCAGCTGCTAATATCATACGCGACACCATAATTACGACCATAGTCCACAGAACCAAACTCAGAGAAATTCAACCCGGCAAAAGCCATACGGGTTTTATCCCCGCCGGTTGCCCCGGTCCCTTCATCATTGTTACCCTGGAACTGGTATTCCCATTGGGCATACCCGGTCATGAGATCGTTGATCTGGGTTTCACCTTTAATGCCGATACGAACATAGGTCTGATCACCATCCTGGTTTTTATCATCCGAGAAATAGTGCTGCGCTTTTACCTTTCCGTAAAAGTCCAGTTTATTTCCGTTTTGGTTATATACTTCAGCAGAGACGGCGGAACCAGACATAATAAGCCCAGTAATAACTACGGCTATTTTTTTAATATCCATTGTTTGTACCTTTTATTGATTTAGATAACCACTACTTTCTGCTTATGGATTCACGGCATGCTTACAGAATCCTGTGTGTCAAGATATTGCAATTGTGACAATTATTTTTACCAGAAAAAGTCGTTCATCAATTTGTCAATTTATCAATCATCTGGACAATATACGATAAAAAAAGCCCGGCAGTGGCTACCGGGCAAACAAGGAATGCTTGCATAATATTAGGGTTATATGTACTGCAAAAAAAACATAGCAACTTTCTGGGTTTATTTTTATCAAAAAAAGCAATTTCGCGGAGGGAGAGGGCAAAATGATCATTCTGGTCGTTGGTGTTCACCGGTCACGTTTCTGATGTCTGAAGCGAAAGCTCATGCGGTAATGGTCAATACTGCTCGTATCTCAATTAGCAGAGTATTTGATTAATTGGCATAAAATACATCAACTTTCCGCTGGCGGAATTTTTCTTATTCATTTTCTGGAGGGGAAAGCAACGGGGCCTATTGCGTGGTATCGACATCCGTATCATTTCTTCGCCTCAGACGGGAAGGTGATACAAAGTCATATTTCAGGGAAGAGTGATTAATGTGACCCAAATCACTTTTTCTTCTTCGGCATCAAAATTCGTATTGCACTATTGGTTAATGATGATGACCAGTCGATACTGGCGTTATAGGGGTGCGAGGCGAAATGATAATACGGTTCGTGTTTCGGTAAATTCTTATTCGTATTGCGGTTTTAGAGGCGTAACAGGGCCAGAAGAATAAAGTAAGAGGTAAGGATTATCTGGCATTCAGGGCGGTGTCGTGTGAGAAAACTGAATGGGCAGCACGCACGCAATAGCCCATCGGCAGCGGCCAAAGCCGCATGCAAGGCCAGAGTGACGAAACATGCAATGCTGAGTTCGGGTACCGGATGGCACCCGATGTTTTATCTGCCGCGAAATGGGCCGGAGATTAGCGAAATGGCGGCTCGTTGAAGGTTCTCAGTTTGCGCGAGTGCATATGGTCGCCTTCGGCGCGCAGCAGGTCAATCGCCCGGATACCAATCTGTAAATGCTCGGAAATGGCCCCTTCATAGAACCGGTTGGCCTGGCCCGGCAGTTTTATTTCTCCGTGCAGCGGTTTATCGGATACGCACAGCAGAGTGCCGTAAGGGACGCGGAAGCGATAACCCTGAGCGGCAATGGTGGCGCTCTCCATATCGATGGCCACCGCGCGGCTGAGATTAAAACGCAGCGCTGAGGCGGAATAGCGCAGTTCCCAGTTACGATCGTCGGTGGTGACCACTGTCCCGGTGCGTAGCCGTTGTTTAACTTCTTCACCCAGCATGCCGCTGACCTGTTTCGTGGCGTCGTAAAGCGCACGCTGGACTTCGGCGATGCTCGGAATCGGGATATCCGGCGGCAGCACCGCGTCCAGCACATGGTCGTCGCGCAGATAGGCGTGAGCCAGCACATAGTCGCCGATGGTCTGGCTTTCTCGCAGACCGCCGCAGTGGCCAATCATCAGCCAGACGTCCGGGCGCAACACCGCCAGATGATCGCAGATATTTTTGGCGTTCGCAGGCCCTACGCCGATATTAATCAATGTGATCCCCTGACCATCTTTGGTGATCAGGTGCCAGGCCGGCATCTGATGCTTCTTCCATGCGAGATCGGAAATGGCTTCTTCCGGGGCTTCTGTATCCGCAGTGATCCAGATCCCGCCCGCACAGGATAAGGCAATATAAGGGCTATCGGGATCGAGAATTTGGCTACAGCCCCAGCGTACGAACTCATCGACGTAACGGGTGTAATTGGTAAACAGCACGTACGGCTGGAAATGGTCAACCGGGGTGCCGGTATAGTGGCGCAACCGGGCCAGAGAGAAATCCACACGGCGGGCGTCGAAGTGCGAAAGCGGATAGAACGCGGTCGAATGGAACAGGCCGTCGGCGGTTTCATCGCCAATTTGCGAAAGCTCTGTGGTCGGGAAAAACCGGGTCAACCCGGCACTCATGGAACGATCAAGTGTTAATTCAGAACCATCAATGACATACGGATAGGGAATTTCATGCTGCGATAATCCGACGGTGATGCAGGCGTCATAATCCTGATACAACAGGGTGAGCTGCTCCAGCAAATAGGCGCGAAAAAGTGTGGGATTAGTGATAGTGGTGGTGTAGCAACCGGTGTGGGTAAAGCGACCCCAGGCGCGGGTTTTTGACGCTTTATGTTCAGCGCCATCCCATGTGACTGACAGTTGCGGATACACGAACAACCCTTCCGCGCGTGCGCTATCATCAGGGAGCGTATTATGAGTAATATATTCGCCGATGGCTTTACGCAGCGCATTGACCGATTTTTCATACAGCGTTTCAAGTTGCGTAAGGGCTTGTTCTGGGGTCAGCCTGGCGGCATTTTGGTTCATGACTTACTCCTTGTTTTGCTCTGCCGACGTTGTGCTTAGTATGTCACAGACTGGAAAAGACGGTGGAGAATTTCACCGTTTCAACAGGAAAAGTACTGAAATTAGAATCAGTTGGCGCAGGGGAGGGCGATGACTGCGCCTCAGCGACGCCCATGGCGGCCGTGTTTGTCGCGGATGGTCTCTTTTTAACCCCGCCGCGCGGTTTGTTTAGCGCAGATCCGTTACACCCGAGAGAATGAATGTTGGTTCCCTTTTCTGACCGTCACAACGGGCGGTTGGTTTATTCTATGTTTAAAAAGTGAATTGCAGGATCGGTGTCGGGCGGCGTAATTTGCCAATCGGGTGTGCAAAAGAGAGAGTTCGGACAAAAATATGGCAATGATGCGCTTTACCCGGATTCTCAATAAGTCGGGCGTGAGAATGGTCTCTTTGGCGAAAAAATGTTTCATGGGCCTGCTGGTCGTGGTGGTGGTCTTTTTTATTGGGCGTATTTACGAGTCACAGCGTGGCCCCGCGCTACACCGTTGGCATACCTGGACCGCAGATGAAATGACGGCCAGCGAGATAGATTATGCCACCTTTGCGCAATATCTGGCGCGGGAGGGGGCGATTTTCCGCGATCTGAAAAGCACGATCACCGATGCGCTGAATGATGATGAAAAAACGACGATTAACCGTTTTTATGCGCAAAGCCTGGTCTATCCGGATAAGTTTCATCCCAACTGGAATCGTTCTTTTATTCTGTTGCCGCAGGGCAAGCCGCGCGGCGCGGCGGTGCTGCTCCATGGCCTGACGGATTCGCCTTACAGCGTACGGTACCTGGCGCAGCGTTATCAGCAGCAGGGATTTGTTGCCGTGGCGCCGAGGTTGCCGGGGCACGGTACCGCACCTGGCGCGCTGACCGCCGTTGACCGGAATGAGTGGATAGCGACTACCCGTCTGGCGGTACGGGAAGCGACGCGACTGACGGGGCCCGATGTGCCATTGCACATAATTGGTTACTCTAACGGCGGGGCGCTGGCGCTGAAATACGCGCTTGATAGTCTGGATGATAAATCGTTGCGCCGACCTCAGCAGATAATTTTGCTGTCGCCGATGATTGGCGTCACCGCGTTTGCCCGTTTTGCCGGGATTGCGGGCCTGCCCTCGATTTTTCCGGCCTTTGCCCGCGCCGCATGGCTTAATATTGTCCCGGAATTCAATCCCTATAAATACAATTCGTTTCCGGTCAAAGCGGCGAGGCAGTCGTGGCTGTTGTCTCAGGCGTTGCAGCAGCAGATCGTGAAAGCGTCGCAGAACAAACGGCTGGCTGAATTAGCGCCGGTGTTAACTTTTCAGTCGGTGATGGATTCAACGGTAAGCACCCGCGCGGTGGTGGATTCGCTTTATCGCTATTTGCCGGATAACGGCAGCGAACTGGTGATTTTTGATATTAATCAGGCGGCGAACCTTCGTGCGCTATTCCGTCCCTCGCTTTATTCGGCGGTGAGCAGCTTACTACCGTCGGCGCCACGGCCCTATGCAACGACGATTATCACCAATGCCGCGGCTGACACCGATGATACGGTGGCCCGCACAACGCTTGCCGGCACGCGGACGGAAACCGTGACGCCGCTGCATATTACCTGGCCGCAGGATATGTATTCATTGTCGCACGTCGCGGTGCCGTTCCCGCTGAGCGATTCGCTCTATGGCCGGGAACCGGTGGAGAAAAATCGCTACGGGATCAGCATTGGCACGATTTCTTTGCGCGGGGAAACGTCGACCCTGAGTATCGGGCTGGATACGCTGATGCGCGTCACCTCCAATCCGTTTTTCCCGTGGATGATGGCCCGGGTTGACCATCATATTGCCTGTAGCTTTCAGGCTGACGTCGCGGCCTGCCTCCGTGCGCAGGCGGCAGGATCAGAATAGCGTGAGGTGCATAATCGTGCGGATGATAATTCCGGCGATGGCGCCGGTTGCGGCGAAACGGAACAGGCGTACGAAACGCGAGCTGACGCCCAGGAAGATGCCGATGCCAGGGAGATCGAACGTCTGAACTAACAGCCCGGCGGAGGCGTTAATCTGGCTCACGGTCACCTTACCCTGCTGAATGAGTTCAGAAATCACGCCAAAATAAGCCGTTCCCCCGGCAACACACTTGACCAGCGCCGGTAGCACGAAGTTAACGGGAATATTCAGCCACAACAGCAGCGGCAGCAGGAGGTGCTGGAGCATCTCAATCACGCCTGCGGCTTGCATAACGCCCACGATAGCCAGCGACAAAATCAGCATTGGCACCGCACCAAGCGCCAGTCGAATGGCGTCGGAACCGGCACTGTTGATCACGGCGATAATCCCCCGATTATTTTGCTCGGCGTTGGGGAGCGCTTCTGACCGGGGATTCTCAATCGTAGACAGCTTGCGACCGGTAATATGCCAGGTTACCGCGGCGGCACACAGCCCGCCAGCGATCGAAATGACAATAGAGGCCAGCCAGTGCAGGCCAAATGGCGTTAACGGATAGAAAACGTTACCTTGCCCCATGGCGAAAAGCATCGCCAGCGTAGCCGCCATCTGTCGATCCGACGCACCGCGTTTATCCATAATGGCCAGCGTCGCCAGCGGGGCGGCAAAGCTGACGAAATTCATCTGGATCAGAGCAAACGCGCTCATCCCGGTTAAGCCGAACGGCTTCAGCAGCGGCGCGAGCCAGCGTACGATGACGTCCAGCACCCCGCGTACTTCCAGATATTTCATTACGATGAGCATGACAACCATGATTGGCAGCAGCGTGTAAAGCGCCACATCGACGGAGCTTTTTCCCGCCGACATAATAATGCTGATGAAGTCCATCTATTTCTCAATCACTGCGAACAGAAAGGATAATTACCGCCATCATAATCCCGGAGGAGAGGAAATGAAATCGTTACAGGGGATCTCTCTGTCCTGGAAGGGGGCACTAACTGTACTGGCAATAAGCTGAATCTGATGGGGAAATTTTACCTGCGGATATTTGCAAAGCCTGTTTTTGCTTCCAGACAGAATGACAGAGGGTGATTTTCTTTGAGGATAAAACGATGCGAGGGTGTCTGCGGATAGTGTGGGTAACGCTGTTTATTTACGAATGGTAGCGGCGTGGAAACCGGCCGCTGACGGGCAAACGGAACTCACCCATCAGGATTTGCAGCAGGGCGTTATTTTGCTGGGGATTGCCGGGATGATGGATCCGCATTATCGGTTTTATGATGTTCCTGATTGTGGAAGTTGAAAAGCCGTTGACCCGGAGATGGCGCACGGTCTGAGATATGCCTGGTGGCATGACACGGACAAAATTCAGAGCCGACGTTCGGGACGTCGGCTCTGATTGCTGACAATTCGTGCCCCGGGAAAATCACCGATGACATTTTTATATCTTTATTGTTACTTGATACCTGCGTGTTTTGTCCATACCTGCATCTCCGGGTATGTCACGTTCCCCCCGCATACGATAAGTCCAATAACCGCGTTCCGGGGAAGTGTGGGGATAACGGCGCGCGCGGCCGGAATAAGTGTCCCGGTTGCAGGTTCAACCCATTGTCTGGCTTTCTCGCCAAAAGAAATCATGCCTTGTATAGCATCGCTATCCGACACAAGGATGACCTTTTCAAGGTAGCGTTGAGCGTGTTCCAGCATCAGAGGATCGATCCGAGGAACGCCCAGAGTTGAAAGGGTGGAGGTGATGTCCACGTTAACTGGCCTTCCCGCCGTCAACGCGTGGTACATCGAACTGGCCCCCTCGGTTTCCACTCCCCATATGCGGATGTCAGGATTACGGGATTTCAGTACCGTTGCGATGCCAGCCAGCATGGCTCCACCGCCCACCGCAACAAATACATCGGTTAATGAAGGGCAGTCAGCAATAAGTTCGAGTGCAAGGGTTCCATATCCTTCTGCGACCAGAGTGTCGCTACAGTCATCGATAACATGATATCCCTGTTCTGCAAGTTTCCTGGCCCGTTCAAACGCGGAACTGACATCTGCCTCAATAAGCACTGTGCTACCCGAATGGCGTATTTTTTCAACTGATGAGGCCGGGGCCGTTTTGGGCATAATGACGGTCACATTTACATCAAGCGCTTTTGCGGCTTCTGCTACTGCGATACCAAAGTTGCCGCCACTGACGGTAGCGAAACAGCCCTCTTTCAGGTTGCCAGTGAAAGCGGAAAGCAGGTTCAGCACGCCCCGGGGTTTAAAAGAGCCGCCAGTCTGCAAATTTTCCAGTTTGAGAAACACCTTTCTTCCCAGCATATCGGATAATCCCGGTGACAAAACCGTAGGGGTACGAATGACGGCATTTTTAATCCTTTCAGCCGCGGTAATAATTGAAGACAGGGTAAGGTAAGTGGTCATCAGTATGTCTCTTATTGAATGCGAACGGGTTAAAAGAGCATCAGGAAATGAGGGGGCAATGTCCCCCCCAGGCCAGATGAGAGTCGCCTTTTCTATTTATATGCTAAATCATCAACTGATGCGGATGACGATTTTCCCGAACGGTCCTCTCTCCAGATGCGTGAAGGCGGCTCTCGCATCGAAGAAATCGTAGATTTTATCAATCACCGGTTTGATTTGATGGTGGTCAACAGCCTGACATAGCTCTTCAAGGGCGCGTCGGTGGCCCACGGTAATCCCCTGAATATTTGCTCTTTTAAGCATCAATGGCACGGCAGGAAGAATCATCTCACCGCCTTTAAGAAAACCAATCTGAGCAATCCGCCCTCCCGGTGCAAGGGCATCTGCAGACTGGCGCAGGTTGTCACCGCCGATAAGCTCCAGGATATGGTCAAATCCGCGTCCCCCGGACAAGTCAGTAGCCCGCAATGCCCATTCTGGCGTCAGGCGGGTATTAATCAGACCTGATGCCCCGAGCGCCTTTGCGCGCTGTAGTTTTTCTTCACTACGCGAAATGACGGTGACTTCCGCACCCAGAGCCTGAGCCAACTGGAGCCCTGCCAGTGCCACGCCGCCGGTTCCCTGGACCAGCACTCGCTGCCCCTGTTTGAGTTTTCCTGTTTCTACAAGCGCGAACCAGGCCGTCAGGGCTGCAACCGGGAGAGTGGAGGCCTCCTCGTCACTCAGTGAGTCAGGAGAAGCGACAGCAATATCTTCGTCGAGTATGACATATTCAGCCAGCATTCCGGGGAGTGGACCACCCAGCGATCGGCCGTGCCTGACCATATCATCCGGTGCATCACCATCCAGCCACTGCGTCCAGAAATTTCCGGTGACCCGGTCCCCGGTACGGAAACGGGTCACGCCGGGGCCTGTTGCGACAATCCTACCCGCCATATCTGAAACGGGCGTGAAAGGCATTTCCGGCAGGTCTGGCAACAGTTTCCCCTCCAGCACCAGTTTATCCCGGTAGTTAAGGGAGACCGCAGAGACTTTAACCAACAACTCGTTATATCCCGGTTTCGGTAAAGGGACTTCAGTCAGGTGAAGGTTTTCAGTGCCGAACGACGATAACTGCCAGCGTTTCATCATTTGAGCCATAGTGATTTCTCCAGTAAGTGGTGAAAATCATCTTATTGACAACAATACGGCGTGTATTGCGATATAAATGAATCATATTTCCTCTCAAATGGAGACAATCGAATGGCATTCATCCTGCATTCTCAGTTACTCAGCATGGCTGCTTTTGTGCATACGGTGGAGACAGGTAGCTTTACCGCTGCCGCAGTCCGGATGGGGGTATCAAAATCGGCAACCGGTAAACATGTTGCCCGACTTGAACAACGGCTCGGTGTTAAACTGCTGAACCGGACCACCCGCAGCATCAGCCTGACCGAAGAGGGAGAATTGTATTACCGGAGCTGCCTCAGAGTTATGGATGAGCTTGATGAAACAGAATCTCTTCTGGCGTCGCGCAAAAAGGTGGTTTCAGGTACGCTGCGCATCAGTCTCCCCGTCTCATATGGCCGGATTTGTGTCATGCCTGTCCTTGCTACACTGTGTGCTGAGTATCCGGCGCTCAGACTGGATATCACTTTTACCGATCGCCGGGTCGACCTTATCGAGGAAAATATCGATCTTGCTGTACGGCTCGGTGATACAGGTAACTCTGCCAGTCTTGCCGGGCGAAAAATCGCCACTCAGCGCTCTGTCATTTGTGCTTCGCCAGCATACATTAATCGCTATGGATTGCCTGGCTGCGCAGAAGAGTTGCTTTCACATGCTTGTCTTGGCTTTTCAAGGGACGGCAGAGTCTTGCCCTGGAAAGTGCTGGATGAAAATGGTCACATGGTCCTGCTTGAACCCACTATCCGTTACATTGTCAGCCACGGGGAGGCATTGAGGGATGCGGCGGTCAGGGGGATGGGGATTGCCTTTCTGTCAACTTGGTTGGCCGGAGACGAAATCGCTAAAGGAGAACTGAGGATAATACCGGTTAAGACTCCCGAACATGATGCCCCAGTTACGGCACTATGGCCCGTTTCCAGAAATCTCTCCCCCCGGATCCGGGTGGTCGTGGATAGATTGTATGCGGATCTTGGTAAGGCGTTTTCCCGGAACCATTTGTGATGGACGCTGGAATATGATCAAGCGCGAAGCGCTCTTGTCAGAACACGCTGGATGGGGGCAGAGAGCGTGAATGTTAATTTTTACCGTTGCACCATTGCCAAAAAATTGGGGGGTAGAAAAATGCGGGGGTATTTACTCAGGTCCGGAAGGCGACTTTCCAGCTTATGGTGATAGAACGTTATCCACTGAGAACAACCTGATTGCGTATCGACATCTTGAGGGGGAACCCTCTTCCTTTGATTATGGGGCAAGAATGGGGAAAAGGTGCCAGATTTCCTGATGCATTTTCGTCATAGGCCAATGCTTAACATAATTAATTGTTAAATAAAATAAAATGTTACCTGTTGTTTCCCCTGTCTTATCGGCTTGCATGGACCTGGACCCGCTTGTCGTCAGTACGATGGATGATTTATGGCCTGACAACTTTTCTGTTTCAGATAAATTTCAAATAAAAATGGTTCGCTGAAATAGTAGATTAACGATTTTGTCATCGCTATCTTTACGTGACGTTGCTGAAGGAGTCAACAGAGTGAATGTAATAGAATCAACCTTGCGGTCCGTTTATTGGAAGATTTTAAGTACCAGCATGGCTTTTTTCATTATTGCATGCAGCACTTCACCGAACGTTCATTTTCCACAGGGAAAATGCGACGCTATGGCGGATTACGATATCCATTTTTATCGCTTTGATGAAACCGCCCAGGCGCTGGCGCACGGAACCGGGTGTTTTATCCGGACGGATCTCAGCCGGACGGCGTCGGTGAGGGTAAACCCGGTTAAAGGTCGGATGACAATCCGTGAGGCGCTCCATGAGGCAATCGCCGGAACGGCGTTGAAAGTGACTGAACAGCAGGCTGATTCCATGACCGTCAGGTAAACGGCGCGGCAGAGGTTAAGGTATGGGCAACGCAGTAAATTTTATTCTGTTGTCTGTCCTGGTATGCTCAGTATTGAGCTACTCTGGTGAGAGGGGCATGAGTAGCGCAAACAGACTGTGGCGCTCAGATGATGCTAACGGTGGGGCCGGACTCTCCGGAAAAATGGCCAGCCCCGGGCATGAACGGTTGCCCGGGAGGGACGAGGCCATTCTCTGATGGCAAATACTACCTGCCCGGGACGCATGAAGAATGTCACCCGGCCCGCCGAACGGCCTCCCATCAAAGCGGGCATTTGGTGCGGGAGAGAATCTGATAAGGTTCATCACGCCGCAGCGAATATTCCCTCCTTTTCGTACAATACGGTGAAAAAAGCCGAAGATCCTTCTCAGCTTTTAATGGGGCAATCAGAAGTGATACGTTAAACCAAAACCAATCACATCATCATTGGTGATACCAAATTGTTGGTTATTGTCGAGCATGTTTATTTTGTAGTCGACATAAGTGACCATGTTGTCATTAAAGTAATACATCATGGCTAAATCAAGATAGCGAATTAAATCTACATTTCCTGTGTTTTCAATGTCAAACGCACGTGACCAAAAATAACCTACCTGAGGCCTGATTCCGTTATTAAATTGATATCCGGCTACCGCTTCCCAGTCGCGGGTTTTATTGGCAAAACCCAGTGATTTTATTGGCGTCAGATTATGGGTTTCCGCATAAATGGTCGCCAGATAGAGTTGTTTACCGGCGTATTTAATACCGCCCCCCCACATATCAGCATACTCGCCTTTACCCAGTGATAGCGCCTGTTGAGCCGCCGTACGCCGAGATGATGAGCCAGCACCAACGATACTGATTTCATCTGTGGCATGCCATGTCAGCGACATCCCGTACCCTTCTCCGTTCTGTTTTATGGCTGAACGACTACTGCCTGTTGTTTCTGAACTGTCGTTAGCGCCCTGGTACTGGACAGCAAAATCAAGACCGTCAATCAGACCAAATGTATCGTGATTACGCCATGTCAATAATCCTGTCCCCCTGCCGGTCATAAAATTATCGCCCGCACTAAAGGTCAGATTGTTAAAAATCGGCGCATAGTCTGTATAGGATGCCAGATCATAATCAACGCCCCAGTTACGACCATAATCGAGGGAACCGAATGTGCCCGCATTCAGCCCCGCGTATGCCAGACGCGTGGCATTCCCGGTTTGAGCATCGCTGCCAGATTCAGTATGGTTAGCCTGAACGTTAACTTCCCACTGGGCATAACCTGATAACCATTCATTAATTCGTGTTTGCCCTTTAAATCCGAAACGAATAAACGTGTTGTCTCCGTTCAACGACGTATCATCACTAAAATAATGTCGCGCATGCACAGCGCCCGTAAGTTGTAGCTGATTACCGTCTTTATTGTATATTTCAGCTGCAAACAACGGAAAGGAAATGCTGAATATCATGCCCGCCAGGGTTAATTTTCTGATTATCATCTCTATTATTCCAGAATTAATGTTATGGGGTGTTTTAAATTCACCATGACACAACGTTGTTGCGTTTAAGCCAACATTGGATGGACTGTCAGAACTAATTTTACAAAATGTGTTAATACTACCTGTTGCTGTCGAAGTGTGATTTTATCGAAGGGTAAAATAGTGGAAAGGCCCTGGCGATGTGACTGTGAAACATATCAATACCATTTGTACTATTATGACAGGAAATGCATGGGGATGGCATTTATGTACACTGTCAATTGTACTATCAATAATGTTATAGAAACGCATTATCCCATGAAATAAAATGATGTTTCATATTCGTGATGCAAATCAATTTATCCTGCCTCATAAGGTCATAGATTATAAAATGTACTTCTTATCTGTTAGGCCCGGGACGCGGGGACTAAAGAGGGTTTGTTATGACACTTGTTCTTCCAAGGGATACTCATTTCCACCATCCTATGGAAAAGGTGGTATTCCATTTCTGGCAGCCAGAGAAAAGTATCAGTCGTGAACATACCCATGAATATTGTGAGCTTTTTTTGGTGGAGAGTGGGAGCGGCGTACATGTTATCAATGAAAAGCCGTATTTGTTGACCGCCGGGACACTTTGCTATCTAAATCGACAGGACTACCATCTCTTTGAGAATATGAATAATTTAAACCAGGTAAATCTCCTGTATCTGGGGCGCGATCAGTTTAATATTATCAAAGGGATAGACCATTTACTTCCCGCAGAGGATGAGACAAATATCTGGCAAATAGATATGCGGATAATGAAACATGTCATTAGCCGTCTTTCAGCTCATCAAGAGGGGGTGTTTACGGATAAATTTTTTGCCGAGAGTCATAAAGAGATGGTTTTTCTTGAGGCGCTGCATATTCTCAGCGAATGGCGATACAAAACACACGATTTTAGCTCCAGTGATGATCGTATTAGTCAGATAATCATCTGGTTAAATAACCACTGGGATCGACCACTGAATATTGATGGATTATGTCAGATGTTTGCGATATCCCGTCGTACTCTGCAACGTGGTTTTGCCGAATATACCGGAATTTCCCCACAGCAATATCTTTCTCTTCTCAAACTGCTGCAGGCAAAATATTGCCTGCAGTTTTCTCAGATGACCGTCTCAGAAGTTGCGATACATTGTGGTTTTACGGATATTAGCTATTTTTCCCGTCTGTTTCGTAAGCAGTTCGGTATTTCGCCGAATCAATGTCAGTAACCCGTCGCAAGGACGGGTTTCCATCTTACTCAATACCGGTATCAATCAACTCCAGTTGCGTAGCACCCACTTCAACAGGGTGGGGAACGTCGCGGAAGATGGGTAGCGTTTCCCAGCGTAGCCAGTAGCGGTGTTGTTCGTGCCCGTCGCTGTCCAGAGCGGCAACCAGTTGAACCACCGCGTCAGGGTGAATATGCTGTCGGGGCTGGCGTTGCGTAGTGCACATGGCCCGGTAAACTGCTTTATCAGCAATGACCTGCAGTGTTTCTTCATCGATTATCCATATCCCCCGGCCAGCGTTTGCTGTCTGCCATTCAACTTCCAGTCGGGAATGCCCCACCGGACGCGGAGGACAGAGGATCACATCAGGGGGGATGGAGCCTGGGCCTTTGAAATCCCAGCGGAAATCCCATCGGCTGATTTGTTTTTTCAGCCACGTACCTTTACCGTCAGGCCTTGCGAGCCAGGCCTGGGAATAACCCTGTTCGTCGTAGCGATGGAAAATCAGCACAGGACGCCCCTGATTATCAAATCCCACTTCCTGAACCATATTGATCAGACCCTCTTCCGGTGCGGCAGGGTCGACAATTTCTCCTGTTGAACGGGAAATGGGTAATGTCAGTGGCTTGCCAGCAGAGGTTTCCCAGTGCAGCAGATCCCGACTGCGGGCATAGGACAAATTGTTGTTGGTTTCACAATGGGGCGTTTCTCTCCACATCCAGATCATGTGCCAGTAACCATCTGGCCCGACTACCGGTGGTCTGGCATAACCATTACGTTCCCCGTCACCATTGAGTAGCGGCGTGTCCAGCAACCGGCCCCAGGTTTTACTCTGGTCATCCCAGCGGTTGTATATATCATCGCCGTTGCCGCTGCATCCATCCCGGTAGCGAAACAGCAATCGTCCGTTGCTGTCTTTAAAAAAGAGTGGATAGGTGGCTCGATTTTCGCGCTCGCCCACCATTGATAACACAGGTTGTATTGAGCAGATATCCAGCGGCTTTTGTGAGCGATAATAAATTAACGGATCGACATGCATGTTACCGGCCAAATGAATATAACCTTCAGCATCAATAGCCAGTGTCAGATAATTGTGTGAATCATAATCCGTTATATTTGAGAAGCGATGTCGCTCCTCAATCCAGAAGCCCTCCGGCTGGAACGTCTCCCATTCTTCAGCGAACGGTGCCCGACAGCCAATGGTTATACGGTGGGACGGGTCATACCATGCGGCAAACAAATATTCCTCATGCGTAACCAGACAGTACAGAACGGTAAAATCTGCACATGCCTCACCAATTAGCGAGGGAATAACATCTTGTTTCATAAACTACGCTCCTGATGGACTAAGGTGTTTTTTTTGGATAAAAAATAGATTGCAAGAATAATGGCTCCCAGGGGATGAAGTAGTGCGCCGGCATAAATCGGTACGGAATAACCAAAGTGGTCAATAATTGTCCCTACAAACCCATTGAAAATAATGGAACTGATTCCACCTAATGCACTCATAATGCCAATAGCGGTGGCAATGGCTATTCTTGGGGCAAGGCCGCCCATCATAATGGTTGCCATGCTTAGCCAGGCCGTACACATAAAATTGATAACCGTCATAATACCCGTTGCGGCAATGTCATTGGTGACAGAAGGTAAAAGGAAGACCAGTGGAGAAAGACAGGTGACCGACCAGATAATAATCAGTCGCGCACGTGTTGGCTCAATGCCACGCGCCACCAGACGGTCTGAAATTTTGCACACCAGAAGTACGCCAAATACGGCGGCAAGCGGTGGGAACCACATTAATTCCCCCACACGGGATAATGAGAGCCCTAGCTTTTCTTGCATAAATCCAACCTGCCAGTACTGATAGAAAAACCAGAATGGATCGGTCAACAGACGGGCGAAAATCAGTACCCAGATAGGTTTAGAAGTGAGTACCAGCCTGTAGCGTTGAGCCATTGTGATGTGGGTCTCGTCAGGCCTAACCGGTGCATTGTCTACGGCAACCGGTGAGCGACGACTGGCCATAAACCACAAGAATCCAATAACCACCCCGGCGATGGCCGGAATAAAGAACGCCCAACGCCAACCGGTAGAAAGGGTGACCCAGGCGACAAAGGGCGGTGCAATAATAAGCCCAAGGGACTGGATAATATTTGTTAACTGAAAGGCAAAGGCCCGCTGTTCTGCTTTAAACCAGGTAAATACCGCCAGGGTTAATGCCGGTACGACACCGGATTCAGCAATACCTAATAATACCCGTCCGGCTAACAAACCAGTCAGTGAAGTTGCAAGTCCGGTAATTAATGTGGCGGTCGCCATTAATACCATCAACCCCGTAATAACAAATCGACTGCCATATCTGTCGACCAGCACACCGGAGAAGAAATACATGATGGTATAAGGTATCATAAATGCGGTGATCAGTAATGAATAATCGGTATTGCTGACATTCATTTGATGCATCAGGGTGGTTTTCAGTATCGAAACGATTTGTCTGTCAAAAGAAAAGAAGAAAAGTACGCAACCCAATAATACCAGCAGTATGGCGACCGGAAGATCGAATTGCCTTATTTTTTGTAATGATGCTGTGCTGCTATTCATAACTACTCCGCATTAAGTTTCAGGGCTCAGGTAAGTAATAACAGTAGCGAGTATAGGGAGAGGGAGTCGGCTGTAATCCGCCTGCTGCGTGCTCTGTGAATGACGTCATTGTGATTTGAAGATTTATGACAAAAATTGTCAGTGGCTGGCGTTTTTGTGAAAAAGGGATGGTCGCCTACGCGCTTGTAATTGTGTCGCCGCTCGTTGGGTTTCTTATCGCTTGATACCTGGACCGTCAGCCATGAAAACCACAGATGCTTATCGTGAGATAAATAGCTTTTTACAGTGGTGAGGAGGAGAGATTCACGGCCGGTGTAAGTACCGTTTTGCGCAGTGATAAACATTTAGTCATGGCAGGCCCACCTGTACGATAAACAATCAATTACACGATCGCCTGTTTCTGCTTCCATTGGCGAAGGTCTATTTCGGACGATGAATCAGGGGCAGCTTCCGTTCCTTCGTGAATATCGCTCTTCCACGTCTCCATCTTGATACGGCGAGCTTCTGCTGAGGACCTCATTAAGCAGACCAGACATCTGTGAGAGATGATTCAACAACCCACCCGATGCGGGGAAAAGGCATGAGCAGATGATAAATGGCCGCAAGCCAATGCGCCCCTGAGGGAAGATCAGTCATGATGGTTAAGTGGTCTGGATTCGTTCCAGAGGCGGTTAAATTCCTGCTGATATTTTGCCGCCAGTTCGGGGGCATTGCGGATCAACAAAGCATTTTCAGCGTTGTGTTTGTCTGCACTGATGGTGTAGTTAAAGGAGCCGGTTTCTACCGACCGGCGGTCGGCGACAATAAATTTGTTATGCATGGTGGCGTAATGTCCGTCAAGACGTACCGGGATATGGTGATTGGCCAGAAATGTTGCTGCCGTATACCGATCGCTGTTGGCTTTTTTATCCGCCACAACTCGTACCGACACACCGCGCTGCCTGGCATTTAGCAGTGCTATCGCGATTGGTTTGCTGGTGAACAGGTAGGCTGCCACGTCAAGGCTGTGTCGGGCGCTGTTAATGATGCTTAAAACGTTATTCTGCGCATCATGAGAAGTGGAGGGTGAAAAGCCTACCACAATTTCTGGCGGCTGCCCCGCCATAACGGGCATGACCATCGCAAAGGTCAGGGCAAAAATGAGCTTACGCATCGTGCTTTCACTCCGGTTGCTGCGGTTCGTCAAGAGTATATACCCTAAATAATTCGCGTTGCAGAACAAAACTGTTAACCGTTTTGTACAGCGATTGCGCTGTTCACGAAGGGGGCGGTCCGGGAATGGCGCCCGTTATTGCCAGCACATAAGCAACGTGAAGTATGACGGGTATAAACCGGAAAACAGAGTATATGGCTAAATAACGAATTGATTTTAATCAGTCCAGAAAGTTGATATCCCGACAGGTAGAACCCTGCTGGCAGATCAACAAGCAAGAGGCCATTCTCCCTCATGCTGAGAACTAAATTGATACCCTGCGACCCGGCAACTGACGGTGCAAACCATAACACACCGCGATAATTATCTGAGCAGCAATCAATGACAGCAAGGTTCCCTCGGCAAACGGGCCATACCGTCTGAACAACACGCACAATACACCAAAAATGAACGCATGCGCATATTGATACCCAGGACTCAGTTGATTCAGAAAACGGTTGCGCAGCATAAAGATTAATGCAAACAGAAAACTTCCCATCAGCATCTGTTGGCCGATAACCTGCCAGAAATTTGTATCGGCGCGGAAGAATGACCAGGTCATCGTAAACCCCAGCAGGCCGAAGATAATCGGGCGCAACCGTAGCGACCCGCACCACAACAACAACAGCGCGCCAGCCAGAATCGCAATTTTCGACGTTTCGCCGGGCGCGCCATTCCATGTCCCCAGTAGTACTGTTTTGAGCGACACAGCAGGACAGAGATGGTGTGAGAATGCACATATACGCTGCATCTGGAGCGGCGTCGCACCTGAATAACCCTCAATATGCTGCTGCCAAAGCGTATTATCGGTCTGTGGCAGATGGCAGAGAAAGACAATAAAACGGGCAGCAATTGCCGCATTAATCGAATGCGTCAGCCCACCGATGTTGACTGATTTACACGATAAAATAAACCCGGCGAAGGTTGCCAGCAACACCAGCCAGGGTGGCGTTGTCAACGGCGTTATTGCCGCGATAATAAAAACACAATAGATCAGCGTCTGCGGCGGGTGAGAGCTGTTAAAACAGTGCGTGGCCAGGATAAATAGCAATGCGCCGGAGACGATTGCGCCAAGAAAAGGTAATACAGACGTGACCAGGTAATGAACAGGAGGCTCCCCATGTTGCGCCTGTATTAAAAAAAGATTAATAAACCCACTTAACAATGCGGGTGTAATTGACACAATGAAAATAATGAGGTTCTTATTGCGCATTTTATTTCAGACCTTGCCACATCAGGCATAATTTGTATGTTCATTCGAGAGAAAATATCGCTATATACCCCAAATAATGCGCCTTGCAGGACGTATGCAATGCAGAAATCCCCGGGAGCCGATTGTCGTCAGCGGCCGGGGGGGCGAGGAAAACCAACACATCTGCAAGCTGAAGTATGAACGGTAGATAATCAGATACCGAATACTTCCGATACAGGATATGAAACAGGACTAATGCAGCAGACGCCTGACAGGAATACCTTTCTCCTGAATCACACCGTGTTATTACGCCTGGGGATATTTAAAAGTAAATGTCTCAACAAAGGGTTTAAACCAGGGGCCCAGGCCCGTCTCTTTATCAATATGCCGGGCATATCCTTTTTCATCTGGCGGCGTGTATTTAATAAAGACTTTATATGTCCCTGGACCAGCCATTTGTACTGAATGCGCATAATGAGAGCCATCTTTAGCAGACATCGGCAGCATCTGGCCAAATTCCATATAATTACTGTCTCCGACTTTCTGAACAACATAATCGATGGTCAAATAAGGTATCCATGCATCAGGCGGATATCCCCATTTATTATCCTGAGTCGCATGAACATCTGTTTCCAGATGCACGACATCTTTCCCCATCACCATTGAAGTCGGCATGGGCGATGTTTCAATATTCAGCAGATAAGAGGAAGCTATTTCCATTCCATCTTTATACACAGGTCCTCCGACAGGGTACTCTTTTGCATAAGCACTGCCTGCCATCATGCCCCCGGCTATCATCACACAGCCGATAATTTTCTTCTGCATAGCGCTAACTCCTGTTTATTGAGTGACTGAATATTTGCGTTTTAAATAAAAACGTAGTGTGTAAACCACGACAAAAACCAATACCCACGAACAAATCTGGATCCCCATCGGAGTGGCTGTGTAGCCAAAAATAGTGCGCGCAAGGTTCCCCGCCCAACTGTTATCAGACAACAGAAATGCGCTATTCCAGACCTGAGCGCCCAGATCAGGCAATATGTCAACACTGGCCAGTATTCCCACGGCCTGGCTGGCGAGGCCTGCGGCAATAATCACCAGAACAAAATTACTCACCATAAAAATATAACGTAACGGGATCAGTATCAGGCCAGAATACAGCGCCCATGATACCAGCGTGCCGCAGACAATACCTGCAATGCCACCCGCCAGCATACTGGTGTGAGAAATACCAGAGGACAGTGACAGGCTATAAAGAAATAACACAATCTCTGAACCTTCCCGTAATACTGCTATTGCGACAATAACCGTGATAGCAAAATAACGGCCTCCGCGCGCCAGAATTTTCTCCGCTTCGCTGCGACTCTCGTTTGCCAGTTGCTTCCCTTTAATTGACATCCACAATACTTGCCAGGAAAGCATCACAACGGCAAGGAGAAGGATAACCGCATTAAAAACTTCCTGCCCAATACCATAGAGCATGTTTTCCAGTTGGTTAGTAAATAATGCCAGCAACACAGCTCCGCAGATCCCGGCCAGAATACCGGTTATCACCTGCATTTTAATTGTCACCCCTTTACAGGCGGCGAGAATAATAGAAATAACTAAACCTGCTTCCAGCACTTCCCGAAAAACGATTAAAAGTGTCGCCAGCATAAGATTAATTCCCGCTAACAGTTAACCAACCGCTCACACCAGTGGTGCTGTAGTCATCGAAAAATTTATATTTACCGCTCTGAAGTGGCCCGGCGAAAACAGTGATGGTATTGCCGGGGGTCGCTATTTTTTCAAACTTCATGTCATAGCTTTCCAGTTCAGCTACACGTTGTGTTTGATTCGTCATCCGTATCATGAGTCGTTGCCCTGGTTTTGCCGTTAATGTCGCGGGGGAAAAGCCATTATTGGTTAACATTAACGTCAGAATCACACGATCTGCAGCCTCCGTTGTTCCTGCAAATAATAAGCAGGCGGACAGGACTACTCTGGTTAACTGTATTTTCATTGCCGGATATACCGTGCTGCAAATGGATAAATAGCATTTAAATGAAAAGAGAAATCATTATCAAACCAATTACTGTTTCTTTGCTACAGCATGTGTAACAACACGCCATCAAATGTAATAAACTGTATTGCCTCGTATAAAAGGTCCGGCGTAAGTGTTTGCACTGAAATTTACCGTTTCGTAATAGATGGGGTTGTTAAATCGTCAATTTTTGCTGGCAATATGAATGACAGCGCCAGCAGCAACAGGCATAGCGGCATTCCATCTGAGAGCACCCAGCCCGGATTCCTCGTGAGAAGGACATCGGGTGCGAAAAGCCTTTTATAAAGCCCACGCTAAGCACTCTTTCCGCAGACTGACCCTATGCTGATGTTGTGCGGGGGCATCGGGCAGGGGAGGGAGGTCCGGTCCCCGTGCAATGCGGGATTCTTTGCCGTTTATACGATATTTGAGATACCAGAGACGTGAACCGCCTGGATTAACCAGCAGGTACAGACCGTGAGAATCAGAAACTTTGAAGGGTTTTGCGGATGGTTTTAAGTTGCGGATTTTTGAGTCGGTAAGGGACATTTGGGGGTCACTCCATTATCGAACTAACCTGACCCCAAATCTGACCACCAAATTCTCCCGATGCGGAGGGAAAACTGAAAATGCATCGGGAAGACTTTCCACGCTAACCCATTGAATCTTAATTAGATAGGGATTCGTAAGGATGCATGAAAACAGGAATTTGGCTCCTCTGACTGGACTCGAACCAGTGACATACGGATTAACAGTCCGCCGTTCTACCGACTGAACTACAGAGGAATCGTGTGAACGAGGCGCATATTAACGATGGCGCCTAACCTTGTCAAAGGCTGAATAAGCGAACCTGGTTCGTTTGCTGACTATTTCATCAGGGCGTTTATTTTTTCATCATTGCGCGGTTTTGTGCACCGCTATGGTGCATTTATACCTCTAATGGGGCATACCACAATCCGCTTACCGGGCAACAAAATCACGGTTTGCTATCAGTATCCCTTATTATGCGGCTTGCAGAGGTATTTGCATCATAAGTTAAAAGCTGGCAAGTAAATTGCAAAACCTTCTGCATCTAAACGACTGGTGATGGTACTGGTGTTCCTTACAGGAGGCAAAATGAACTTAAGACGACTGAAGTATTTTGTAAAAATCGTCGATATCGGCAGTCTGACCCAGGCCGCTGAAGTCTTGCACATCGCACAACCGGCATTAAGCCAGCAGGTTGCGACCCTGGAAGGTGAGTTGGACCAGCAACTGTTGATCCGAACTAAACGCGGTGTCACGCCAACCGAGGCAGGTAAAATCCTCTATACTCACGCACGCACTATTCTGCGGCAGTGTGAGCAGGCGCAACTGGCGGTTAATAACGTTGGTCAGACACTAAGCGGCCAGGTGTCTATTGGCCTGGCCCCGGGGACGGCTGCGTCAGCAATTACTATGCCATTATTGCAAACCGTGCGTAATGAACTTCCTGAAGTCATGGTGTATTTGCAGGAAAGCAGCGGCACGATCCTCAACGATAAGCTGATTGACGGCCAGCTGGATATGGCGGTGCTCTATGAACGTTCGCCTGTCGCCGGGATCATCAGTCAGCCATTGCTGAAAGAGGACCTCTACCTGGTTGGTACGCGGAATTGCCCGGGGCAAAGTGTGGATCTGACAGCGGTGGCGGAGATGAATCTGTTCCTGCCGCGCGATTATAGTGCCGTTCGCGCACGGGTTACCGAAGCTTTCACCCTACGGCGGCTGTCGGCAAAAATTATTGGTGAAATTGAATCGATCACCACTTTAACCGCGGCAATTGCCAGCGGTATGGGGGTCACTGTTCTGCCGGAGTCTGCCGCCCGTTCGCTGTGCGGTGCAGCTAATGGCTGGATGGCGCGAATCAGCACGCCTTCCATGAGTCTGTCGCTGTCCCTCAATATGTCGGCTCGCGGTAGTTTGTCGCCGCAGGCGCAGGCGGTGAAAGAGATTTTGATGTCGCTGGTGAGCCGACCATCGCTGGAAAATCGTGAATTATTGTTAGTGAGCTAAGCCATATTTCGGGATGGAATTTTTATTGTTGATCAGCAGGAATAACAGACTGTCAACAATAGAAGATACAGGCGGCCTGGTGGCGCAGGTGAAAGGGTTATTTCTGGTAAATTCAATATTATTCGTACCGCGGCCCGTCAGGATTATTGCCTGACGGAAGTCGTCAGCCCGCTGGTTGCCAATGCGTTGGTAATAATATCGGGTCTTATTCCGGTTTTCGCGGCTGCGAGAGGCGTACAAATCCGCTTTTGGCGGATTTGTCGTTGATTTCCGTTATCTTTTTTCTCTGTTCATTGAAGCCATATAAGCGAATTTTTGTTTCTCACCATGGCTCAGCCTCTGGTTGAGCAAATTCGTTGTTGACCAATTGGGTGCCCGCCTGTCGCATGAACCGGTCTTTGTCCTCATCCTTTCGCGTCCAGTGTCCGTGCTATTCAACATCATTAACCGTTTTATCTGGCGACGGGAATGCGTTATCAGGGGCTAAATCAGAAATGAAATAATAAACGCAGCTATAATTTATTCACGGTTGTCGCCACAGAGGAAGGGAAAGAGTGCGACGAGTGAAACGGTTTTACGTGCTTATTATGATCTTTACCTGCCCGAGCGTTCTGGCGGTGAGCTACCCGTTACCTCCGGAAGGAAGTCGCCTGGTTGGCACTCCCTTGATCATCACTATTCCGCAAAGCAACACTCAGCCCCTGGAAACATTTTCTGCTCAGTATGGCCAGGGACTGAGTAATATGCTGGAGGCCAACCCTGGGGTCGATGTCTTTTTGCCGAAACCGGGCTCCACGCTGGTGGTGCCCCGACAGCTTATTCTGCCCGCCACGGTACGCAGCGGCATTGTGATTAACGTTGCGGAAATGCGCCTCTACTATTATCCACCTGATGGCGCAACGGTAGAGGTTCTGCCGATTGGTATTGGTCAGGCGGGGCGTGAAACGCCGCGTAACTGGGTTACCGCGGTGGAGCGCAAGCAGGAAGCGCCGACCTGGACTCCGACGGCCAATACCCGCCGTGAATATGCCAGACGAGGTGAAAGTCTGCCCGCTTTTGTTCCGGCCGGGCCAGATAATCCGATGGGGCTATATGCAATTTATATCGGCAGGCTCTACGCTATCCATGGTACTAACGCCAGTTTCGGCATTGGCCTGCGTGTCAGTCAGGGCTGTATTCGCTTACGTAATGATGATATCAAATATCTATTTGATACTGTTCCGGTGGGCACGCGCGTACAAATCATCGATCAACCGGTGAAATACACGGTTGAACCGGACGGTAGCCGCTGGGTTGAGGTCCACGAGCCATTGTCGCGTAATCGTGCGGAGTATGAGTCCGGCAGGAAGGTTCCGCTCCCCATAACACCAGCCATTCAGGCATTTATAAAAGGGGAAGGGGTCGATATCGATCGCGTCAGCCAGGCGCTTGAGCGCCGCTCTGGTATGCCGGTGGAGATCGCATCGTTGCCCCTGCCTGCTGGTAGCGGATTTTAGCTTTAGTCTGGTATAGCCGAGCCGTTTTGTGTCGTCGTCACAGGGCCATGGCCGCCAGTCAAACAGATTCCCCTGCCGGAGAGGTGATTCGTGTGGCGGGCTTTACTGTTACACAGCCTCTCCGTATCTGATGTGCAAATTTATTGCTTTCGTAAGCCTGGGAGGTCGTTTTTGAAGTAATTAGTAGATAGAAAGTTTAATATTGACTGGTGAATTATCGTTTTCACTGCTAAATTTTTCATCAGGAGATGGCATTCCTCCGTTAACCGCCTTCCAGGCTGATGATGCCTACACATCCAGGTTTTTCCTCATTGGGAAAAACGTGAATCTGTGTAGGAGGTCACTATGCCGCAATATTCTTCCGTATCTGTTTTTGATCAAGTTATCCGCATTTCCTGTGGCGCTGTAAGCAGGAGGCATATGATTGACATCTGGTTTCAACCAGCATGGTGGCTGGAGTCGGCGTTTATCGTTTCCCTGTTGTTTATGCGTATATCTATAACCGCCAGACCCTTCGAAACAATGGTTTTCTGTGTCGACCGGCAATCTGTCGGTCCTCGAACAGGAGAGGCTATGCTGAAGAAGAATGTCTCTCAGGACAAATGTTTGTTCGGCGCTGGTCTCGCTTTATTGGCAAGCTTTTTCTACGATGTACTAGCGATTCGCACACTGACGAAACAGAGTCTGGCTGCTGCTTTACCTGTGTGGCGCGCGTATCCATGGATAGATAAAATGCAATATTTTACACAAGTCGCCATGCGCAGTGGTCGCTCGGTTATGCCAATGTTGAGTGCTTGTCAATTTTTGGGTCCATGTTGTCTGTTTACAGAAAAAAATGTGGGCAATACCGCAATAAATGGAATAGGCATGAAAATGAAGACATTTCAGTAGAAGCCTGACATTGACATTGTGCTTGATGAGGGCTGCATTATGATTAATAAAATTTTAATCGCCTACGATGGTTCAGAATCTGCGAAAGAGGCAATGAATTTTGCTTTTGAGCTGGTACACCATTTTAACTGTGAACTGCATATTATTGCGGTTTGTCAAATGTCTGAATTTGCTGGTGCGCTGGAAATGCAGGATTTTATCAATCGGACTCAGTCTTATTTTAATCAGTTGATGAGACGTCAGAAAAAACAATATCCAGAGCTAAAAAAAGAGGTCAAATACCATGTGGCAGTAGGACATCCGGCTGAACAGATACTTCGTTACGCTGACGGACATGGCGTTGACCATATTGTTGTTGGGCACAGGGGGAATACACATTTTGCTCACTGGGTATTGGGATCGGTGGCCCGACAGGTTGTCGATCACGCATGCTGCCCTGTGACGGTAATCAGAAAATGACAACCAGAAAAAAAACAGGTTTTATCGATGGTTATTTCTTTACATGTTTCCTGCGTGATATCCGGTGTTGCGACCATAATGAAAACGCAAACACACAAATAATACCGAGGATACAAAGAATTAACGTTATAATGACATAACCCATGCTCGTCTCCATCATTAATAATGAAAAAAGAAGTATAGCACACGGCAAGTATTATTTTTTCAATAGTATGTAGTAAATTACTTAAGATGCGTCAGATATCTGTCAGGAGAGAGAATTATGGAGTTTTATAGCATTTTGTATGCATCACTTAGTGGAAATCAAAAACATCAACTCGCTCACGATACACCTGAGTATTTTATTGATCTCAATCTTGATCAAATAGTCAGTGCTATTATTCATGGGCGAGATGAGTACGATTTAGCACCCTATTTTTATACCCCACTACGGTACCTGGAGGATATCTATTACCGTCAGGATATTATCCAGGATGTGATCGAAAACTCTCTTTATAACACCCTTATGGATTTTTCTGGAATGATGAGGAAAATCAGAGAAATAGCAGGTAAAAAGGAATATAAATACTATCATTTTCAACAGAGGCGCTGGGAACTTGAGTGTGTTTTGCTTTATTGTAAGGCGGTGGCGGTACTGGATGAACAACTGACTACAGCCTCGTTGAACTCTTGTGGAATGACAAATTTTAAAAACTATCTTAAACAATACACTACTAGCAATAGTTTCATCGAGTTATACGCGACGGCGCGAAAAATTAGTCATTCGCTTAGTGGTATTCAGTACAATCTGAATATTAAAGGTGACACGATATCGGTTGAGCATTATACGAATGAAACAAATTACAGTGATCAAGTTCTCAATGTTTTCTCAAAATTCAAACAGCGCAATGTCAACGTAGACGTGGACTTTAAAAGTCACGATGGCATCATGAATGATGTTGAAGCGAGGATTCTGGATTGTGTCACCAGACTCTTTCCGACTATATTTGAAGAACTTGATGCCTTTATTAAATCTAATGAAAATTACCAATCTGTGGTGCTAAAGGTTTTCGAACGTGAAATACAGTTTTACCTTTCGAGTGTGGAATATATTCGTAAGTTTCAGGTCGCAGGATTGTCATTTTGCATTCCACAGATTAATCAACATAATCAGGATGTTTTTGCTAACACGGCATTTGATCTGGCCCTTGCTAATACTCTTATAGAGAAAAAGGTCAGTATGGTCTGTAATAGCTTTAGGTTACAGGGACGTGAACGCATTATTGTCGTTTCTGGCCCCAACCAGGGCGGTAAAACAACATTCGCCAGAATGATCGGTCAACTTCATTATCTGGCGTTACTGGGTTTATATGTTCCGGCAGAAGAAGCACATTTAAATCTTATCGATCATATCTTTACGCATTTTGAGAAAAGTGAAGATATCCATAATCTTAGAGGTAAATTATATGATGATTTGGTTCGTATAAAGGCCATCCTTGACCAGGCTACAGCAAAAAGTCTCATTATTATGAATGAGATTTTTACATCGACTACCTCGCACGATGCAATATATTTAGGCACCCAGATTATCGAAAAAATCTTGCGACTGGACGCGCTTTGTGTCTGTGTGACATTTATCGATGAACTCACCCTTATCGATCGCGCCATTGTCAGCATGATGAGTACGGTTGAGGATGAAGATAAAGCTACGCGTACCTATAAAATTATTAAGCAACCCGCCAATGGTAAGGCCTGTTCAGTAACGCTTGTACAGAAATACGGGCTGACATATGAAAAAATAAAAGCGAGGTTAAATGCATGAAAACGTATCTGATGTATAAAAATAAGGATTTTATTGTCGATGATAGTTTTCCTGAACATTTCAATATCATGATGAAAGATCTTGAACTTAATGTTCTATTACAGTCACTGTCTGCGGGAGATGATTTTTTATATTCAGTAGTTAAAAAGGCTATCTCACAATTGTTATGCGAAGTTCCAGACATTGAATACCGACAGGCTATTCTGAAGGATTGTCTGAGTCATCCTGATATTATCCGTGATTTTTACAGCGTGGTGGTTGAATGTCTGTCAAAGGAAAAAGATAATCTTCATTATGGCGTTTTTGGGCATTATCCTTCGGCGGTACTTCATCAGTCTATTTCCTTTACCAGATATTTACTGGTCAGTTTGCGAAAAGTCAGGTGCATAGCAGAAGCAAATCTTTCCCATTTCGCATCTACTGGCATGGCCAGATTATTTGCGATGATTATTCAGGAGTTAAATGAAGAATATCTGGCAATGATAGAAGAACATCTCAAAAAAATGAGTTTCAAAAAAGGAATATTGATCAGTGCACGTCCAGGTGAGGGCAATCGGGGAGAGGACTATGTGCTCAGGCAACCTAATCGCCAAGAAAAAGGATGGTTCAGGCGGCTTTTTGTCAGAAAACCTGAGCATTATACGGTGCAGATAGCACCACGGGATGAAAATGGTTTCAGGGCACTGAGTAATTTACAGGATGAGGGACTGGTTCTGGTTGCCAGAGCAATGGCGCAATCCACAGCTCATTTGCTCAACTTTTTTAAATCATTGCGCACGGAACTTGGATTCTATATAGCCTGTATTAATTTGTCGGAAACATTAAATATGCGTCATATTCCGCAGTGTTTTCCGGTTCCTGCTTATAAATGTGAACGTTATCTGTCTTTTGATTCCTTGTATGACATCTGTCTGGTGTTGACCGCTGATAAAACAGTTATTGCGAATACTTTAAAGGCTGATAATAAAAATACGTTTATTATTACCGGCGCTAATCAAGGCGGAAAATCGACTTTCTTACGGAGTCTTGGCCTGGCTCAGGTGATGATGCAAAGTGGCATGTTTGTTACGTCTGAATCTTTTTGTACCGATATTTGCCGTCATATTTTTACTCATTATAAATGTGAAGAAGACAGTCATATGATCAGCGGAAAACTTGATGAAGAGCTCAGACGTATGCGCGATATTATCGATCTGCTCGAAAAGGATGATTTGGTCCTGTTCAATGAGTCTTTTTCAGCAACCAATAGCCGGGAAGGGGCTGATATTATCAGAGGGATTGTGGCCGCGCTGGCAGAATGTAAAGTGAAACTATTTTTGGTCACCCACAGTTCAGAATTTGCTTGTACCTACTACCAGGAGCATCATCAGGATGCCATTTATTTGTGTGCCGAAAGACGAGACGGTGGTGAACGAACCTTCAGGCTCACAGAGGGGGTACCACTGGATACCAGCTATGGTGAAGATCTGTTCGAGGAAGTATTTACCCGGGATATGCCGTCAGTGAGTTAATCCCGTCTGGAGCCTCCGCAGCGAAATTGTCGTACGGAGGTGCCGTAGTTAGATCAGGGTCATAACAAAAAAGCCGGCAGCGGTCATCAGTAATGAGCCGATAACATGCGTCAATACCGAAATGACAGCCCACGAATAATTACCATTCTGCAATAGCACCACGACTTCAGCAGAAAACGTGGAAAACGTTGTCATTCCGCCACACAATCCGGTGGTGATAAAAAACTTCCATGAAGGGTCAAGCTGCGGTTGTCTGATAAAAAAGGCCAGTGCCAGTCCAATAATAAAGCCACCGATCAGATTAACCAGCAACGTTCCCGGCGGGAGATTCGGAAATGTGCTATTAAGACGCATTGACAAAATCCAGCGGATTACGCAACCGATGGAACCGCCAATAATAACTGCAAATAACGATTTGTACATACAACCTCACGAGCAAAAAGAGCCTCAGATCAGGGCGCTACGTCCACCAATAATGTTACTTCCGTTCATTTCATATAAGACCGGGATCCCCGTCGGGATAGTCAGGTCGACAATCTCATTCTCATCCGTTTTTTCGAGAAACATGGTCAATGCTCTGAGCATATTAGCGTGGCCGACCAGTAATATGCTCTCACCGCTGATCACCCGCGGCGCGATGGCGTGTTGCCAGTAGGGCAGCACTCTGCGCTGGGTCATTTCCAGACTTTCTCCACCGGGAAGGTCTGACAACGCGATATGGCGATAACGTGGTTCCTGATGAAGGCGACGCGGATCGCCAGTCAATGGCGGCGGGATCCCGTGGTAACTTCGGCGCCAATGATAAACCAGCTTTTCGCCAAATAGATGTGCGGCTTCATCTTTGTTCATTCCCTGGAGAGCGCCATAATGGCGTTCATTCAGGCGCCATGATTTGTTCACCGGTAGCCAAAGCCGATCCAGTGTTTCCATCACCAGCCACAGGGAATAGACAGCGCGGCTAAGAACAGATGTAAAGGCGGCATCTATTTCAATGCCCGTCTGTTTTATCAGCCTGGCAGCATGCCGTGCTTCCTCCATTCCCTTCAGGGATAATGGAACATCTGTCCAGCCTGTAAAAAGGTTTTGCTGGTTCCAGATACTTTCTCCATGCCGGAGTAAGACAATTTTTCCCATATCAGAAACCTGTGGTAATTGGCAACCGTCAGTTATTTAACTGAAATTTGTTATCGCTATATTCAGTATTTCGGCTTATTTTCCGTCTTATTCAGGAAATAACGGACCAGAAAATGCGCGCAGCTACCGATAAATAAAGCAATAACGATGGTTTCGGTATCATCCGTAACCACACCAAAAACGAGATCTGCTATCAGAAAAACCAGGTACGTAACCAGGATACCGACGACTGTCGAGATAAAAAGTATTCTGAGATTCACAGACGATGTCCTCCATCACCTTCCGTACCATCGGTACGGAAGGCATGTACAGGATTAGCGTTTTTTAAAGGCGGATTTACCGGCAAAGACGGCAGCATTGCCCAGTTCATCTTCAATACGCATTAGCTGGTTATATTTCTCTATGCGCTCTCCACGACTGGGGGCGCCGGTTTTCAGATGTCCGGCGCGTAGACCAACTGTCATATCGGCAATAAAGCTGTCAATGGTTTCCCCGCTGCGGTGCGAGATAAAGGTTCCCCAGTTGTTATCTTTGCACAACTGGACTGCTTCAATGGTTTCACTCAGCGTGCCGATTTGATTGAGTTTAATCAACGCGGCATTCGCCAGGTTTTCATCAATACCACGCTGAATATATTTCACATTGGTGACAAAGATATCATCACCAACCAATTCGACTTTATCACCGAGTACACTGTGCAGGACTTTCCAGCCAGCCCAGTCATCCTCCGCCAGACCGTCTTCAATCAGGGCAATCGGGAATTCACTCACTAATTGCTCATAGTAACGGGTCATTTCTTCCGCACTCAGCTGTGTTTTTTCGGTACGAAGTATGTATTTACCATCTTTGTAAAACTCACTGGATGCCGGATCGACACAAATCACAATATCTTCACCGGGCCTGTAACCTGCCTTCTTAATGGCTTCGACAATCAATTCCAGCGGCTGTCGGTTGGAACTGACCGTTGGCGCGAACCCGCCTTCATCACCGACACCCGTAGACAGGCCTTTTTCGAGTAAAACCTGACGCAGATTCTGGTATACCTCGCTTCCCCAACGGATAGCTTCGCGTACGGAGCTGGCTCCCCATGGTGCGATCATAAACTCCTGGAAATCGGCGCCTTGCCAGCGAGCATGGACACCGCCATTAATGATATTCATGCAGGGGACAGGCAGAAGGTTAGCGCCAACGCCACCCAGATAGCGGTAAAGCGGAATGCCGGACAGTTGAGCAGCCAGACGTGCTACCGCCAGCGATACGCCAAGAATGGCATTGGCGCCAATCCGGCCTTTATTTTCCGTTCCATCGAGGGCAATCAGCGCGTTATCAATATCCTTCTGGCGGCGTACGTCATAGCCCTGCAGAGCATCATGAATCTCAGTATTGATGCTGCGGACGGCATCAAGTACTCCTTTGCCGCCAAAACGTTGTTTATCGCCGTCGCGAAGTTCAATAGCTTCGCGTGAACCGGTACTGGCACCGGAAGGAACTGACGCCCGAGCAACATGACCATCAACCGAGATCACTTCCACTTCTACGGTCGGATTTCCCCGGGAGTCCAGAATTTCTCTTGCGAGCACACGTTCGATTTCATAGCTCATATAAATGACCTTATTTTAAGGAGTGGATATATGTTTAATCAGTACATCAATAGAAAGATGATTGATAAATTCAAAAGAGAACGATGAGTATTCACCAAATAGACGATTTTTATGCCCCAGCATAACCAGATCGATGTTCTCTCGCTGGATAATAGCCTCAACATCTTTGAAACGATGGATAGTGACAATGGATCTGACTTCAATATCAATACTGCAGGATTCCACCAGGCGACTCAGCATGGCTTTTGCGTCGATAATCTCGCGCGCCTGAAGGTCCCTGGTGAGTGAATCACTCGTGAAATCCATTTCCCGATAATCAGTACTGATATGACCGACCGTAATAAGGGTTCCCGTTTCTTTTGCCAGACATTCGGCATGCTGGAGCAGTAGCTGACCATCGGTTTCATTCTGAACAAGTACCAATGCGTGCCGGTAGATTTGCATACCTCACCTCTTAGTTGATACAAAACGTTGCGTAAGCCAGGGCAGAATCTCTTTTTTTCTGCTTGTCATGCCGGGCAAAAAGACCTGACGTGCGCCTGTCAGACTGTTATCTGAAAAATACAGCATGGAATTATGGTGCGTAATGTCCGTTACCATCAGCACAACCATATCCAGATCGCTATGTTGACAACTGTGGTCAATCTCCTGCTGCAGGGCAGCAAGGTGGGGAGTAATATCGGCCATGTCGTGAACCTCGATCTGCGATAACAGCAAAGAGATACCGTGGATTTGATAATTCTTGGCATCGCGATGAAGCAGTACGAAAGCCGATTGACCGGTTAAATCTGTTTTGGCGGTAAGTAGCCCGGCAACGAATTTGTCATAATCCACACCTGCGATTTCCCGTAACATGGCAACGGCTTTTCGATCTTCGGCGGTGGTGGTTGGACCGCTAAGTGCGACAGTGTCGCTGAGAATTGCGCCCATAAGCAGTATAGCCTGCGCCGCAGTAAGCGGCATTGGGCTCTCTATGCTCAGGATATGTAGAATTACCGTCCCACAGCAGCCGACCGCGCGGATCCACACATCTGGCGGATTTCTGGTAATAATAGTTCCGAGCCGATGGTGGTCAATGATGCCGATAACGTTGCTGTCCGTCAGTGTGGGCGGTCCTTGTTCAACATCGGTGAAATCGACCAGCCAGACCGTTTTATCCGTCAAATCTTCAGTGAGCAATTCGGGCTGCGTGACGCCTGCCGCTTGCAGTATGTATTGGGTTTCCGGTGTGATTTCACCGAGGCGATAAGGCCGCGAGAGTTGACCGCGGTAGTTGAGCCAGTCGGCAACAACCAGTGCGCTGCAGATCGTGTCGCTGTCAGGATTGCGATGACCAAAAACGCGAATGAAAGAATCGCTTTCAACGGTGGGTGTAGCCGGAAGTACGGAAATAGTGGTTAAGTTTTGCATATGAACACCTGACATACCTGCGTATAGAAAAACAGCAACAGTTGTATATCAGGCGTCATCATCCGGTTCGAATGAACCGGCGGTTGGGAAAGGTGGAACACCATCACCTTATGGATCGAGCATATCTGAGGTTGCTCCTGAACGCAATATTTATTGCGTCAGGCCAGTAAAAGCATGGTAGCGAAAGGCGGAAGAATGATTTGCGTCTCACGTGATGCGTTTACCGCTATTGCTCTGTGCAAAACATAAGCCAGAGATAATCTGACAGACACCAGTATACTAACCGGTAACTGTCAGATCGAATATGTGTTAATGCACACAGCTATCACTGTGCGGGTTGTTTGTTTTTATTTCGTTCATTGAGATCCGCGATGATTTCATTAAAGGGTTTTTCATATTTAAAGAATAATAAGATCAGCACGCATATAAGTGCAAAAGCAATAGGTACCCAAATATAACTTGCGACAATTGCATTCATTGACTCCTGGCTTTGTGGTTGATTGGCAACATAACCACCGGAAGCTAAAATCCACATCGGAATGGCTCCGCCAAGCCCGGCGCCTAGTTTGATACCAATGCCGGCAGCGGTTGAGACTAATAATCCTTGCGCCCGAATCCCTGATTTCCACTCGCCAAAATCAACAGTATCGGCAATCATGACAAATAATAAACCTGAAGTAAATCCTTTGCCTATAGCACCAAAAACAGTTCCAAAATAGATAATCCAAAGGTTTTTATCACCTAAGAATATAATAAACTGCCCCAATGCAAATACAGCATAACCTACCAGGATTACCCAGCGCTTATCGAAATGGCGGGTTAAAAATGGCACCATGAATAAACCTAAAATACTACACATCGCTAATGAGTTTACAATTGGCACAACATCTGGTTGCCCAATATAATAAGTCAAATAATAGATGGCAGCAGTCGAACGCTGTGTATAACAGATATAACAGAAAATTGTTAATAATAGAGCCATCAGCCAGGGCGTATTCCCTTTGATAGATTTAATACCCTCCTTAAAAGGTAAGGATTGTTTACTCGATGATGTTTCTACTCTTTCGCGAGTGTTAAAGAATGTAATTAGTAACAAAGCCACACCCACTACTGCATAAAGGCAGAGAGTGGCAAAAAATCCTTTTTGCATATCCCCGGCACCCAAAAATGCAACTAAAGGCAGGAGTGTCATATTAACGATAAGGCCACCAAATTGTCCGCCCAGCATACGGAAAGTATTAGCCACTGTTCTTTCTTGCTGATCGCTCGTTAAGCTTGGTAACATGGTCGATAGTGGATTATTTACGCATGAATAAAATACGCTAACCATGACATAAGCAGCGAATGCGTAAATCATTTTTCCGGTTGCGCTTAAGTCTGGCCCCCAAAAGAGCATGATACAGGATGCGGCAAAGGGTATGCAAAACCATAAAATCCAGGGCCTGGATTTTCCCCAGCGGGTATTGGTTTTATCAATTAAAATGCCTAATACTGGACTATCTATCATATCGAGAAAGCGTACCGCCAGCATTAATACCCCAACAACTGTTACGCTAATTCCATAAACATCAGTGAAATAGAAAGTAAGATAAGTGGTTACCACCATATAAATTAGGTTACATGCAGTATCGCCTAACCCATAACTGATTTTTTCATATAAAGGTATTTTTTGATTATTATGCATGTTGCTAAGCCTCTTATTGTGTCATCGCTATTTTGCGAATAATGTTAAGGAAAGCTTTCATTGAAAATAGCATTGATTCTTCTTGAATATTAAATCGGGGGTGGTGATGAGGGTAGTCAGAGTTTTCAGCCCGAGTGCCAATAAATAAAAAACAAGCGGGAATACCATGTTTGGTATATTGGGAAAAATCTTCGCCGGCTAAGGTTGGATCGGTACGTTGGCAATGGTTTTGTCCAATACCTTCGATTAACGCTTCTTCAACCATTTGGGTTACTGCAATATTATTAACCAGCGGAGCTGCATTTGGACGACTATCAAAGCTGACAGAAACGGTAGCGCCATGTGCCTGGGCAATTTGTTGACTAAGTTTTTCAATTCCTCGATAGAGTTGCTCCATTGTCTCCATATCTAATGAACGCAATGTACCGCCTAAATTAACTGTTTCGGGGATAGTGTTATATGATGAACTGGCGTCAAATTTAGTCACTGAGATTAGACCGGTTCTAATCGGATTAATTTTACGGGAAACAATGGATTGTAATGCTAAAACTATTTCAGAACCAATGACCACCGGGTCAATGGCTTCTTGTGGTATCGCGCCATGACCCCCTTTACCTTTTATTTCAATTTTAAAAAAGTCGCCAGCGGCCATCATTGGCCCATAGCAAATACCTATTTTCCCCAACTCAAGCGGTGACCATATATGTATGCCAAATAGATAGTCCAGCCCATTTAAAATACCTTTATCAATTAATCTGATTGCACCGGAACCAATTTCTTCAGCAGGTTGAAATATCAGTTTTATCGAACCCTGAATCAGGTGTTTATACCTGGCTAAAATATATGCCACACCGAGTAATGCTGCGGCATGGCCATCATGAGCACAGGCGTGCATTATCCCTTTGTTGACCGAACAGTAATCAACATCATTTTCTTCGTTAACGGGAAGAGCATCAATATCAGCACGTAAAGCAATCGCTTTACCCGGAGCGGAACCTTTTAGTGTAGCAACAACAGCCGTTTCAAGCGGCCTCTCAATCTCAAAACAGTTTAATGCCAATAGTTTTTGGTAAATAAATTCAGCCGTCTTATATTCTTTAAATGAGAGCTCCGGATACTGGTGGAAATGTCTTCGCCACTGAACCACTTCAGGATAGATTTCAGTAACAGAATCATTGATTATCGATATAAAAGCAGGCATGGCGCACTCCTTTAATGGTGATAAGGATTAGTTTGAATAAGTCGCTCAAATGCTTCTTTGAGCAGGGAGAGCGGGGTCGCGATATTGATTCTAAAGAACCCATTCCCGGTGTAGCCAAAGTCACGGCCAAAACTCATCTCAACTTTGGCTAAATTGATAAACCAGTATTTTAACTGTGATTCAGTAATATTCATTTTTTGATAGTTTACCCATAACATATAGGTTCCTTGACTGTCGGTGATATGCCATTCTGGAAAATATTTTTTACACGCGCTTATCACCCAGCTTTTATTATGCTGCAGCTGTTTCTTTACTTCTGTTAACCAGAAGTCGCCTTGAGTATAGGCAGCGATAAAAGCAGGCACGGAAAAATAATTTGGATTGTGAATGCCAGAAGCAATTAAGCAGTTTTTAAATTTATTGCGATGCTTTTCATTAGCAATAACAATATTGGCGACTTCTAATCCTGCCATATTGAATGTTTTTGATGGCGACGTGCAAATAAATGAGTTGTGTTCAACGAACTCACTCACTGATGATATGGTTTGATGTTTTTGTTCAGTAAAGTTAAAATCGGCATGTACATCATCCGAAATAACGAAAACCTGGTATTGTTCGGCAAGTTTCGCTATTTTTCTCAGATCTTGTGTTGACCAGACGGTGCCTGTTGGATTGTGTGGTGATAGCAGAATAAAACACACTGATACGCTGAATTTATTTTCAAGATCGTCAAAGTCAATTAGATAGCGATTGTTTGAGTAAATTAGAGGGCTTTCTAACAATGTTCTTTGATTTGCCGAAACTGAATGGCGAATGGGGTCATAGGCTGGCGATAATAGGGTTATTTTGTCTCCGGCATGCGTATAGTTTTGTATGTAAAGCGATATGGCCTGAATGATTCGGGGGCAAAATAAAATATGATCGGGGTTAACATGCCAGTTATAATGCCGTTTAAACCAGTCTGAGGTGATTTTATTCCAGTCATCACTCAATAACGTATAACCATAAATTTTCTTTTGCGCAAATTGTATAAGTGCTGCAGTGATAAATGCTGGAGTGGCAAAATCCATATCAGCAATCGATAAAGAGATGACATCTCTATCATAGTTATGCCATTTTGCACTATAAGTATCATAACGATGAATGATTTCGCTAAAATTATATTCATGCATTATATAACTCCAGATTATCTGATATGTAATCTGGCCAGGATACTATGTCGCAGAATTGGTCGTTATTCTGGTTTCTTTTAACGTTATTATGAAAATTGGTTTATGTGATATTAATCACAATGAAGGGTATTTAAAAAATATTTATTTAAAAATATTTTTCAAATATTAACGATTAAAATATTTATATCCTAAATTATTCGAGTTGCAGGAAGGCGGCGACGCAGTGAATCCCCGGGAGCGTACTCCAGTACGTGACTGGGGTGAACGAGGAAAGCCAACGCACATGCAACTTGAAGTATGACGGGTATATAACGACTAATTTATTAGAGTTGAATATATGACATGAATAATTGCATGTTGCGGGACAGGAAAAGATCGCTGCTGTTCCCTGAACAGCGCGTGCGCTGTTCAGTATGATTAACCGTTTTGGGATATGTCTCGAATTATTGGTGAAGATATTATAACGCGGCGAGAACGTCCTCGGTGCTGCGCACGCGGGCGATACGCGGGAAAATATATGTCATGCTGCTCTGGTGCTGCTCGGCAGTGGCCGCGCTGCAGGCGTCTTCAACAATGATCAGATTGAAGCCCAGCTCCCAGGCATTGCGCGCCGTAGACTCGACGCCGATATTGGTGGAGATACCGCACAGAATAATGGTGTCGATACCGCGGCGACGAAGCTGTAGCTCAAGATCGGTGCCATAGAAGGCCCCCCACTGGCGTTTTGTCACTTCAATATCGCTTGCCTCTTTTTCCAGCGCGCGCGGGTAGGTCCACCAGTTATCCGGCAGGGCGTGGGCGCCGCTCTGCGCATCAACCGGTTGTTTTAGCGCTTCGGCGAAATCAGCCGACCAGCCGACGCGAACCATTATCACAGGGGTATCTCGCTGGCGGCATTTTTTCGCCAGTGCTGCTGCCCGGGCAACCACCTCATCGGCATGATGTGGGCCGCCGGCGAAAGGTAAAATACCTTCCTGCAGATCGATAACGACCAGCGCGGTGTTTTTTGCATTAAGTTCTAACATGAAATCCCCCTATGTTCGCTTGCTGTCAGGCCGTTACCATACCGTTGTTCCTCCTGTCGGCGGGTAACAAATTTTGTTAACGTTTATGTGTGTGGGCAATAAGCGTACAGCAAAGCAACGTACAGGCTGTGCCGGGCTTATCGTGCGGCATTATTTCCAGTATAATAGCCGCCTTTTTTCATTCAGTTGTGACATCAGCTAAAGCTGCGACCTCGTCGCCTGCAAGGCAGGCAACAATCCGCCTGCGGCTAAGTTAAGGGATATCTCATGCGTACAGAATATTGCGGACAGCTCAGTCTGTCCCACGTAGGGCAGCAAGTGACTCTGTGTGGTTGGGTCAACCGTCGTCGTGATCTTGGTAGCCTTATCTTTATCGATATGCGTGACCGCGAAGGCATCGTGCAGGTGTTTTTCGATCCGGATCGTGCGGATGCATTAAAGCTGGCCTCCGAACTGCGTAATGAGTTCTGCATCCAGGTCACCGGCACCGTGCGTGCGCGTGACGAAAAAAACGTCAATAGCGATATGGCCACCGGCGCTATTGAAGTATTGGCCTCAGACCTGACGATTATTAACCGTGCCGAAGCGCTGCCGCTGGATCCTAATCACGTCAATACTGAAGAAGCGCGTCTGAAATATCGCTACCTGGATCTGCGTCGTCCGGAGATGGCTCAGCGCCTGAAGACGCGCGCCAGAATCACCAGCTTTGTGCGCCGCTTTATGGACGACCACGGCTTCCTCGACATCGAAACGCCGATGCTGACGAAAGCCACGCCGGAAGGCGCGCGCGACTATCTGGTGCCATCACGCGTTCATAAGGGTAAATTCTACGCGCTGCCGCAGTCTCCTCAGTTGTTTAAACAACTGCTGATGATGTCTGGTTTTGACCGTTACTATCAGATTGTAAAATGCTTCCGCGATGAAGACTTGCGTGCGGACCGTCAGCCGGAATTCACCCAGATTGATGTTGAAACCTCCTTTATGACCGCCCCTCAGGTGCGTGAAGTGATGGAAGATCTGGTGCGTAATTTGTGGCTGGAAGTGAAAGGCGTGGATCTGGGAAATTTCCCGATCATGACTTTTGCCGAGGCCGAGCGTCGCTATGGTTCCGACAAACCAGACCTGCGTAACCCGATGGAGCTGGTGGACGTAGCCGATCTGGTGAAAGCGGTGGAATTCGCCGTCTTCGCTGGTCCTGCTAACGACGTCAAAGGCCGCGTTGCTGCGCTGCGCGTTCCCGGTGGCGCCGCTCTGACCCGTAAACAAATTGATGAGTATGGCAAGTTCGTGCAGATCTACGGTGCGAAAGGGCTAGCCTATATTAAAGTGGTTGAGCGTGCGAAAGGCCTCGAAGGTATCAATAGTCCGGTGGCGAAATTCCTTAACGCTGAAATCGTTGCCGCGATCCTTGAGCGCACCGGCGCACAAGATGGCGATATGATTTTCTTCGGCGCGGATAATAAAAAAATCGTTGCTGATGCGCTGGGCGCGCTGCGTCTGAAGCTGGGCAATGATCTGAAACTGACCGATGAAGCAAAATGGGCGCCGCTGTGGGTTATCGACTTCCCGATGTTTGAAGATGATGGCGAAGGTGGCCTGACGGCGATGCACCATCCCTTCACTTCGCCGAAAGATCTAACCGCCGCAGAGCTGAAAGCCTCACCGGAAGAGGCGGTGGCTAATGCTTACGATATGGTTATCAACGGTTATGAAGTCGGCGGTGGTTCCGTGCGTATTCACAATAGCGAGATGCAGCAGGCCGTATTTGGCATTCTGGGTATTAATGAGCAAGAGCAGCGTGAGAAATTTGGTTTCCTGTTGGATGCGCTGAAATACGGTACACCGCCGCATGCGGGTCTGGCATTTGGTCTTGACCGTTTGACCATGCTGCTGACCGGCACCGATAATATTCGTGATGTCATCGCGTTCCCGAAAACCACCGCCGCGGCCTGTCTGATGACTGAAGCGCCAAGCTTCGCTAACCCGGCGTCGCTGGGCGAGCTGGGTATTCAGGTTGTGGCGAAAGAGGCAAAAGCGTCTCCGGAGAATAAGTAAGATGTCATTCAAGCTTCCCGTTTCCGTGCTGGTGGTGATTTATGCCGAGGATACGAAGCGGGTGCTGATGTTGCAGCGTCGCGATGATCCCGCTTTCTGGCAGTCGGTAACCGGCAGTCTGGAAGCGGGTGAAACCGCATCGCAGGCTGCCGCACGTGAAGTAAAGGAAGAGGTTGCCATTGACGTTGCCTGCGAGCGACTGTCTCTGATCGACTGTCAGCGTACGGTAGAATTCGAGATATTTTCTCATTTACGTCATCGCTATGCGCCGGGCGTTGAGCGCAATACGGAATTCTGGTTCCGCCTTGCGCTTCCCCATGAACGCCAGATTGTCTTTACGGAACATCTGGACTATCGCTGGGTTGATGCCCCGGAAGCCGCCATGTTGACCAAGTCCTGGAGCAACCGGCAGGCGATTGAAGAATTTGTAATTAACGCCGCCTGAAAAGGCGCGCTTTTTTGGAGAGTTTTTTATGGCAGGTCATAGTAAATGGGCCAATACCAAACATCGCAAAGCGGCACAGGATGCCAAGCGCGGTAAGATTTTCACTAAAATTATTCGTGAGCTGGTCACTGCTGCGCGTCTGGGCGGCGGCGACGCGGGTTCCAACCCGCGTCTGCGCGCGGCGATTGATAAAGCGCTGTCCAACAACATGACGCGCGATACGCTGAACCGCGCTATCGCCCGTGGCGTTGGCGGTGATGATGACGCCAACATGGAAACCATCATTTATGAAGGTTACGGTCCAGGCGGTACGGCGGTGATGGTTGAATGCCTGTCTGACAACCGTAACCGTACCGTTGCCGAAGTGCGTCACGCGTTCAGCAAAACCGGCGGCAATCTGGGGACTGATGGTTCCGTTGCCTATCTGTTCAGCAAAAAAGGAGTTATCTCCTTCGAAGCTGGCGATGAAGATGTCATTATGGAAGCGGCGCTGGAAGCGGGTGCAGAAGATATCGTGACCTATGACGACGGTGCAATTGATGTATACACCGCATGGGAAGAGATGGGCGCCGTCCGCGACGCACTGGAGGCCGCAGGCCTGAAAGCGGACGCGGCGGAAGTGTCGATGATCCCGTCGACAAAAGCGGATATGGATGCAGAGACAGCGCCGAAACTGCTGCGCCTGATCGATATGCTGGAAGATTGTGACGACGTGCAGGAAGTTTATCACAACGGTGAGATCTCTGATGAGGTCGCCGCAACCCTGTGATACCCGTAATCTTTCAGCCCACAGCGGTGTTGGCTCTCCTCGCTTACCCCGGTCACGTAGTGAATCTACGCTCCCGGGGATGCGCTGCGTGGCCGCCTGGCTGTGAACTGAAATCTTTAGGGTCTCACGGGTTGGTTATGACCGGAGGCGCGTGATGACCATTATTCTCGGTATTGACCCGGGGTCGCGCGTCACGGGCTACGGCGTTATCCGCCAGGTGGGACGGCAGTTAAGCTATCTGGGCAGCGGCTGTATTCGCACGAAAGTTGATGATTTACCGTCGCGCCTGAAGCTTATCTACGCGGGTGTGACGGAAATTATCACTCAGTTCCGGCCTGACTATTTCGCCATCGAACAAGTATTTATGGCGAAGAACGCCGATTCTGCACTGAAGCTCGGGCAGGCTCGCGGCGTGGCGATTGTCGCCGCGACCAATCAGGGGCTGCCGGTGTTTGAATACGCGGCCAGGCAGGTGAAGCAGACCGTTGTCGGCATTGGCAGCGCGGAAAAAAGCCAGGTGCAGCATATGGTGCGGAGATTGCTTAAGCTGCCGGCAAACCCGCAGGCGGATGCGGCAGACGCGTTGGCGATTGCCATCACCCACTGCCACGTTAGCCAGAATGCGACGCAGGTCAGCGAAAGCAGCTTGATCCTTGCTCGCGGGCGGCTACGATAACGTCAAATCAGGCTGGATATCTATCCAGCCTTTTTTTATGATACCGCATTAGACTTTCAGTTCTTCATTCAGGAGCTCCATGTGATAGGCAGACTCAGAGGCATTATTCTCGAAAAACAACCCCCGCTGGTTTTACTTGAAACCGGCGGTGTAGGCTATGAAGTTCATATGCCGATGACTTGCTTCTATGAGCTGCCGGATGTGGGCAAAGAAGCGATAATTTTTACCCACTTTATCGTTCGTGAAGATGCTCAACAGCTGTTCGGTTTCAATAACAAACAGGAGAGGACGCTGTTTAAAGAGCTGATTAAGACCAACGGCGTTGGTCCGAAACTGGCGCTGGCGATCCTCTCGGGGATGTCAGCGCAACAGTTCGTCAACGCCGTTGAACGGGAAGAACTGGCGGCGCTGGTAAAATTACCGGGGATCGGTAAGAAAACCGCAGAACGCCTGATTGTCGAAATGAAGGATCGTTTTAAAGGGTTACACGGCGATCTGTTCACCCCGGCCGTTGATCTGGTACTGACATCGCCTGCCGGGCCGACAGATGATGATGCGGAACAGGAAGCGGTTGCGGCGCTGGTGGCGCTGGGCTATAAACCACAGGAGGCCAGCCGGATGGTCAGTAAAATTGCGCGCCCGGATGCCAACAGTGAAACGCTAATTCGCGAAGCGCTCCGCGCCGCGTTGTGAGGTAAGGGATGATTGAAGCAGACAGGCTGGTATCGGCGGACAGCACCGGGTATGAAGAGGCGGCTGACCGCGCCATCCGTCCCAAATTGCTGGAAGAGTACGTGGGCCAGCCACACGTTCGTTCGCAAATGGAGATCTTTATCCAGGCGGCGAAGCTGCGTGGCGATGCGCTTGATCATTTGCTGATTTTTGGTCCTCCGGGGCTGGGGAAAACGACGCTGGCGAACATTGTCGCCAATGAAATGGGCGTCAACCTGCGTACCACCTCTGGCCCGGTGCTGGAAAAGGCGGGCGATCTGGCCGCGATGTTAACCAACCTTGAACCGCACGATGTGCTGTTTATCGATGAGATCCACCGCCTTTCACCGGTAGTCGAAGAAGTGCTGTATCCGGCAATGGAAGATTACCAACTGGATATTATGATCGGCGAAGGGCCGGCGGCGCGTTCGATAAAAATCGACCTGCCGCCGTTTACCCTGATTGGCGCCACCACCCGCGCAGGCTCGCTGACGTCGCCGCTGCGCGATCGCTTCGGCATTGTGCAGCGCCTTGAATTTTACCAGATCCCTGATCTGCAGCATATTGTCAGCCGCAGCGCCCGTTATATGGGGCTGGAGATGAGCGAAGCGGGGGCGCTGGAAGTTGCGCGCCGCTCGCGAGGGACGCCGCGAATCGCAAACCGTCTGCTACGTAGGGTGCGGGATTTTGCCGAAGTTCGCTATGATGGGCGTATCTCGGAAGATATTGCCGCTCAGGCGCTGGATATGCTCAACGTGGATGCGGAAGGTTTCGATTATATGGATCGTAAACTGCTGTTGGCCGTCATCGATAAATTCTTCGGCGGGCCGGTAGGGCTGGATAACCTCGCGGCAGCAATCGGCGAAGAGCGGGAAACCATTGAAGATGTGCTGGAGCCGTATCTCATCCAGCAGGGTTTTTTGCAGCGTACGCCGCGCGGGCGGATGGCGACGGCGAGAGCCTGGACTCATTTCGGCATCTCGCCACCGGAAATGCCGTAATTGCCTGCCGGGCGATGGCCCGGACAGGGCGTCGTCATGGCAGCCAGTCAGGCTGCCGCTTTCTTGCTCATACTGAGTATAAACAGCAGCGCGGCGCACAGTACCACCGAAGGGCCCGCTGGCGTGTCGTAGAACGCCGAGAAGGTCAGGCCGCCGGTTACCGCAATCATCCCCACGCCAACCGCCACACCCGCCATTTGCTCCGGCGTGCGGGCGAAACGGCGAGCCGTCGCGGCGGGAATAATTAGCAGCGACGTGATAATCAGCGCCCCGACAAATTTCATCGCGACGCCGATTGTCAGCGCAGTGACCAGCATCAATAGCAGTTTCACCCGTTGTAGCTTCACGCCATCAACAAAGGCCAGATCCGGGCTGATAGTCATTGACAGCAAATTGCGCCATTGCCAGAACAGAATTGCCAGCACCGTCACCACGCCAATAGTGATTGAAACCAAATCTGCCGGCGTGACGGCCAGCAGGTCGCCGAACAGATAGGCCATCAGATCGACGCGCACGTTTGACATCAGGCTGACCACCACCAGACCCAGGGACAGGGCGCTATGCGCCATGATGCCGAGCAATGTATCGACCGCCAGATGGGGACGCTTTTCCAGCCATACCAGCCCGCCGGCCAGCAGCAGAGTTACGACGATAACAGCATAAAAAGGATTGACGTTCAGCAGCAAACCAAAAGCGACGCCGAGCAGCGAGGCGTGAGCCAGGGTATCGCCGAAATAGGACATGCGACGCCAGACGACAAACGAACCCAGCGGGCCAGCCGCGCAGGCGAGCATCATCCCGGCTAACCAGCCTGGAAGGAGTAATTCAATCATTAACGGTCATTTCCCCGACGCAATACAATCCGCCCCTGCAGGTCGTGGCGGTGATTATGATGATGGCGATAAATCCCCAGTTGTTCCGCGCCGCGCTGGCCGAACATAGAGATAAATTCCGGATGCATGGAGACCACTTCCGGCGTGCCGGAACAGCAGATATGTTGGTTCAGACACAGCACTTCATCCGTTTTCGCCATGACCAGGTGCAGGTCATGGGAAACCATCAGCACCGCGCAATCCAGTTCCTGGCGTAGCTGATTAATGAGGCCGTACAGCGCCACCTGGCCGTTAACATCAACACCCTGGGTCGGCTCATCGAGCACCAGTAACTGTGGTTGATTGAGCAAAGCGCGCGCCAGCAATACGCGCTGGGTTTCTCCACCGGAAAGCTTTTGCATGGGGGCGTCAATCAGGTGTCCTGCCTGTACGCGTTTCAGCGCGGGCAGAATATCCCGTTTGTGAGTACCGGGACGCAGGCGCATAAAGCGGCTGACGGTCAGCGGCATCGTGGCGTCAAGATGCAGTTTTTGCGGGACATAGCCGATACGCAGGCGCCCCTCGCGTTTGATAATACCTTCGGTTGGTGCTACCAGCCCAAGCACGACCCGTACAAGGGTCGATTTACCGGCGCCATTCGGGCCCAGCAGGGTTAAAATTTTGCCTGGCTTTAGTGTGAGCGAAATGTCAGACAGCACGCGCCTTTGGCCATAGACCACCGCGACGTTTTCCAGTGTTACAAGATTTGTCATATCAAATTAGGGGTTGCACAAGCTAGTGAATGTTATAATATCACATCTTTCACATTCATTACGATGATTAGACGCATTATGTTACATAAAAATACGCTTCTTTGCGCTGGACTTAGCGCCGCTTTTGTATTCGCAACAATGCCGTCGGCAAACGCCGCGGTGGTCGCCTCGCTCAAACCTCTGGGGTTTATCGCTTCAGCTATTACAGATGGGGTAACGGATACCCAGGTTTTGCTGCCTGATGGGGCATCAGCACATGATTATTCACTGCGTCCATCAGATGCAAAACGCTTACAGAACGCAGACTTAGTGGTCTGGATCGGCCCAGAGATGGAAGCCTTTATGGACAAGTCAACGCAAGGCATTGCACCCAATAAAAAAGTGACGATTGCCGAGCTGGGGAGCGTGAAACCGTTACTCATGAAAGGGGACGATGACGACGACGATCATCATGGTCACGATCATGGCGCGGGGGAAAACAGTGACGATGATCACCATCATGGTATCTATAACATGCATTTATGGCTTTCCCCAGAGATAGCGCGGCTTACCGCGGTTGCAATCCACGATAAATTATTGGAACTTATGCCGCAGAGTCGAGACAAACTTAACGCCAACCTGAAGGATTTTGAGGCAAAATTAGCCGCTACCGACAAACAGGTTACTACCGGGCTGGCACCACTGAAAGGGAAGGGATATTTCGTTTTTCATGACGCCTACGGCTACTTTGAAAAGCATTACGGTTTGACCTCATTGGGTCACTTTACTGTCAACCCTGAAATCCAGCCTGGTGCACAGCGTTTACACGAAATCAGAACACAGCTGGTTGAGCAAAAAGCAACTTGCGTTTTTGCTGAGCCACAGTTCAGGCCAGCGGTTATAGAAGCTGTTGCCAGGGGGACATCCGTGCGCATGGGAACCCTGGATCCACTGGGTATCGGAATTAAGCTGGGTAAAGAGAGTTATCCGCAGTTTCTGAGCCAGATGGCGAATCAGTATTCAAGTTGCCTGAAAGGAGATTAACGAGGAAGTGAATACGTGCAACAGATAGCCCGCGCTGTCACTCAGGCATTTAATAATCTGCCACGACCTCACCGCGTTATGCTGGGGTCGCTTAGCGTTCTAACTTTAGCGGTCGCTGTCTGGCGACCCTACATCTACCACCATCCCGATTCGGCCCCCATCAGCAAAACAATTGAACTGGAGCAAAGCGACATTCGTTCTCTGCTGCCGGAAGCCTCTGAGCCTATCGATCAGGCGCCTCAGGAAGAGGAAAGCATCCCGCAGGATGAGCTGGATGATAAAGCGGATACCGATTCCGGCGGTCATGAGTATGTCGTGTCGGCCGGGGATACGCTCAGCAGCATCCTTAATCAATACGGTATTGATATGGGGGATATTGCGCAACTCTCCTCGGTGGATAAAGATCTGCGTAACCTGAAAATAGGTCAACAGCTTTCATGGACTCTGACGGCGGATGGCGATTTGCAAAGTCTGACCTGGGAGATGTCGCGCCGTGAAACCCGGACTTATAACCGGGTTGCCAATGGTTTCAAAATGAGCAGCGAGCTGCAAAAAGGCGATTGGGTCAACAGCGTGCTGAAAGGGACCGTTGGCGGCAGCTTTATCGCCAGCGCGCGCGATGCGGGCCTGACCAGCACTGAAATCAGCGCGGTGATCAAAGCCATGCAGTGGCAGATGGACTTCCGTAAGCTGAAAAAAGGCGATGAGTTTTCCGCACTGTTATCGCGTGAGATGCTGGACGGTAAACGCGAGCAAAGCCAGCTGCTTGGCGTGCGCCTGCGCTCAGGCGGGAAAGACTACTATGCGATCCGCGCTGAGGATGGCAAATTCTATGACCGCAACGGTAACGGCCTGGCGAAGGGTTTTCTGCGCTTCCCCACCGCGCGCCAGTTCCGCGTGTCGTCCAACTTTAACCCGCGTCGGCTGAATCCGGTCACCGGGCGCATTGCCCCGCATCGTGGCGTCGATTTTGCGATGCCGCAGGGGACGCCGGTGCTGTCGGTGGGGGATGGCGAAGTGGTGGTGGCCAAACGTAGCGGTGCGGCAGGTTATTACATTGCCATCCGTCATGGGCGCACCTATACCACCCGCTATATGCACCTGCGTAAACTGCTGGTGAAGCCGGGGCAGAAGGTGAAACGCGGCGATCGCATCGCGCTGTCGGGCAACACGGGGCGTTCTACGGGCCCGCATCTGCATTATGAGGTCTGGGTTAACCAGCAGGCGGTGAATCCGCTGACGGTGAAGCTGCCGCGTACCGAAGGGCTTAGCGGCGCTGATCGGACCGATTACCTGGCGCAGGTAAAACAAGTGATGCCGCAACTGCGTTTTGACTAATCTCCCGTCAGTTAAGGCCGGTGCCATGAGCGCACCGGCTTTTTCTTTTGTGCGTTATCCAACGTATCGTTAAACTAACCCCATTATTTATACTGAGCGAAACTTTCGCGGATTGGGCATGGAAACGAAAAAAAATAATAGTGAGTTTATTCCAAAATTTGAAAAATCCTTTTTACTGCCGCGTTACTGGGGAGCATGGTCAGGCGTTTTGGCGTTTGCCGGTATTGCTCTGACGCCCGCCTCTTTCCGCGATCCGATCCTCGGCAAACTGGGGCGTTTTGTTGGCAGGTTAGCAAAGAGTTCGCGCCGTCGTGCGCAGATTAACCTGCTGTACTGTTTCCCGGAAAAGAGCGAGCAGGAGCGTGAACAAATTATTGATGAAATGTATGCTTCCGCGCCGCAGGCAATGGTAATGATGGCGGAACTTGGCCTGCGCGATCCGCAGCGCATTCTTTCCCGCGTCGACTGGCAGGGTAAAGAGATCATTGATGAAATGCAGCGGAATAACGAGAAGGTGATCTTTCTGGTTCCCCATGCCTGGGGCGTGGATATTCCGGCGATGCTAATGGCTGCCGGCGGGCAAAAAATGGCGGCGATGTTCCATAATCAGGGCAATCCGGTATTTGATTATGTCTGGAATACCGTGCGGCGTCGTTTTGGCGGGCGAATGCATGCGCGTAACGATGGCATTAAACCGTTTATTCAGTCGGTGCGTCAGGGGTACTGGGGCTACTATCTGCCGGATCAGGATCATGGCGCAGAGCACAGCGAATTTGTTGATTTTTTTGCTACCTATAAAGCGACGTTACCAGCGATTGGTCGTTTAATGAAAGTGTGTCGCGCCCGTGTTGTGCCATTGTTTCCGGTCTATGATGGCAAAACGCATCGTCTGACGGTGCTGGTGCGTCCGCCGATGGATGATTTGCTGGACGCTGACGATAACACCATCGCCCGGCGAATGAATGAAGAGGTGGAGATTTTTGTTAAGCCGCATACCGAGCAGTACACCTGGATCCTCAAGTTGTTGAAAACCCGTAAGCCCGGAGAAATGGAGCCGTACAAGCGTAAGGAACTGTATCCGAAAAAGAAGTAGTTCGGGCAGACGGTCAGGATTGCATACGCTGGCCAATGGGTCATCCGGTTCATTGGCTATAGTGTTTGAGCAACGTCAGATGTTCGGCGACCAGTTGGTAGCGATACTCCGGGCGGCCGGTCAGGCCGTAGTGATTGCTGACGTAGAGAATGTTTATCTGCTCCAGCCAAATGAGATATTTTCGGCACGAAACCCGCGATATTTGTAACGCCGCAGCCAGTTCGTTGGTTGAAAAATTACTCTCCTGATGGGCATCAATCCATTGACACACCAGACGAAGCGTTTGCGGCGTGAGCCCTTTCGGTAAACGGCGGGCGCTGTCCTGATACCGGACCCCACCGCGCAGCAGGCGATCAATATCCGCTTGAACGTAGCAGGGTTTTCCACGCTTTAAGTCGCGTTTTTTGCGCCATGATAACAGCGCTTCTTCCAGACGTGGAAACTGGAATGGTTTAATCAGATAATCGACCACTCCGTAACGCAGGGCGGTATTCACCGTTAATGCATCGGCAGCGGAGGTAATCATGATGACATCAATGTTTAGCGAGTTCTGGCGCAGAACGGGCAATAAGTCCAGCCCGTTCTCGTGCTGCATATAGACATCCAGCAATACCAGATCGATCTGCGATAAATGGCGGAGTAGCGCTTGCGCTTCGTGAACCGACCGGGCAATGCCGCAGCAGTGAAAATCGGTGACGCGACTGATAAACAGGCGGTTCAGTTCAGCCACCATTGAATCATCATCGACAATCAATACATTGATCATGCAACGTTTCTCGACCTGGCGGGAAGCCGGACTTCCCGCACTATTGACGCTGGAACGCCTGTCAGAATGGCGATCGTTTATATGAGGTATAACGGGCGTGCCAGAAGGTTTTATCGATATTCTCAGCAAGTTGCTCCTCGCTTAGCATGGGGGCGAGGCCTTCCTGCATCGCGATGTGCGCAACCGCGGTGGCAATGGCCCGGGAAATCATCTCAATCTCCTCTACCGGAGGCAGTAAGCTGCCTGTTTCTCCGGTGGCTAAAGGTGAACAGGCGGCCAGAGTTTTACTGCAGGCGCTCAGCATGGCATTGCTAACACGTTCCGCTTTACTGGCCAGAATACCTAATCCCAGACCGGGGAAAATATAAGCATTGTTACACTGGGCAATTTCATAACTCTTGCCGTCATAAAAAACCGGCTCAAATGGGCTACCGGTGGCGATTAGCGCGCTCCCCTCGGTCCATTCCAGTAAATCCTTAGGCTGGGCTTCGGCGCGGGAGGTCGGGTTAGAGAGCGGCATAATAATGGGGCGCGGGCAGTGCCGATACATCTCTTTAATAATCTCTTCACTAAACAGTCCCGGCTGGCCTGATACGCCAATCAGTACCGTTGGGTGGGCGTTACGTACCACGTCCATCAACGAGAGATGAGCGGCATCGCTATCCCAGTGGCTGATATTTTCCCGTGACGTGACATGATCTTGCTGAAAGTCCAGTAAATTGGGCATCTCATCAGTGAGCAGACCAAAACGATCGACCATGAAAATGCGGTTGCGCGCTTCAGGTTCTGACAGCCCGTCATCAACCATCAGCGCAATGATTTTTTCGGCGATGCCGCATCCGGCGGAGCCACTGCCGAGAAAAACCACTCTCTGGTCGCGAATGCGTGTACCGGCCGCCGTGGCCGCAGCGATCAGCGTACCTGACGTGACGGCAGCGGTACCCTGAATGTCATCGTTGAAACAGCAAAGCTGGTTACGATAGCGATTAAGTAAGCGGGTCGCATTTTTTTGCGCGAAATCTTCGAACTGTAACAAGACATTTGGCCAGCGTTGCTTAATGGCGTAAATAAACATATCCATAAATTCAAGATACTGTTCGTCACTAATGCGCGGATGACGCCAGCCCATATACAGCGGATCTTCGAGATGCTGGGTATTGTTGGTTCCTACATCAAGCATGATAGGGAGCGTTGAGGCCGGATGAATACCACCGCAAGCCGTATACAAAGAGAGTTTGCCAATCGGGATCCCCATTCCGCCGATACCCTGGTCGCCAAGACCAAGGATTCGTTCGCCGTCGGTCACAACGATGACGTTAATATCATTGCGGGAGAACCCCTGAAGCATTTCGTCAATATTGTGACGGTTCGGCCATGAAATAAACAAACCGCGACCCCGGCGATAAATTTCCGAAAAATGTTCGCATGCTTCACCGACCGTCGGGGTATAAATGATCGGTAGCGTTTCTTTCATATGGGTACGTAACAAATTATAGAATAGTGTTTCGTTAGTATCCTGGATGTTTCTGAGATAGATATGGCGAGCAATATCGTGCTTAAACTGGCAAAATTGTTTCCATGCGCGTTCTGTTTGTTCTTCAATGGTTTCAACGTTATGGGGGAGTAATCCCTGAAGGTTGAACGCTGTTCGTTCACCTTCGGTAAAAGCGAGACCTTTATTCAATAACGGATTTTCCAGCAGAACAGCACCGTTATAGGGCGTATATAAGGTTTCTTTGACTAGCATTTCACGACTCCTGAATATCATTTCAAATGATTATTTAGCTTCTGGGGAATATTTTTGTTTCAGTGATTAGGAAATTAAATAAATCATGATTCCTTCGGTGACGACGCCGATCGCAGTGCCCAGCAAAATGGAGGATGAGGCGGGTTCAATATACGTGTCGCTGCGGAGTGCGAACATGCCTGCGGCAATGGCGGAAGGCGTCGCGCCGATGATAATGACCTGCTGCATCAGACTATGGCTTAGACCGAAAGCCAGGCCGGCTATAGCCATCATCGCCGGTTGAATCAGATTTTTAATACTGATATTGGTACAGGTTTGAATATTGACTGCAGGACGCTCACCGTAAAATAACAGTCCAAGAGCGAACAGTGAGAGCCCGCCGGCGATTTTTCCCACCATCTCAATGGGCATACTAAGCATATGCGGCAACTGTACGCCCGCAAGACTGAGCAGTACCCCGGTAATTGGGATCCAGACAATAGGGTTACGGATAGCGTTGAACAGATTTTGTAGAATAAGCTGCCCGGCATTGAGCTGTTCCTCATCAGCGAGGCTGTGTTTGTCTCCCATCCGAATCAGAATGATGGTCAGGGGGATCATAAATATGCTGGTGACCAGGTTACCGATAAGCACCCCAAGAAACCCCTCAGGGCCAACCAGTACAGCGAGAACAGGGGCGCCAAAATAGGCCATATCGGGGAAAGCGCATACCAGGGATTGAATTGCGCTGGTTTTAATATCATGACGGAAAACATAGCGGGAGATCAGTAGCGTGAGGAAATATGACCCCATAAGGCCAATGACTAATACCGCCATAAAAGTGAAGTTTTTAATTTTATCGGGATGAGTATTTAATGCGCCAATAAAAAGATGAAAGGGGAGAGCAAAGCGAATTACCACGGTGGCCAGAACCGATGCATCCTCGCGACGGGTATAGCCAAGTTTGCCACTCAGCCATCCGAGTAGCATGATAAATACCAATGGAAAAAGGGATTGCAATAGCAATGAAGGCATAGAATGTCCTGACGTATATTATCGGGTTCGTTGTGTTTTTTAATCTAACGGGGCGATAATATGTAAAAGGTGATTATCATCACAATTATCATGGTTTAAATAATTTCACATTAAATACTTTAATTACAAATAGAGTAGGCTTGATCAAATCGCCAGGTTATATTTATGATATTAATATATTTCCTGAGCAGTGACTTTAGCTACGTAAAAATAAATTAAATTACTTAATGTGAGTTTTATAACCAGGTCACAAAGTGGGTATTAAAAATACAATGAGCTGTGTTTAATTTGAAATGATTGTGCTAACGTTTTTGCGTGTTTGATTTACATTGTGTTTCTTATTCTTTTCTTTAATTATTGCGCAGTTTTAATATTGCGTCGGTATCTTACGCTTATGTGACTTCATTATAATTCAGGTGACAATATGGAAAATAATACATTCAACCAACCAATGGATAAAACACAGCCGAAGCAGAAAGCAGTACGCTTTTTATCAAATATTGAAGTCGGCACCGTTCCGTTAACACTATTTATCGGTATCGCGGCCATTGTCACGCTCTCCGCAACCGCAGGCTTGCTGCCGAAGAACATGATCGGTGGCCTGGCGGTGATTATGACGTTAGGGTTCGCACTGGCTACCCTGGGCCGGATGGTACCGGTGCTCAAAGATGTTGGCGGCCCGGCTATTTTGTGCCTGATGACACCCTCCGTATTAGTCTATTTCGGTATGTTTGAGGCGCATACCCTTGAGACCGTGCATTTGCTGATGAAAGAAGCCAACCTGCTCTATTTCGTCATCGCCTGTCTGGTGGTCGGCAGTATTCTGGGTATGAACAGGACCATTTTGATTCAGGGGATGGTACGCATGTTCGTGCCGCTGGTGGTGGGGACCGGAGCGGCTATTCTAACCGGACTGCTGGTGGGGAGCTTGTTCGGCTACAGCATCTACCACTCTTTCTTCTTTATCATCGTGCCGATCATCGGCGGCGGTATCGGTGAGGGGATCTTGCCGCTGTCGCTGGCCTATTCAGCGATTCTTGGACAAACGCCAGATGTTTATGTCGCGCAACTGGCTCCGGCGGCCGTGGTGGGCAATATCTTTGCTATTATCTGCGCAGGGTTTCTGGCGCGTATGGGCATTCGTCGTCCTTCGCTTTCCGGAAACGGCATGCTGATTCGTAGCCCCGAAGACAACAGCGTCTTTGCGCAGAACCAGAGTACGCAGCCTACCGACTTCCAGCGGATGGGCGCCGGGCTGTTAATGATTTGCGCGTTTTTCATCGTTGGCGGCCTGTTGGAGAAAGTGGTGCATATACCCGGACCGGTGCTGATGATTCTGGCTGCGGTATTCTGTAAATACACCAAAGTTATCCCGGCGTCGATGGAGTCGGGGGCACACAGCTGCTACAAATTTGTCTCTGCCGCTCTGGTCTGGCCGCTAATGATAGGTCTCGGGATGCTGTATGTTCCGCTGGAAAGCGTGGTGGCCGTTTTCTCCGTTGGTTATGTCGTGGTTTGCGGTTCTGTCGTGATGGCGATGGCGTTAAGCGGCTTTTTTATCGCTTCCTGGCTGAATATGTACCCGGTTGAAGCCGCCATTGTGACCTGTTGCCATAGCGGGCTGGGCGGAACCGGTGATGTGGCTATCCTGTCGGCATCAAACAGGATGGGGTTGATGCCTTTTGCTCAGATTGCAACCCGTATCGGCGGTGCGTCAACGGTCATTACCGCGACGATTTTGTTGAGCTGGCTTGTATAGATTAATGCGGACAGGCAAAAAAACACCTGCCAGCGGTGACGCGGGCAGGTGAGGAACGTGATAACCGCAACGTTTACTCGACGGTCAGAATACGCGTGGTGTTGGTGCTGCCGATAGTGCTCATGACATCGCCCTGGGTCACGATGACCAGATCGCCAGTAACCAGATAGCCTTTATCACGCAGCAGGTTTACCGCATCATGGGCTGCGGCTACGCCGTCATTTGCGCTATCGAAATAAACCGGCGTCACGCCGCGGTAGAGCGCCGTCAGGTTCAGCGTGCGCTCATGGCGAGACAGCGCGAAAATTGGCAGACCGGAACTGATGCGTGATGTCATCAGCGCGGTACGGCCTGATTCGGTCATAGTGATGATAGCGGTGACGCCTTTCAGATGGTTAGCCGCGTACATCGCTGACATGGCAATCGCTTCTTCGACATTGTCGAACTGAATGTCCAGGCGGTGTTTGGAAACGTTAAGGCTAGGGATTTTTTCTGCCCCAAGGCAGACACGGGCCATTGCCGCAACGGTTTCTGATGGATATTGCCCCGCGGCGGTTTCCGCGGAAAGCATCACCGCGTCTGTGCCATCCAGCACGGCGTTTGCCACGTCCATAACTTCCGCGCGGGTTGGCATCGGGTTGGTGATCATGGATTCCATCATTTGCGTCGCGGTAATGACTGAACGGTTCAGTTGACGAGCGCGGCGGATTAACGTTTTCTGAATACCGACCAGTTCCGGGTCGCCAATTTCTACGCCGAGGTCGCCCCGGGCTACCATGACGACGTCGGATGCCAGAATCACATCATCCATCGCATCCTGATCGCACACGGCCTCCGCGCGTTCGACTTTCGCGACAATTTTTGCATCACAGCCTGCATCGCGGGCCAGACGACGGGCATAATTCAGGTCTTCACCGCAGCGTGGGAAGGAAACAGCCAGGTAATCGACGCCGATTTTTGCGGCCGTGATGATGTCGGCTTTATCTTTTTCCGTCAGCGCTTCGGCGGAGAGACCGCCGCCCAGTTTGTTGATCCCCTTATTGTTGGACAAGGGCCCGCCAACGGTAACTTCGGTGAACACTTTCATGCCCTGGACTTCCAGCACTTTCAACTGTACGCGACCGTCGTCAAGCAGCAGAATATCGCCTGGCACCACGTCACCCGGCAGTCCTTTATAATCGATGCCCACTCTCTCTTTATCGCCTTCACCCTTACCCAGGTTAGCATCGAGCAGGAATTTGTCGCCGACGTTGAGGAAAATTTTGCCTTCTTTGAAGGTGGATACGCGAATTTTCGGTCCCTGCAGGTCACCGAGAATCGCAACATGACGACCCAGTTTTGCCGCAATCTCACGGACCTTATCCGCACGGATCTGGTGATCTTCCGCGGTTCCGTGAGAGAAGTTCATACGTACCACGTTAGCGCCAGCGGCGATAACCTTTTCCAGGTTGTTATCGCGATCGGTAGCCGGGCCTAAAGTGGTGACGATTTTGGTTCTGCGAAGCCTTCTGGACATGTAATACTCCGTTGACTAAAACAACTTTGGTGTTGCGTGAACATGGATTCGGTAACGCCAGCGAGCAAAGCCGCTATACCTGAACATTACCGACGGTGTAATAGGATACTGCGTTGTTTCTGCTTTTATTGGTCATTGCTGTGTACACTGAGTTCTTTATCAAAGCGCGATTCCTTAAGCGCTTCCTTGACCCTCTTCAAGTTATCTCTGAATTTTGCGCCCCGGCGCAGGGTAAAGCCCGTCGCCAGCACGTCGATCACCGTCAACTGCGCCAGCCGGGAAACCATTGGCATGTAGATGTCGGTATCCTCCGGAACATCCAGCGTAATCGCCAGGGTTGATTCACGGCAAAGCGGCGTATTGGGGGAGGTAAGGGCGATGACCATGGCATCGTTTTCGCGGGCCAGTTGCGCCAGCTCCACCAGACTTTTGGTTCTGCCCGTGTGCGAGATAATCACCACCACATCGTTATCACTACAATTCATACAGCTCATGCGCTGCAGGACAATATCGTCGGAGTAAATGACCGGCACATTAAAGCGGAAAAATTTGTTCATCGCATCATGTGCGACGGCGGCGGAAGACCCCAGACCAAAAAAAGCGATCTTCTTGGCCTGGGTGAGCAGGTCAACGGCGCGATTAATCGCCGTCATGTCGAGAGAATGGTGAACCTGATCTAAACTGGCCATAGCGGACTCAAATATCTTCCCGGTATAGGATTCGACGCTGTCGTCTTCATCGACATTGCGATTCACATAGAGCGTGCCGTGCGCCAGGCTCTGCGCCAGGTGCAGTTTGAAATCGGGGAAGCCGCGGGTATCCAGACTGCGACAAAACCGGTTGACGGTCGGTTCGCTGACGCTGGCCTCCAGTGCCAGGGCCGCGATACTTGAATGAATGGCCTGCGTGGGGTTCGCAAGAATGACTTCCGCCACTTTGCGCTCAGATTTGCTAAGGTTTTCCAGTCGGGACTGGATTTTTTCCAGCATATTCATTGTTAATTGGGTGCTCATTAATGGAAACGATTTCATTAATGGGTGAAATCATCAGGCGTTTTAGCAAGAATATACGCCACCGTCGGCGGAAACAGTGAGGAATGACCTTAAAATATGTTGTTTTTTTTCATTACATGATCAGAGTCGTATTTTACTCACTGAGAATCAGCCGAAACAACAAACAAAATTAGCCATATGCCTGAAGTCCTGCGCCGTAGTTTCCCCCTTGTGCGATTTTGCCGCGGGAAGCGACGCTGAGGGTTTCGGGAATTTCGTAAACACAGTACGATGCAGTGAAAGAAAATTACAAATATAGCCCGGCATAAGCATCAGGCTATCAACTAAGGAGAATGACATGGCGGTAACGCAAACGGCCCAGGCATGCGATCTGGTCATTTTTGGCGCGAAGGGTGACCTGGCGCGTCGTAAATTGCTGCCTTCCCTGTATCAGCTTGAAAAAGCAGGCCAGCTTCACCCTGACACCCGCATTATCGGGGTTGGGCGTGCTGACTGGGACAAAGACGCTTATACCAGCGTGGTGCGTGAAGCGATGGAAACCTTCATGAAGGAAAAAATTGATGAAGGTTTGTGGGCGACCCTGAGTGGACGTCTGGATTTTTGTAACCTTGATGTGAATGACACCAAAGGGTTTAGTCGTCTGGGAAAAATGCTCGATCAGCAAAATCGCGTTACGGTTAACTATTTCGCCATGCCTCCAGGTACTTTTGGCGCGATTTGCAAAGGGCTGGGGGAAGCAAAGTTGAACGCGAAACCGGCGCGTGTGGTCATGGAAAAACCGCTGGGGACCTCGCTGGAAACCTCTCGTGAGATCAACGATCAGGTGGGAGAGTTTTTTGAAGAGTGCCAGGTCTATCGTATTGACCACTACCTGGGGAAAGAGACGGTACTGAACCTGCTGGCGCTGCGCTTTGCCAACTCATTGTTCATCAATAACTGGGATTGTCGCACCATCGATCACGTTGAGATTACGGTGGCGGAAGAAGTTGGCATTGAAGGACGCTGGGGCTACTTCGATCAGGCCGGGCAGATGCGTGACATGATTCAGAACCACCTGCTGCAAATTCTGTGCATGATTGCGATGTCCCCGCCGTCAGACTTATCCGCCGACAGCATTCGCGATGAAAAAGTGAAGGTGCTGAAATCCCTTCGCCGTATTGATCGCGCTAACGTGCGTGAGAAAACGGTGCGCGGTCAGTATACCGCCGGGTTTGCGCAAGGGAAAAAAGTGCCGGGTTACCTCGAAGAGGAGGGGGCGAACAAATCCAGTCATACCGAGACGTTTGTGGCCATTCGCGTCGATATTGATAACTGGCGCTGGGCGGGCGTGCCGTTCTACCTGCGTACCGGCAAACGCCTGCCGACCAAATGTTCTGAAGTCGTGGTTTACTTCAAAACGCCGGAACTGAACCTGTTCAAAGAGACCTGGCAAGAGCTGCCGCAGAACAAGCTGACCATTCGCCTGCAACCGGATGAAGGGGTTGATATTCAGGTGCTTAACAAGGTGCCAGGCCTCGATCACAAGCATAATCTGCAAATCACCAAGCTGGATCTGAGCTACTCGGAAACCTTTAACCAAACGCATCTGGCGGATGCCTATGAGCGTTTGTTGCTGGAGACCATGCGCGGTATTCAGGCGCTGTTTGTCCGTCGTGATGAAGTGGAAGAGGCGTGGAAGTGGGTTGACTCCATTACTGAAGCCTGGGCTGCCGATCGCGATGCGCCGAAGCCTTACCAGGCCGGCACCTGGGGACCTGTCGCCTCCGTGGCGATGATCACCCGCGACGGTCGCTCGTGGAATGAGTTTGAATAACCGGAAAGCGACGCTGGTGGGGTTATTTTACCGGTAACATGATCTACCGCACTAAGTCGCATGATTTTTAATCTTTTAAGCCCCGCAGGATTCACCCTCGGGGCTTTTTTTATTACACTGCTCACAGATATTTTGCCTCTGAGCCGCAGCACTGTTGCCTTAATTAGCGAAAAAGCTTCCCAACGCGCTGTGATCGGACAGATAAAATTTGAGGAGCCGTTATGAATTCTGAAATGTTACGGGTAACAAATCGTGTTATTGAACGCTCGCGCGCGACCCGCGGGGCCTACCTCGACAGGATTAATCAGGCCAAAACCGATACCGTCCATCGCGCCCAACTGGCGTGCGGCAACCTGGCCCACGGTTTCGCCGCCTGTCAGGCGGATGATAAAGCCTCGTTGAAAAGCATGCTGCGCAATAACATCGCCATTATCACCTCTTATAACGATATGCTGTCCGCGCATCAGCCCTACGAGCACTACCCGGAAATTATTCGCCAGGCTCTGCATTCCGCGAACGCGGTCGGCCAGGTGGCCGGTGGCGTCCCGGCGATGTGCGATGGCGTGACCCAGGGGCAGGATGGCATGGAACTGTCGCTGCTGAGCCGGGAAGTCATTGCCATGTCTGCCGCGATTGGCCTGTCGCATAATATGTTTGACGGGGCGCTCTATCTTGGGGTCTGCGATAAAATTGTCCCTGGTCTGGCGATGGCGGCGCTGTCGTTTGGCCATCTGCCATCCATTTTCATTCCATCCGGTCCAATGGCCAGCGGTCTGGCGAATAAAGAAAAAGTGCGAATTCGTCAGCTTTACGCCGAAGGGAAGGTGGATCGCATGGCGCTGCTGGAGTCCGAAGCCGCCTCATACCATGCGCCGGGTACCTGTACCTTTTATGGTACGGCCAATACCAATCAGATGGTGGTTGAATTTATGGGGATGCAGTTACCAGGATCATCATTTGTGCATCCCGATGCCCCGCTGCGCCACGCGCTGACCGCCGCCGCCGCCCGTCAGGTGACGCGCCTGACCGGCAACGGGAATGAATGGATGCCGCTGGGTAAAATGTTTGACGAAAAAGTGGTCGTTAACGGGATTGTCGCGTTGCTGGCGACTGGCGGATCCACCAATCATACTATGCACCTTGTCGCTATGGCGCGGGCCGCGGGGATCATTATCAACTGGGACGATTTCTCTGACCTTTCCAACGTGGTGCCTCTGCTGGCGCGTCTCTATCCAAATGGCCCGGCGGATATCAACCACTTCCAGGCGGCGGGCGGCGTGCCAGTATTGGTACGCGAGCTGCTGAAAGGCGGCCTGTTGCATGAAGACGTCAATACCGTTGCCGGTTTTGGCCTTTCGCGCTACACCATGGAGCCGTGGCTGAATAACGGTGAGCTTGACTGGCGCGAAGGAGCGACAGCGCCGCTGGACGATCAGGTTATCGCCACCTTTGAAAAACCATTTTCTCGCCATGGCGGCACGAAGGTGCTGAGCGGTAATCTTGGTCGAGCGGTGATGAAAACCTCAGCCGTGCCGGTTGAAAACCAGGTGATTGAAGCGCCTGCGGTAGTTTTCGAGAGCCAGCATGATGTATTGCCGGCCTTTGAAGCCGGGCTACTGGACAAAGATTGCGTGGTGGTGGTCCGTCATCAGGGACCAAAAGCGAACGGCATGCCAGAATTACATAAACTTATGCCGCCACTTGGTGTATTATTGGACCGCCGTTTCAAAATTGCGCTGGTGACCGATGGTCGACTCTCCGGCGCATCAGGCAAAGTTCCATCAGCAATCCATGTGACGCCTGAAGCGTATGATGGTGGTCTGCTGGCGAAGGTGCGCGATGGCGATATCATTCGCGTTAATGGCCAGACGGGCGAACTGACGTTGCTGGTGGATGACGCGGAGTTGGCTGTGCGCCAGCCGCATATTCCTGACCTGAGCGGTTCGCGTGTAGGAACCGGCCGGGAAATGTTCGGTGCGCTGCGTGAGAAACTCTCCGGAGCAGAACAGGGCGCAACCTGCATCAATTTTTAAGATGATTCGATTTGTAGATCTGGCGAGAGAAAATCTGATGAAAAACTGGAAAACAACTGCAGAAGCAATCCTCACCTCCGGCCCGGTTGTCCCGGTCATCGTGGTGAAAAAACTGGAACACGCTGTGCCGATGGCGAAAGCGCTGGTTGCGGGCGGCGTACGCGTTCTTGAAGTGACCCTGCGTACCGACTGTGCGATAGATGCAATCCGCGCGATTGCCAAAGACGTTCCGGAAGCGATTGTTGGCGCCGGTACCGTCACCAACGTTGAACAACTGAAAGAGGTGACTGAGGCGGGGGCGCAGTTCGCTATCAGCCCGGGGCTCACCGAATCCCTGCTGAAAGCGGCGACCGGCGAAGGCACCATCCCGCTGATCCCGGGGATCAGCACCGTATCCGAACTGATGCTGGGTATGCAGTATGGTCTGAAAGAGTTCAAATTCTTCCCGGCGGAAGCGAACGGCGGCGTGAAAGCGCTGCAGGCGATTGGCGGTCCGTTCGCCAACATCCGTTTCTGCCCGACGGGCGGCATCTCTCCGGCAAACTACCGTGATTATCTGGCGCTGAACAGCGTGCTGTGCATCGGCGGCTCCTGGCTGGTGCCTGCGGACGCGCTGGAAGCGGGGGATTTCGACCGTATCACCAAACTGGCGCGTGAAGCGGTAGAAGGCGCGAAGTAATCTTCGCGCGTTAACTCGCAAAGCCCGGTCTGCGCTAAGGTGACCGGGTTTTTTTTATCAGTTTGCGCCGCAAAACCTTTGCGCAACTGACCTGTATTACCGGCCTGTCGCGGCGGAGATTTATCCCGTGACCACTACCGCAGACGCAGCCGCTTTGGCGCGAGCAACCGCTTCATCGACGTTGTCCGCTACCGCCAGGGTCACGCCTAAACGACGCGAGCCATCAATTTCCGGCTTGCCGAACAGGCGCAGTTGCAGGCCCGCACCGACTGCTGCCTGGATATGGCTAAAGGTGACGTTCTGGCTGGTCAGTTGCGGCAGGATCACCGCCGAGGCCGCCGGGCCGTACTGGCGAATGGCGCCAACGGGCAGGCCAAGGAAGGCGCGGACGTGGAGGGCGAACTCAGACAGATCCTGGGAAATCAACGTGACCATGCCGGTATCGTGCGGGCGCGGCGACACTTCGCTAAAAATGACCTCATCGCCGCAAACAAACAGCTCAACGCCAAACAGACCATAACCGCCCAGCGCCAACACGACTTTGCGGGCTATCTCCTGGGCGCGCTCTAAGGCCAGCGTACTCATCTGCTGCGGCTGCCAGGATTCGCGGTAATCGCCATCTTCCTGACGGTGGCCAACTGGCGCACAGAAATGCACGCCATCGACGGCGCTGACGGTCAGCAGGGTGATTTCAAAATCAAAGTTGACTACGCCTTCGACAATCACGCGCCCGGCGCCGGCGCGACCACCTTGCTGCGCGTAGTGCCATGCTTCGGTTAACTGCTCTTCGGAACGAATAAAGCTTTGGCCTTTGCCTGATGAACTCATCACAGGCTTAACGATGCACGGCAAACCGATCCCGGCAACGGCTTCCCGAAATGCGGTCTCACTGTCGGCAAAACGGTAGGCGGAAGTGGGCAGCTTGAGTTCTTCGGCAGCCAGGCGACGGATCCCTTCACGGTTCATGGTGAGTTTCGCCGCGCGCGCGGTAGGAACGACTTTTTGCCCTGCTTGCTCCAGGATGACCAGCGTATCGGTGGCGATGGCCTCGATTTCCGGCACGATGAAATCGGGTTTTTCCTGTTCGATCAGCGCCTGTAACGTTTCGCCATGCAGCATATTGATGACATGTGAACGGTGTGCGACCTGCATTGCCGGGGCATCAGGGTAACGATCGACGGCGATGGTCTCAATTCCCAGACGCTGACACTCGATGGCCACTTCTTTACCCAGTTCGCCGGAACCTAACAACATTACTTTTGTTGCCGCAGGGCGCAGCGCCGTGCCTAATACAGTCATAACTCTCTTCCACAGTGAAAAAACATGCGCCGCATTATAAACGAAAACGTTTGCGCGTGTCTTTATGCGCGTCGATTGAGATTAGGGGCAAAATTTGTTATACTGTATAAAAATACAGTATGCAAGGGGCTGCATCATGGCGGTTGAAATTAAATATGTGGTAATTCGCGAAGGTGAGGAAAAAATGTCTTTTGCCAGCAAAAAAGAGGCCGATGCTTATGACAAAATGCTCGATCTGGCGGAAGTCCTTAACGACTGGCTGGTCGCGTGTCCGCTTACCCTTGATGAAGAGCAGCGCGATAGCATGGCGATGTGGCTGGCCGAGCGTAAAGATACTCTGAATCATATTCTGCGTTCGGGGAAATTGCCTGAGGTCCATGACCACAGCGATCGGCAACACGCCGGACCGGAAGAGGGCGACAACAGCGAAGCCGTCGCTGAATCTGAAGCTCCGGTGAAGCCGCGTAAAGTGAAAGCCGCCTGAGTTCCCTTTGCACAGGGAGTTCTGGCGGTAAAATGAGGATTATGCGCTTTTCAGTATCATATTTGCGCATCTTTAGCTGGTCATACATTTCCTGACACCTCCTCGTTTAGGCTGATGGTATCGCTTATCGCGCAACGAGGAAAAATATGTCGAACTGGCTAAATCAACTGCAGTCTCTGCTGGGGCAGCAGGGACGATCTTCTTTATCTGACGAGCAATCAAGCGGAAAAAATGTGCTGCTGCCGGGGGCGCTTGGCGGGCTGGCAGGCTTGCTGGTCGCCAGTAAATCATCGCGCAAGCTGTTGGCGAAATATGGCACCGGCGCACTGCTGGTTGGCGGTGGCGCAGTAGCGGGAACCGTGCTGTGGAACAAGTACCAACAGAAAATGCGCGCCAGTTCGCCGCAGGAACCTGATGATTCCGCTTTGCCCGCCGGGCTGACGCACTCAGCAGACTCCGTTGAACTCGATGCCCGCAGTGAACGGCTGATTATGGCGCTGATCTTTGCGGCCAAAAGCGATGGACACATTGACGAGCGTGAGCGGGCAAGTATCGAAGAGCAACTGCGCGCGGCAAATATTGATGTTCAGGGACGGGTGTTAATCGACCAGGCGCTGGCTCAGCCACTTGATCCCCGGCGGCTGGCAGAGAGCATTAACAGCGAGCAAGAGGCGCTGGAGGTTTACTACATCAGCTGTGCGGTCATTGATATTGACCATTTTATGGAGCGCAGCTATCTGAATGCTCTCGGCGAAGCCCTTAAACTGCCACTGGATGTCCGTAAGGATATTGAGCAGGACATTCAGGCGCAAAAACAGGCTATAGAGGACTAAATCCTCAGGTTTTGCTTGCATCGCGGGTGACATTTGCCACTCTTATACCTGTCATCCTTCAGCGTGTTTTGCTGCGTGCTGAAGGGCAACTAATATAAGCCGCAGAAGACTAAGTAGATGCCGCCAAAAGCCAAACGGATCCCCCATGCCATGACCTTACATGGCGATACCCGAATCGATAATTATTACTGGCTGCGTGATGATCAACGCTCGCAGCCGGATGTGCTTGATTATCTGAAGCAGGAAAATGAATACGGTAAAAAAGTGATGTCCTCGCAAAGTAGCCTGCAGAACAGGGTACTTAAGGAGATTATTGACCGAATACCGCAGCGCGAAGTGTCGGCGCCCTACAGCAAAAATGGCTATCGTTACCGTCAGGTGTATGAACCAGGATGCGAGTATGCGATTTATCAACGCCAGTCGGTGCTGAAAGAAGAGTGGGATCAATGGGATGTGTTGCTGGACGGCAATCAGCGTGCGGCGGGCAGCGAATTTTACACACTGGGTGGTCTGGGGGTTTCACCCGACAATAATATCATGGCCGTGGCGGAAGATTATCTCTCCCGGCGGCAATATAGTCTGCGTTTTTACCCTTTATACAACGGTGATGAATATCAGGAGGTGCTGGAAAACGTCTCCCCTGATTTTGCGTGGAGTAATGATTCGCAAACGTTGTGGTATGTGCGCAAACACCCGACCACGCTGCTGCCGTATCAGGTCTGGCGTCATCGCCTCGGAACGGCTGCCAGTTCAGATGTTCTGGTATATGAAGAACAGGACGATACGTTTTATGTCAGCGTTCACAAAACCACCTCTCAGCAGTTTGTGGTGATTTATCTGGCCAGCGCGACGACCAGCGAAGTGCTGCTGCTGAATGCTGAAATGGCCGACGCCGAGCCGATCTGCTTTCTGCCGCGACGTAAAGATCATGAATATAGTCTCGATCACTATCAGCATACCTTTTATCTGCGATCGAATCGCGAAGGTAAAAACTTCGGCCTTTATAGTAGTACGCTGCGCGATGAACAACAGTGGGAGACGTTAATTCCTCCCCGTCCTGAGGTGATGCTTGAAGGTTTTACCCTGTTTACCGACTGGCTGGTCGTTGAGGAGCGCCAGCGTGGACTTACCAGCTTGCGACAGATTAACCGCAAAACGAGCGCGTCTCAGGGCATTGCTTTTGATGATCCGGCCTATGTGACCTGGCTTGCCTATAACCCTGAGCCGGAAACCTCCCGTTTGCGCTACGGCTATTCTTCGATGACGACGCCGGATACGCTGTTTGAACTGGATATGAACACCGGCGAGCGGCGAGTGCTGAAACAACAGGAAGTGAAAGGGTTTGAGGCCAGCCATTATCGCAGCGAGCATCTGTGGATCACTGCCCGCGATGGCGTTGAAGTTCCGGTATCGTTGGTTTATCGCCATGATCATTTCCGAAAAGGCGGCAGTCCGCTGCTGGTGTACGGATATGGTTCCTACGGCGCCAGTATGGATGCGGATTTCAGCGCCAGTCGGCTAAGTTTGCTCGATCGCGGTTTTGTGTTTGCTATCGCCCATATTCGCGGCGGCGGCGAACTGGGCCAGCAGTGGTATGAAGACGGCAAATTTCTGTGTAAGAAAAATACCTTCAACGATTACCTTGATGTCTGCGATGCGCTGCTGGCGCAGGGCTACGGCGACCCGCGTCTGTGCTATGGGATGGGAGGCAGCGCGGGGGGCATGTTGATGGGCGTGGCGATTAACCAGCGACCGGAACTGTTTCATGGCGTGGTAGCTCAGGTTCCCTTTGTGGATGTGTTGACAACGATGCTTGATGAGTCGATCCCACTGACGACCGGTGAGTTTGAAGAGTGGGGTAATCCGCAGGATCAAGTGTATTACCGCTATATAAAAAGCTACAGCCCTTATGACGGTATCCTGGCGCAGGCGTATCCGCATCTGCTGGTTACCACGGGCTTGCATGACTCGCAGGTTCAATACTGGGAGCCGGCAAAATGGGTGGCAAAATTGCGCGAGCTGAAAACTGATGACAATCTGCTGCTGCTGTGTACGGATATGGATTCCGGACACGGCGGTAAATCCGGGCGTTTCAAAAGTTACGAAGGCGTGGCGCTGGAGTTTGCGTTTCTCATTGGCCTGGCGCAGGGAACACTGCCAGGCATGGCGGAAGTATAAGGCGGGTTACTCACCGAGGTAGTGCTTAAACGTCAGGCGCAGTTCGGGGCTCATTCGATCCAGGTTATTGAATAACCAGCGTAAATAGCCGGGATCGTTTTCCGCCACTTCTGAGACAGGCTTACCGCGATACTTACCGAAGGTAAAGGTAGAGAGCAGCGTCGGACGGCCGGTTATGGCCGCCATCTCGTCCGGTGACCAGCCGGACGTTTTGATAATATCAAGCAGCAGAGCGGCGGTAATATAGCAGTCATACAGCGCCCGGTGGTGGTGCAGGCCTGGCGGGGTGGCGACGCTGAGCTTGCGCGATTTATACAACCCCATGTTGCTGTACTTAATTCCTGGCCACAGGCGGCGGGCCAGCTTCATCGTGCAAATCCACTCGCCCTGCATTTCCGGTAATACCCGGCGGTCAAAGCTGGCGTTATGCGCGACATACCACTGACTCCCCCTGTATAACGGCACAATCTCTTCGATCCACGGCTTATCCGCGACCATCTCTTCAGTTATACGATGGATTGCCATTGCCTGCGGGGTGATGGGGCGGTCGGGGCGAACCAGGTGGCTCATGGGGTTGGTGATTTGCCCGTCGACAATATCTACCGAGGCGATTTCAACGATGCCTCCCTGCAATCCGCAGGTTTCTGTATCAATTACGCGTAGCATGGCTCGCTCCAGGCCAAAGGAACCAGCGTAATGGAATGTGCGGGGCTTGCCAACCGGGATACCAGCAAGTGACGGGAATTATTTCTGTTTCGGTTCATAGGGCAAGCGAGAGAGCGAAACCGAAGCCAGACGATGAGCGGTCAGACGTTCGCGAAACCAGTCGCGCAGATTTTCGGGCTGCTCTCTTTCGACGAGATCGGCGACCACCGGCATATTGTAGCGTTCTTTAAACGCGACGCCTGCCGCGGCGAGATCGACATTGACTTTGTCCATCTCATGCTGGGAAATCTTCGCCAGATTCTTTTCCATTGGTTTCTCCTCTGATAATGCCGCAAAAAGTACTCAGCACGCGGCAAAAAGGCAAGTCTCATACGCTTAGCTCGACTGCATCATTATACAGGGTTATTCTCTGTGCTACATACATAACAAAAAGGAATGTTGACTATGCCAACCATCGCTGGACGCATGCTGCGTCTGTCCGTATTTCTCGCCGGCGGCCTGACCGCTGCTGGCGCACTGGCTCATGCCCATCTGCAACAACCGCTTCCGGCGGCCGGGGCCGTTGTGGAGGCGTCACCGCAGGCGCTGACGCTGAACTTTTCAGAAGGGATCGAAACACAGTTTAGCGGAGTTACCCTTAGCGGGCCGCAGCATAAGTCCATCGCCCTTGGCAAACTGCGCCGCAGCGACAGTAATAAAGCCCAACTGACGGTGCCTGTCGAACAGACATTAACCTCGGGCGAGTATACCGTTGAGTGGCACGTGGTCTCCGTGGATGGCCACAAAACGAAAGGACACTATACCTTTCGCGTGAAATAGCCTCATGCTTAGCGGCATTTATGTCTGCCTGCGCTTTATCCATTTCCTCTCGCTGATGGTCACTTTTGGCTGTGTGCTTTATGGTGCGTGGTGGGCGCCTTCGGCACTTCGCCGTTTGCTGATGCGGCGTTTCTATCCGCTGATGCGCCATCTGTTACTGATCAACGCTCTGTCGGCGTTGCTGATGTTGATGGCGCAGGGCGGTTTGATGGGCAATGGCTGGCAGGATGTCTGGCAGCCTGCAATCTGGCAGGCGGTTGCCGGGACGCAGTTCGGCGGCGTGTGGGTGTGGCAAATTTTGCTGGCTTTCGTGGCGCTGGTTGTGGTGTGGCTGAAGCCCCGGCGTCCGGCCCGTTTGCTGCTGATACTTCTTGCTGCGCAATTGCTGTTGTTGGCGGCTGTCGGCCATGCGGCGATGAATGAGGGGCTCCGGGGAGTCGCCCAGCGGACAAACCACGCGGCGCATCTGTTTTTTGTCGCCAGTTGGTTTGGCGGTTTACTGCCGTTTCTCTACTGTCTGCGCCTGGCTCATGGCCGCTGGCGGCAGTTAGCCATTTCGACCATGATGCGCTTTTCTCGCTATGGGCATCTGGCGGTCGCCGGTACCATCGTCAGCGGGATGGTGAATGCGTTGTTTATTCAGGGCGGGCTTATCAGCGCGTCGCCCTGGGGACGAATGCTGTTGTTCAAATGTGCTCTGGTGGCGGCAATGGTGGCAATTGCGCTGGTGAACCGGTATGTTCTGGTGCCCCGCTTGTCGGTAAACGGAACGCGGGCGCAGCGGCTCATTGTGCGTACAACGCAGATAGAAATCGCGCTGGGCGCGCTGGCGCTGTTTGCCGTCAGCCTGTTTGCCACCTGGGAGCCTTACTGAATTAACGGGTTAAATCATGAAAAAAATCGTTCTGACAATGTTGTTACTGGCAAGTTCTGGCGCCGCGCTGGCCGCGCCGCAGGTGATTACCGTGAGCCGCTTTGAAGTGGGTAAGGAGAACTGGGCGTTTAATCGGGAAGAGGTGATGCTGACCTGCCGTCCGGGCAATGCGCTATTCGCGATTAACCCCAGCACTTTGGTGCAGTATCCGCTGAATGAAGTGGCCGAGCAGCAGATGAAAGCGGGCACGATCAACGCGCAGCCGATTTCGGTGATCCAGATTGACGATCCGCAGCGACCAGGACACAAAATGCCTCTCACGCCATTTATTGCGCGTGCGCAGAAACTCTGTTGATCGATATTTGCATCTGGCTATATTCGCAGTCTTCGCAGTCAAAAAACCGCCATTATCCCTGTTCGGGAGGGGCGGTTTTTTTGTTGCTCCTGGCGCATATGTCAGGAATTATTCGTCCACTTTTGTCGCGGACTGGAAAACCTGACGCGGTAAACTACGCTTATAAGGCAAGGCGACTTAGCCTGCATTAATGCCAACTTTTAGCGCACGGCTCTCTCCCAAGAGCCATTTCCCTGGACCGAATACAGGAATCGTGTTCGGTCTCTTTTTATCTGTATGTTTTTAATGCTTTTCTGGAACTGAGCAATATTACCCGAATATCCGTATTCGGTCTGACCATACTCTGCTCCGCGCCGTGAGAGTGCGGATATTCTGTGAGCATGGGGAATTCTTGAGAGCAGACCATCCTTCGGTGGTTTGTTAATGGTCTTCGATTTGGCGGATTAACGCGCAGTTTTGCTGCGAAAAGGCGTGATTTCTCATGTTGGTTTTTGTTTTACCGGCGGGGAGAGGCAAGGTGAGAATTTGTAAGTGGACCCTGGACAGCATTGCAACAAAAAACTGACTAAAAAGAGTTAAGAAGAAAAGAAAACACCTGCACGTAATCAGGCCCATAGTGCAGGTGAAGTTTATGGGCCAACATCGGAAGTCGCTCAGTATACACATTTGTATGACAAATAAAACAGCAGACAGGAAAATGCGTTAACACTTCATGCGGTTATTTCATCAGAGTGTTTATTACCCGAACGGTACGGCAGGATACGGCGGGCATACAAATTGCCACAGGGCCTTTATTCTGGCGCCACAAAAGTCGGATATAGCCAGCTTTCGAGATAACTCACCAGGATCCAGATTTCATTGCTAAGAATAAACCAGAGCGCAGAGGCTAAAATAGTCAACAGGATAGCCAGAAGGAGGATTTCTGTTTTGCTCATAACGGCAATAGGTGCTCGGGAAGCGTGCAATGAAGTCATGATAGTAACGAAAACCTCGTAACGGATGCAAACGCCGCGACACCAAACGGCATTTATCCTGTGGAACAGGCGCTGTTAAGGATGGCGGGGGCGCGCTGGCGTGTCATGTTAATCCATGAGCCTCGTCATCCGGGAAGCCATATCGTCCAGCAACTGGAAGCGACGGCGATATTCGGCGCGTTTCTTACTGGCAATATTTTCCAGTTTCTTTCTTTCCAGCCGGAGCGGTAAACGCCAGCACAGATCCCCATCCGCAATACCCTCAATAGATTGCCAGAACTCATCGTAGCTGGCGTGAAAGTGGCGTCCTTTGCTCAGCCTGTAGCGTAGCGCCCGGAAAACGTGACCGTTATCGCTCACCCCGTAAATGCGCTGAATGTTGCAATGCGCGGCCAGCAGCCAGATGAACTCCAGCAGTAAACGTTTCGGAAACAGACCATAGCAGGCGCGAGTCGCCCGTTTAATGACCTCATGGGGGATATGACTGCGCGGGCCCTGTAGACCGCCGATGATCAATTGCCATTGCGCCTGCTGGCGGATAACGCTGAAGGTGGCGCTGGCGAGCAGGGTTTGATCGCTATCGTGCAGCCACAGGGTCGTCTCTCCCTCGCGCTCCGCTTTTCCCGCCGAGGAGGCGGAGAGGGTAAACCGGTGATCATCTTTGCCTGTGAGTATAAGCAGCGGCATCTCTTTTGCCGCGGTCATCGCGCAGGCAAGACGTGAACCGGAGAGTGAATCGATAAACTGATAGTGGCTAATGATTGCCTGCGCACGCTGGCGAGCGCTGAATCCGCGAATCAAATACTGGCGATGGACTTTTCCCGGCAAGGTTCCCTGGGCGGAGAGGAGCTGGTTGAAGTCCGCGCGCGCTGACAGGTTATCCAGCATATCGCGCGTTGGCGCATAAAATAAAGCCGTGCGCAGCAAAAACTTAAGCCGGTAATGACGTTTGAGCCAGATCGGCGCGGGAGTCAGTCGGCCCATTACCAGGTCGGCAATAAGATTTTGATGTCGTTCAACGACATTAGCTGAATGCAGGCTGTTATCCGTCACGGTGAATACCTCGTTGTTATCTGGCCTGTATTCTATGGATATAGCGTGATGAGCTTAATGTCCTGGCGAACTATATTTTGTTTTCGTTTAAAATTGATTGAGGTGTAAAGATTATCGGCGGGAAGTGGAGTAATTTCCCCGTCATTATGCCTGGAGGATGAAATATGTATCAGCGCATTGACGGTTCCGCGTGGCGTAATATCTGGCTGGTCGGCGATCTGCATGGCTGCTTTACGCCGCTTGTTGCTGCGCTGCGTGAGCGAAAGTTTAACCCTTACCAGGATCTGCTTCTCTCGGTAGGCGATCTGATCGATCGCGGGCCGCAAAGTGCGCAGTGTCTGAATTTACTGGGCTGCCGCTGGTTTTACGCGGTGCGCGGAAACCATGAGCAGATGGCGCTGGAGGCGCTGGCGAGCAGCGACATGATGCTCTGGGAGATGAACGGCGGAAACTGGTACAGGCAAAGTTCGCCGAACCAGCGGCGGCGGCTCGCGGAGATGATTGGCCGTTGCCGCCGTCTGCCGCTGATTATTGAACTTCACAGCGGCGAGCAGGTGCATGTGATTGCCCATGCTGATTATCCGGCAGCGGTGTATTGCTGGCAGCAGCCGGTGGATGAGCTGCAGGTATTGTGGAATCGGCAACGCCTTAACAACCATCTGGCCGGGCGTCACCACGCGATGACCGGCGCGGACCATTTCTGGTTCGGTCATACGCCGCTTAAACGGCGCTATGACTATGATAACCAGCACTATATTGACACCGGGGTGGTGTTTGGCGGGGCGCTAACCCTGGTGGCGCTACAGCAGGCAGGTTAAAAGTCGCTGTATTCGCGGGCGGGAAGCCAGAAACGATCAATAAAATCTTCTACAGGAAAGCAGCCGCCGTGGCGTATCCGCTGATCGTTCATCGCGTTGATACACTGCCGTTCGTTATCGTAAACATCCACGACGATGTCTTCGCAGCCGCCATCCAGGTAGCAAATAAACAGCACTAAGGCAAACATTCTGCCCTCATCTCTGAGAAAACATATGAATAAGTGTAGGAGATGTCAGGTTAAGGGGGAACAAATAACCCGTCTGAAGCGACGGGTTCATTGGGTCAGGCAAGGCGCATGACCCAGGCGTCGGACTGGCGGTCATAGTGCTTACGGTAGAGGACGGAATGTTCGCCATCAAGTATGGCGGGTATGCTGGTGTCTGCGTCCCATGCATCAAGTTGCATGCATAAATCCGGATCGGATTTACAGGGAATGCTTAACGTTCGCTCTCCCTGCTGTTCGCCATGCAGTTCGGCGTCATCGATTTCAAACGCGCCGATACGTACGCTGGTTTTAGTCATAAATTAACCCCGTTTATCTGCTGAATTGTGGTACGACCAGTCAAGGGCCGACATTTTTCAGCGTAGACAAACGTGCGAAAACCGCCAGTGAAAAAATGCGGTTTTTATGCGCCGCATCACGACTTGCCGCTAAACAGCTTCCCGTCGCGGACCAGTTCGCGGGGATAGCTATTTTTTAAACGCGATCCCACTTTTTTCGCCAGTCCCAGCGGCGCGCCCTGAAAAGTGACAATGACATCGTCCTGCAGCGGGAGCGTTTCAGGGTAGATGTCGCGACCGCGATACCACTCTTCCGCCTCGGCCTGGGTCAGTTCAAAAGGCGCAGCTGGCGCGGCAAAGGCAATAATCGCTTCATGTTGCCAGCGGTAGCCTTTATTGTGCGTTTCGGCAAGACGAATCCCGATACGGGAGAAACGAACTTTACCAAATAATGCGTCGAGCGCCCGGGGAAACAGCCAGATTTCTTTATCACGCTGCCAGAGTGTATGGCTGGCGTCCCACCGCAGGCCAATAGCGGCGGCAGCGGCGGTAACGGCGGCAGATTCACGATTTTTCAGCGGGGTGAACGGAAATTTGCCAACCTTATAGCCGGGAGTGGGGAGTGGTTCGATGGCGGCGGTTTTACGCAGTCGGGCGACAAAGAAGCCTTCGCAGTCAAAAATCTGCGGGAAGACGTGCAGGAATCCCTCTTCGGTCAGCGCCTCGTTAGCCTGCGGGAACAGCGAACCGAGCGGCAACACTTCCGCGGCCTGCGGGAAGCGGGCTAATAGTCCGTTGACCACATCTTCGTTTTCCTGCCGGTTCAGGGTACAGGTGGAGTAGACCAGCGTGCCGCCCGGGCGAAGCGCGTGGAATGCGCTATCGATCAGTTCACGCTGGGTTCGTGCGATTTCCTCGTTGCTTTCCGGCGACCAGTTTTTCAGCGCATCGGGATCTTTACGCACCACGCCTTCGCCGGAGCAGGGCGCATCGAGCAGAATAGCGTCAAAACACTCCGGCAGCGCGGCGCCGAATACCCGGCCATCAAAATGCGTTAGCGCCACGTTGCCGATACCGCAGCGGCTGATATTGGCATGCAGCACTTTGACCCGACTGGCGGAATATTCATTCGCCAGAATCCCGCCTTCATTGTTCATCCGTGCGGCAATTTGCGTCGTTTTGGACCCCGGCGCGGCGGCGACGTCCATTACCCGCTGCGGCATTTCATTGTCCGCAAACAGCGCGGCGACCGGCAGCATGGAGCTGGCTTCCTGAATATAAAACAGCCCGCTGAGATGTTCCGCCGTACTGCCAAGCGGCACGGCGTCAGTGTCTTCGCGTTCGATCCAGAAACCTTCTTCGCACCAGGGCACTGGCGTCAGTTGCCAGCCGTAGGGGGCAACCCGTTGCAAAAAGTCAGCGACGGTGATTTTCAGCGTATTGACACGAATGCTTCGGCGCAGCGGACGCTGGCAGGCGTCGATAAAGTCAGCGAAAGAGAGATGCGCTGGCATCGCCGCACGCATTTGAGCGAGGAATTCTTCAGGGAGATAGACAGGGTTTTGAGCCACGAGGTGCGCACCACAACAAAATAAGGGGACGCAGTTTACCATAAAGGCTCCGGCATCGGACACCGGAGCCTTTGGTGTTAACGTGGCAGAGCGGTACCCCATTCGCGCCACTCTTTTGGTTCACTCTCCAGCAGCAGGAAATGTTTGCCATCCTGTGCTTTCGGCGCCAGCGGCGTACCCGGCGGCGTCGCAAAAGCGATACCGCCGCGAATAAACTGATTAAAGGTTCCGGTTTTTACCACTCCGCCAATCAGGCCAAAATCGAGGCTATAGCCGGAAGCCAGCCAGAATACGGAGTTGTTGCGTACCAGATACTGATAGCGTTTACTGATGCGCAGTTTCACCATCACCCGATCCGACATTGAGCCAAGCGTCAGACCGGTCACCGTCCCGACTTCAAGGCCACGGAATAGCACCGGCGTACCGATACCCAGTGAACCCGCTTCCGGGGCTTCCACGATAATGCTCAGACCGTCGATATAACGTGAATCGCTAATCGTGGTTTCCTGAATTTCGAAATCACGACTCGGTGCGCCACGGCCGGGTTCGACGTTGATATAGGCCTGGAACAGGGTATCGAGATTCTCGACACCGGCTGCGGAAATTTGCGGCGTAATCACGGAGAAACGGGTCCCTGCGCGGGCAAACGTATTAACGTATTCCGGGTACAGAACGGCCTTCGCCTGTACTTCGTTTTTGGCGGTAATTAAATTCAATGATTGGATCTGGCCGATATCAATCCCCAGATAGCGAATCGGCATACCTTCCTTCATTTTTCCGGCGTCGAACGCATGCAGGGTGATTTGTCCGCCGACCGCACGGGCGGCGGTTTCCGATGCATACAGAATGCGTTTATTATCGATACGCGCGCCGGAACTGGCGCCGCTGAGGTTATCAAAACTGATTGCTCCTTTCAGCGCGCGGGAAAGCGGGGAGGCCTGGACCGTCAGACCGCTGCCGTTAAGCTGAACTTTGGCGCCGCCTTCGGCCCAGAATACGCTGTTGCTGGTCAGCAAATGATGGTATTCCGGCTGGATATGGATATCGATCTCAAAGGCGTTTTTCCGTGGCCGGACGCTGATGATTTCGCCTACCGCAAATTTACGATACAGCACCACGGAGCCTGCCTGTATGTCCGGCAGCGTCTCTGCGGAGAGGCTGAGGGTAGTGGTGGGCACGTCGCTCAGGCTGTTTTCCTGCGCTTTTTCCTGATTAGCGTACAGCGGATAGTGGCGTTGCATCTCCCCTTTACTGCCCGGAATAATGCGAATGCCGCCGTTGAGCCACTCGCTGGCGCTGGCGCCAAGGAGCTGTACGCCGTCGAGGCCAACTTTGACATCAATACGGCTGTTGACCACGAATTTGCTGTCGCCATGAATCAGAGAACGATATTCCGGCATCACGGCCACCTGGAAGGTTACGCCATCGGCGTGCAGTTCGCGTTCCAGCACCTGACCGATTTGCACGCCGTGCAGGATCAACGGCTGTCCGACATTGATACCATAGCTTTCCGACGCGTTCAGCGTCACCGTAGCGACATTCGGCTCTTCGAGCAGCGATTTATCGGCCGGCAGAACCACAAAGTGGTCGCGCGGCTCGCCTTCACCGGGAATCAGTTCGAAGGTCGGTCCGGTCAACAGCGCGCTGATATCAGGATTCTCCAGAGAAATTTTCGGTTTTTTCATCTGAATCAATGTCTTCTCACGCAGCAGTCCGACGACGCTCGGGTCGACAGTCATTTCACCGGTCACTTTCCCGTCGGCATTCAGATTCAGCTTGCTAAGCAGACCAACCTCCAGGCCCTGATACATCAGCGGCGTGGAGCCCGCTTTGAGTCCCGCGCCATCGGTAAGTTCCAGTTTAATTACGACGCCGCGCTGGCTGTGGGCCAGATCGTCATATAGCCGGTAGTCGCTATTTTGTTGGGCCTGTGGCGAATTATTCGGTGAATCAAAGGCAATAGCGCCGTTAACCAGCGCGGAAAGACTTTCCAACTGGACTTTCGCGCCGCTTAAGCTGATGTCTGCCTTAACCCCGGAAACGTTCCAGAAACGGCTGTCTTTTTTCACCAGATTGGTGAACCGACGTTCAATCAGAACATCAATCGTCACGCCCTGATTGTTGGGATTAATGGCGAAGTCATAAACCCGGCCGACGGGAATCTTGCGGAAATAGACCAGTGAGCCGCTGGTTAACGCGCCTAAATCCGCCGACTTGAGGTGAATCATCAGCTCGCCGTTATTAATGTGGTATTGCGGCTGAGTATCGAGGGCGACAAAGTGATCTTCCGGATCGCCCTGGCCGGGCATCATGCCGATATAGTTCCCGCCGACCAGCGCATCAAGGCCTGAGACGCCGGCAAGAGAGGCTTTCGGCGTCACCAGCCAGAATTGTGTATCCTTGCGCAATGCATCTTTCATATCCCCTTTGATGCTGGCTGAAACTTCGATCTTGCTCAGATCTTTGCTCAGAGAGATATTCTCTACCGTGCCGACTTCCACCCCCTGGTAGCGGATGGGCGTGCGCCCCGGCACGATACCATTAGCTGACTGGAAGTCGATGGTGATCGTCGTGCCGTGATTTTGGTAGCTGGTCCAGATGAGCCAACCGGCAATCAGGAGCGCAATGACCGGCAGTAACCAGAATGGCGAGATGCGGCGTTTAGTTTTGATTTTGGCTTCAGTCGTCGAAGCGGGCGTTTCCTGACTCATGTGCGTCCCAAAGTAAGCGGCTGTCCAGCCATTCTACAGCGAGGATAGTTAATATCACTGCGGCGCCAAAATAGACCGCGGCGGGCCCCATCGTAAACGCGAGGAGCTGATCGCGATTGATTAGCGACATGGTTAATGCAATGACAAAAAGATCCAGCATTGACCAGCGACCAATCCAGGTAATCAGCCGCAATAGCCGGATGCGGGTACGTAGCCCCTGTTCGCATTTAAATTGTATGCTGAGCAGTAGCGTAAATAACACAATAACTTTAGTGAACGGCACCAGAATACTGGCAATAAAAACCACGCCAGCGATGGCGATGTTGTTGTTCGCCAGCGACATAATGCCGGAAATGATAGTGTCATCCTGGCGGGTACCGTTGATGTAGATAATCGATATCGGCAGCAGGTTCGCCGGAATCAAAAAAACCATCGAGGCAAGCAGCGCCGCCCAACTCTTTTGCAGGCTCTGCGGTTTCCTGTGGTGCAGAGGCGTATGGCAGCGGCGGCAGCGGCCACGGTTATCGCGATGGCCGGTATAATGGCAGCCAGGGCAAACTTGTAAGCGACTATCCGGCTGCTGCGCCGGGCGAGTGGGGTAAAAACGCGTCCATAGCTCCTCGACATTCAGATGAATGAGCGTCAGGATACTGAGCAACGTCAGGGAGATAAACGCGATAAGCCCGATTCCCGGTTGCAGGAACGCATAATCCTGCACCTTGATGGCGGCGACGCCGATGCCGACCAGATAAATGTCTAACATGACCCACTCTTTGAGCCGCTCCAGCATCAGCAAAACCGGGCGCAGATTCATTCCCAGCACGTTACCTAGCCACAGATAAGCGATGGAGACGACCAGCAGAACCGGCGCGACGATAGCGCAAAACAGCACCATCGCCGCCGTCAGCGGATCGCCCTGGCTGGTCATTTGCCAGATCCCCTGAAGTACGTTAGCGTCAATACGGACACCAAGCAGGTGCAAATGGAGAAGCGGCTCGGTCCAGGCAAAAGGCATTAGCAGTAGCATGGTGATAGCCATGCTACCCAGCCGGGAGAGCGACCAGTCACGACCATCACGGATTTTAGCGTTGCAGCGAGGGCACCATGCGCTTTGATTCCTTTTAAGGACCGGTAAGTGGAAGAGCAGATCGCACTGCGCGCAGCGCTGGTAATGGGCGTGCAGAATGGGCTCGCTTACCGCGTGGACGACGATCTTTTTCGCTGGCGTAATCCGGGATATTTTTAGTGGCATTTATAACGTGCGTGAATGAGTGTATCTCTCTATCTTAACCCAGGAATGAATTCATCTTGAGCATGAACGCATTTAAAGCTTATTTTATTAGAGTGTACGTGTCAGGTAGTCAGGCAACTAAGCGAATAAATAATGAACAAATCAGAATTTTACGCGGATCTGAACCGCGATTTTCAGGCGTTAATGGCAGGTGAAAGCAGTTTTTTGGCGATGATGGCCAATACCAGCGCGCTGCTGTTTGAGCGGCTGGCTAATGTGAACTGGGCGGGTTTCTATCTGCTGGAAGGCAATACGCTGATTCTTGGCCCGTTCCAGGGCAAGCTGGCCTGCGTGCGTATTCCGGTTGGCCGCGGTGTCTGCGGTACTGCGGTTGCACAGAATCGCGTGCAGCGCGTAGCGGACGTGCACGCGTTTGACGGACACATTGCCTGTGATGCCGCCAGTAATTCTGAGATCGTCTTTCCGCTGCGGGTGCATAATCAGGTGATCGGCGTCCTGGACATTGATAGTACGGACTACTCTCGTTTCACCGCTGAAGATGAACAGGGGCTTACCGAACTGGTTGCGCAGCTTGAAAAATGCATTTCTGCGACTGATTATCAAAAAATATTTACCCACGCCGCAGGATAATCAACGGATAACGTAGCATTTAGCGATGGCGTCATTATAATGACGCCTGTTCATGCCTGCGGCTTGTTGGCGACGTCCGTTGTAATCAGGAAATTTCATGGAAAATCAACCTAAGTTGAATAGCAGTAAAGAAGTCATTGCGTTTCTGGCCGAACGTTTTCCTCAGTGTTTTAGCGCTGAAGGGGAAGCGCGCCCCCTGAAAGTCGGTATTTTTCAGGATCTCGTCGAACGTGTTGGCGGAGAGATGAATCTCAGTAAAACCCAACTTCGCGCTGCTTTGCGTCTCTATACTTCGAGCTGGCGTTATCTCTACGGCGTTAAACCCGGCGCTGTCCGCGTCGATCTCGACGGCAATCCTTGCGGCGAACTGGAAGAGCAGCATGTCGCTCATGCCCGCCAGCAACTGGAAGAAGCAAAAGCTCGCGTTCAGGCGCAGCGTGAGGCCCAGCAGGCGAAAAAACGTGAAGCCGCCGCCGCCGCAGGTCAGTCGGAAGAGGGCGCTCGCCGTCAACGCAAACCGCGTCCTCAGATGCGTCGCAAAGAAGGCGCTGAACAATCGCGTAAACCGCGCCCGGCGGTGGCCAGGGCACCCCGTGAAGAGCGTCATACCCCTGTATCAGATGTGTCAGTATTGACCGTAGGTCAGGCGCTGAAGGTGAAAGCCGGTAATAATGCAATGGACGCCACCGTCCTGGAAATCACCAAAGATGGCGTTCGTGTACAGCTGACTTCTGGTATGTCAATGATTGTACGCGCAGAACACCTGGTGTTCTGAAACGGAGGCCGGGGCAGGCATGAACAAATTCTTTAAGCTCACCGCGTTGGCGGGCCTGCTGGTTATAGCAGGCCATGCGTTCGCCATAGATGATATCACCCGGATTGATCAAATCCCCTTGCTGAAAGAAGAGCCGCAGCATGCGACGGTGAGCGAGCGCGTGACATCGCGCTTTACCCGTTCTCACTACCGCCAGTTTGATCTCGATAATGCCTTTTCGGCGAAAATTTTCGATCGTTATCTGAATCTGCTTGATTACAGTCACAATGTGCTGTTAGCCAGCGATGTCGCGCAGTTCGCCACCAGGAAGGACCAAATCGGTGATGAACTGCGCAGCGGCAAGCTGGATGTCTTTTACGATCTGTATAACCTGGCGCAGAAGCGGCGTTTCGAGCGCTATCAGTATGCGCTGAAGGTGCTGGAGCGTCCGATGGACTTCACCGGCAATGACACCTTCAATCTTGATCGCAGCAAGGCGCCCTGGCCGAAAAACGAGGCTGAGTTGAACGCGCTGTGGGATGCGAAAGTGAAGTTTGACCAGCTTAGCCTGAAGCTGGCGGGCAAAAACGATAAAGAGATTCGTGAAACCTTAACCCGTCGCTACAAATTTGCCATTCGTCGTCTGGCGCAAACCAACAGCGAAGACGTTTTTTCGCTGGCAATGACCGCTTTTGCCCGCGAGATCGATCCGCACACTAACTACCTTTCACCGCGCAATACCGAGCAGTTCAACACGGAAATGAGCCTGTCTCTGGAAGGTATCGGCGCAGTGTTGCAGATGGATGATGACTACACGGTGATCAACTCTCTGGTTGCTGGAGGTCCTGCGGCGAAAAGCAAAGCGCTCAGTGTGGGGGACCGCATTGTTGGCGTTGGACAGCCGGGTAAAAGCATCGTTGACGTGATTGGCTGGCGTCTTGATGATGTCGTTGCGTTGATTAAGGGGCCGAAGGGAAGCAAGGTCCGTCTGGAAATTCTGCCTGCCGGCAAAGGCGCGAAAACGCGTATTATCACTTTGACGCGCGAACGTATTCGCCTTGAAGACCGTGCGGTGAAAATGTCAGTCAAAACCGTCGGCAAGGAAAAAGTTGGCGTGCTGGATATCCCGGGGTTCTATGTCGGCCTGACGGATGACGTGAAGGTGCAACTGCAGAAGCTGGAGAAACAGAACGTCAGCAGCATTGTTATCGACCTGCGCAGTAACGGCGGTGGCGCGCTGACCGAAGCGGTTTCGCTTTCCGGCCTGTTTATTCCATCCGGTCCGATTGTTCAGGTACGCGATAACAACGGTAAGGTACGCGAAGACAGCGATACAGACGGTGTGGTGTATTACAAAGGTCCGCTGGTTGTGCTGGTTGACCGCTTCAGCGCCTCGGCGTCTGAAATTTTCGCCGCAGCGATGCAGGACTACGGTCGCGCGCTGATCGTCGGTGAGCCGACCTTCGGAAAGGGGACCGTCCAGCAGTATCGTTCTCTGAACCGAATTTACGATCAGATGCTGCGTCCGGACTGGCCGGCTCTGGGCTCTGTACAGTACACCATTCAGAAATTCTATCGTATCAATGGCGGCAGTACGCAGCGTAAGGGCGTCACGCCGGATATTATGATGCCGACCGGTACCGAAGAACGCGAAACCGGCGAGAAGTATGAAGATAACGCGCTGCCGTGGGATAGCGTCAACGCCGCAAGCTATGTGAAATATGGCGATCTGACGCCGTTTGAGCCGGAACTGCGGAGGCTCCACGATCAGCGTATCGCGAAAGATCCAGAGTTCCAGTACATCATCAAGGATATTGCGCGCTATAACGCGATGAAAGACAACCGCAACATCGTTTCTCTGAACTACGCGAAGCGTGAAAAGGAGAATGAGGAAGATGATGCGATTCGTCTGGCGCGCATTAACGATCGCTTGAAACGGGAAGGCAAACCGTTACTGAAGAAACTGGAAGATTTACCGAAGGATTACCAGGAGCCGGATCCGTATCTCGATGAAACGGTTGATATTGCGCTTGACCTGGCTCATCTGGAAAAGGAACCGCCAGCCGGTAAATAAGCATACAACGGGCACAAGTGATTGTGCCCGTTTTCATTTCACTCACTGCTGCGCGTCCTGTGGGCACAATGTCGGTCAGTTCAGTCGCTCTCCGGGATTTTACGCCGGTTTATTCGCCTGGGTAATTATCCTTTTTCTTGCCATGCTTTGGCGAAATAGCGCATTTTTCCCCATGTAGATCTGTGGCCTGTGAACGGCATCGCGCGTTTCGCTCGCACCATGATCCGGATGTTTTTTGCTTAATCTCAACAAAATGTCAACCTCTCTTCCGGGCGTCAGCAAGATGCTACAAAATGTAAAGTTGTGTCTTTCTGGTGACTTAGCCGCCCCTGATAGTTGAAAATTGGTGTTCTACCCATACCATGTGGGTAATCGCATAGTGCGTTTTGTTAAATTGAGGTTAAAAGAAAATTATGATGCGAATCGCGCTTTTCCTGCTGACCAACCTGGCAGTGATGGTGGTATTTGGGCTGGTGCTAAGTCTGACGGGAATTCAGTCAAGCAGCATGACCGGGCTGCTGATCATGGCGCTGTTGTTTGGTTTTGGCGGTTCTGTCGTTTCGCTGCTGATGTCGAAATGGATGGCGCTAAAATCGGTGGGTGGAGAAGTTATTGAGCAACCGCGTAACGAAACCGAACGCTGGTTAATGAATACTGTCGCACAGCAGGCACAGCAGGTGGGAATCGCTATGCCGCAGGTGGCTATCTACCATGCGCCAGATATTAACGCTTTTGCAACTGGCGCACGTCGCGATGCGTCTCTGGTCGCCGTGAGCACCGGGCTGTTGCAGAATATGAGTCGTGATGAAGCAGAAGCGGTTATTGCCCACGAAATCAGCCACGTAGCAAATGGTGATATGGTCACCATGACGTTGATTCAGGGGATCGTAAACACCTTCGTTATCTTTATCTCGCGTGTTATCGCGCAGATTGCGGCCGGTTTCCTCGGCGGCAACCGTGATGAAGGGGAAAGCAGCAACGGTAACCCGCTGATCTACTTCGCGGTTGCCACGGTACTGGAGCTGGTATTTGGTATTCTGGCCAGCATTATCACTATGTGGTTCTCCCGCTACCGTGAGTTCCACGCGGATGCCGGTTCAGCAAAACTGGTGGGGCGTGAGAAGATGATCGCTGCGTTGCAGCGACTGAAAACCAGCTACGAGCCGCAGGAAGCCAGCAGTATGATGGCGTTTTGCATCAATGGTAAAGCGAAATCTATGAGCGAGCTGTTTATGACGCACCCGCCGCTGGATAAACGTATCGAAGCGCTGCGTAGCGGAGAATATCTGAAATAACGCTTCGCGTCGGGAACAGGCACTAAAATCCGCAACTTTCGGGCCTAATGCCGTTCACTTAAGCAAATCATCGGTGTTATCTTTTGTTTTATTTGCCTGTGGCAATTGCATTATCGGTGGTTCTGGCGAGCATGACGCATTTTTCGTTTTCACCCATTCAGATTCCGTGGTCTGTTCCGTTCACGATAAATTCGCGGATATTCGTTATATCCACAGCGTGTGAACGGGCAGGGGGACGTTTCGCCCGTCCCCCTGCACCCCCGGCATGGCGCTGAAAACCTGCCGCTGCGCGGTCCGCTCCACTCCGGCTTCATCTGGCGGACCGGGCGGGACTCGACGCTACTCGTCCCATCCCTGGGACTCGCCCTTCCAGGGCCAGCGCAAGCGCTGTTCAAAATTGCTCCCGGCAATTTTGTCCCTGTCTCGACCCGCCCTCTGGCCGCCGTCCTGGCGGCCAGTCCTGGATGCGCGCCTGCGTTCTCGCCAGGTTTCCTTGATGCGCCCAACCCCCATGCGGTGAGTCCGTTATTCGTCAGGGGCTTTTCAGAGGCTGAAAATTATAAAAAGGTTATATCCTTTATATTTCAGCCCGTATCAGCTCAGTTAGTGAATCAACCGAATCAGATTTTCGTTGAAACCACCGATTGACAGAACCGCTCAGCCAGCCATAAACGCAACTGACAGCCCTTAACTGACCAGCATTACAACCTTCGGGCTATCCCTTTTCTACAGCCCGGTGCGTGGCTGCGTGACGCGAAGTCCGCTGATGGCGGCGGCAACAACCGCAAGTGAACCAGCCAGCACAAGCGCGGTGTGGGTTCCGTCTGTGTCCAGCAGATTAAACAGAAGCGCCACCAGCGCCGCGCCGATGCTTTGCCCAAGCAGACGCGCGGTACCCAGCATGCCGCTTGCGCCACCGCTACGATGCGCGGGCGCTGATGAGACGATGGTGTGATTATTGGGAGATTGAAACAGACCAAAGCCAGCGCCGCAGAGCGCCATTCGCCAGATGATATCCAGATCGGCAGGCGCAGAGGGCAGTAACGCAAGACCGAACAGACCTCCGGACATCACGAGGAGTCCGATCGCGCCCAGCAGACCCGCATGAACTTTTTCAATCAAATATCCTGCCAGCGGCGCCATGACCATGGTAGCCAGTGGCCACGGTGTCAGGAGCAGGCCCGTCTCCACTTCGCTGCGGCCCATCGTTGATTGTAAGAAGAACGGCAGCGAAACCAGTGCCAGCATCTGCGCGCAGAAAGAGCAGATTGAGGTACAAATCGAGAGAGAGAATAGCGGGATCCGCAGCAGATCCACGGGCAACAGAGGAACCGGCATCTGTAGCTGACGGCGGACAAAAAAGACGCCAACGACCAGCATTACAGCGAGTTCCAGCAAAACCCGTTGGGTGGACTGGCCCTGGGCGAATCCGCCGAGAGCGGTGATCAGCAAGCCAAAAGTGAGCGCATTCATGATCGCGCTTGGCAGGTCGAAGCGGGTTATTTTACTTCGCCCGGCATTCGCTGGCAGAAAACGCAGTGCGAGAATCAGCGAAATAATACCCAGAGGCACGTTAATCAGAAACAGCCACTGCCATGAAGCTATTGCGAGAATGGCTGCCGCAATTGTTGGCCCCAGCGCCGAAGAGACCGCCACAACGAAAGAGTTGATCCCCATTCCGCGACCGAGGAAGCGTTGAGGGTAAATCAGACGTATCAGCGCGGTATTGACGCTCATTAACGCAGCACCGCCGAGGCCCTGCGCGACACGCGCCAGCGTAAGCATCTCCAGACTACGTGAGAGCGCGCAGGTCAGTGAGGTAAAAGTGAAAACCACCAGTCCGATTTTATAGATACGCCGGTAGCCGACCATATCGCCGAGGAACGACAGCGGCAGTAACGCGATTACAATGGCGATTTGATAGGCGTTAACTATCCAGATTGAGGACGCTGGCGAGGCATTCAAATCGCTGGCGATTGTCGGAAGTGCAACGTTGGCGATTGCGCCATCCAGCACCGCCATGGTTAAACCTAATATGATGGTCAGAATGGCGCCGTAACGCTGTGGTAAAGGCAGGCCATCTGGGATGTTATTATTCATGCGAAATGTATGTCTTTATAGAAACTATTTACTGGATAATGATTTTAGCATTGATTATTCAGCGGTATGTCGCAGATTTGTAACGAAGACGCAGAAGAACGATTGCGGGTATCGGGATGCGAATTTATAATAAAAACTAGTTCTGATTTTTATAAAACAGTTGCGATGAGGTGATAAATGGCAGTTGCGGATTTGGATAAACAGCCAGATTCTGTCTCTTCGGTATTGAAGGTTTTTGGCATTTTGCAGGCGCTTGGTGAAGAGCGTGAAATCGGCATTACTGAACTGTCCCAGCGCGTTATGATGTCAAAAAGCACCGTTTATCGCTTTTTGCAGACCATGAAATCGTTGGGGTATGTGGCGCAGGAAGGTGAATCGGAGAAATATTCTCTGACCCTGAAGCTCTTTGAACTGGGGGCGCGGGCATTGCAGAATGTCGATCTGGTGCGTAGCGCAGACATTCAGATGCGTGAGCTTTCTCGTCTGACGAAAGAGACTATCCATCTGGGCGCGCTTGATGAAGACAGTATTGTCTATATCCATAAAATCGACTCAATGTACAATTTGCGCATGTACTCGCGTATTGGTCGTCGTAATCCGTTGTACAGCACGGCAATCGGTAAAGTGCTGCTGGCATGGCGCGACCGCGCGGAAGTCGAGCAGATTCTGCAGGGCGTAGAGTACAAGCGCAGCACGGAGCGAACCATCGCCAGCACCGACGCGTTACTGGCGGTTCTGGATAAAGTTCGTGAACAGGGGTATGGCGAAGATAACGAAGAGCAGGAAGAAGGGTTGCGCTGCATCGGCGTACCGGTCTTCGACCGTTTCGGCGTGGTCATCGCCGGGCTGAGTATCTCTTTCCCGACGCTGCGTTTTTCTGAAGAACGCCTGAACGAGTATGTGGCGATGCTGCATACGGCGGCGCGTAAGATTTCTGAACAGATGGGCTACAACGATTATCCGTTCTGACCTCGTCTCGCTTGTCATTCGGGCTACGGTGTAGCCCGGATCATGACTAACCGTTGTCAACAACTATGGCGCTTTTTCGCAGAATAGGGCAATCGGTAATGCCGATAATACCGCTGCTGGAATGAACATATTGTGCGGTACTGATGCCGCGGGCGGTAAGATATTTGCACTGTAACCCTAATCCGCCGACATTTTTACTGCTACCCATTAAAACACCATAACCGCTTAATAACACGGCAATCCACAGGATAGCCAGTACCATAATGGTACGAATGAACAATCGCATTATTGCCTCAAGATTTATATTATCCCGGCGTTTATTCTCTCATGAACACGCGCTGAAACAAGTCCATGATTCCTAAACGTGCCTTTCGTCTTACAGTTAGCCGCGGTTTAAGAAGGTCATGTTATCCTGGCGACATCTGATACTGACGCGGAGAGTGGAGTGAAAAAATTACGGTGGGTTTTGCTGATAGTCATCATAGCGGGCTGTCTGCTGCTATGGACTCAGATGCTTAACGTAATGTGCGATCAGGATGTGCAATTCTTCAACGGCATCTGCACTATCAACAAGTTTATCCCCTGGTAAGACAATTTTAATCTGACTGATTTTCTTCTGCCATGTGAGTGGTAGAATGTACGCCTTCTCTTTGAGGTGGTGAAATGAGTGAATTACTAAATTCTGGCGTCGTAAGTCTGGCATCGATGGTACTTTCCATTGTGCTGTTACTCGTCGGCCTGTTGTTATGGTTTTTTGTTAATCGCGCCAGTTCGCGCGCCAATGAGCAAATTGAGCTGCTGCAAGCGTTGCTGGATCAGCAAAAACGGCAGACCGCGTTGCTTCGCCGTCTCTGCGAGGCCAATGAACCGGAGAAAGAGAGCGTGGCTGAATCTTCCTCCGCAGAGACGCGCAAAGGTGACGACGACCTTATCCGCCTGGTCGCTGAGAGGTAGTTTTGCTGAGCAGGCGTGCATCAGCGTGGTGTGTGCCTGCATATCACCCCTTCCTATAACTTATTCTTATCTGTTCTCTTTATCCCTCTTGCCGTGCGGTAAAGGGGCGGCCATTCTCTTTTCATCCTTATGTTTCAGCACGTTGCTTCGGCAAAAAAATAAAAGGAATAACCAGACTCATCTTGTGCCTGATAGTAAAACCTTGTCATCAATACTTCATTATTAACGTTTAATATCGCAACACTATTTCAGTGCTTTTAGTTAGCGTATTTCATTATTACGGATGACCAGGGTGTTTCGCAAATTTCCAGCTATAGATATGAGCAATTTGGTGCATCGTTATGCAGTTGTCCGGTTGCTTTTTAAGCCTGATAGCGGGTGTCCTCGGCAGGATGATCGGAGTGAAGTTGTTGAGCTATAGTAAAAAAGTTAACGATACAGGCCCTGTTTTCTGACGGATGGCAGGGCGGCGTGAAGTCGATGGAGAGGCGAGCTAAGGCGCATAAATGTGCAGGCGATCAAATGATTACCTTATATTATGTGCGAGCGATCGTGAGCCGTCTAAAAATGGCTTGCCATTATTTACGTAGTATGTGATAACACATTTCGGGTCAAACGAGGTACAGTTCTGTTTATGTGTGGCATTTTCAGTAAAGAAGTCCTGAGTAAACACGTTGTCGTTGAATACCGCTTCTCTGCCGAACCTTAATATTAGTGCCTCATGCAGTGATGTGTCAGTTTTATCTATGTAAGTGCCTAAGGGCGAAGAAAACAGTCTAAGGAATTTTGCAAATGGCAAAGATTAAAGGTCAAGTTAAGTGGTTCAACGAGTCTAAAGGTTTTGGTTTCATTACTCCGGCTGATGGCAGCAAAGATGTGTTCGTACACTTCTCCGCTATCCAGGGTAACGGTTTCAAAACGCTGGCTGAAGGCCAGAACGTTGAGTTCGAAATTCAGGACGGCCAGAAAGGTCCAGCTGCAGTTAACGTAACTGCTATCTGATTAAGACCAATGAATCTTGTGAGAAAGCCTTGCGTTTGCGAGGCTTTTTAGTTTTTATTGCAAAACATTTCATTTTCGCCTCCTCCGTTGCGCTTTGTTGCAAAACAACACCTTTATTAGCACTGTTTAGCAGTCTGTTTTGTATATTTTCTGTTAAATCAGGTGGTTGCAAAATAATGCTGGAGCTAAGGTGCAAAAGAACAAAAATAAATCAGCCGCCAATTTTACCCCTCTTCGGTTTGGGTTGTTGTGCGTAGCTATTCTCGCATGTCTTGGGCTGCTGCTCGCCCGGGTCGGCTGGCTGCAGATTGTCTCCCCTGACAATCTGGTGAAACAAGAAGATATGCGTTCTTTGCGTGAAGAGCCCATTGATGTGCCACGTGGAATGATCAGTGACCGCGAGGGGCGGCCACTGGCGGTCAGTGTTCCGGTGAGCGCTATCTGGATCGATCCGCAAACGACCCTTGAAAAAGGAGGCGTAGGGTATAGCCCGCGCTGGCAGGCGATGGCTGAAGCTTTACATCTTAACCTTAGTGAACTGGCCCGTCGCATCGCCGCGCATCCTCATGCGCGCTTTCTCTATCTGGCGCGCCAGATAAATCCTGAACAGGCGGAATGGATTGATAAACTTCACCTACCGGGGATCAACCTGCGCGATGAATCGCGTCGTTTCTACCCGGCGGGCCATGTCGCCGCTAACCTGCTGGGCTTTACCAATATTGATAATCAGGGAATTGAAGGGGTTGAGAAGAGTTTTAATGCCCAGTTAACCGGTCAGCCTGGGCGTCGGCTGGTACGTAAGGATCGCCACGGCAACGTTATCGAAAATATTACGGAAGTGCCTGCTGTTCCTGCCCACAATTTGCAGTTAAGTATTGATGAGCGTCTGCAAACGGTAACCGAAGATGCCCTGGATAATGCCGTACGCTGGAACAAAGCGGAATCCGGCGCGGCGGTGTTGATTAAAATCGATACCGGCGAGATCCTGTCGATGGCCAGCTACCCGGATTTCAATCCCAATAATCGCGATGACGCGAAACTGGATGATTTCCGCAATCGTGCCATCAGCGACACGTTTGAGCCCGGCTCAACGGTGAAACCGCTGGTGGTGATGACCGCTCTGCAGCAGGGGATCGTTCAACCGGATAGCGTCGTGGATACCCACCCCTTTGTTATTGATGGTCACCGTATTCGTGACGTAGGTTACTATCCTGAACTGAGCCTCACCGGTATTCTGCAAAAATCCAGCGATACCGGCGTTTCGCATTTATCTCTGGCTATGCCGGTACAGCATCTTATTGATACATATAAGGCATTTGGCTTCGGTGAATCGACCGGATTAGGGCTGACCGGCGAAAGTGCGGGGCTGATGCCTAATCGCCGCTATTGGGGGCAACTGGACCGGGCAACCTTCGCCTTTGGGTATGGTCTGATGGTGACACCTCTACAGTTGGCACATGTTTACGCCACGATCGGCAGTTTCGGTATCAAGCGGCCGCTATCGATTACCCGCATCGACCCGCCGGTAATGGGGACCAGGGTGATGCCTGAGAAAATCGTACACGAGGTCGAACACATGATGGAAAGTGTCGCTTTACCGGGCGGTGGTGGCGTCAAAGCCGCGGTACGCGACTACCGGGTTGCGGTAAAAACCGGAACCGCAAAAAAAATCGGCCCGGATGGGAAATATATCGATAAGTATATTGCCTACACTGCGGGCGTTGCTCCTGCCAGTAACCCGAAATTTGCGCTGGTGGTGGTGATGAATAACCCAAGCAATGGATCGTATTACGGCGGGGCGGTTTCGGCGCCGGTATTCAGCCAGATTATGGGCGATGTTCTGCGTCTGGAAAACGTCATCCCGGACGGGATGCCGCAGGGCTCAGCGAATCTCATCGTGATGCATAATGATAAGGTGCAGTCGCCTGCGTTGTAACGGTGGTCTGTGGGGAAGAATAGCGCTACACTTTCGCCCTTTCTGCAACACCGGAGTTGTTATGTCTTACAGTTGCCCGCTTTGCCACGCGGCGCTTACTCGCCGCGATAATAGCTATATCTGCCCGCAGCGGCATCAGTTTGATCTGGCGAAGGAGGGATACGTTAATTTGCTGCCGGTGCAGTTTAAGCGCTCCCGCGCTCCGGGCGACAGCGCTGAGATGATGCAGGCCCGGCGAGCCTTTCTTGATGCCGGGCATTATCAGCCGCTGCGCGAGGCTATCTGCGCTTATTTGCAGACGTTCGCGCCGACAGATTTACTGGATATCGGCTGCGGTGAAGGGTACTACACACACGCTTTTGCGGCTATCGCCAGTCATTGCTGGGGGCTGGATGTATCAAAACCTGCGGTCCGCGCGGCGGCAAAGCGTTATTATCCGCAGGCTAATTTTTGCGTTGCCTCCAGCCAGCGTCTGCCATTTGAGAATGAAAGCCTTGATGCGATTGTGCGAATTTATGCGCCCTGTAATGCCCTGGAGCTGGCGCGTGTGGTCAGGCCCGGAGGCTGGGTGATTACCGCCACGCCAGGGCCTCGCCATTTGCTGGAGCTGAAAGGCGTGATATACGACGATGTGCGCTTGCATGAGCAGAATTCTGAAGCGATGCCAGGGTTCACGTTACGTCATCAGCAGCGGCTGGCCTATCCGATGCAGCTGAGCGGCCATGAGGCGGAAGCGTTACTACAGATGACGCCGTTCGCGTGGAGGGCGAAGCCAGAGGTTCGTGAAATGCTGCGCCAGCAGGTATCATTTGACTGCCAGACCGATTTTGCTATTCACTGCTGGCAGCGCGACGTCTGAGTCATCAGCCGATGAAATGTCCCCAAAGTATTTGAACGCCAATACCAATCAGTACGATACCGCCGAGTATTTCAGCCCGTTTGCCGAGCAGCGGGCCGATAAAACGTCCTACCATAATACCGAGTGTTGACATTATCAGCGTGGCGCAGCCGATGGCCAGTGCGGTAGCGATAATGTTGACTTGCAGAAACGCCAGACCTACGCCGACGGCCATTGCGTCCAGACTGGTAGCGAAGGCGGTGGTGACCAGCAGCCAGAAACTATGGCGGCGGGGAACGTCACACTCCGGGATATCGCTGCTGCGGAATCCTTCGATAAGCATGCGTCCGCCAAGAAACACCAGCAATACAAAGGCAATCCAGTGATTCCATTCCAGAATGAACTGGCTGGCGATCATTCCCAGTCCCCAGCCAACCAGAGGGGTAAGCGTTTCGATAGCGCCAAAGATAAGTCCCGTACGCAGGGCTTCGGAAAATTTAGGTTTATGGAGGGTCGCACCTTTACCGATAGAAGCCGCGAAGGCGTCCATCGACATGCCGAAGGCAAGAAGAATTGTAGCGGATACATTCATAAGAGCGTCCTGACCGGGGATAATCCATATGACACATCGCCGCCCCCAGTAAATATATGTCGCGTTTCCTGATGATGAAACGCCACATACAGCAGTGATGCGTCTATGGTCTCGCCTGGTTGAATATCTTCTTCAACCCGCACGTGCCACGTTTTGCAACGAGTATGTTGACACGTACATTTCCTGACGGGCAGGAAACTGGCTACTCCCCAACGACGGGCGCAACCTTAACATAATTTTAGAATATAAAACAATAACAGAAGCAGGTTATTTTGCTAACCAAATGATAACGATTTTCATTTCTTTTTTAAAGTGAATAATTCGTTAATGAATATCGTTAAAGAAACTGAATGAAATATAGCAGTGGCTATATTTCATTCGTTAAAAAAGGCAAAAAACATAGCGATGGCTATATTTTAACTTATTGAATTGAAATAAGAAGCTTGTATATCATTTCCAGATCGTCGATATTTCGTACACGAATAAGCAAGCGCCGTTGCTCTAATTGCATGACCAGTACACCATCTTCCGATAAATTCATCGCTTTAATTCGCTTATATTCAATCCAGATATTGGCGAAGAAAAAACCCTCTTTTTTGAAGATGATTTTGGGTATGCGGATCGCGAAAAGATATACCCCCATTAATGCCAGGGCAGATAATAGCCAGGTGGTGATAAGCGCTCCCTGGTTGGCAATATTGTTATAAATCAGTATGGCGATGAGGCCGACAAAAATAATGCCATCAACGCGATTGCGACGGAGCAGGGGGATAGTCAGCAGAACCGGGCCATGACGATGCGGCGTAATGAACTGGTCGTAAACCGCAAAGACGAGCAAGGCGAGAATAAACAGGATTAGCACCCAATCCGTGATTGTCATCGATCCTCCAAATAAAAAACCGGGGGCAAGCCCCCGGCGCACAACACGATGATTACTGACCCAGCAGGCCGATAGCGTAACCCACGATACCAATGACGAAGAAGCCAACGATGATCCACAGGGCGTTCACTTTCTTCCTCAACAGCCACATACAGGCGAAAGTCAACAGCAGCGGCACCAGTCCGGGCATCAACTGGTCAAGGATAGTCTGCACAGTGGTCACGCGCGTCTGACCATCTTGTCCGGTGATGGTGGACACCACCAGTGGAATATTCACGTGTGTCCACTTGTTAACCAGCGCCCCCATAACAAACAGGCCGAGAATGGACGCGCCTTCGGTCAGTTTTTGCAGGAAGCCGCCGCCCATGTCTTTAACGATATTGATACCTTTACGGTAACCATAGGCTACGCCGTAGTAACGCGTCAGCAGACGCACTGCGTTAAACAGGATGAAGAACAGCAGAGGGCCGAGCAGGCTGCCGCTCATCGCGATACCTGCGCCGAGCGCGGCGAATACCGGGCGGACGGTCCCCCAGAAGATAGGGTCGCCGACGCCGGCCAGCGGCCCCATCAGACCGACTTTGATACCGTTGATGGCGGCATCGTCGATTTCCGCGCCGTTAGCACGCTGCTCTTCCATTGCCAGCGTTACGCCGAGAACCGGCGCCGCAACGTATGGGTGGGTATTGAAGAACTCAAGGTGACGTTTAATCGCCTGTTTACGCGCATCGTTGTTCTCCGGGTACAGACGACGAATCGCCGGCACCATAGAGAAGCAGAAGCCCAGGGCCTGCATACGTTCGAAGTTCCATGAACCCTGAAACAGGTTAGAACGAATGAACACGCCACGAATATCACTATGAGTGAGTTTTTTCTCGCTGGTAGTTTTAGTCATATCAACCATTTCGCTCACCTGTTAGTCCAGTTCGTTATCGAGATCGTTAGTACCAGCCGCCTGCGCTGGCGCACCCGCGACGCGGTTATATTTCGGGCTCAGCTGGATGTAGAGGATAGCCATCACCGTACCGATCACACCCAGAGCAACGAGGTTGAAATTGGTGAAGGCAGCGGTAACAAAGCCCAGATAGAAGAACGGCATCAGGTAGCCCGCACGCATCATATTGATGACCATCGCGTAACCAACTACCACGATCATGCCACCCGCAATGTTCAGCCCCCCGGTAACCACTTCCGGAATCGCGTTCAACATGCCCTGTACTTCGCTGGTACCAACGGATATCGCCACAATAACGGCGGGAATGGCGATACGCATGGCCTGCAGGAACAGGGATGACACGTGAATCCAGGAAATCGCTGTCAGGTTGCCGTTTTCTGCGGCTTTATCCGCAGCGTGCTGGAAGGCAACGGTGATGGTACGAACGATAATTGTCAGAACCTGGCCTGCCGCGGCCAGCGGGATAGCCAGCGCGATACCGGCGCCAATGCTTTGATGGCCAGCGATAACCAGCACGGTAGAGATGATGGAGGCGAGGGCAGCATCCGGCGCAACGGCGGCACCGATATTCATCCAGCCCAGGGCGATCATTTCCAGGGTACCCCCGATAATGATACCGGTTTTCATATCTCCGAGAACGGCGCCAATCAGCGTACAGGCCACCAGAGGACGGTGAAACTGAAATTCATCAAGTACCGACTCCATACCCGCAATACACGCGACGATGAACACCAGCACAATCTGAAGAAAGGTAATCTCCATTGTACTTCTCCTGTTGATTAAGTGTTAAGTTGAAAATTGGGCTGTTGTCCGCAAGATGGCTTATTTCACCTTGCTGATCAGATCCATCATTTTCAGTTTCTGGTCGGTGGAAACTTTGCGGGCTTCCAGTTCGATACCGCGCGCATTCAGCTTTTTGAATGCTTCAATATCTTTCTCATCGACCGAAATGGCGTTGTTCACCTGTGTTTTGCCCTGGCGGAAAGCCATACCGCCAATATTAACGCTGGTGATTTTCACGCCGCCTTCAACAACGCGCTCAACATCCGTTGGGTTGGTAAATAGCAGCATAATGCGCTCGCCTGCGTATTTCGGGTTGTTATAGACGCGAATCATCTTCGCAACGTCTACAACGTGGGCGGTCACGCCCGGAGGTGCAACTTGAGTCAGCAACGTCTTACGCACGGTGTCCGCCGCAACTTCATCGCTGACGACGATAATGCGGGTCACATTCGTTTCTTTGGTCCAGCGCGTGGCGACCTGACCGTGAATTAAACGGTCATCGATACGCGCAAGCCCAATCACCATATAGTCGTCCGGACCCATTGGTTTCACCGGTGCGGCCGCTTTTGGCGCTGCGGCCTGCGCCGGCGCGGCCTTCTCTGCCGGCTTGGCCTTCAGCGCTTTTACACCTTCGCGACCGGTTTCCACCGCCAGGGCGACCAGTTCATCAAACGACGGGTTATCGTCACGCGCCATCAGCGTTTCTACCAGCATCGGGATGTTGACACCCGCGATGACCTCATAATGTTCTTTATCGACGACAATGCGGCTGGCGGCGTTAAACGGGCTGCCTCCCCATGTATCGACGAGAAATAACACGCCTTCTGCCGTATTCAGCGTTGCCAGTTGAGCGTTGTACTTTTCGATTAACGTTTCTGCGTTCTCCCCGGGAACGAAATCGATCCAGCCAACGTTTTCCTGTTCGCCCAGCAGCATTTCTGCTGTTTTCAACAGCTGTTCTGCAGCCCAACCATGTGTGCCTATTACAATAGCAATCGTCACTTGCTACCTCCTTTATAATCGTGAATGCATCATCTGTAGTGATACATCCTGAATCACTCTTGCGGACAAAATCGATTCAGTAAGGGTGTGAGATATAAAGTAATTACTACAGCGAATTATTTTAGATAGTGAAAAAATAAATAATGTGATGAAGCTCCGTTAATTATGCATCTACCGGCAATTATTTTTTGGCGCAAAAAAATGGCCTGACTATTGCAAATTCAGGTAAATTTTTGCCAATCAGCCACGTTGTTTTGCTATGTTTATCTTTCGTTTAACTACTCAGGAGTATAGGGCATAGCCCGCTATATGGACCGTCACCGACGCCTTTTCACCTTCAGGCACCTGGCTGCCTCTTCCACCTGCTACGTTTCTTTACCAGCAACAACTATCCCGTCTGAATATGAAACAGGGATGACTACGCCTGTCTTTAACTGGAGTTGCTCATGGAATTCTTAATGGATCCCTCTATCTGGGCCGGCTTACTGACGCTGGTCGTCCTCGAAATCGTGTTAGGTATCGACAACCTGGTATTTATCGCCATCCTTGCTGACAAGCTGCCGCCTAAGCAGCGTGATAAAGCGCGCCTGATTGGCCTTACGCTGGCGTTGTTTATGCGCCTGGGTCTGCTGTCCGTCATTTCATGGATGGTGACGCTGACCAAACCGCTGTTCAGCGTTGCCGATTTCTCGTTTTCCGGGCGCGATCTGATCATGTTGCTCGGCGGGATATTCTTGTTGTTTAAGGCTACCACCGAACTGCATGAACGGCTGGAAAACCGCCAGCATGATGGGGGGCATGGTAAAGGGTATGCCAGTTTTTGGGTGGTTGTATTGCAAATTGTCGTCCTCGATGCTGTGTTCTCGCTCGATGCGGTGATCACTGCCGTCGGGATGGTAAACCATCTACCGGTAATGATGGCGGCGGTGGTCATTGCAATGGCGATGATGCTGTTGGCGTCGAAGCCGTTGACGAATTTTGTCAATCAGCATCCGACGGTGGTCGTGCTCTGTCTGAGTTTCCTGCTGATGATTGGCCTGAGTCTGGTGGCGGAAGGTTTTGGTTTCCACATACCAAAAGGGTATCTGTACGCCGCGATTGGTTTCTCGATAACCATTGAGTTCTTTAATCAGATCGCGCGGCGTAACTTTATCCGCCATCAGTCAACGTTGCCATTGCGCGCCCGTACTGCAGACGCGATCCTGCGTCTGATGGGCGGGCGTAAACAGCATGCCGCGGTACACGATAGCGATAGTGCCGCCGTGGTGCCGGTACCGGAAGGAGCATTTGCTGAAGAAGAGCGCTATATGATTAATGGCGTGTTGACGCTGGCGCAGCGTTCGTTGCGCAGCATTATGACGCCCCGCGGTGAAATTAGCTGGGTGAACGCCGAGCAAAGCGAAGACGAAATTCGTCGCCAGTTGCTCTCGTCACCACACAGCCTGTTTCCGGTGTGCCGTGGCGAACTGGATGAAATCATTGGTATTGTGCGGGCGAAAGAGATGCTGGTGGCGCTGGAAGCCGGTGAAAACGTTGCCGCTCTGGCTTCGGCCTCTCCGGCGATTGTGGTTCCGGAAACGCTTGACCCGATCAATCTATTGGGAGTGCTGCGCCGTGCCCGCGGTAGCTTTGTGATCGTGACCAATGAATTTGGCGTTGTGCAGGGGTTGGTGACGCCGCTGGACGTGCTGGAGGCGATTGCCGGCGAGTTTCCGGATGCTGACGAAACGCCAGAAATTATCCTTGATGGTGACGGCTGGCTGGTGAAAGGGTCAACTGATCTGCATGCGCTACAACAGGCTCTTGGCGTAGATGATTTGGTCGATGAGGACGAAGATATCGCGACGGTTGCCGGCCTGGTGATTGCCGTTAATGGGCATATTCCTCGTCCCGGCGATGAGCTTGAACTGCCGCCTTTACAGTTCACGATTGTGGAGGCTAATGACTATCGGGTCGATCTGGTGCGTGTTGTCAAAGTGCATCAGTACAGCGACGAAGAAGAGTAACCCTTATCTGTCGGTCTCATCGTGAGGCCGACAGATGCGCTCTACGACGATATGTCGCGACGTTTTGCGCTCGCCAGCCATTGTGGAAATTCATCTATCGGCATCGGGCGGGCGTAATAAAATCCCTGCAGTAAATTGACACCATTATCCCGCAGATACGCTTCCTGCTCGCGGGTCTCTACGCCTTCCGCAACCGTCACGATATTGAGTCGATGGGCCAGGGCGATGATCATGTCGGTTACCGTCGCGTTGACGCTATCAATACCAATCGCGCTAGTGAATGATTTATCAATTTTCAACACATCAGGGCGCAGCTTTTCCAGCCATGAGAGGGAACTGTTCCCGGTACCGAAGTCATCAACAGCCAGGAGCGCGCCCGCATTGTGCAGGTGCTCGGCCATGTGCTGATCGCCTTCCTGCAGCATGTCACGTTCGGTGAGCTCCACCACCAGTTGCTGCGGTGGATGGATGCTAAACCAGTAATGCTGTAAATCGCGCAGCAGCTCACCGTTGGCGAAATGGCGGGCGGCGACGTTAATGCCGATGTGAAAATGTTTGTCCTGAGGGAAAAGGGCCAGATTGCTCGCCGTGTGGGCGATGACATAACGCGTAAGCGGAACAATCAGGTTATGGGCTTCAGCGATCGGAATAAATACATCCGGTGAGATAGCGCCTTTGCGCGGATTATTCCATCTCAGCAGTATTTCAACGCCACAGCACTGACGGGTACGCAGGTCCTGCAGGGGTTGGCACCAGAGCGCAAACTCTTGCGCAGTAATACCGAGATTAATTTCACGAGAAAAGCTCATTCTTCCCGCGGTAGCCAGCCAGGCAATACCGGTCATTAGCAGGCTGATGATCAGCGCCAGGGGGAGCTCGCCGGGCAGTTCATGAAGGGCAACCGCCGAGGCGCCGGGACCGCTGACATTAATCGTAAAAGGAAATGCTGTTGATCGTTGACGGTAGATAATGCGCTCTCCCGATAATGCATCCTGATTAATTAGCCCTGTGCCGCTAATTAAGCTTTTTTCACCGACTTTAAGGCCAATACCGCTGATCAGCGGCGATTTCACGTCGAAAATTAACTTACCCAATAGCTCAATGTTGATCACCAGCATTACGCCATCGGTACCGTTGCGTGAGTCGGGATACCACTGGATAAGAACCGGAGAACCCTTAAGCAGCGAGGCGTCGTTACTGAAGGTGAGTAAAGGGTGCGCGGTTGGCAACGCTGGCTGTAGTTGATTTATCGGGATATGACGTTGGCCGAAAATACTTGAACAGTAGAGTATTTTCGACTGGACCAGCGCGATGGATCGCACCGTTTGCAGCGCAGCTGCCAGTTTGCGTAGCGTCAGTTTGGCATCCTGACAGGGCGTGTTTATCAATTGCAGTAGCGTCGTGTGCTGTGCCTCAAGGGGACGTAAAATGTTGTCCATCGCCACTACCATTTTGTCGGTAGCGGTCTGGACTTCTTGCTGATTTAAGCTACGCTGCGAAATAAATCGTATCACTAACGTTGTTGTCAGTGAGAATAGCGCGACCAGTAAGCAAACCAGGATGCGTCTTCTGCGATAGGCTGTTATAAACTTTTGTGCAGTCTGCATGCATGACGCCCTGTCGACGAAAAATATTGATCAGAGTAACAGTCGTTATAGAGCAAGTGTAGCCGGGCGCAGGTAATATAGAGAGGAAAAAGAAGAATATAGAGGGAAAAAAGAAGAATGCGCCGGCTGGCGCACTCGATGGCGCAATGATTAATCGCACTGAACTTTAATCGCCAGGCCGCCGCGCGACGTTTCCCGATATTTGGCGTTCATATCTTTACCGGTCTCATACATGGTCTCAATAACTTTATCGAGTGAGACGCGGGGTTCGCTGGTTCGGCGCATTGCCATTCGGCTGGCATTGATCGCTTTGACGGAGGCAATCGCGTTGCGTTCGATGCAGGGTACCTGAACCTGTCCGGCTACCGGGTCACAGGTCAGACCAAGATTGTGCTCCATACCAATTTCCGCCGCGATGCAAACCTGCTCCGGACTGGCGCCAAGAATCTCTGCCAGGCCCGCCGCCGCCATTGAACAGGCAACGCCGACCTCGCCCTGGCAACCGACCTCCGCGCCGGAAATGGAGGCGTTCATCTTGTACAGCGCGCCAATTGCGCCCGCGGCCAGAAAGTAGCGAATATAGATATCCGGGCTTACGGACTCGATAAAGTGATCATAGTAGGCCAGCACCGCCGGAACGATACCGCAGGCGCCGTTGGTTGGCGCTGTCACCACCCTTCCGCCAGCGGCGTTCTCTTCATTGACCGCCAGTGCGAACATATTTACCCAATCCACCACGTTCATTGGATCGCTGGAGAGTTTATCGCTGGCCACCAGCATCCGGCGCAGCGCCGAAGCACGGCGCGGGACCCGCAGCGGGCCAGGCAGGACGCCTTCGGTATTCATCCCGCGATCGATACAGGCGCGCATGGTCTGCCAGATATGCGCAAAATAGTCTTCAATCTCTTTTTTGCTGTGCAGCGCCAGCTCGTTTTGCATCACCATGCCGGAGAGCGACATCCCGGTCTCTTTACAGAAGCCCAGCATCTCCTGCGCGGATTTAAACGGATATGGAACGGCGAGCTCATTAACGTTCTCTTTGCCGAAATGTTCCTCATCAACGATAAAACCACCGCCGATGGAATAATAGGTTTTACTGTAGATTTCCCGGTCGCCAGCCCAGGCGTGGATGGTCATGCCGTTTTCATGTAGCGGCAGGTTGTCGCTACGAAAGCGCATGCCGTCATCATGGGGAAAGTCGACTTCATGCTGCCCTTGCGCCAGCAGCAGGCGACCGCGCGCTTCAACGTCGCGGATAAATGCCGGAATCGCGTCAATATCGACCGAATCGGGCTGATTGCCCGCCAGTCCCATGATAATGGCGACATCCGTATGGTGGCCTTTGCCGGTTAATGACAGTGAGCCGTAGACATCAACCGCTACGCGCGTCACCGCATTAAGCAATCCTTTTTCGACCAGGTCATCGACGAACTGTTTCCCGGCTTTCATCGGGCCTACAGTATGGGAAGATGAGGGACCGATCCCCACCTTGAACATGTCGAATAGACTAATCACGCTAACACTCCTGACAGGGTTACCGCAGGTACGGTAACGATGTAATAATTGCGCATAGTGTAAGAGGGAACCGTGCTATCAGCTGAAGTATTCACATGAATTAAACTAATGGATAACTGCGGATTTACTAATACTGACCGCCCCGTTTGCATTTAAGTATAGCTAAGGTCGGGAACCTATCTGTAGCGCCAGCTCGCGAATGATACCGGCGGTCATTCCCCAGACAAAATAGTGCTGATACCACGATAACCAGACACGATGGGCATTGCCGCGACGATAGATATCCAGCGGATGGTAGCGGCCCAGACGCAGCGCCTCCGCAAGCGGCATTTCGAAAACCGCCGCCACTTCATCCTGGCTGGCGTGGTAGTGCAGATTGGATGGAATAATACCTACCACCGGTGTGACCTGAAAACCCGTCACGCTATCGACCGGCGGCAGAACGCCGATAACGTCAACCGACTCTGGCGGGATCGCCACCTCTTCCTGCGCCTCGCGCAGCGCGGCGGCAATCAGCGTAGCATCGCTGTTATCCACCGCACCGCCGGGGAAGGCCACCTGACCGGCATGTTTACGCAACCACGGTGAACGCTGGGTCAGCAGTAACCCCGGCTGTGGACGACGGACAATCGGCACCAGCACCGCCGCCTGACGCGGATTGAGCGCGTGACGCGAAGGGTGCGGCCGCAGAAGCTGGAAACGGGAAAGAAAGTCGTCAAGTTCGAGGGCGCTGTCCGCCATGTTCTAGCTCTCCAGTTGATGCAGGATACGGTTAACTTTATCAAACGTTTCCTGATATTCTGCCGCTTCTTCGCTATCGGCGACAATACCGCCGCCTGCGGAGCAGTGGATCTGTCCGTGGCAGGCCGTCAGCGTACGGATGGTAATACTGGTATCCATATTGCCGCAGAAGCTGAGGTATCCGATGCTCCCGCACCAGGCGTTACGCCGTTGCGGCTCCAGCTCATCAATGATCGCCATCGCTCTGACCTTCGGTGCGCCGGTTATGGAACCGCCGGGAAAGGCCGCGCGTAGTAAATCAGCGGCGTGTAGATGGGAAGGGAGTCTGGCGGTAATGGTGCTGACCAGATGATGTACGGCCGGGAATGGCTCAACCACAAACAGCTCAGGGACGTGAACGCTGCCGGGTACGGCAACCCGGCCAATATCGTTACGCATTAAATCGACGATCATCAAATTTTCCGCGCGGTCTTTTGGCGAATTCGCCAGCTTTCGCGCCTGTTGGTCGTCCTGCTCAGGGGCGCTAAGTCTTGGCAGGGTGCCCTTAATTGGCCGGGTCTGTATTTCACCTTGTTGCAGTTGTATAAAACGCTCTGGCGACAGGCTTAATATGGCGCCTTCATGCAGACGGATAAAGGCGCTGAAGGGGGCGCGATTGGCGTGGTTAAGCTGACAGAAAGCCTGCCACTCATCTCCGCGATAGTGCGCGGTAAACCGCTGCGCCAGGTTAACCTGATAGCAGTCGCCGCTGTGCAGATAAGCCTGAATCTGGCGAAACTTTTCGCCGTATTCTTCGCGGCTCATATTTGAGCACCATTCAGATGTTAGTTCAAAAGGTGCGGCGGTGACGGCGGTTTGAGCTTCCAGCCACGCCAGACGGGTTTGCGGGTCGTCATAACTGAACAGCGAGACTTCCTGGCGCTGATGATCGACAATCAGCGCCCAGTCATAGATCCCGACCGCCATATCGGGCAGGGAGATATCCGCCTCCGCTTGAGACGGCAGGGTTTCAAAGCGGCGGCCAAGATCGTAGCCGAACAGCCCCAGCGCGCCGCCGAGAAACGGCAGATGCGGGTGAGCCGACGGTTGCAGGTGATAATGCGTCAGTTGCTGATTCAGCAATGCCAGCGGATCGGCCATTGACGTCGAGACGGCTTCCCCCTCGACTATCGCGGTAGTTTGGCCGTGAGTAACCAGCGTTGCGCGCGGTTGGGCGACGATAATGTCGAACCGGCCATGCGCATGTTCGGCAAAACCGGAGTGCAGCAGCATTGCCCAGGGCTGCGAACTTAATGGGGCAAAATAGTGTTCAGCGGCATCCGGACGCCAGGGCAGGGAGATAATCGCGGGGGACAACATCGTCTTCTTCTTATCCTGATCGTTACCGCCCGCTGGTATCCAGCAGGACGGCGTGAAATAATTACGCCCCACAATGTAGCAGGAGTGCGTGATGTTTGCAGGTTTACCTTCGCTGAGCCATGAGCAACAGCAGAAAGCAGTCGAACGAATTCAGGAGTTGATGTCGCAGGGGATGAGCAGCGGCCAGGCTATCGCTTTAGTGGCAGACGAACTGCGCGCCTCGCATACCGGCGATCGGATTGTGGCGCGCTTTGAGGATGAAGACGAGTAAGTTAATTGTGTAGCGCTCTGCTAATGCTCCTCGAACGCTGATACTGGCGACAGCGGGGCGATGAGCGTGGTGATATCGTCGGGGTATTTTGCCCGTAACCACTGCGCTTTTTCGCGAAATAGCGGATCGTCAGGCCAGACGTGCGCGGCGGTAGCGATATTGCGCAGCGCTTTTTTATCATCCATTTTATCGAGATCTTTCCAGGGCCACGGTGTGTCGCTGTTAATAAACCCGGCGACGTACTGATAGCCTTTACGCAGGCTATGATCGTCACGGGTGACGTTCCAGATATTGATGCCCACTCTCTCACCCAGCTGCCCCAGGCGATTGTAGGCCTCAAGGTTGAAATTACTGTAGTGCCACGAGCGAGTGCGCTCCAGTTCGGCCATCTGACGGCCTTCCGCGTCAAACTGTCCGGTAATCCGCTGTAACCGGGTAAGCTCAAGGCGCTTTTTGGCTTCGTCCGTTTTCCCGCAGAACAGCGCAAAGGCGACCGCCTGCATGTCGAACCAGGTGCCGTGGTTGTTATGCCTGTTCCCCTCTTCAATGCCATTCTGGCTGGTGGTCATCCAGTGGTAAAACTTAGCAAACCACTGCTTCAACGCGGTCACATCCTTCTCGTTGAGCGCGTCGGACGATTGCAGCACGGCGATAGCGTCAACCACCTCGACCAGGGCGCGGCTATCAATAATACCGATGCCGCGTCCGGTATTAATACCGGGAATGGCCTGCGCGTATTGCAGGTTGGGGGTCATACGCGTCTTTGGCGCGAGAAACCAGGTCTTCAGTTGCTCAACCGCCTTTTGCGCGTAACGATTGTCCCGGGAGAAGTACCATGCCAGCGCCAGCGTTGACACATCGTTGCTCATCTTCACTAGTCGGTTTTTGTCGGTGGCGTTGTTACTGGCGTCCGGATTGATTTGCCCATCTTTGCGGATATACGGCAGACCGTCTTTGGTGTCAGGGTTCGGCCACCAGTATGGCGGGAAGCTGTAATAGTCGTGCTTATTGCCGCTGGCGGCGACCAGCGTTTTGTCCATCACTGAGAACAGTGGGTGCCTGAGCGCCAGATCGGCTTTTTTCAGCAGCGCCGCTTGCGCCTGGATAAATAGCGGATCGTTGGCGGCGATCCGCTGACGGCTAAAGGCCAAATCCTTTTCATCAAGCGTATACGGTTCTGCGGCATACAGTATGGCGCTAAGGCTGGAACAGCACAGCGCAACACATAATAAACCTCGGCGAAGTATCGAGTTCATCGTGATAACCCTGCTGCAAATATGCGACAACATAACAAAGTAACAGAAGGGTGTCTGTTGTGTATTTACATAATACCGGGCGCGGCGTTTGCCCCGCCCCTGATAGCTCCGGAACGCTTACACCGCCGCGATAATCTTAATCTCGACTTTATAACGCGGGTTCATCAGCTTCGCCTGTACTGTACAGCGAACTGGCGCATGCCCCGCGACGACCCAGGCATCCCAGGCCTGGTTCATGGCCGCAAAATCGTCGCCGTCGGCGAGAAAAATGGTGGCATCAAGAATACGCGACTTGTCGCTGCCCTGTTTTTCCAGCACCGCGTCAATCTGCGCCAGTGTGTCGGCGGTTTGCGCGCAGGCGTCGGCGTCAAGGTTTGATGGTACGCCGGTGTAGTACAGCGTCTGGTTGTGAATAACAACATCAGACCAGCGGGCTTCGGCATCGATACGCGTAATAGTCATGTTCATTTCCTCGTTGTTCCGGTTCATTAAGCTGCGGCAAGACTGCCACAATGTTTCTCCTGCGTCACTACCCGTGCTGGCGAAAACCACGCCACCCTGACATAATCACTGTCCAAATAACCAGGGGGTAATGTGATCGACGATTTTGCAGCAGACGGCCAGTTGGCCAGCGCGATTGCGGGATTTAAACCACGCGAACCGCAGCGCCAGATGGCTTTCGCCGTCGCCAGCGCGATTGAAGAAACCCGCCCGCTGGTGGTTGAGGCGGGCACCGGGACCGGCAAAACCTACGCTTATCTGGCGCCTGCGCTACGGGCCAACAAGAAAGTCATTATCTCCACCGGCTCGAAAGCATTGCAGGATCAGCTCTACAGCCGGGATTTGCCCACCGTCGCCAACGCGCTGAAGTTCACCGGCAAACTGGCCTTGCTGAAAGGGCGTTCCAACTACCTCTGCCTTGAGCGTCTTGAGCAACAGGCGCTTGCCGGAGGGGATCTGCCGGTACAAACCCTCAGCGATGTGATTCTGCTGCGCTCGTGGTCGAATCAAACCGTGGATGGCGATATCAGCACCTGCGTGAGCGTTGCCGAAGACTCGCTGGCCTGGCCGCTGGTGACCAGCACCAACGATAATTGCCTCGGTAGCGACTGCCCGCTATATAAAGAGTGCTTTGTGGTGAAAGCGCGTAAAAAGGCGATGGATGCCGACGTGGTGGTCGTTAACCACCATCTGTTTCTTGCCGATATGGTGGTGAAAGAGAGCGGCTTTGCCGAGCTTATTCCGGAGGCGGAAGTGATGATCTTCGATGAAGCGCATCAGTTGCCGGATATCGCCAGCCAGTACTTTGGCCAGTCGCTCTCCAGCCGCCAGTTGCTGGATCTGGCGAAAGATATCACTATTGCTTATCGCACCGAGTTAAAAGATACCCGGCAGTTGCAGAAATGCGCTGACCGTCTTGCCCAGAGCACGCAGGATTTTCGCCTGCAGCTCGGGGAGCCAGGCTATCGCGGCAATTTGCGCGATCTGCTGGCGGATAACAATATTCAGCGCGCGTTGCTGCTCCTCGATGATGCGCTGGAGCTGTGCTACGACGTGGCAAAGCTGTCGCTGGGGCGCTCAGCGTTGCTGGATGCCGCTTTCGAACGGGCAACGATTTACCGTGGCCGCCTCAAACGGCTGAAAGAGACCAACCAGCCGGGTTTTAGCTACTGGTATGAATGCACTTCCCGTCACTTCACCCTGGCGCTGACCCCGCTCACGGTGGCGGATAAATTTAAAGACGTTATGACGCAAAAGTCCGGGAGCTGGATCTTTACCTCGGCGACGCTGTCGGTAAACGACGATTTGCACCATTTCACCGATCGTCTGGGGATTAGCGAAGCGCAAACGCTGCTGCTGCCCAGCCCCTTTGACTATGCCCATCAGGCGCTGCTCTGCGTGCCGCGTAATTTACCTTTGCCGAACAAGCCCGGCGCGGCGCGGCATCTGGCGGCAATGCTTAAACCGCTGATTGAAGCCAATGACGGGCGCTGTTTTATGCTGTGTACCTCGCACGCCATGATGCGCGATCTGGCGGAACAGTTCCGCGCGACCATGACCCTGCCGGTGCTGTTACAAGGGGAAACCAGTAAGGGCCAGCTTTTGCAGCAGTTCGTGAGCGCCGGGAATGCGTTGCTGGTGGCGACCAGCAGCTTCTGGGAAGGGGTGGACGTGCGCGGCGATACCCTCTCGCTGGTGATTATCGACAAACTGCCGTTCACCTCGCCGGACGATCCGCTCCTCAAAGCGCGCATGGAAGATTGTCGTCTGCGCGGCGGCGATCCTTTCGATGAGGTCCAGCTACCGGATGCGGTGATTACGCTAAAACAGGGGGTGGGGCGCCTGATTCGCGACATTGACGATCGCGGGGTGCTGGTGATCTGCGATAACCGTCTGGTGATGCGCCCCTATGGCGCGGTGTTTCTCGCCAGCTTACCGCCCGCGCCGCGGACTCGCGATATCCGTCGGGCGATACGTTTTCTTGCGCTGCCGCCAGCGAGGTAATCTGGCGCAATATGTGGTAAGCTGCGCGCCATTTTGTGAATCTGCTATACCCAATGCATTTCGAGTGGCTTTGCGGCGGCAAGGGTGTGGTTCCCCGGAACATAGATAACGATGTGACGGGGATGAATGCACATAGCCCTGGCAAAATGTTGCTGGAAATACGAAGGGTATATAACGAGAGCGTGACGATCCATGCGAATTCTGGCTATCGATACCGCCACGGAAGCTTGCTCCGCGGCGCTGTGGAATGATGGCACCCTTAGTGCTCATTTTGAAATCTGTCCCCGTGAACATACGCAACGAATCCTGCCGCTGGTGCAGGATCTCCTCACTGAAAGCGGCATCCTACTGACCGGGCTTAATGCGCTGGCCTTTGGCCGCGGGCCGGGCAGTTTTACCGGCGTGCGTATCGGTATCGGTATCGCGCAGGGGCTGGCGCTGGGCGCTGAGTTGCCGATGATTGGCGTCTCTTCGCTGGCGACTATGGCCCAGGGGGCATGGCGCAAAACCGGCGCAACGCGCGTTCTGGCGGCGATTGACGCCAGAATGGGGGAAGTCTACTGGGCAGAATATCAGCGCGACGCGCAGGGCGTCTGGCACGGCGAAGCGAGTGAGTCGGTGCTCAAGCCTGAAGCGGTGAGCGAGCGGCTACAGCGGCTGGAAGGTGAGTGGGCGACAGTCGGAACTGGCTGGCAGGCGTGGCCGGAGATGGCTAAGGGCTCCGGTTTGACGCTGGTTGACGGGGAGATTCAGCTTCCTGAAGCTCAGGATATGCTGCCGCTGGCTTGTTACCTGTTTACGGCGGGTAAAACCGTGGCGGTTGAACACGCGGAACCAGTTTATTTGCGTAATGAAGTGGCCTGGAAGAAACTTCCAGGCCGCGAATGAATCTCAGTAACACCAGGCCTGAGAAGAAGGAGTTGCATCATGGCGGATCAAAAAACCGCAGTGCGTTGGTTAGTGGCGGCAGCGGTTGTCGCCGCGCTGAGTGGGTGCGCTTCGGTACCGGATGCCATTAAAGGCACCAGCCCGACGCCACAGCAGGATTTAATTCGGGTGATGAACGCGCCGCAGCTGTATGTTGGCCAGGAAGCGCGTTTTGGCGGTAAAGTTGTCAGCGTGCAGAATCAGCAGGGTAAAACCCGTTTAGAGATCGCGACTGTCAAGCTGGACAACGCTGCGCGTCCGGAACTGGGGGAACCTTCGCGCGGGCGCATTTTTGCCGATGTGAACGGGTTTCTCGATCCGGTAGATTTTCGTGGTCAACTGGTTACCGTCGTTGGCCCGATCACCGGTGTCGTGAATGGCAAAGTGGGCAGTACGCCATATAAATTCATGCTGATGAATGCGACGGGCTATAAGCGCTGGAACGTCGTGCAGCAGGTGGTGATGCCGCCGCAGCCATTTGACCCGTGGCTGTTCGGCCCACGACCCTGGGGTTACGGATACGGTGGTTGGGGCTGGGGCTGGTATAATCCGGGTCCGGCAGAAGTGAGAAACGTTGTAACTGAATGATTTTGTAGTTTTTATAAGTTAAAAGAAACAGCGGCTGGTCCGCTGTTTCTTCGTTTTCAGTCAAATAAGAAAAATAAATAGTGACGCGCTTCGCAACCTGTAAAACGGCTGATTAATAAACTGGTACGCTGAGTTAATATAATGTTAACAGAATGTTTTCAATCAGGGGCTGTGATGACGACGAATAGCTATTTCAGAGGTGATGCAGTGAAAAAGGTTTGGCTAAACCGTTATCCCGCAGATGTTCCCGCGGAGATAAACCCTGACCGCTATCAATCCCTGGTTGAACTGTTTGAACAATCCGTAACCCGTTATGCTGACCAACCGGCATTTATCAATATGGGTGAGGTGATGACCTACCGGAAGCTGGAGGAGCGCAGCCGGGCGTTCGCCGCTTATCTTCAGGAGGGATTAGGTTTACAAAAAGGCGACCGTGTTGCCCTGATGATGCCTAACTTATTGCAATATCCGGTGGCGCTGTTTGGTATCCTGCGCGCAGGGATGATCGTGGTAAACGTTAACCCGCTATACACGCCGCGTGAACTGGAGCACCAGCTTAATGACAGCGGGGCGGCGGCCATTGTGATTGTCTCTAACTTTGCACACACCCTGGAGAAGGTGGTCGATAAAACCCAGGTGAAGCACGTAATTTTAACGCGTATGGGCGATCAGCTCTCTACGGCAAAAGGGACGCTGGTGAACTTTGTGGTGAAGTACATTAAGCGGCTGGTGCCCAAATACCATCTGCCGGACGCGATCTCATTTCGTCGTGCGTTGCAGCACGGCTACCGAATGCAGTACATCAAACCGGAAATTGTTTCACAGGATCTCGCTTTCCTCCAGTATACCGGCGGGACAACCGGCGTGGCGAAAGGGGCAATGCTGACTCACCGCAATATGCTGGCGAACCTTGAGCAGGTGAATGCCACCTACGGGCCGCTGCTGCATCGCGGGAAAGAGCTGGTGGTCACCGCGTTGCCGCTGTATCACATCTTTGCGCTGACCATGAACTGTCTGCTGTTTATTGAACGGGGTGGGCAGAATCTGCTGATTACTAATCCGCGCGATATTCCAGGTATGGTCAAAGAGCTGGCGAAATACCCCTTCACCGCCATGACCGGGGTAAATACCCTGTTTAACGCTCTGCTTAATAACAAAGCGTTTCAGGAACTCGACTTCTCCTCTCTGCATCTTTCCGCCGGTGGCGGGATGCCGGTACAGCAGGTGGTCGCTGAGCGCTGGGTGAAGCTGACCGGGCAATATCTTCTGGAAGGCTATGGCCTGACGGAGTGCGCGCCGCTGGTGAGCGTTAACCCGCACGATATTGATTATCACAGCGGCAGTATTGGTCTGCCGGTGCCCTCCACTGAAGCGAAACTGGTGGATGACGACGATAATGACGTGCCGCCGGGCGAGCCGGGCGAGCTGTGTGTGAAAGGGCCGCAGGTGATGTTGGGCTACTGGCAACGCCCGGATGAGACGGCTGAAATCATTAAGGATGGCTGGCTGCATACCGGCGATATCGCGATAATGGATGAAGAGGGGTTTCTGCGCATCGTCGATCGTAAGAAAGATATGATCCTCGTATCCGGGTTCAACGTCTATCCTAATGAAATTGAAGATGTGGTCATGCAACACCCCGGCGTGCAGGAAGTCGCTGCGGTGGGCGTGCCGTCAGGTAGCAGCGGTGAAACCGTCAAAATTTTCGTGGTTAAGAAAGCCCCGGCGCTGACGGAAGAGATGCTTATTACCTTTTGCCGTCGTCAGTTGACCGGCTACAAGGTTCCGAAGCTTGTCGAGTTTCGCGATGAACTGCCAAAATCCAATGTCGGTAAAATTTTACGGCGAGAACTGCGTGACGAAGCCCGCGCTAAAGTAGACAATAAAGCCTGAGCTAAGAGTGAATCGCCAGACGCCGGCTAAGCCGGCGTTTTTTATGGGCGCAAGTTAAGAGAGTACGATTTGAACTATCAGATGATCACCACCGATGATGGCCTTCGCGCCATCTGTGAAGCGGCAAGCGCGGTTTCGGCCATTGCGCTGGATACGGAATTTGTCCGTACTCGTACCTATTATCCCCAACTCGGTCTGCTTCAGCTGTTTGATGGCGAACAGGTTTCCTTGATTGACCCACTGGTCATTACAGACTGGGCGCCGATGCGTGAACTGCTGCTGAATAAAAACGTGACTAAATATCTGCATGCCGGCAGTGAAGATCTGGAAGTGTTTCTTAATGCTTTTCATTTGATGCCGCAACCGCTAATCGACACGCAAATTCTGGCCGCGTTTTGCGGACGTCCGATGTCATGGGGATTTGCATCGATGGTCGAAGAGTATAGCGGCGTGGCGCTGGACAAAAGCGAATCACGGACCGACTGGCTGGCCCGTCCGTTAACGGAACGCCAGTGCATTTATGCTGCTGCGGATGTCTGGTACCTGCTACCTATCGCCAACAAGTTAATGGCTGAAACTGAAAGCGCCGGCTGGCTATCCGCCGCGTTGGATGAATGCCAGTTAATGCAGCAGCGTCGTCAGGAGGTTCAGGATCCGGCGCAGGCGTGGCGCGATATCGGCAATGCCTGGCAACTGCGCACTCGCCAGTTGGGGTGTCTGCAACTGCTGGCCGACTGGCGTTTACGTAAAGCGCGCGAGCGTGACCTGGCGGTCAACTTTGTCATTCGAGAGGAACATCTGTGGAACGTCGCGCGCTATATGCCTGGCAGCCTGGGGGAGCTTGATAGCCTGGGGTTATCGGGCAGCGAAATTCGCTTCCACGGTAAGACGTTGATAAGCCTCGTCGAAAAAGCGCAGGCGCTGCCGGAAGAGGCGTTGCCAGAGCCGCTACAGAACCTGGTTGATATGCCGGGGTATCGCAAGGTGTTTAAAGCGATTAAAGCGCTGGTACAGACGGTGAGTGTGGAGAAGGGCATAAGTGCGGAACTGCTGGCATCGAGAAGGCAGATTAATCAGTTGTTGAACGGGCACTGGGGGTTAAAAAACGGCAACGGGGAGCCAGAACTGATTTCCGGCTGGCGTGGTGAATTGATGGCCGATCGCCTGAAGGCGCTATTAAGCGAGTATCCGCGTTCAGAGATTTAACGCGGGTGAGCGCACAGGGAGGGAAATAACCGGCATCGCATAGCGTTGCCGGTTTTTTACCACCTCGCAGGGTCAGGATTTCGACTCTTCGGTTTCCGGCAGGGTGACGTTCAACTCCAGAATCGAGATATCGCCGTCTTTCTGCTCCAACTGTACGCTGACCATTTCCGGGTCGATCTGCACATACTTACAAATCACTTCCAGAATGTCTTTGCGCAACTGCGGCAGATAATGCGGTTCCGCATCGCTGCGACGACGTTCCGCGACAATGATTTGCAGGCGTTCTTTCGCAATGTTGGCCGTGTTCTTTTTCCGCGAGAGAAAAAAGTCGAGTAATGCCATAATTTATCCTCCGAACAGGCGTTTGAGGAAACCTTTCTTCTCTTCTTCTACGAAGCGGAAAGGACGTTCTTCTCCGAGCAGACGTTCAACGGTATCGGCGTAGGCTTTACCCGCGTCCGAAGTCTCATCCAGAATCACCGGTTCACCCTGGTTGGATGCGCGCAATACGGACTGATCTTCAGGAATGACGCCCACCAGGTTGATGCGCAGAATTTCCAGCACGTCCTCCATGCTGAGCATATCGCCCTTGTTCACTCGACCCGGATTATAGCGGGTCAGCAGCAGATGCTCTTTGATCGGATCTTCACCTTTTTCCGCCCGGCGGGATTTCGAGGCAAGAATGCCAAGGATACGGTCGGAGTCGCGGACGGAGGAGACTTCCGGGTTGGTGGTGATAACGGCTTCATCCGCGAAATACAGCGCCATCAGCGCGCCGGTTTCGATACCAGCCGGAGAGTCGCAGATGATAAAATCAAAACCCATCTTTTTCAGTTCTTCGAGAACCTTGTCTACGCCTTCGCGGGTCAGAGCCTCTTTATCACGGGTCTGCGAGGCTGGAAGGATATAGAGGTTCTCCGTACGCTTGTCTTTGATAAGCGCCTGATTTAAGGTGGCGTCTCCCTGGATGACGTTGACGAAGTCATAAACGACGCGACGCTCACAGCCCATGATCAGGTCAAGGTTACGCAGACCGATATCGAAGTCGATGACGACCGTTTTTTTTCCCTTCTGGGCCAAACCAGTAGCGATGGCCGCGCTGGAGGTGGTCTTGCCAACGCCTCCTTTACCCGAAGTCACAACAATAATGCGTGCCATAGAAATTCCTTGTTAAAAGGGATTAATTCAACGATTGAATTGTCAAAGCGCTATCGCCTAAACGCAGGCGCGCCGCTTTGCCATAAAATTCGGCCGGAATGTTATCACTCAGCCAGTATTCCCCCGCGATGGACACCAGTTCCGCCGAGAGGTGGGTACAAAATATCTGGACGTCTCTGTCGCCGCCCGCGCCAGCAAGCGCGCGTCCCCGCATCATGCCATATACATGGATATTACCATCAGCGATAAGTTCCGCGCCGGCACTCACATGGTTTGTCACAATGAGATCACAGTGTGGTGCATAAATACGCTGTCCGGAACGTACCGGCTGATCTATCAAACGCGTTTTTGTGATCTGATTAACAACTGGCGGCGGCGCTGGCGGTTCAGCAACCGCCTGACGGGGAATATGTTCTTTCCCTTCAGTTAATAAAGGAATGCCCGCACGGTCAATGTCTGCTTTCAGGCGAGGGAGCTTACATCCGCTTACGCCCATGATACGCAAACCCGTGCTCGCAATAGCTTCATGCAGCGCGCGCCAGTCGACGGCCTCTTCAATGCCGCTAATATTCACAACCACCGGAGCATGACGTAAAAAGGCGGGGGCCTGGGCGATTTTTTCTTCTAACGCCTGACGAATAACCTCGGGACTTGCATCGTGCAAATGAACAACGGATAAGGTGAAGCTACTTCCCTTAAGTTCGATTGGCGTATTTGACATCCTGGCCTTACTCAATTTGCTGTTTATCAACCGGCGAAGTGCGGTGATATTCCGAAGACTAAAAGGCATGTTATAGTCACTCATATATTGAGGCAAGTGACCATAGGTCTAATTCCGAGTAAAACTATGTTTTGTGTGATCTATCGAAGTACTAAACGTGAGCAAACCTATTTATATGTCGAAAAAAAGGACGATTTTTCCCGCGTTCCCGACGAATTAATGCGTAGCTTCGGTATGCCTAAACTGGCAATGATTCTGCCGCTCGATGGACGGAAAAAACTGATTCAAGCCGATTTAGAGAACGTGAAGCAGGCGCTGACCGATCAGGGCTATTACCTGCAACTTCCTCCTCCACCTGAAAATTTACTCAAGAAACACCTGGCGGAACAGGGGAATAAATCTGATTAACCCACTGAGGGCAAATAAATAATGTACCAACATCATAACTGGCAGGGCGCGTTACTGGATTATCCGGTAAGCAAAGTGGTTTGCGTAGGTAGCAACTATGCTAAACATATCAAAGAGATGGGCAGTGCGACGCCGGAAGAGCCGGTGCTGTTTATTAAACCTGAGACGGCGCTGTGCGACATTCGCCAGCCGTTAGTGCTTCCAGAAGGTCTGGGGTCGGTGCATCATGAAGTCGAGCTGGCGGTGCTGATTGGCGGCACCTTACGGCAGGCGACGGAAGAGCACGTGTTGAAGGCTATCGCAGGCTATGGCGTGGCCCTTGATTTGACCCTTCGCGATTTGCAGGGAAAAATGAAAAAGGCTGGTCAGCCCTGGGAAAAAGCGAAAGGATTTGATAACGCCTGTCCAATTTCCGGGTTTATTCCGGTGGCGGAATTTCATGGCGATGTGCAGAATACGCCGCTGAGCCTGAAGGTAAATGGTGAAGTGCGTCAGCACGGCACAACGGCTGATATGATCCACAAAATCGCGCCGTTGATTGCGTATATGTCGCGTTTCTTCACGCTGAAAGCCGGTGACGTGGTGCTGACTGGCACGCCGGAAGGTGTTGGCCCGCTGAACGGCGGCGACGAACTGGAGATTGGTTTTAATGGATTATCGTTGACCACTCGTGTGTTGTAACGTCCGTTTGCCGCCTTTTCAGGGCGGCAAAACTTGCAACGGCGTGCCAGAGTGGTTATAAGGTGCACCCTGAATTGCAATGACGGACATCCTAATGAGCGACCAACCTTTCTGGCAACAAAAAACACTGGATGAAATGAGCGATGCGGAGTGGGAATCACTCTGCGATGGCTGTGGACAGTGCTGCCTGCATAAGCTGATGGATGAGGATACCGACGAGATTTATTTCACTAACGTCGCTTGCCGTCAGCTCAATATTAAAACCTGCCAGTGTCGTAACTATGCGCGCCGTTTCGAATATGAGCCGGATTGCATTAAGTTAACGCGCGACAATTTGCCAACGTTTGAATGGCTGCCGATGACCTGCGCGTATCGCCTGCTGGCGGAAGGAAAGCCGTTACCCTCCTGGCATCCGCTATTGACGGGTTCGAAGGCCGCTATGCACGGTGAGCGGATTTCCGTTCGCCATATCGCGGTAAAAGAGTCCAGCGTAGTTGACTGGCAGGATCATATCCTCAATAAGCCGGATTGGGCCAGTTGATGTCATGATTTATACGCTATTTTTCCTGCACAGAAATGGTGTGGGGTAGCCTATTGGTTTTATCCTCAAACAATGATCATCCCGCTGGTTTAGCCGCGTCGAGGGCGCCGGGTGTATGAACGGACGAAGATGGATTATGACACCTGCAGTCGGTTATGGCGCATTTACTATGGCCGCACTGGATGTCGCGGCGCCATCTGACTGGATGTTTGCTGCAGAATTCCAGTCCTTGCCCATAAGCGTGTTGTCGGATTCACTGGACGAAGAGTGGGTTACATCGTCATCGTTTGGTAGCGTCGAGCCTTCAATATCTTCTTTCGTACCCGCCAGATCTGGCATAGTGCTTGACCATTTTCCGTCGCTTGAGTAAGTATCGAACCCGTTGACCCCATTTGGAATACTGCTGGATGTCGTTCCATCATCATGAAAGCACAACTGCCCGCCTATATTATTAGATTCGCAATATGACGCTGCCGAGGAGAACGATACAGAGGACAGCGTAGCCAACAACAAAACAAATTTAACTTTACCCATCGCTGTCACCCTCAGTTGACTGTACAGGATAACTATTATGCACGGGCTGTTGTAAATGTGTTTGAATTTGTAATTCAACATGTCGGAGGGGGCCACTGTCACTAACGGATCGAAAATGGGCTTTCGCATTTTCAGACGGTTAACATGCTCCTTGACAACACGATTACGCAGTTGCAGGTGATGGCTTCACACATCAGACTCATAAAACGGAAGGCATAATTTTCTTCCGCCTGATTCGCGGAAGGCCCGCTTTTTATCCGTTGTTGACAGCAATACATGTTATCAACGGCTGCCTGTTTGATGATGAGGAAAAAAAACCGCCAGGAGTATGGCGGCGTCAAATCTGACAAGAGATATGCAACACATCATCATTCCGTGGTTAACCACGATCCTCAAGGGTGTGAGGTATGTAAATCATAATCCAACAATCCGGTAACAAAATGGATAATTTATGGAATCGTCAGCTTCCCGGTTGGTAGCCGTGGCAAGAACGACTGAGCGAGCAATCGCTAACGACAGATAACATGGTTGAGGTCGGGACAGGTGGCGGGTGTCGATAGCGTGCGCAAAGTGGAGCACGGGATATTGGCATTCCGGCCAGATTTGCAAGGGCGGCCGGTGGTCGTCCTGTCAAACAATGGTGGTCGCGTGGTCTGCTGATGCTATGGGATTGAAAGGCAATGGCCCTTATGGCCTTAAGTGTATTTGCTCAAACCTTATCGCAAGAGAATTCCTCAAGTGAGAAATTGGAATTTCGTGCTTTCTGCTTTCACGTTTCCACTCAAACCAACCATCGGCAAAGCAAATAGCCCGGCCGTGCTGCCAGAGAGGGATAAACATCCTGCTTGTCGCTGCGGTTTCCAGGCGAGCATTAATGAGTGGAGGCTTATCCCACTACGTCAGCGCATATCCCCAGTGAACCGAATCGAGGTGAAGTTGCTTATCACGTTCGCTCAGCAACAAAACTTTGGTACCGGGTGAGACGTTATACCGGCCAATGGGGTCAGGATCATAAGCAATATCGCACTCGCCCTCTTCAGCCAGATAAGCCAGGTATGCGTTGCGTGCCTGTGACTGGGCAAAACGTGCGCACATGATCACCTCCAGTCTTCAAACTGAAACGACAGGATATGGGAAAGGCGGTGGGCATGGATGGAAAATAAAAGCACCACAGATATCGCGCACTAAAACAGAGAATGTGAAATCGGCCGCAGTAAGGCGCGAATTACTCTTTCTTCCCGTGGAACAGCCCGCTTTCGCCATCGGCATCGTCTGCGACCCAAAAGTTAATATTGAACTGCGCATCGTCGCTTAGCTCGATACGGTGCCAGTACTGCGGTGGACTGGTGGCAAACTGACCGGCGTTTATCACCACTTTCACTTCCGGTTCAGTCGCCTGTTCATCAGCAAAACCGTAGTAGATGACAGTGCCTTCCATCACACAAAGCTGGCCAAAAACACCGGCGGCGGTGTTGTGGTGAGTCAACAGGGCAGCGGGAACATTCCGTTTGGTGAAAAACGGCGTGGAACGTTTTATTTTCCAGTCAGCGGGAATTCGCAGATGAGACATCATGTGCTCCTGAGTGAAGATAAATAAGTTGTATTTAACATGCAACTTTTAGGGGCCGACGTCAACACGCAAAAAAACGCTCCCGAAGGAGCGCTTTACCCGCAATCACTCTTAGCGTCCAAAAAGATCGCGTCTTTTCGGTTTAAACGGCTGAGCAATAAGCACCAGCACGCCAACAATCAGATAGGCGGCGAAAATCCCGACCAGCCATTGCGGCATCTCCAGGGTCAGGAACTCCCATTGGCGTACGGCGCAGTCACCGGTTGCAACGAAAATCTGAGGCAGCCATTTATCCAGCGGTAACCATCCGGGAAAGCGTGCGGCAAAATCGCAGGTCTGGAAAGGGGAAGGGTGGAGCTGAATCATGGTGTGCTCCCACGACAACTGCAGCCCACGGAAGGCGCTGTAAAGCCAGATAACGATTGCTACATAGCGCAGCGGGGATTTCGGGGCGATCGCGCCGACAATACCGGCTCCCATCACGCCGAAAAGCGCGCAGCGTTCGTAAATGCACAGCACGCATGGCTGCAGCAACATCACGTGCTGGAACCACAATGCAACCAATTCAAGAATAAACGCGGTTAGCGCCATCAGGAGCCAGGCACCGCGTCCCCTTGAGCACTGGTTTAGATATCGCAACATAATCATTTCCCTGGAACATGCTAAATCATGGCAGTGTAAACGAAAACCGCACCGACGCCATCAACTCGTCTGAAAATATTCCGTAAACAAATCCTGCGTACCCGGTGAGTGCGCCGGGTACGCGCCGCGCTATTTTTATAACTGGGGCGTAACCAGCCAGCCGTGGTCGAGCATCCACTGCGTGGCCGGCATTAAGGTAAACTCGACGCACGCCAGACCAACCAGCGTCAGGACAAGGGTGTACGGCAGCGCCATCCATACCATCCGGCCGTATGAGAGACGTATCAATGGCGCCAGGGCGGATGTGAGCAGGAACAAGAACGCCGCCTGGCCGTTCGGTGTCGCCACCGATGGCAGGTTGGTGCCGGTGTTGATCGCCACCGCCAGCATCTCAAACTGCGGTAGGCCAATGGTGCCCTGTGCCAGAGCCGCCTTCACCTCATTGATGTAGACCGTGCCGACAAAAACGTTGTCGGAAATCGATGACAGCAGGCCGTTAAACAGATAAAACAGCGAAAGCTGAGCATGCGGCGACGCTTGCAGGACAAATTCAATCACCGGGGCGAACAGATGTTGATCGATAATCACCGCGACCACGGCAAAAAAGACGGTAAGCAGAGCGGTAAATGGCAGAGCTTCGGTAAACGCTTTGCCGATCGCATGTTCATCCGTGATCCCGGAGAAAGTGGTGGCCAGAATAATCACCGACAGGCCAATCAGACCGACTTCCGCAAGGTGCAGCGCCAGCGCGACGATCAGCCAGACGCCGATAATGCCCTGCGCGATAAGCCGCAGGCGATCCTGGCGGCTACGGCTCTGACGGCTACGATCGTCAAAATCCTGCAGCACTTTGCGCACGGTTGGCGGCAGCGGTTCGCCATAGCCAAAAAGGTGGAATTTTTCCAGCAGCAGACAGGTTGCCAGGCCGCAGGCCAGCACAGGCAGCGTGACGGGTAACATGCGTAAGAAAAATTCACTAAAGTGCCAGCCAGCGGCTTTAGCGATAATCAGGTTTTGCGGCTCACCGACCATCGTCATCACGCCGCCGAGCGCCGTACCGACCCCCGCATGCATCATCAGGCTGCGTAAGAAACCGCGAAACTGTTCCAGCACATCGCGGTAGTGCTGTTCGATATGGTTATCATCAAGGAGATCGTGATCATCCGGGCGCGCTGAAGCAACCTGGTGATAGATACCATAAAAACCGACGGCGACGCTAATGACCACCGCCACGACGGTCAGCGCGTCCAGAAAGGCGGAGAGGAAGGCGGACGCAATACAGAATGCCAACGACAGCAACATTTTACTGCGTATACCCAACAGCAGGCGGGTGAAGATGAACAACAGCAGCTGTTTCATGAAGTAAATCCCCGCCACCATGAACATCAGCAGCAACAGGACTTCCAGGTTAGCGGCAACTTCTTCCCGGATATGGTCGGGGGTTGTCATACCAATAAAGACAGCTTCAATCGCCAGCAGTCCCCCCGGCAGCAGCGGATAACACTTAAGCGCCATTGCCAGGGTAAAGATGAATTCAACCACCAGCAGCCATCCGGCGATAAACGGGTTGAGGTGAAAGACTAAGGGATTAATAATTAAGAAAATAATAAGCGCGAGCTTATACCAGTCCGGAGACTGGCCCAGAAAATTGCGCCAAAGGGCGCGGCCATAAGACATTTCCATGACAGCCATTCTTTCTCCGTCAAAAATTCAACACACTTTTATACGTGACTATGCGCAAGATTGCCAGTTGGGTAAAAAACTTGTAATCCGCTTTATATCACCTTCTTCAACAAGAAAAAGCGTGAAATGAAAAGTCTAAAATGAAACAGCGATCCCTTTTTAATTGCTCTCTGGCGCTATCTGCCTCAAGGGTGCTCTGGTATGATGAGTAAAATTGCAACGCTGTGTAATGGAAATATTATTATGGTCATTAAGGCGCAAAGCCCTGCGGGTTTCGCTGAAGAGTACATCATTGAGAGTATCTGGAATAACCGCTTTCCTCCTGGTTCAATTCTTCCCGCTGAACGTGAGCTTTCTGAACTGATTGGTGTGACCCGTACAACCTTACGTGAAGTGTTGCAACGCCTGGCCCGCGATGGCTGGTTAACTATTCAGCACGGGAAACCCACGAAGGTGAATAATTTCTGGGAAACATCGGGCCTGAATATTCTCGAAACCCTGGCGCGTCTCGATCATGACAGCGTACCGCAGCTCATTGATAACCTGCTGTCGGTGAGGACGAATATTTCGACTATATTTATTCGCACCGCATTCCGCCAGCATCCGGACAAGGCGCTGGACGTGCTGGCGAGCGCGCATGAGGTGAAAGATCATGCGGATGCCTTTGCCGAGCTGGATTACAACATTTTCCGCGGTCTGGCTTTTGCGTCCGGTAACCCGATCTACGGCCTGATCCTCAATGGTATGAAAGGGTTGTATACGCGCATTGGTCGCCACTATTTCTCCAGTCCGGAAGCGCGTAGTCTGGCGTTGGGCTTCTATCATCAACTGGCGAAAGTTTGTGAAGAGGGCCTTTACGAGCAGGTTTATGAGATTGTGCGCCGCTATGGGCGCGACAGCGGTGAGATTTGGCACCGTATGCAAAAAAGCCTGCCAGGCGATTTAGCTATCAATATGCGCTAAACCCGGTGAATGATAAAAAATGCCCGGCGTGACTGCCGGGCGTTTTGCTTTCAATCATTACAGCGCATTTTGCCGCGGAGGAACGCGATCCAGCAATTCAACGCTGCCATCGGCGTTTTGCTGCTCCAGAAGAACATCAAATCCCCACAGGCGGTGAACATGCTTAAGAACTTCACGGCGGCCTTTATCTAACGGTACGCGGTTATGCGGCACGTAGCGCAGGGTTAAGGAGCGGTCACCGCGCAGGTCAACATTCCAGACCTGAATATTGGGCTCAAGATTGCTCAGATTGTACTGTGCTGAAAGTTTCGAGCGGATCTCACGGTATCCCTCTTCGTTATGAATAGCGGATATCTCCAGATAGTTGTTGTGATCGTCATCGAGCACGGTAAAGAAGCGGAAATCGCGCATGACTTTCGGCGACAGGAACTGGCTGATAAAGCTCTCATCCTTAAAATCCCGCATGGCGAAATGCAGCGTTTCAAGCCAGTCAGAACCGGCAATATCCGGGAACCAGTATCTGTCCTCTTCCGTCGGCGACTGGCAAATACGTTTAATATCCTGGAACATGGCGAAGCCCAGTGCGTACGGGTTAATGCCGCTATACCACTGGCTATTGTAGGGCGGCTGGAACACGACATTGGTATGGCTGTGGAGGAACTCAAGCATAAAGCGCTCCGTCACTTTTCCTTCATCGTAAAGATGATTGAGGATGGTGTAGTGCCAGAAAGTTGCCCAGCCTTCGTTCATGACCTGAGTCTGCTTCTGCGGATAAAAGTACTGACTGACCTTACGCACGATGCGCAGGATTTCACGCTGCCAGGGCTCCAGTAACGGCGCGTTTTTCTCCATAAAGTAGAGCAAATTTTCCTGCGGTTCCGAAGGATACCGGCGTTTGGCTTCTACGATTTTTTCCTCTTCGCGCTTCGGTAAAGTACGCCACAGCATATTCACCTGGCTTTGCAGATACTCTTCGCGACTTTTTTGCCGTGCTTTCTCCTCTTGTAAGGAAATTTTTTGTGGGCGTTTGTAACGGTCGACACCATAGTTCATTAAGGCATGGCAGGAGTCGAGCAGTTTCTCGACTTCATCAACGCCGTAGCGCTCTTCACATTCGGTGATGTATTTACGTGCGAAGATCAGATAATCAATGATTGAGCTGGCATCTGTCCAGCTGCGGAACAGATAGTTGTTTTTGAAGAAGGAGTTATGCCCGTAGCAGGCATGAGCCATCACCAGCGCCTGCATGGTAATGGTGTTCTCTTCCATTAAATAGGCGATGCAGGGGTTGGAATTAATCACAATCTCATAGGCCAGGCCCTGTTGACCGTGCTTATAAGCTTGTTCGGTTTCAATGAATTTTTTACCAAATGACCAGTGCGGGTAGTTGATAGGCATCCCGACGCTGGAGTACGCATCCATCATCTGCTCGGAAGTAATCACTTCAATTTGGTGCGGATAGGTATCAAGACGGTACAGTTTCGCCACCCGGTCGACTTCTGCCAGATAAGTCTCCAGCAGTTCAAAAGTCCAGTCGGGTCCATCGCTTAAACGGGTTGCGTCCTTGTTCATGGAATCAATCGTAGCCATTAGCGCGCCCTCATTGTTGGTGGTTCTCTCTGTACGGAAAACCTCTAAACAAGCATAGAACACGGTGCCGTAAACTGCGTTGATGAGCAATTTCTTTTCTTCGCGATTTCACAATCTTAAAGGCGTTATTTTGCGCTTTAATCAGAATTTTATTCTGAAGAAAAAGGGAGCGTAGCAGGAGATTGTAAATCAGTGGGGCCACTACTGGCGGTGAATCCTGTGAAGCGGGTCATCATAAATAAAGCGTATGTTGAATAATATTTTCATCTGGGTTATCAATTTGTAATTAGATGATTGTTCTTTAACGATTACGGAGCCGATATGCGCGTCGTTATACTGGGAAGTGGGGTCGTTGGGGTCGCAAGCGCCTGGTATTTAAGCCAGGCAGGACATCAGGTGACGGTAATTGACCGTCAGCCGGGAGCCGCTGAGGAGACAAGCGCTGCAAATGCCGGACAGATCTCTCCGGGCTATGCTGCGCCGTGGGCAGCGCCTGGCGTGCCGCTGAAAGCAATCAAATGGCTATTCCAGCGTCATGCGCCGCTGGCGATTGGTTTTGACGGGACGCAGTTCCAGTTGAGATGGATGTGGCAGATGCTGCGCAACTGCGATACCCGTCACTACATGGAGAATAAAGGACGCATGGTGCGTCTGGCCGAATACAGCCGCGATTGCCTGAAAGCGCTGCGTGAAAGTACCGGTATCCAGTATGAAGGCCGCCAGGGCGGGACTCTGCAGCTTTTTCGCACGGCTAAACAGTTTGAAAACGCCACCCGTGATATTGCCGTGCTGCAAGAGGCGGGTGTGCCTTATCAACTGATGGAAGCGCAGCATCTGCGGGAGGTTGAACCCGGGCTGGCCGAGGTCAGTCATAAGCTGACCGGCGGTTTACGTTTACCCAACGATGAAACCGGCGACTGCCAGCTGTTTACCACGCGTCTGGCGGCGATGGCGGAGCAGGCGGGGGTGACCTTCAGATTTAATACGGCAGCGGATGCGTTGTTATATGAAGGGGAGCAGATCTCCGGTGTGAAATGCGGGTCTGAAATCATCAAAGCTGATGCATACGTTATGGCATTAGGTTCATATTCAACGGCTATGCTGAAAGGGCGGGTGGATATTCCGGTTTATCCGCTGAAGGGCTATTCACTCACGATTCCGCTGGCGGAAGAAGATGGCGCGCCAGTATCGACTATTCTGGATGAAACTTACAAAATCGCCATAACCCGCTTCGATAAGCGTATTCGCGTCGGGGGCATGGCGGAGATTGTCGGTTTTAATAAAACACTGCTGCCGTCGCGGCGTGAGACTCTGGAGATGGTGGTACGCGATCTGTTCCCCCGTGGCGGTCATATTGAGCAAGCGACCTTCTGGACCGGATTGCGGCCGATGACGCCGGATGGTACGCCGGTGGTAGGCCGTACGGCGTATAAAAATCTGTGGCTCAACACCGGGCATGGCACGTTAGGGTGGACCATGGCTTGTGGCTCAGGGCAACTGCTTAGCGATTTGATCTCCGGACGAACCCCGGCGATTCCGTATGACGATCTTGCGGTCACTCGCTATCAGCGTGGGTTTTCCCCGGCTCGTGCCCGACATTTGCACGGTGTTCATAATTAACAAGGAGTTTTTATGTCCCGTCCTGTAAAGGCCAGTATTGATCTCTCAGCTTTGCGGCAAAATCTGCAAATTGTTCGCCGCGCCGCGCCCGGCTCGCGCCTGTGGGCGGTGGTCAAAGCAAATGCTTATGGCCACGGTCTGGCGAGAGTCTGGGGCGCGCTGAGCGCCGCTGAGGGGTTTGCGATGCTGAATCTGGAAGAGGCGATCCTGCTGCGCGAGCTGGGCTGGAAAGGGCCGATACTGATGCTGGAAGGCTTCTTCCATGCCGATGAACTGGTGTTGTTTGATAAATATCGTCTGACAACCAGCGTACACAGCAACTGGCAAATCAAGGCGCTTCAGCAGGCGAAACTGCATGCGCCGCTTGATATCTACGTTAAGGTGAACAGCGGGATGAATCGGCTGGGCTTTATGCCGGAACGTCTGCCGATTGTCTGGCAGCAACTGCGGGCACTCGATAACGTCAGTGACATGACGTTAATGTCGCACTTTGCTGAAGCGGAAAAAGCGGAAGGCATTGTGGAACCGATGCGCCGTATCGAACAGGCGGCGGAAGGTCTCGATTGCCCGCGCTCGCTGGCAAATTCCGCCGCCACGTTATGGCACCCGGAAACCCATTATAATTGGGTAAGACCGGGTATCGTGTTGTATGGCGCTTCACCTTCCGGCCTGTGGCAGGATGTGGCCAATACCGGGTTGAAACCCGTGATGACCCTAAGCAGCGAGATTATTGCCGTGCAGAATCTGAAGGCCGGAGACGCGGTAGGCTATGGCGGGATCTGGAAAGCGACGCAAGAACAGAGAATCGGAATCGTCGCCTGTGGCTATGCGGATGGCTATCCTCGCCTGGCGCCGACCGGCACGCCGGTACTGGTTGACGGTGTGCGTACCACCACGGTAGGGCGCATCTCAATGGATATGCTGGTGGTCGATTTAACCCCTTGCCCACAGGCGGGGATTGGCGCGCCGGTTGAGCTGTGGGGCAAAGAGATTAAAATTGACGACGTTGCCGCCGCCTGCGGCACCGTCGGCTATGAATTAATGTGCGCTCTGGCGCCGCGCGTTCCGGTTGTGACAGCGTAACGGAAGGTGAGGCGGATCACTCCGTCTCACCTTCCGCCATACGGACACCGACTCTGAGTACGTGATCTTCTTCTTTTTCTGCCACCGTCCACACCATTCCGGCAAACTCCACCTGGTCACCGACAACCGGGGCGGCGCCTAACAACTGCTGAATGACATCCCCGAGTGAATGCTGATGCTCGCGGAACTCTTCGCCGCCGTCGATACCGTAAATTTGTGCCACATCGGCGAATTTTGCATCCGCATCAAGGATGAAATCACCGAAGAAGCGCTGATCAAGCGACACGGGCGGCGACTGACTGAACAATTTCCCCAGCGCCGGCAAATCGCGTTCGCGGCCAATAACGCAGAGAATATCCCCTTCCAGCAGCCGCGTGCTGCCCGTCGGGTGCAGCAGAACATTATCGCGAAACAGCGCGGCAATACGCGTTTCAGGTGGCATATGCAGGTCGCGTAGCGCCGCGCCGACGCACCATTTCTCGGCGCTAAGCTGGTAAACAAACTGCTCCCACGGGTTCTTCGGATGAATATCCAGCCCCACCCGGGAAATGGGATACCCCACCAGCGGCACGACGACTTTGGCTTTTTTTGCCGCCCACGATAGCGACGTGCCCTGCAAAAGCAGCGAGACCAGGACAACGAAGAAGGCCACATTAAAGAATAACCGCGCGTTTTCCAGACCGGCCATCATCGGAAAGACGGCGAGAATAATTGGCACCGCGCCACGCAGACCGACCCAACTGATAAACATCCGTTCGCGGAGATTAAAGCCGCGAAAGGGTAACAGACCGGCAAATACCGATAGCGGGCGGGCGATGAATATCATCCACATCGACAGAATGAGCGCCGGGATAGCGATGGGCCATAAATCGGATGGCGTCACCAGCAGACCGAGTACCAGGAACATGGCAATCTGCGCCAGCCATGCCAGACCGTCAAAGTTCTGCAGGATGCCGTGGCGGTTGCGAATCGGCCTGTTACCAAGCAGGAAGCCGCACAGATAAACCGCAAGGATGCCGCTGCCATTCAGCGATGTGGTTGCGGCAAAAATCATGATCCCGCCGCTCAGCGCCAGCAAGGGATAAAGACCAGTTGGCAGTACGATGCGGTTGATCATCTGCAGCAGCAGATAACCGCCTGCCAGACCAATGGCGATACCTAATCCAAACTGCTGCACGAGATGGACCACGAACAGCCAGCTCAGGCCAGTCTGATGCTGTTCGATCATCTCAATAAGCGTAATGGTCAGGAACACCGCCATCGGATCGTTGCTGCCGGATTCAATTTCCAGCGTGGAGCCGACGCGTTCGTTCAGGCCCTTACCGCCGAGCAATGAAAACACCGCAGCCGCATCGGTGGAGCCAACGATTGCGCCGATCAGCATGCCTTCAATAAGATTGAGATGAAATAACCAGGCCGCCATCGCACCGGTGAGAATGGAAGTAATCAGAACGCCCACCGTGGCGAGTGAAAGCGCAGGCCACAGCGCAACGCGAAAGGAGCTGGCCTGGGTTCTCATCCCGCCATCCAGCAGAATGATCGCCAGCGCCAGGTTGCTCACCATATAAGCGAATGGATAGTTGTCAAAAGGAATACCGCCGATACCATCAACGCCCGCCAGCATCCCGATGGCCAAAAAGATAACCAGAATGGGGATGCCGAGGCGTGAGGAAAAAGAACTTAATAAGATGCTACTGGTTACTAAAACAGAACCCAGGATAAACAAATTGATGACCGCAGCGGCGTCCAATGTTGACGTACTCCTTACCGGCATGAATATGAATTAAAAACTACACCATTTTAACAATCTCACGCTAATCAGGATATGCGTTAGAGGAATTTTTATTCCGTCAGAACCGGGTGGCCGCTGATGCGCAATGTTGTGATGGATGTGTTGTTGACCAGTTGTCCTCTGGCGCCCAGCGGCAACGTGACGGTGCGCTGCTCATGACCAAATTCCAGCCCCGAAATAACGGGAATGTTAAGCTGTGCGCGAAGGTAATCGTATACCACCGGCAGGTCATATCCGGCATCATAGTCGTTAGCATTCCCCTGACTGAAGCTGCCTAAAATAATTGCCCGCTGGCGCGCCAGAATACCGCTATTAAGCAACTGCAATAGCATTCTTTCGACCCGGAAGGGATGTTCGTTAATATCTTCGACCACCAGAATTCCGTCGCTAATCTGCGGCATCCACGGCGTACCAATAAGCGATGTCAGCATAGCCAGGTTGCCGCCCCACAGGGTGCCTTCGGCGCGGCAGTCTGGCCCATCACCGTGCCATTCCAGGGTAAACGCCGGGCTACGCAACGCCTGCCAGAAATGGTGCCGGGTAAATTCGTTTAGCGTCTCCGCGCCAAAATTGCCAGCCAGCATCGGTCCGCTAAAAGTGATGACGTCTCCTTTTGCCAGTAGGCCCATCTGAATGGCGGTAAAATCGCTGTGGCCGCAAATGAGCAGCGGATCCCGCTGCTGGCGGGCGATCAGCGCCTGCCAGTCAATGTGCGGCAGCAGGCGAGTCGCGCCATAGCCGCCGCGAACCGCCAGCACAATACGGTTTTTACCGTCCAGCGTTGCAAGATGGTTGATATCGGCGAGTCGTTGATGTTCCGTTCCGGCGAAACGCCGTTCCCGGCGGGGGATTACCTCCAGATGCATGACCTGATGTCCAGCCTCCTGCAGACGTTGTACGCCGCGGTTAGCCGCCTGCTGGTTGCTGCAATAACCGGAGGGGGCGATGAGGTAAAACTGGGACATGACAATTCCTTGCTAAGAATGAAAGGGTTATCATGCCGCCTGGCGCGTTTATTGTCATCACCGCGCGGCAAACTTCAGCCAATAAGGATCGATGTGTGAAATTGAGATGGTGTATGTTTTTACTGGTCTTGCTGGCCGGTTGTAGCTCAAAACAAGATTATCGTAATCCGCCGTGGAACCCGGAAATCCCGGTTAAGCGAGCCATGCAGTGGATGCCCGTCAGTGAAAAAGCCGGTGCGGCGTGGGGAGTGGATCCGCAGTTGATCACCGCGATTATCGCCATTGAGTCCGGCGGTAACCCGACGGTTATCAGTCAATCTGGCGCGGTTGGCCTGATGCAACTGAAACCATCGACATCAGGTCGTGATGTGTACCGGCGGATGGGCTGGAGCGGCGTTCCTTCAGTGAGTGAGCTGAAAAATCCTGAGCGCAATATCTCCATGGGGGCCGCGTATCTGAGCATTCTTGAAACCGGTCCGCTGGCGGGGATTAAAGATCCGCAGGTGATGCGCTATGCGCTGGTGGTCGCCTATGCCAATGGCGCGGGGGCGCTGCTGCGGACATTCTCGTCGAGTCGGCAGGATGCGATTGACGAAATTAATGAGATGGATGCGGATGACTTCTTTGAGCACGTTGTGAAAAAACATCCGGCACCACAGGCCCCGCGTTATATCTGGAAATTACAGAAAGCGTTGGATGCCATGTAATCCCGCATTCTCCCCGCAGGCTGTATTGCGGGGAGGAATTTTTCCTTCCTTATCGTCAGACTGAGGCCTTTTTCCCTTTCAGTCCGTTTGCCGGAAAAGAGGCACTGTCGCCGAATGCGCCATGTCAGGTAGTTTTCTCGCGCTATTTCCGCTACTGTAAGCGCCATTTTTCTACGAGCATGAGCCTGGTTATGAACAGCGGACCCCTGAATGAAAGCGAAATTGAATGGCTGGACGAGATCCTGTCGAAATATGCTGAAGAAGGCACCATCCTTGATGTTGCCGAACTTGATGGATTGCTGACGGCGATTCTCTCCGGGCCGACGGAGATCGAACCCGCGCAGTGCCTGCTGGCTATCTGGGGAGGGGCGGATAACGTACCGCGCTGGGCTAACGACCGGGAACGGGACCGATTTGTGGATCTGACGCTGCGGCAGATGAGCGATATTGCGGAGCGTCTAAGCGATTACCCCGATCAGTTTGAGCCGATGTTTGGCAGCCGTGAAGAGCAAGGGCAGGAACTGACTATCGTCGAGGAGTGGTGCTTCGGCTATATGCGCGGTGTGGGCCTGAGCGACTGGTCCGCCTTACCGGCACCGTTGCAGGCCGAACTGGATGCTATCGCTTTGCATGGCTCCGAGGCGCACTTTGAGGCGCTTGATAACTTATCTGCTGACGAGTTTGTCGCCAGCGTAGAGCGAATTCGTCCGGCGGCTCTGGCGCTCTATAACTACTGGACCGAGCATGCTCAGCCCATAGCGGGTCAACAGCCGGTCAGAAATGAGGCGAAGATCGGGCGCAACGATCCTTGTTCCTGCGGCAGCAACAAGAAATACAAACAGTGCTGCTTAGCGAAATAAAATCAGGGGCCGCACAGGCCCCTGAAGATTACCCCACCGCAGGCAGCAACCCCGTGGCAATAGCGAACTGAATGCCCACGATACCGATCCCGCACAGCAGAACCAGCCACAGAGCCGGGGTCCCTCCGGCCACTCGCCACGCGGCATCAGGATGCTGTCTACGGCTCTTGATGGCCAGCAATGCAGGGAGCATGAGCGCCAGTACCGCCAGCGCGACACCGGCATAACCTAAAGCCATTACGAACCCGCGCGGGTAGAACAGGGCGAAGGCCAGAGGCGGCAGAAAGGTGATTGCACCGCTCTGTATACGTCCGCTGACGCTGTTGTTACGTTGAAACAGATCGGCCAGGTAGTCGAATAACCCAAGCGCTACGCCGAGGAATGAGGTAGCCAGCGCCAGATCGGCAAACAGATGGACGGCCACTTCAACGTGCGATGAAACCACCACTCCGCGGATTGTTTCTAACAGTCCGTTAAGCCCGGCATTTTTTGCCAGCAGGTGGGTAAAGGTGGTCGAATCAATACTGCCAAGGGTCGCCAGTTGCCAGAAAATATAGGCGACCAGCGGAATAAAGCTACCGATAATAAATACCCGACGCAGCTTTCGAACATCCCCGTTAAGGTAGCTGACGATACTGGGTATGCTGCCGTGAAAGCCAAAAGAAGTGAACATCACCGGTATTGCCGATAGCGCCAGCCCTTGTTGTAAGGGCAGAGTCAACAGGTTCATCTGATGAATGTGCGGCAGGAGAAGCGCCAGCATAACCGCAAGGAAGATAATTTTGGCGCTGAATAAAAAACGGTTAAAAAGGTCGACCAGCGATGTTCCGATACACACCACCGTCCCGCCGATGCCGGTAAACAGCGCAACGCCGACAGCAGGCGACAGGGTCCAGTTCAGCCACTGATTGAGACTCGCGGCCAGTAGTTCGCCAGCCCCGCTTATATAGGCGGCGGTCAGGGCGTACAATAAGAACAGCATGCAAAAACAGGTTACCCATTGCCCATAACGCCCCAGATAGCGGGCCGCGAGAGAGCCCAGCCCCATGTCAGCCGGTACATGCTGGTAAACCTCCAGCAACAATAACGCGGTGTAGCACATCAACGCCCAAAGCGTGATGAGCAAACCTAACGTAACGGCGAAACCGATGCCTGCCGATGCTAATGGCATCGCTAACATTCCGGCGCCGATAGTGGTCCCGGCGACGATTAAAATACTGCCAAGAGTGCGATTCTTCACGCTTTCATCTATCCATAACGGAATACACAATTGATTATGCCGCGCAGGGTATGTGAAATCCGCGTGTTCGTCAAACCAGTGGTACAGGGGGTGTAATGATTGGTTTACGGATGTCGCGATTTTGCGTTAAAGCTGCGCTGGCGCAAGAATCGCTTATCCCGACGAGTTTATGCTTTGTGTTTTACGGGAGGCATTATGCAATCAATTCATGGCCACGAAGTTTTACAAATGATGCTCGCGTCAGGTGAGCCTTATACTGCCGCCAGCCTGGAGGCGGCGATTACCGCGCGTTTCGGCACGGAGGCGCGATTCCATACCTGTTCGGCTGAGGGGCTGAGTGCGGCGGAACTGGTGGCGTTTTTGCAGAAAAAGGGTAAGTTTATTGCCAGAGAAAATGGGTTTAATACCCATGAAAGTAAAATTTGCCATCATTAATACGGCGACGTTTGTTACACGTCGCCATTATTTTGCTTAATTCTGCGTATCGAGCGTTGCCAGTTCTTTATCAATAAAGTACAGACCTTCGCCGCTTTTTCCTGCGAGGGTCAGTTTATCAATAACAGATTTAAACAGTTTCTCTTCTTCATGTTGCTCTGCAACGTACCATTGCAGGAAATTAAAGGTCGGATAATCCTGACCGGTCATCGCCGCATGCGCCAGTTCGTTAATTTTCTGCGTAATTAACTGTTCGTGTTTATAGGTGGCGCGGAAGAGTTCGTCCAGTGAAGCATATTCCGCCGCCGGTGATTCGATAGCTGCGATGCAGGGCAGGCTACCGGTATCCGTCAGATAATCGAACAGGCGCTGCATATGGGTCATCTCTTCCTGCGCGTGGCGACGCAGAAATGCCGCGGCGCCTTCAAAACTGTGGTAGCTGCACCATGCACTCATTTGCTGATAAAGCAGAGAGGAGTAAAGTTCAAGGTTCATCTGTGCATTGAGCTTGTCGATCATTTCTGTTTTTAGCATCAGGTTTTCTCCGCAAATAAAATAAAAGCATATTTTGTCGTCACTATAATTTGTTATTAATTTATTTGCAAAAAGTAAATTAATAAAATGATTTATTAATAATGCAAATGGGAATAACACGCATTGGCACTTTAATAAATAATGAGAATGGTTTTAATTTAATATTTGACGTTATTCATTATCACCGCAGATCTCGTGCTAAAAACGGGCACCCGCAGACAACGTGTCGGAAATGGTTTGAGCAGCAACGGGGAGAGTCAGGCTGTGCAGGGGGGAGAATGAAAAGTGTGAGGGGATATGCAATTTATAAAACAACTTTTCATAAAATTTGAAAGTATGTTTATGTGGTGCTATCGTTAAGGGCAACGCTAACGAACTATCGCGGGCGAACCCGCACAGCATTCAGGAGAGTAAAGCATGAAAATCGCACTGATGATGGAAAATAGCCAGGCGAACAAAAACGCCATTATCCTCAATGAGTTAAACACCGTTGCTGAGGAAAAAGGCTTCCCGGTTTACAACGTCGGTATGAGCGATGAAAACGACCACCACCTGACTTATATTCATTTGGGTATTATGGCCAGCATTTTGCTGAACTCGAAAGCGGTAGATTTTGTAGTTACCGGCTGCGGTACCGGCCAGGGGGCCATGATGTCGTTGAATATTCATCCGGGAGTGGTTTGCGGCTACTGTATCGATCCGGCTGATGCTTTCCTTTTTGCGCAGATCAACAACGGGAATGCGCTTTCTCTGCCGTTTGCAAAAGGTTTTGGCTGGGGAGCCGAATTGAACGTTCGCTTTATCTTTGAGAAAGCGTTTACTGGCCGTAAAGGTGAAGGTTATCCGCCTGAACGTAAAGAACCGCAGGTTCGCAATGCCGGAATACTGAACACCGTTAAAGCCGCTGTTGTGAAAGATAACTATCTGGATACACTGCGTGCGATCGATCCCGAACTGGTGAAAACCGCTGTTTCCGGTCCGCGCTTCCAGCAGTGCTTCTTTGAAAACTGCCAGGATAAAGAGATCGAAGCGTTTGTTCGTCAGATTGTTGGCTGATCTTCAGTCAACTTAACATGGGCCAGCGTGGCTGGCCCGTTCATTTTTTTTTGTTCGACACACTGCTGCCCGCCTCTCTTGTCAAATGCAAACTATCGATCATTCCCAACAGGCAAATCAGCGCAATAAAGATAAATGACAGGCGAAAGCTGATCCCCGGCTGATTTGCAAGACTGAACCATTCACTGAATTTTTCCCCAATACGAATACCGATTGCTCCGAGGGTAATTCCGAGCCCGGCAGCCAGCTGTGAAGCCGTGCTGAACAGGGTATTGGCATAGCTCATCTGGGCTGACGGCACATCGGCAAAAGCGAGCGTGCTGACACCGGTAAACTGGATTGAGCGAAAGACGCCCCCGAGATAGAGAATCATAAAGATCAGCCAAACCGGCGTTTGTGGGGTTAAAAAGGCGCACGCAAGTAACGAGAGTACGTTTAATGCACCATTGATTAGCAGCAGGCGCCGAAAACCGAGCCTGCGAATCAGTGGTGTCGTCGCCGGTTTGATGGTTAAGTTGCCGACGAATACTGCCAGCACCAGCAGCCCGGAGTGGAACGGGTCCATGCCAAATCCGACCTGAAACAGCAGGGGTAACAGAAAGGGGACCGCGCTAATTGAGGCCCTGAACAGGGAGCCGCCGTACATGGTGACCCGGAAGGTGGGAATTTGCAGCGCATCAAGGCGCACCATTGGGCACTCTGCCCGGCGAAAATGCCGCAAGGAGAAGAGCATACAGCCAAACCCTGGTAGCAACAGCGCCAGCAGTTGCCAGCTCAATGGCTGGCGATCGCCGAGAACCTCCATCGCGGCGACCAGGCACACCATAGCGACGGCAGTAGCAACGAAGCCTGGAAGATCGAAGGGGCGCCTTTCCTCATCGCGAATATTTGGGATGATGCGTAACGACAGGGCGATAGCGATGAGTCCGATCGGCACATTAATAAAGAAGATCCAGTGCCAACTGGTGTAATTCGTGATAAATCCGCCCAGTGCCGGGCCAATAATGGGGGCGACCAGCGCGGGCCAGGTCAGGGTGGCAATGGCTTTAATCAGCTGATGCTTGGGCGTGCTACGCAGAACGGCCAGTCGGCCAACAGGGACCATCAGCGCACCGCCTGTTCCCTGAAGAATTCGCATTGCCACGAAGATATCGACATTGGTTGACAACCCGCAAAAAACGGACGACAGGGTGAAGATTGCCAGCGCAAGGGTAAAGACTTTGCGCGCGCCAAAGCGGTCCGCTATCCAGCCGCTGGCGGGTATCAGGACGGCGAGAGTGATAAGATACGCGCTGATGCCGATGTTCAGGTCGACCGCAGCAACACCAAAATCTTTCGCCATGTCAGGCAGGGCGGTAGCGATAACCGTACCGTCCAGGTATTCCATAAAAAATGCACCAGCCACCAATAATGCCGGGGCGGAAAAGGAACGGTCGTCGCTGGAGGAAATATCTGCGCTCATTGTTGTGTCACTGCAAGAGAAAGGGGTGAACCACGACAGGGCGCGGTTGCTATAACTATCCGATTTTGTTTGTTTTTTTTAATTCTTAAATTTATTTTGATGGTAAAGTGTGATTTAGCGCACATTTCTATTGATTTAATGTGATGCAGATCATATTATAACCACATAGAGATTAACATCGGCATAACAAAAAGTGGAGTCACTCATGAAACTGCGCAAAATCCTGAAAAACATTTTCAGAAACTACTGCAATACCTTCAAAGACGTACCTCCTGGCGGTATGTTCTGATAAAAAACCTGCTGCGGCAGGTTTTTTTATCTCTCAAGATTTAGGTTACTATTATGCTCCTGAAAAAAGGAGTAAAAAATGTCTCAACCGCTCACCGAACATGACGAACTGGTTTCCGACGTGGTCGCCTGCCAGTTAGTTATCAAACAAATTCTTGATGTCATTGATATTATTGCCCCTGTTGAGGTGCGTGAAAAAATGACCACCCAGTTAAAAGCTATCGATTTTGCCAGTCATCCCGCCTCTGCCGATCCGGTGACGCTGCGGGCAGTGCAAAAAGCCATTGCCCTGATTGAACTGAAGTTTACCCCGCAGGAAGACGCGCACTAACCGTCTGTCGTCCCGCTATCGTCAGGATAGCGGGAGCAATATCATTGGGTTAGTGGGAAACCGCGGCGCGGGTCGGCGTCTCCCCGGTATTTCTGAACAGTTTGTTGTTACCCCAGCACTCTTCATAGCGATGGCCAACTAAATCTTCAACAACAAGGCGAACATCCGGTGCGATATCAGCAATTTTTCCCCCCGCTTTAATGCGCGCAACCTCCTGCAGAACCAACATATGTGCTTTACGATCGAGCTTCATCTGCTTACTAAAGACAATTGCCGCCAGAGCCAGCAGAATCACTCCCACACAGAACACCACCGCAATAGCGGTTACTGCGCTTTCCGGTTGCGTATGCGCTTTTGACTGGAAGCCATAAAAGCTGAGTATAGCGCCCATGGTGAAGACGATAATTGAGCGTAAAATTTTGCCAGAAAAGGTCATTGCCCCTGCATAAATACCTTCACGACGGCGGCCGGTATAGATCTCATCAACATCGGCTAAAAAAGTGTATACGGTCCACGGAATGTAATACACGCCACCGGTACCCAGGCCGAACAGTACGGTGATACCAAACATCAGGATGGTGGCCAGGTGAGCAGGCAAATGGAAGAACCATAACGACGTATAAAGCATCACGGAAAAGATAACCACGCCCAATGCCAGAATGTAGGGTTTACTGAACCCTTTTTTCACGCACAGGCCGATAAACAGCGCGGTAGAGATCAATTGCAGAATAGAGTTCAGGCTGTTAAGACCGGCGACCATGGCCGGATCGTGTTGCAGAACGAAAATAACAAAGTAGGTAAAGATAGAGGCAAACAGCCATTCGGCGCCAAACCCACACAGATACATACCGAGGTGTTTACGGAATACGCGCAGATAAAATGTCGAGCGCATATCTTTCGCCAGCATAAGGAGAGTATTGAGTAATCCTTTTCTCTCTTCGCGGCGGTTTTCCTCTTCGCACGGTCGCTCCCAACTGCAATACCATAAGCAGGAGATCGCGATAATGAGAATGACGCCGTAGGTCAGGCCGGTCAGGAAGAACGGCGTAGCGGATTCTTTGCCGTAAAGCAGGATGTACTGACCGGGAATAAATGCCGCCAGAAAGTTAGCCAGTTTACCGAAAATCGCTTTGTAACCTGTGAGTTTCGACCGCAACGAGAAATCGTCGGTCATCTCGGTCGCCAGCGTTTCGTATGGGACCATAATTGACGTGTATATAATTTCAAAGGCCACGTAGGTGCACAGGTAGTACCAAAAGCCGAGTCCGTCTATCCATAACAGTGGATAAAACATCATCAGCGGGATACCGATTAATAAAAAGAAACGACGACGGCCAAAGCGTTTACCGAGGCGCGTTTTGCCAAAGTTATCGGTGAGATACCCCATTAGCGGGTTACTGATTGCGTCGATAATGCTGGCGACGGAGAAAATAAAAGAGGCTTCGATCAGCGTCAGCCCACAAAATGTTGTATAAAAATAGAGTAGCCACGCGCCGCTGATCGCCAGTGCGCCGCTTCCCAGTAAATTTCCGCCGCCGTAGGCTAACTGATGGCGTAACAAAATCGGTCTTCCCTGCAGCCCTTCAGAGGCTGAAGCCGTGTATCTTGCCATTAAAATAAACTCCGAGTTTTTAATTTTTGAAACACTGTTTTTATATTATTAGATTATGGTTTTAAATGTGATCGAGATCACCAATAGTTTTCATAACCTGTCTGTTGCGCATTAATGTGATCTGTTTAAAAATTTTTAATTCATTTTTTGAATTTAAAAGCGGGTTATTAGCGAAAAATGTTTTAAAACGATGGCGATGAGTAACGATAGTGATGGTGATAATGCGTCTGTTTTACGCTAAAGCGTCGACACAGAATATGCAGGTGCGGCACTGGCTGCGCGCGGTATTCAGCGAACTAAATTGATTCGCCTTCCGTCTGAATTTGTGCGTACCGTGCAGTCTGTTTGCTGGGGAAGGTGCCTCGCATACTCAGTCATACGAGGCATACTCAATGTACCCACAAGGATAAGCCTGCTGGTGATATAGATGATACTGCTATTATGAGCGTCAATTGTATGATAATTGGCGCTTTTTTTATGGCTTTTTTCGCTGTTTTTATGTACGCAATTACTGTAATTCCGCGATGTGATTGCGCTCTCGTATGGAGAAATAATTTCCGGTTAATACTGTTTTAACAATGGCAGTCATGATCGAGATTTTTCTAATGCCTTGTTTTTCGTCTGATTTAAAAATTAATTCCGATTTTTCCCTACATAAGAGCGAATAAAAGCTGGAGTTTACCATGCACATATTTACTAAAGCCCTGGCGGCGATTGGTCTCGCCGCAGTTATGTCACAATCAGCTATGGCTGAGACGCTTAAGCTGGGTTTTCTGGTGAAACAACCCGAAGAGCCATGGTTTCAAACCGAGTGGAAATTTGCCGATAAGGCCGGTAAAGATTTAGGTTTCGATGTGATTAAGATTGCCGTACCCGACGGCGAGAAAACCCTGAACGCCATTGATAGTCTGGCGGCCAGCGGAGCGAAAGGTTTCGTGATCTGTACGCCGGACCCGAAACTTGGGCCTGCGATTGTCGCTAAGGCACGCGGCTATGATATGAAAGTCATTACCGTCGATGACCAGTTTGTCAATGCTAAGGGTAAACCGATGGACAGCGTGCCACTGGTAATGATGGCCGCCAGCGAAATTGGCGCACGTCAGGGACAGGAGCTGTATAAAGAGATGCAGAAACGGGGTTGGGATGTGAAGGATACGGCGGTGATGGCGATCACGGCTGATGAACTCGATACCGCCCGCCGTCGTACCACCGGCTCAATGGATGCGCTGAAAGCCGCCGGTTTCCCGGAAAAGCAGATCTATCGTGTGCCAACCAAATCTAACGATATCCCCGGCGCTTTTGATGCCGGTAACTCCATGCTGGTTCAACATCCTGAAGTAAAACACTGGCTGATTGTCGGCATGAATGACAATACCGTGCTGGGCGGCGTGCGCGCCACCGAAGGCCAGGGTTTTAAAGCATCTGACGTCATTGGTATCGGCATTAACGGGGTGGATGCGGTGAATGAGTTGTCTAAGGCGCAGGCAACCGGTTTCTATGGCTCTCTGTTGCCGAGCCCGGATATCCACGGCTATAAAACCAGCGAGATGCTTTACAACTGGGTGACGAAAGGCGTTGAACCGCCGAAATTCACCGCCGTGACCGACGTGGTGTTGATTACCCGCGACAACTATAAAGAAGAGCTGGCGAAAAAGGGGCTATAAGGCCTGATTGATCGGGCCCCTCGTCATCAACGGGAGGCCCAGTCCAGAAAAGCGGAGTCGTTATGCAACAGTCAACCCCTTATCTCTCATTTCACGGCATTACCATGACCTTCCCGGGCGTTAAAGCGCTGTCCGATATTAGCTTTGACTGCTATGCCGGACAGATTCACGCTTTGATGGGAGAAAACGGCGCCGGGAAATCCACGCTGCTGAAAATTCTCAGCGGTAACTACATACCGACTGCCGGCAGTCTGCAAATCAGAGGCCAGCAGATGGTATTTAATAATACCACCGAGGCATTGAACGCCGGCGTGGCGATTATCTATCAGGAACTGCATCTGATCCCGGAAATGACCGTGGCGGAAAATATCTACCTCGGACAGCTTCCGCACAAAGGCGGGATCGTCAACCGTTCGCTGCTCAACTATGAGGCGCGTTTGCAACTTGAGCATCTGGGACTCGATATCGACCCGGAAACGCCGCTGAAATATCTCTCCATTGGCCAGTGGCAAATGGTGGAGATTGCCAAGGCGCTGGCGCGTAACGCCAAAATCATCGCCTTTGACGAACCGACGAGTTCGCTTTCAGCCCGGGAAATCGAAAACCTGTTCCGGGTGATTCGCGAACTGCGTCAGGAAGGGCGGGTTATTATTTACGTCTCCCACCGTATAGCTGAGATTTTCGCGCTAAGCGATGCCATTACGGTATTCAAAGATGGCCGCTACGTGCGCACCTTCGACAATATGCAGGAAGTTAACCACGACGCTCTGGTTCAGGCGATGGTCGGGCGTGATTTGGGGGATATTTACGGTTGGCGGCCGCGTGAATATGGTCAAGAGCGTTTGCGTCTGGAGCAGGTGAAAGCGCCGGGAGTACGACAGCCAGTCAGTCTGTCGGTCCGCAGCGGCGAAATCGTCGGCCTGTTTGGTCTGGTGGGGGCCGGGCGCAGTGAGCTGATGAAAGGCATATTTGGTGGCAGCAGAATTACCGGCGGTCAGGTGTATATCGACGGCCAGGCCATTGATATTCGCAAACCTGCGCAGGCGATTCAGGCCGGTATGATGCTGTGCCCGGAAGACCGCAAAGCGGAAGGGATTATTCCGGTCCACTCGGTACGCGAGAATATCAATATCAGCGCCAGGCGTAAGCATATTCTCGCGGGCTGCATCATCAATACGGCCTGGGAAGCGGAAAACGCCGATCAGCATATCAAGTCGCTCAATATTAAAACGCCAGGTCCGGAACAACTGATTATGAACCTCTCCGGCGGCAACCAGCAGAAGGCGATTCTCGGACGTTGGTTATCGGAGGAGATGAAAGTCATCCTGCTTGATGAGCCGACCCGGGGTATTGATGTGGGCGCTAAGCATGAGATTTACAACGTCATCTATTCATTAGCAGACTCTGGCGTCGCGGTGGTATTTGCGTCCAGCGACTTACCTGAAGTCCTTGGCGTGGCAGACCGTATCGTCGTGATGCGCGAAGGTGAAATCGCCGGAGAGCTGCTGCATGAACATGCCAACGAACAGCAGGCATTAAGCCTTGCAATGCCAAAAGTGAGCCAGGCCGTCGCCTGAGTAAGGAGTTTATGATGTCATCAATTACCACTTCAGGTTCCGGCCGCACGGCTTTCAGTTTTTCCCGCGTCTGGGATCAGTTCGGCATGCTGGTCGTTTTTGCGGTGCTGTTTATCGCCTGCGTGATTTTTGTGCCTAATTTTGCCTCATTTATTAATATGAAAGGCCTGGGACTGGCCATTTCTATGTCCGGGATGGTGGCCTGTGGAATGCTGTTTTGCCTGTCATCCGGTGATTTTGACCTGTCGATAGCCTCGGTTATCGCCTGTGCCGGGGTGACCACGGCGGTGGTGATTAACCTCACCGAAAGCATGTGGATTGGTATTGCCGCCGGCCTGCTGCTGGGCGCGTTGTGCGGTCTGATAAATGGTTTTGTTATTGCCCGTTTAAAGATTAACGCGCTGATCACCACTCTGGCCACGATGCAGATCGTTCGCGGTCTGGCCTATATTATTTCTGACGGTAAAGCCGTTGGGATTGAAGACGAGCGCTTCTTTGCCCTTGGTTATGCCAACTGGTTTGGTTTGCCTGCGCCTATCTGGCTGACCGTTGCCTGCCTGATTATTTTTGGCCTGCTGCTGAATAAAACCACCTTCGGCCGCAATACGCTGGCGATTGGCGGTAACGAAGAAGCGGCGCGCCTGGCGGGAGTCCCGGTTGTTCGCACCAAGATTATTATTTTTGTCCTCTCTGGGCTGGTTTCGGCTGCTGCGGGCATCATTCTGGCATCGCGCATGACCAGCGGTCAGCCGATGACGTCGATTGGCTATGAGATGATTGTGATTTCGGCCTGCGTGCTGGGGGGCGTATCGCTGAAAGGCGGGATCGGTAAAATCTCCTATGTGGTTGCCGGGATTCTGATCCTGGGCACGGTAGAGAATGCGATGAATTTGCTGAATATTTCGCCATTCTCGCAGTATGTGGTACGCGGGTTGATTTTGCTGGCGGCAGTCATCTTCGACCGCTACAAACAGAAAGCGAAGCGTATCGCTTGATTATTCCCAATCTTTTAGTGTAATCCTGAATCATCGCTGGCGCCCGCTGCGCCGGCGATGATAAGCAAAAATGGCGAGGCTCGTCACACTGTCTATACTTACATGGCTAACTTTCGTTACTACTCAGCATGTCGCTGACCATGATAAGGAGGAAACAGGGTGGATGACCAGATTTCTGTACCGCCTGCGTTAACCGGAAACTACGCGTATTTCTTTGACCTCGACGGTACCCTTGCCGGTATCAAACCCCATCCCGATCAGGTCGTTATTCCTGCTGACGTTCTTCAGACGCTGCAACGGCTTACGCAGCAGCACAACGGCGCGGTGGCATTGATTTCAGGGCGCTCAATGGTTGAGCTGGATGCACTTACCCGTCCTTACCGGCTGCCGCTTGCCGGTGTCCACGGGGCTGAGCGCCGTGATATCAATGGTAAAACGCATATTGTCGCCTTACCTGATGCGCTTCTCGACAGGCTCTCTGCGCAGCTGACCGCGGCAGTGGCGGCGCTGCCCGGCTGCGAACTGGAATGCAAAGGAATGGCTTTTGCGGTGCATTACCGGCAGGCGCCACAGCAGCAGCAGGCGGTGCTGGCGTTGGCGCAAGAGGTGGTGCAACGCTATCCGATTCTGGCGTTACAGCCAGGTAAATGCGTGATAGAGATCAAACCGCATGGCGTGGATAAAGGGGAGGCGATCGCCGCGTTTATGCAGGAAACGCCCTTCAAAGGGCGCAAGCCGGTTTTTGTCGGTGATGACTTAACCGATGAAGCAGGCTTTGCCGTCGTCAATCGATTGGGTGGTGTATCGGTCAAAGTCGGCAGCGGCGAAACGCAGGCGCGTTGGCGCTTGCCGGATGTGACCGCAGTACATCTTTGGATAAGTGATATCGCGAATCATGGGCAACAACCAGATGCGCTAACCGACAGGAGAAATGATCATGGGTCGCTTAGTCGTAGTATCTAATCGTATTGCCCCTCCAGATGATAAAAAGGCCAGCGCCGGAGGTCTGGCGGTAGGGATTATGGGGGCGTTAAAAGCAGCCGGAGGATTATGGTTTGGCTGGAGCGGGGAAATTGGCGATGACCAGCAGCCGTTGAAAAAAGTGACGCGGGGGAATATTACCTGGGCGTCATTCAACCTCAGCGAGCAAGACCATGATGAATACTACAATCGCTTTTCTAACGCCGTGTTGTGGCCCGCATTCCATTACCGCCTCGATCTGGTGGATTTTCAGCGTGATGCCTGGGAAGGATACCAACGCGTGAATGCCAGCCTGGCAGACAAGCTGCTGCCGCTGATTGAACCTGATGACATCGTATGGGTCCACGATTACCACCTGCTGCCGCTGGCTGCTGAGTTGCGTCAACGCGGCGTGAACAATCGCATCGGCTTCTTTTTGCATATCCCGTTCCCGACGCCGGAAATTTTCAATGCCTTACCCCCAAATGCGGAACTGCTTGAACAGCTCTGTGATTACGATCTGTTGGGGTTTCAGACCGAGAACGACCGGCTGGCGTTTCTCGACTGCGTATCAACGCAGACCCGGGTGACCACGCGCAGCGGGAAAAATCACGTTGCCTGGGGTAAACCCTTCCGCAGCGAAGTTTACCCGATAGGTATCGATCCCGACGAAATCGCGCGTAACGCAAAAGGGCCGTTACCGCCAAAACTGGCGCAGTTGAAAAGCGAACTTAAGAGCGTACAGAATATTTTTTCCGTTGAACGACTGGATTACTCAAAAGGTTTGCCTGAACGTTTTCTCGCCTATGAAGCGCTGCTGGAAAACTATCCGCAGCATCACGGTAAGATCCGCTATACCCAGATTGCGCCGACCTCGCGTGGCGATGTTCAGGCGTATCAGGATATTCGTCACCAGCTGGAAAACGCGGCCGGCCGCATCAATGGTCGATACGGCCAACTGGGCTGGACGCCGCTTTACTACCTGAACCAACATTTTGAACGCAAGCTGCTGATGAAAATCTTCCGCTACTCGGATGTCGGCCTGGTCACACCGCTGCGCGATGGGATGAATCTGGTGGCAAAAGAGTATGTTGCCGCGCAGGATCCGCAAAATCCGGGCGTGCTGGTTCTGTCGCAGTTTGCCGGCGCGGCGAATGAGCTACCAACGGCATTGATCGTCAACCCTTACGATCGTGATGAGGTGGCGGCGGCGCTGGATCGGGCGCTAACCATGCCGCTGGCTGAGCGTATTGCTCGCCATTCGGCAATGCTGGCGGTCATCAAGGATAATGATATTCAGCGCTGGCAGGAGAGGTTTATTACCGATCTAAAGGCGGTTGAGCCGGGGAGTGAGAAAAGCCATTTAGAACGTAAGGTCGCGACTTTCCCTAAACTTGCCTGAGACGAAAACGTTAGCGCCGCGCTGGCGCTAACGTTTTTCGAGACACACCAGCAGCACATCAACGCCACTACAGCCGACAATACTCTTCGCCGAGCAGGTCGCACGAGAAAACAGACTCTGGTTGTGGTTACCGCAAATAACCAGATCAACGTGATACTGCTGGCAGAAATCTTTCACATGATGGCCAAGTTCGCCGCTGGCGATGGTCATATTCGCAATTGGATAATCAGCGTGGCGGGCGAGCTCCGCCAGAAATCCGCGCGTTTCCTCCTGCATCAATTCGCGTAAGTTTTCCATCATTGGCGCCGCGAATTGATTATACAGTTCCGGGTCCGTCGCCAGCGTAATCAGGCTGACTTTTGCATTGACGGGACGGGCGATGGAAACCGCTTTCTGAAGAAGCATCCGGCTTTCCGGGGTTGGGGCAACGGCGACCAGCAGATGTGAGTAGGGCATTGAACCTCCCTGAGATACGCAAATAACCCTTTTTATTGTCTTTACTCCGATTACTCTGTTTTCGCAAGGGGTATTCGCGACTGAAAATAGGGGGGAAACGTATGGCGGGATAACGATTTTGTTTTTAACGGCGTTCCTGGTGCGCATCCGGAATCAGGGACGGATGCAAGAGGAGACTAACCGGCAAACACGAGACGATAAAAATGCCGATGATCGGGTTAAATCATCGGCATTTAGCGCTATTTTGTCGAGAATTACATCCGTTCTACGGTTTCAATACCCAGCGTATCGAGCCCCAGTTTGAGGGTTTTCGCGGTCAGCAGAGCCAGCTTCAGGCGGCTGTTGCGCGTCTCTTCGCTTTCAGCGCTCAGGATCGGGCAGTGCTCGTAGAAGCCGGAGAACAGGCCCGCCAGATCGTACAGATAAGAACACATGACGTGCGGCGTTCCTTCACGCGCGACAACTGACAGGGTTTCTTCAAATTGCAGCAGGCGCGCAGCCAACTGGGCTTCACGATCTTCGGTAATGAGGACCGGCGCAGCCGCCAGCGCGCTTTCATCGATTTCCGCTTTGCGGAATACGGAAAGCACCCGGGTATAGGCATATTGCATATAAGGCGCGGTGTTGCCCTCAAATGCCAGCATATTATCCCAGTCGAAGATGTAGTCGGTGGTGCGGTTTTTGGACAAGTCAGCGTATTTTACTGCGCCAATCCCGACGGCGTTAGCCAGTTTTTCCAGCTCGTCGGCAGGCATATCCGGGTTTTTCTCGGCAACCAGGCGACGGGCGCGTTCCAGCGCTTCGTCCAGCAGATCGGCAAGCTTCACGGTACCGCCCGCGCGGGTTTTAAACGGTTTGCCGTCTTTGCCGAGCATCATACCGAACATATGGTGTTCCAGCGGGACGGAATCTGGTACGTAACCCGCTTTACGGACGATGGTCCATGCCTGCATCAGGTGCTGATGCTGGCGAGAGTCGATATAGTACAGCACCCGATCGGCATGCAGTTTTTCGTAACGGTATTTCGCACAAGCGATATCGGTGGTGGTGTAGAGGTAGCCGCCATCTTTTTTCTGGATGATGACGCCCATCGGTTCGCCTTCCTTGTTTTTATACTCATCAAGGAAAACAACGGTTGCGCCTTCGCTTTCAACGGCCAGACCTTTGGCTTTCAGATCGGCAACGATCTCCGGCAGCATCGGGTTATACAGGCTTTCACCCATCACATCGTCACGGGTGAGAGTGACGTTCAGACGGTTATAGGTGAGCTGGTTTTGCGACATGGTAATGTCCACCAGCTTGCGCCACATGTCGCGGAAATAGTCGTCACCGCTCTGCAGCTTAACTACATAGCTGCGTGCGCGCTCGGCGAAAGCTTCATCTTCATCGTAGTGTTTTTTCGCTTCGCGATAGAAACCTTCGAGATCCGCCAGCGCCATGTCACCGGCATTTTCCTGCTGTTGTTTTTCCAGGTAGGCGATGAGCATGCCGAACTGGGTACCCCAGTCGCCCACGTGGTTAGCACGGATGACGTTATGGCCAAGAAACTCCAGCGTTCGCACGGCGGCATCGCCGATGATGGTGGAACGCAGATGCCCGACGTGCATCTCTTTTGCGACGTTTGGCGCGGAGTAGTCAATGACCACCGTCTGCGGCTGCGGCTGAGAAACGCCCAGGCGCTCAGATTTCAGCGCGCTGCTGACGTTTTCCGCCAGGAATGCCGGGTCGAGGAAAATATTGATAAAGCCCGGACCGGCGATTTCAACTTTGCTGGCAATCCCGTTCAGGTCGAGATGAGACAGAACCTGCTCTGCAAGTTGTCGCGGCGCCATGCCCAGTTTTTTAGCAATGGCCATCACGCCGTTGGCCTGATAGTCACCGAACTGGACTTTTGCTGACTGGCGGACCTGAGGTTCGCAATCGGCAGGCGCACCTGCTGCGATCAGGGCCTGGCTGACTTTTTCTGAGAGAAGAGCCTGAATATTCACCGAAATACCTTACGTTTACACGCTATCGCCCTGACGGGGCGGCGCTGGAATGTGGACAAATAAGGGCGGAAGTATACTGTATTTACGCCTGTGCGTCAGCATTGCGCGCGGGCGTTGACGAAGACTTTATTTTTATTTTCGCCGCCATTTTGCGTGTCAATACAACGTAAGCTTACCTTACACCGGGCATGCTTAACGAATAACCGTTCACTGATGATGACTGCAGATTGCCGGTTGGTCTGCCCGGCGAAACGCGATAGATTAGCGCTTTTTGGTACGAACCGAGGCTTACAATGGCGAACTGGCAGCAGATTGATAAACTGAACGATATTTCCGCGGACCTGGTGCATTTCACCGAGGTGTTAAATGCGCTTGCCAGTCGGCTTGGTCTGGATATGGCGCTGCATGATGCTGACCATATTTCTCTGCGCTGCCATCAGAATACCACAGCGGAGCGCTGGCGTAGCGGGTTTGAACAATGCGGCACGCTGCTGTCGGAAAATATTATTAATGGTCGCCCTATCTGCTTATTCAAACTGGATGAGCCGATTTGCGTCGCACACTGGCGCCTGCATATTGTGGAACTGCCGTGGCCGGGTGAAAAGCGTTATCCTCATGAGGGCTGGGAGCATATTGAAATCGTCCTGCCGGGCGAACCTGACACGCTGAACGCCCGGGCGCTGGCGCTGCTTTCCGATGAAGGTCTTAGCCAGCCGGGTATTTTTGTCAAAACCAGCTCGCCAAAAGGGGAACGCGAGCGCTTACCCAACCCGACTCTGGCGGTCACGGATGGCAATGTGACGATTAAATTTCATCCGTGGTCGATTGAACAAATTGTCGCCAGTGAGCAGGCTGAAGGGTGACAGTGTGAAGTCATGCGGTGTCGGCGCGGATAAATCGTGACACGCTATGGCGTCGGTTATGTCAACGGAGAAAAGAATGACTTTACTGGAAGTCTGTTGTTACAGCATGGCGTGCGCGTTGGAGGCCCAGCATCGCGGCGCCGATCGCATCGAGCTGTGCGCCGCGCCGCAGGAGGGAGGGCTGACGCCGTCGCTGGGCGTACTGAAATCGGTGCGTGAAAGGGTGACGATCCCCGTGCATCCCATTATTCGTCCGCGCGGCGGTGATTTTTGTTATAGCGCTGGCGAGTTCGCCGCCATGCTTGACGATATCGCCGCCGTGAAGGAACTGGGTTTTCCCGGACTGGCGATCGGTATTCTGGATGCTGACGCCCAGGTCGATCGCGCACGAATGGAAAAAATTATGACGGCGGCAGGCCCGCTGGCCGTGACCTTTCACCGGGCATTTGATATGTGTGCAAACCCGCGCCAGGCCTGTGCTGAACTATTCGAACTCGGCGTTAAGCGAATCCTGACATCGGGCCAGCAGGCGACGGCTGAAAAAGGAATTTCACTTATCAGGGAACTTATTACCCTAACCCGTACTCCAATCATTATGGCAGGGGCAGGCGTGCGTGCCGCCAACTTACCGCTGTTTATCCAGGCAGGGGTAAAAGAAGTGCACAGTTCGGCAGGTCAGTGGTTACCGTCCCCGATGCGTTTTCGCCATCCTGGATTATCGATGTCAACCGGCACTGACGCCGCAGAATATTTACGTTACGCCGTGAACGGCGAAGCGGTAGCGAAAATGAAGAATACGATTCTCGCGCGGAGAGATTAGCCCGTTTTTACTGCACATCATGTCGCCCAATATGATGATTGCCCGTACCAGGCCCCTGCCCATTAAACAGGGGCCTTTTTTTGTGCACAATATGGGGCTTGTCCAGGCGGAAGATTATCGTCCTGCTTTTTTCGCCGCTAAAGATTGCTGGGTTTCCGGCTTTGTTGCAATGAGCACGGCCCGCAGCGGGGCGGGATAACCTTCAAGGGTTTTGCTGCTATCGTTCGGGTCAAGGAAGTCGGCCAGCGATTCGGTAGTCATCCACGGGGTGCGGCGCTGTTCATCAGTGGTGGTTATGCACGCATCAACAATTCGCACGTCAATAAACCCGCACTTCTCCAGCCACTGTTTTAAGGCGTTCGCAGAAGGAATAAAGTAGACGTTACGCATTTGCGCATAGCGGTCGCCCGGCACCAGAACGCGATTTTCGTCGCCTTCTACCACCAGCGTCTCCAGCACCAGCTCGCCGCCGGGAACCAACTGATCTTTTAGCTGCCACAGATGATCGAGCGGGGAACGGCGATGGTACAGCACCCCCATCGAAAACACGGTATCAAAGGCATTCAGCGCCGGAAGTTGCTCAATCCCCAGCGGCAACAGATGTGCGCGCGGGTCGTTGCCCAGCAGCTTACGCACCGCTTCAAACTGGCAGAGGAACAGTTGCGTCGGGTCGATACCGACCGCCAGCCGGGCGCCAGCGCCGATCATTCGCCACATGTGATATCCGCTGCCGCAACCGACGTCAAGGATGGTACGCCCGGTAAGATCGGAAAGATGCGGTAGCACGCGCTCCCACTTCCAGTCAGAACGCCACTCGGTATCAATATGCACGCCGTAGAGGGAATAGGGCCCTTTACGCCAGGGCATCAGATTTTTCAGCAGATTTTCAATGCGCAGACGCTGGCCGTCGCCGAGCGGCGTTTCGCTCTCGGCGGTAACGCTGTGCAATAAATCCAGACGCCAGGGCGCAAATTCAGGCAAAAATTCGACGGCGCGTTCCCATTCACGATATTTCCCGTGCAGCGCGTCACGTTGCCAGGCGGCTACCTGCGCGGGAAGGGTCTCCAGCCAGTGCGAGAGGGGACCTTTGGCAATCAATTGATAAAAATTACTGAAGTCAATCATCCCTGTTCTCCGGATTTGACGGCAATTAACGATCCGAAGTTAAAGCACTGGAACCAGAGTTCGGCATGTTCGAAACCGGCTTTGCGCAGACGCGCTTTATGGGTTTCCACGGAGTCGGTAAGCATCACGTTTTCCAGCATGCTGCGTTTCTGGCTGATTTCCAGTTCGCTGTAGCCGTTGGCGCGTTTGAAATCATGATGCATGTTGAAGAGCAGTTCGCCGACGTTATCATCTTCAAAGCTGAATTTTTCCGACAGCACCAGCGCGCCGCCAGGGTTCAGCCCCTGATAAACTTTATCAAGAATGGCCTGGCGTTCGCCCGGCTCAAGAAATTGAATCGTGAAATTGAGTACCACCAGTGAGGCGTTTGTTATGGCGACGTGACGAATATCGCCTTCGATCACCTCGACCGGCGTCGGCGCTTTATAGGCGTCAATATGGAGACGGCAGCGTTCAATCATCGCCGGAGAGTTATCAATGGCGATAATTTTGCACCCGGAATGCGCAATATTGCGGCGGATGGACAGCGTCGCCGCGCCAAGCGAACAGCCAAGATCGTAGACCTGGGTATCCGGCTGAACGAAACGCTCAGCCAGCATGCCGATCATCGAAATAATATTAGAATAGCCGGGAACAGAGCGCTGAATCATATCCGGGAAGACTTCAGCAACCCGTTCATCAAAGGTCCAGTCGCCGAGACTGGCAATCGGCGCGGAAAAGAGCGTATCGCGATGAGACATAACCTTAAACCCGAAAAATCGAAAACGGCGTATTGTGCGCTAACGGACGGAGAAAACCAACTCCCAGGGCATATACCAGATATTCGCGATGACCATCAGCAATAACGAACACCAGGTCGCGCTCATACCGGAGCGACGCCAGCGATAAAGACGATGATGAAATCCATAAGCGTGCATCAGACGCCCGGCGATCAGTAAAATGCCGCAGAGATGAATCATCCAGGTCTGTGCGCCGTTCATTTCCATAAACAGCAGCAGAACCAGACCGATGGGGACATATTCAACCGCGTTCCCGTGTACACGGATAGCCACCTGCAGTTCGCTGAAACCGCCATCGCCGTAGCTGACGTGATATTGCATTCGCAAGCGCACGACATCATAAGAAAACTTAATGAGCAATAACGCACCTAAAACCGCATATAGCGCGCTGATCATACTAAAAACTCCCTTTTCATTCTGTCCGGTAGCGCCGATTAGGATAGCAGAAAAAAGCGGCTTACTGCGTAATTGATAGCGTATCCCTTTTTCCACCAGGATAATGCGGGGATTATTTACGCGTTAATCACTGACTTCAACAATATATTTGATCTATTCGGTTAAACAAACCGTATTTATTCTCCGCAGATAATGCGTAGAGTAAGCGAATAATCCGACAAAAATAGAATGAGGATCAGTTAAGCAGCGTGTTGAGATTGTTACGCGGGGTGTTTGCCCATATGGCGCTCTGCTTCCGGCTGGCGAAAAAGCGTATGTGTGTTTTTGTCAGTGGTCTGTTCCGCTCACGATAAATACGGTGGAATTCGTTAGACCCGCTGTATATAAAAGGCCTGGGTGCGGTGTTGTTCCCCGGCTTTCCCCTGAAAATCAGGATATACTCGTCATACTTCAAGTTGCATGTGTGTTGGCTGCGCTCGCTCACCCCAGTCACATAGCTATCTATGTTCCTGGGGATTTGCTCTCTTGCCGCCTTCCTGCAACTCTAATTATTTAGAGTATACCTACGTTATGAAAAAAATCGGTTTTTTGTCATTTGGCCACTGGACACCGTCGCCGCACTCCGCAACGCGTTCCGCCGCGGATGCGCTATTGCAATCCATCGATCTGGCCGTCGCCGCTGAAGAATTGGGCGCGGATGGCGCTTATTTTCGGGTGCATCATTTTGCCCGTCAGCTCAGTTCTCCATTTCCTTTGCTGGCCGCGATAGGGGCGAAAACACGGCGTATTGAAATGGGTACGGGCGTTATTGATATGCGCTATGAAAATCCGCTGTATATGGTCGAAGATGCGGGCGCGGCGGATTTAATCTCCGGCGGGCGTTTACAGTTAGGGATCAGCCGTGGCTCGCCGGAGCAGGTGATGGATGGCTGGCGCTATTTTGGTTACGTCCCCGCGGAAGGGGAAAACGCGTCTGATATGGCGCGCCGCCATACTGAAGTTCTGCTTGACGCCCTGCGAGGGGAGGGTTTTGCGAAGCCTAATCCGCAGCCAATGTTCCCCAACCCGCCGGGCCTGTTGCGCCCCGAACCCTATTCAGAAGGTTTGCGCGAGCGTATCTGGTGGGGAGCCGGTTCGAACGCCACGGCAATATGGGCGGCGAGACTGGGGATGAATCTGCAAAGTTCGACGCTGAAAGATGATGAAACCGGCGAGCCTTTTCATATTCAGCAGGCAAAACAGATCCGGGCTTATCGCGAGGCCTGGGCGGCGGCTGGACACACGCGTACGCCTCGCGTTTCGGTCAGCCGCAGCATTTTTGCCCTGATGGACGATCGCGATCGCATGTATTTCGGCTCAGGCGGCGAGAGTAGCGATTCGGTTGGTTTCCTTGATCAAAATACAAGAGCGATTTTTGGGCGCAGCTATGCCGCAGAGCCGGATAAGCTGATCGCACAGTTGAAACAGGATGAAGCGATTGCCGAAGCGGATACGTTATTGCTCACCGTACCGAATCAGTTGGGGGTGGATTATAATATCCATGTGATTGAGTCCATTCTGCAACATGTCGCACCGGCAATGGGCTGGCGCGACGAGTAACTGTGAAATGGATAACGCCCCGCAGCTTTACGTGATGCGGGGCAGACATATTTACGGATTATTTTTCGGCTGTAGCTGATAGATCCACGCGGTCACCTGCTGACCCTCATCGAGGGTCACTTCAGTGGCAACGCGATCGTAGCCATCTTCAAATTCATCCAGCATGGGCCAGTGCGCGGTAAGGTGCGCGGACAGGAACAGATAACCCGAAATACGCGCGCCGTTTTTATCAAGAACGACTCCCGGAAAATCCGCCGCCGCCCCCCAGCCGCGTTCATAAAACGTGCCGGTCACATAACCTGGCAACCATTCTCCACCTATATCTTCCAGAATATGAGCATTACACTGGCCCGGGCGGAGCGTACCGTAGACAAATAAGCGTTCCATTATTCCTCGTTAACGCAAGCGATGAACGCCCTGATGGGCAAAGGAAGTGCCAAAATACGAGGTAAAAACAGGTCTGGCAAGACGTCCGTGGATTGGCGGTAAGATAACGCGTACTTTTGGTTATCTTCTGGCAACGTTTTGTTTATATCGGCGGGCTGACTGCGGTTGGTGCGCCTCTTATTTATATCATCGCCTGTATATTGTTGGCGATGGATTTGTACTTGCCATAATCCAGGTTGCTGTCGCCTTCCTTGATATTGCAGTAAGAATTTACTTATTAGGATTAATTCGCGTGTTTTTCAGAAATTTCATTGTTTTTTGTGTGGTATTATAACTCGTTCCAGGAGTGAACGAAGGGAAATATAATGCTGTATCGTTACGCCATTTTTTCCAGGAAACACAATACACTGCATATTGTTTTGCTTTTTTCTATTTTGCTAATAAGTTTCATACATTTAAGCGTGCTGCTGGAAACAGATAACACATGGCTACTGTTGCCGATGGTGATTTATCTGCCCATCTTTTTTCTTTGGCAAAAGGTCTCAGTGTTACGAAGCAGAATCGCTGATTAATGTGCTGGTGGAGTTGCCAACATGAACGACAATATAATATTTAAACCAACCGCAGAACCGAAAGATCTGCAACCCGTATTGCGGAAAGTGGATCTTAATCTTCTGACTATCTTTGATATTGTGATGCGGGAACAAAGCTTAACCAAAGCTGCGCATGTGCTGGGAATGTCGCAACCCGCGGTCAGCAGCGCGGTTTCCCGCCTGAAAAAGTTGTTTAAGGATGAGCTGTTTGTCCGCAATGGCCGAGGGATCAAACCCACAGATCGCGCTTTTCAGCTTTGCAGTTCGGTTCGTCGCGCGCTACAGCTGGTGCAAAACGAGTTGCCGGATACGCTTTTTGATCCGCAGGACTATGAGCATATTTATAATCTTTGCGTTTGTAGCCCTCTGGATAACGCTTTGACCCCGTTGATATTCAATAAAATTAGCCAGACAGCGCCGCGGGTCAAATTAACATTTAAATCTTCACTGAGTCAGCAGGTTATCAACCAGTTGCGCTACCAGGAAGTTGAGTTTGTTATCGACTACAACAAATTTAATCACCCGGAATTTACCAGCGTTCCGTTGTTTAACGATGAGATGGTATTAGTTGCCCGGCGCAAGCATCCGCGCATCGCAGCGCCGTTGACTGAACAGGGTATTTATCAAGAGCAGCATGCCGCGGTGGCACTGGATCGCTATGCTTCTTTTAGCTATCCCTGGTATAGCTCCGCGGAACAACAGGCCTGCATCGCTTTTCACGGTAACGCCATGGTGAGCGTGCTGAATATTGTCTCGCGAACCGACATGGTGGCTATCGCCCCGGAGTGGCTGGCCAGAGAGTTTGCCGGGCAATTTGCGCTGGAACTGCTGCCGCTGCCTTTAGACATGAACAATCGAACCTGTTACCTCTCATGGCATGAAACGGCGGGACAGGAAAAATGTCACCGCTGGATGGCGGAGCAACTGATAGAAATCTGCCAGCGCCAGGATAGGCCAAAGGCGGACGATGCCTACTGGCAATGACACAATGATGCGGCCCGTTCCGGGCCGCGCTGCGGTAGGGCATGCGGCAAACCGGGCGGCATGTCATGCCTGGCGCCCGATAACGCAAGACGCTCCGCTCCTCAGCGCCGCGGATTTTACCGGTAGTTTGTCAACGTAACCCTGGCGATCGCCCGTCGGCGAGAACGGCGGAACGTCAATGTCGCCAGCCCGTCTGACCGGAGAGCGGAGCGAAGGATATCGACGTTACGGGCGAGGCATGACTTTTCGTTGGCTAAGGCCGTCGTCATAAATCAATGCATAAAGTCGCCGATCGACTGCGGGAACAACACAGGGCAATCTGCTGCGCGCTGGCGGATTTTTCCGCCTCTGACTGCACGGTATCGCGATGGTCGACAATCCCTTCGATGACCGGCGTCAGGCAGGCACCGCAAATCCCCATTTCGCAGGAGAGCGGAACCGCGACGCCATTCTCCTGTAGTACCTGAGCAATGGTTTTGTCTGCAGGCACTGGCCACTGTTCGCCCGACGAAGCAAGGGTCACGATAAAGGCGTCCCCCTCCTGCGCAGTGGATGCCGTGGCGGTGGGCTGAAATGCTTCACTATGGATTTGGCTTTCTGACCAGCCTTTATCCAGCGCGACCTGGCGCGCGGTGGCCATAAATCCCGTCGGCCCGCAGAGATAAAGAGCCTGTCCGCTATCCGCATCAATCAGCGCCGGGGCCAGATTATGCCGTGCGCTGTCCCCGTCGCTGGAGCAGTGAATGATTACCCTGTCGGCGCTGAAGCGTTGCTGCAGTTCGCGCACAAAGGCCCCCTGTGCGCGGCTTTTCAGATAATAGTGCAGCGTAAAAGGCACCCCTTGCGCGTCCAGTTTGAGCGCCATCGCATACAGCGGCGTAATACCGATCCCGGCGGCCAGCAGCGTCACCCGTTGCGCAGGGCATAAAGGAAACAGATTTCGCGGGCGAGAAATCAGCAGCGTCTGGCCGGGACGTAACTGCTGGTGAATGTAACGAGAGCCGCCGCGAGAGGCGTTCTCCAGCGCCACGCAAATCAGGTAGCCATCGTCAACAGTCTCAGGACCGGTGAGCGAATACTGGCGAATCATCCCGCAGGGCAGGTGAACATCAATGTGCGCGCCGGGCTGCCACGCCGGAAGCGGCTGGCCGCTCTGCGCCACCAGCCGGACGGCGAGGCTCTGGCTCCCCTGGCGCCAGAGGCCGTCAACGATAACCTCGATTACATCACTCATTATTTTCTCCACTTACACGAGGAAAAAGTCGCCGAAGCCCATTTTCTTCAGCCCGCGTCGATAGGCGATGGAGCTGCGATCGGCGGGAATATGCGCTTCGAGTGTTAAATCCAGCGGTAATCTTTCCGGACGCTGAGTCTCCACCATCAGGCGATCTTCCTCAAAAACGCGCAGATTAAACGCGTGAACCTCTTCCACCGGTACGTGGAGGTCGAAATTGCGCGCGATAGGCGCGAACATCCGGGTTACCCGCGATGAAACCGGCGAGGCGGCGTTCATAATCACCAGCCTGGCGTCACCGGGAAAATGAATCGTTAGGGTGGCGGTAAACGGCAGATGCATTTCGAAATGGCGCAGCCACTGAAAGCCCTCAGGCGCACGAAATCCGGCACTGGCAGGATAGTTGCCGACGGAACTCCAGTAATCGGCAATAAAACCAAATTCGGTCTCCTGCGGATTGTAGTCCGGTACGACCTGGTTATCCGGGTCGGCGAAGGTATCGGTATGGATCCATGCAAAATGGGCGACATCGAGGAATCCCTCGACCTGGCGACCGGCAAAACCGTTGACGTCAAATGCCGGACAGTTGATTTGCTGAAAGCCATCGTCGTGCCAGTGCGGCATCACCGGCAGCGGAATTGGATTGTCCGGGTCGAACGCCAGGCAGGTCCAGATCAGGCCATAACGCTCTTCCACCGCAAAACTGGTGAGATTGAGCTTTGCCGGCACTGGCTGATTGGGGCTGGAAGGGATGCGATTACAGCGGCCTCCTTCGCCGAAGCGCAGACCGTGATAGGGACAGACGATCCCTTCTTCATCGTGAAATCCCAGCGTCAGCGGCACGCCACGATGAGGGCAAACATCGCGAGCGACAACCACCTGATCTTTAATGCGATAAATAACCAACTGCTCATCAAGCAGCGTGGCCTTCACTGGCGCAGGCCCGACATCGCAGGCGCGGGCCACCGGGTGCCAGCATTTTGCCAGCCGTAGCCAGTCCTCAGGATCAAAAGTGCAATGGGCGGGGGGCGTGGGGTGCTGTCTGTTCATGGCTTCTCTTCCTGCTCACAAAAACATTTGTTTAATTGTTGTGAGTTTATTGTTGCCATATTAGGGTGTTGACATCCATCAGCATTAATTCAGCAATCCGTTGCAAAAAAGAGAACAGGTAAAAGATGAGCCCATTTTCGCGTTTTGCTATCTACTTTGCCGAAGTGGCCCGCTGCGGGAGTCTGCGGCGAGCGGCGGAAAAACTGCACATTTCCGCTTCGGCCATTAACCGGCAAATTTTGCAGGCGGAAGACGCATTTGGCACCGCGCTGTTTGAGCGCCTGCCGGAAGGGTTGCGTATGACGACCGCCGGGGAACTGCTATACGATAATCTGTTGCGCTGGCAAAAGGAGTTCCGTCTGACGCGACAAAAGTTTGATGAGCTTCAGGGGCTTAAGCGGGGCACCGTCAGCGTCGGGATGGTTCAGGCGCTGGCGGAGGGATGCTTTGCCACCGCGCTGGCGGATATTATTGCCCACTGGCCGTGGCTGGAGCTGAATCTGCAGGTGGCGGATAGTCACACGGTCAGCCAGAAGGTGCGCCAGGCGGATCTCGATTTTGGTTTGATTCTTGATCCGGAAGGCCAGGCGGGGCTGAGCGTGCTGGCTTTTGCTGAACTGGCGATGGGCGTGATCATGTCGCCTGCCCATCCTCTGGCACAGAGCGCGAGGCTGTCATTGGGGGAGTTGAGTGAAGCACGACATATCGTCCCCGGCGCGCCGCTGATTGTGCACGAACGCGTGGCGATGCTCTATCGCCACTACGATTTTTCTCCGGCGAACAGCATCAACTGCAACGATATCCGGCTGATAAAATCGCTGGTGCTTAAAGGCAGTGGCGTGACGATCCTCAGTCGCCTGGACGTTTTCGATGAGGTAAAAAGCGGGCAACTGGCGTTTGTCCCGCTGCGTAATACGCTGCTGCGGCCGTTGACCCTGGCCTTATGCACCGCCCCCTCGCGTCAGCTTTCCCGCCCGGCGCAAATGGCCATCCAGAAACTGACGGTGGTTATGGAGGAGATGCAGGCCGGGGCGATGGAGCGATCGTAACACCGTTTTCAGGCGTGATGCCTTCGCCCCGACTCTCGCTGCGAGGGAGAGCGAGTAACACGGTACTCGTACTTAACCGGCGGACTTACAACGCTTACCCCAACGGACCGCCCTGAATGGTTTCGCACAGGCCGTTGATAATTCGCTCCCCGGTCTCGGTTTTCAGCTCCTGGTACCAGGCTTCCGTCAGCGCCATATCCTTACCGTGCGTTACATCACAACGTTTACGTGCCTTCAGCACCAGATCGCGAACCCGGTCACAGCGCAGTACGCTGTACTGCTGCAACACATTGGCAATGTCGTGGCTCTGGCGGAACAGATCTCCCAGTACCACCGCATCTTCCATCGCCGCGCAGCCGCCCTGGCCGATATCCGGCGTGGTGCTGTGCCCGGCGTCGCCCAGCAGCGCCACCTTGCCGCGCACCAGCTTATCAAACGGCTCGATATCATGGATTTCAATCCGGTTGGTGGTTTGCGGGTCAAGGGAGGCAATCAGTTTCTGCACCTGGGGCGCCCAACCGCTGAAGTAACGGCTAAGATCCGCCCGCAGGGTGCTGCGATCCTCGGCAAGCCCCGCCGGTAGCGGAACATCAAAGAAAAAGTAAAATCGTCCACTGGAAACCGGCATCAGCGAGACGCGTTTCCCCTCTCCGACAAAGGTGGTCCATTGATTGCCGGGGGCAATCGCTTCATCAATTTCCACCAGACCGTTCCAGTTCACGTAACCTGCATAGCGGCGCTCGGGGGTATAGCCGAGCACATACGGACGCAGCGCCGAATGGCTACCGTCGGCGGCAATCAGAAAATCCCCCTGCGCCGTTGAACCATCGGTAAACCAGACGCGAACGCCGTCAGCATTTTCTTCGCAGCGGGTGACGCGTTTACCAAACTGCACGCTATCGCGTCCCCAGAAATTGAGCATTTCACGTTGTAATTCGGCGCGGGAAACCGGGCAGGGGCGGCCCCCGGTTCGCGCCACCAGAGGGGAGAGGCTGAATTGAGTAAGGATCTCCCCTCGCTGATAATCCTTGTAAGCCAGAAAATGCATCGGGCCGCCGTAGCTCTCAATAATATCGCCCATGCCTAAATGTTTCATACATTTAACGCCATTAGGCCAGATGGAGATCGCCGCGCCGACCGGCTTAATTTCTTTTACTGCCTCAAAAACGTCGCAGTCGATACCTGCGTTTTTCAATGCAACCGCCGCGCTCAGGCCGCCAATTCCGCCGCCGATAACTAATGCTTTCATTTACTTCTCCTTTACATACGTCGTTACAGGCTTGAGCAATTTGCGTACCACAATGTCACAGGCGCGCATTTCACGGGCTGGTGCTTTCGGTAACGGTGCGGATGCTTTCAATTGGTGCATAAAAGCGTTTTTATTGCCTTTTTATGAATCAATAATTTCTTTCATGGCTATTAAGAATCTAATGTTTCATTGGCGTTATGGCCACCTGGTGGACGACGGGGCGGCGCGGGAACATTCTATTTGGTTGAAAAATATAAAAAAGAAGTAAATATTGCTCAGATGTGAGCGACTTTGGCCTGTTTTGTGCACCCGACACAGTACGCTTATTGGTAACAGGGTGGAACGACCATGTCAGATGAAAAGAACGGTGGCTTACTGTATGGCCTGGATCAGCGGATCCCGCCGCTCCCGGCATTTTTTAGCGCCTTACAGCACGTGCTGGCCGGGCTGGTGGGTATCATCACGCCGCCGTTGATTATCGGCACCTCGCTGGGGCTGGGGGAGTGGCTGCCCTGGTTAATCAGTATGTCTCTGCTGGCATCCGGTATTGGCACCTTTTTACAATCTAACCGGGTCTGGGGAATCGGCGCCGGGATGATCTGCATGCAGGGCACCAGTTTTGCCTTCCTAGGTCTTGCGAGTGCGGCTGGGAGGGGGCTCAAGGGGCAGGGCGGCACGCCGCCGTATATTCTGGATATGCGGTATCTCGGGAATTGTCTAGCCCCGTTTTCTCGCGGCCTTGCCAGCCGCTGTATAGAACTGCACGAACGT
>OIEP01000025.1_pt1 | contig 181664 bp, 167 predicted proteins | sample 1581861 | NCBI WGS metagenome assembly OIEP01 (sample SAMN03281009, study PRJEB24777) | human gut metagenome | isolation source: fecal sample PR192 from 1 month old female Indian infant, vaginally...
GGCGCAGCATAAGGGCTGTATCGTCAATATCTCGTCGGTGGCGACGGCAGGCGTGAACCGGATACCCTATTCAGCCGCAAAAGGCGGCGTCAACGCGTTGACCCGTTGCCTTGCGCTTGAATATAGCGAGAGCGGCATCCGTATCAACGCCGTAGCGCCGGGGGGAACCGAAGCGCCCGCGCGTCTGACGCCGCGTAATGATGAGCAGCCATCGGTGCAGGAGCAGCAGTGGTATCAACAGGTCGTGACGCAAACGGTGGCCAGCAGCCTGATGCATCGCTATGGCACCCTGGTGGAACAGGCCAATGCTATTTTGTTTCTCGCCAGCGATGAAGCCAGCTATATCACCGGGGTCACGTTGCCGGTAGCCGGGGGCGACCTCGGTTAGCGCCGGGTCGCCTGCCAACAGAGCAGGGAGCCGATACACACCATCCCGGCGCCCTGCCAGAATGACCACGAAAGCGCGGCGCTCAATAAAACCGCCGCCAGCGCGGAAGAGAGCACCGGGGTAAAATAAGAGACGGCAGCCAGCAGGCTGACGTTGCCATACAGGATCCCAACGTTCCACGCGGCGTACCCGAATCCCAGGGCAACCGACACGGCGATCAGTTTGATCATCACCGGCCAGCTAAAAACCATCGGCGGCTGCTGGCTGAAGAGGAATTTTAACCATAAAGTCAGGGCAGTGAGCAGAACAAACAGGGTAATCGCGTTTTTGCCTTTGGCGTATTTAGCGGTAACCGTACAGTAAGCAGCCCAGATAAAAGCGCCGACAAAAGCCAGGATATAGCTCAACGGACTGGAGAACACATTGCTGATTATTTCATGGGTATTCAGGCCGTGCTCGCCGCCTAATACCCATGCGACGCCAAATAAAGCCAGTAATAAACCCGGAATGGTCAGCCAACTGCTTTTTTGCCCGTTAAATAGAATGGCGAACAGCACCGTCAGGCTTGGCCACAGATAATTCACCATTCCCACTTCTATTGCCTGTTGACGGGTCGCGGCGAATCCCAGCGAGAGCGCCAGGCAAATTTCATAGCTGACGAACAGCAGGCTGCCCGTCAGCAAATAGGGTCGGGGGATCTGGCGTATTTGCGGGAACCCGACGGTAAAAATCAGCAAAACAGCGCTCAGGGTGTAGATCATCGCCGCGCCGCCCACCGGGCCCATTCCCTCGCTGACGCCACGAATCAGCCCGACCATCGAACTCCACAGGATGATAGCGGCGAATCCAATCAGTGTGGCTCTTTTCTTCTCCATAATTAACCCGATACGGTTCAAATGCAGTCGGTTTTTATAACACTTTTCTTGCCTGCAGGGGATATTTCCCGGCTGCTGAAGGTGCTGGCTACGCTCACGGAGCGTATTGAGGAGATGAATTTGAGGCAAAGAAATCAGGCGTTTTCTACGAGGTGCGCTGAGTGGGTGTGACGGGTGCAGGGAGCATGGCCATTAATATGCCTTGTCATTCTTCATGAAGGCGATCACCCGCTGACGCATCCGGGGATCGGTTGTGTTAAATCCCCGTCAAATGTTATATTATAACATACAAAATAAAACAATATAAAATGTGTGCCTTTTGCCTTTCTTTTGAAATGATAGTGATTATCATATTTTCGGTATGCGGCAGAAAGATGAGAAAAAAAGGGGCGTTGCAGCCCGTCTGAAAGAGGCGAAAGTCTGCGAATGGAGGTAAGTTTGACAACGTGTTGTACGTCCATTGAACCGGTTCTCAGCGTCAATATTGCTTCATTGCTGCGTCCTGGCGGCGGCGAACTGCTCGCCGATATTCATTTTAATGCCGCCGAGGGAGAGTGTCTGGCGGTGATTGGGCCCAATGGCAGCGGTAAAACCTCGTTATTGCGGGCGATCGTTCAGGAACTGACCTCACTGGATGGCGATATTCGCTTGTTCGGTCGTTCCGTTTGCGCCTTGACGCGGCAGCAACGCGCGCAGCAGATTGCGGTACTCGCACAGAACGACACCCCCGATATGCGGTTAGCGCTCGAAGACTATGTCGCCCTCGGGCGTATTCCCCATGCGAGAGAGGTGTCGCGCCACGAACATGAAGCCATTGTCACCCGGGCGATTAATGATACGGGATTGCAAAAATTGCGCAAACGTTCGCTCGCTGCCTTATCCGGCGGTGAGCGGCAGCGGGCCGCCCTGGCGCGAGTGCTGGCCCAGTCGCCAAAACTGGTATTACTGGATGAACCAACAAACCATCTTGATCCCCATGGCCGGGTTGAACTGCTTTCATTAGTGAAACGTCAGGGCATTACGGTTGTGGCGGTATTGCACGATCTTTCGCTGATTGAGTCCTTTGCCGATCGCGTTTTGCTTTTATCGCATGGGCGTGCTGTGACCTGGGATGTACCGGAACGGGTGCTTGTTTCCGAGTGGCTTTATCCAGTCTTTGGATTGACCAGTTTTACTGTACCGCATCCCGGGACGGGGAAGGCGGTGCGGATTTTTGAGGTTCCAGGTTATGCGCAATAACGATATGAGGGTAAATAATAATGAATAAATGGTTTGCAGGCATGGTGGCTGTTCTGGCCGTTTCAGCGGTGAATGCGGCTGAGTATCCCGTTACCATTGAAAGCTGCGGGACGCCAGTCACGTTCACCCAGGCGCCGAAAAGGGCGGTGATTCACGACCTTAACATGTCGGAAATGGCTTTTGCACTCGGGTTACAGGATCGTATCGTGGGATTAACCGGTATCACGGGCTGGTACAAAATGACGCCGGAATTTAAAAAGGAGATGGGGTCGATCCCTGAGCTTGCGCCGAAATATCCCTCGCTTGAAACACTGCTGGCAGCGAATCCTGATTTCTTTTTCGCGGGCTGGAATTACGGGATGAAAGTTGGGGGAGAAGTCACGCCTTCCGTACTTGCAAAATATGGTATCAAGACGTTTGTTTTGAGCGAAAGTTGCGTGTTTACCACGGATAAGAAACATAAAGCGACAATGAACCTGTTGTATAACGATGAGCTGACGCTGGGCAAGATTTTCGGCAAGCAGCATGAAGCCCAGGCGCTGGTCGATAGCTGGAAAAAAGCGTTGAATGCGCTGCCTAAGCCGCCGAAAGGCGTTAAACCCCTGAAAGTGTTCGTCTACGATTCCGGTGAAGATAAACCCTTTACCAGCGGTCGATACGCCATGCCGACAGCCATTATTGAAGCGGCTGGAGGGAAAAACGTGATGGACAATCTGGACATCAGTTGGGGAACCACTTCCTGGGAAAGCGTCGCAACGGCGGAGCCTGACTTTATTATTCTTCTCGATTACCAGACCGGCAGCGGTGCGGATGCGTTGCGCCGTTTCCTCGAAAATCACCCCTTAATGAAAGAGACGCCGGCAGTGAAGCATCATCGTTATCTGAAGCTACAATACGCGGAATTAACGCCGGGTCCGGCCAATATTAACGCAGTCGAAAAACTGGCTCACGCCATGTATCCGACAACAACCCAATGAGTTGTACTAAATATCGCTATTACTGGGCAATATGGGGCGCGTTGCCCGTGTTAGCCGGATTGATGCTGCTCAGCGTTGCCAAAGGCAGCGTGCCGTTATCGTTAGTGCAGGTGTTGGGGGCCTTGAGGCTTGTTGATGTGCCGGTGCCGGAGATGGTCAGCCGTATCGTTATTGATTTGCGCGTGCCCAGAACGCTACTGTCAGTACTGGCCGGAGCGATACTGGCCATCGTCGGTGGGCTTTTGCAGACAACGACGCGAAACGATCTGGCCGATCCGTTTTTATTCGGGCTTTCCTCCGGTGCATCCGCGGGGGCTGTACTGGTGATGACCCGCTTCGGTGAACGACTCGGGGCGTTGACGCTACCGGCTTCGGTATTTGTCGGCGGTATCTGCTCGGCGGTGGCGGTGATGCTGCTGTTTCATTTTAAGAAGCAGCGCAGTGCCGAACATTTAGTTATTTGCGGGCTGGCAATCTCCTTTTTATTTGGCGCGCTGACCAGCTATCTGATTTTTTCCGGCGACCAGCGGGCTGCCAGTTCTGTGTTGTTCTGGTCGCTGGGAGGGCTCGGTCTGGCGCGTTGGGATAATTTACCCTATGCCGTGTTGAGTCTGCTATTTCTCTGCACGTTCATATTATTACGCTGGCGTTCGCTGGATGGTTTACTGGCCGGTGAACAGACGGCGCAGTCATTGGGCATTAACGTTGGTCGTCTGCGGATGGAGGTTTTTTTCTGCTGCGCGCTGGCAACCTCGCTTCTGGTGGCTTTAACCGGGGTGATTGGCTTTGTCGGACTGATGATTCCGCATATGTGCCGGTACTTTTCCGGCGTTAAGCATCTGCTGTTACTTCCGCTATGCGGCCTGTGGGGCGCGGTGCTTTTGTGCGGTGGTGATATTGTCAGCAGAACATTGCTGGCTCCGCAGGAACTGCCTATCGGCATCATTACGGCGGCAATCGGCGGTTTGTTTATTATTATTCTGCTTGCCAGAAACCGGACGTAAACCTATCTCCTGGCATTGTTAATAGCAAGAGAACATCGGGTTATGAAGGGGTAAAAAGGCCGCCGTCTGGCGGCCTTCAGATTGCTGACAAAGTGCGTTTTTCCGGAATTGCCCGGCGGCGCTTCGCTTGCGCGGGCCTACGAAAAACTCATAACATGATGATATTATTGGTTTTACATGCCAGGTAAGGCGATAGCCGCCACCCGGCAGAAATGCGAGCACAATATCTAAATCAGGTTTGTCATCAGCCTCAAGGCCGCCGTCTGGCGACCTTAAACAACGAGTCAGCCCTGATTCTGGCTCTCTTGCTGAAGGATTTTGAGCATTTCATCTTTCAACAACAGTTTTTCTTTCTTCATATGTACGAGTTCGAGACTATATCCTTTGCCATCGACGCCTTCTATACGGGAAATGTCGTGGTCGAGTGCGTTATGCTTTGCGAAGAGTGACTGAAAGCGTGGGTGCGTGGTTTTCAATCGAGAAATCAACTCTCTGTATTCTGGAAACATGTACCTTCCTTGTGTATGGAGAAAAGTGTGTACGCAGACACACACGGTTAGGTTACCGATATGAATAAAATAGTAATGCGAACACAGTCGCGTTTATGTTATCTATCAATGAAATTTCAGGAACCGTAAGCGATCCGGAGGCGTAGATGACAGTTGAGAAACCCACCATTGCACTGATTGGTCCTGGCGCAATCGGCACCACCATCGCAGCGGCGCTGCACGAGGTTGGCCGTACGCCACTGGTTTGCGGACGCCGAGCGTACCCGCAGCTGTCGCTGCGTTTCGATGGCGGAAAGATTGTCGTGCCTGGTCCGGTTGTGACTGATCCTGCATCCGTCACGGCGCCTTACGATCTGGTTTTCGTGGCGGTAAAGGCGACGCAAATTGCGGCCATTGCCGCGTGGTTAAAAGCGCTGTGTAACGAGAAAACTGTCGTTTGCGTTCTACAGAACGGCGTTGAACAAAAAGCGCTATTCGCGCCTTATGCGCCGGAAGCAAACGTGTTGCCTTCGGTCGTCTGGTTCCCGGCACAACGTGAGCCTGAAGCTTCAGTCTGGCTGCGCGCGAAAGCGCGCCTGACGCTACCCGACGGTCAGGGGGCCGAGTTGGTGCAGCGCGTGCTTCAGGGCACCCGCTGCGAAGTGGATATTCGCGCCGATTTTACCTCTGTCGCATGGCGTAAATTGTTGCAAAATGCAGTCGCGGGTCTGATGGTGCTGTCCGGGAGGCGGGCAGGGATGTTTGTGCGCGAAGATATCACCGCGCTTGCTTTAGCATATCTTCAGGAGTGTCTGACGGTTGCGCGTGCCGCCGGGGCCAGCCTGGAGGATAGCGTTCCGCAGGAGATTATCGCCGGTTTCCATCGCGCGCCCCCGGATTTAAGCACCTCCATACTTACGGATCGTGAGGCGGGGATGCCGCTTGAATGGGATATTCGCAACGGGGTCATTCAGCGATATGGCCTGGAGTACGAGATTCCGACACCGTTGAGCGATGTGATTGTGCCACTGCTGGCCGCCGCCAGTGAAGGGCCCGGCTGACACAGCGCCGGGCAGGGCGCAACGTTACCGCTGAATTTATCGGCAGCAATTGCGCGTGTTTGGTATCAGAGTTCCGGGCCGCGATGATAATAATATTTAACCCGTCGATGTTATCTTTTCTGCGGTATTCAGATGAATTCAGCCAGACGGTCGACGACCACGTTACCATTATTATCAAATTGCGTGATGCGGTAATTCACACAATATGAACGGCGGGTGGTAAATTGATTCAATAACGCCACTCGCCCTTTTTTATCGCCGTTTTTATTAACAATAATCCATTCAGTGACATCCGGTGAATTAACCTTATCACTGCCGGCGCATTGTTGTTCAACCAGACGATCTTCTTTTTCTACCACCAAAAAGTCACGCAACATTTTCTTATCTCCGCTCATCAATATTTTTAACAATACTCCTTTTATCGATTAATTCAATTAAACATTTTAATTGATAAAGTTAATTATTAGCATGGTTTTTTTAGTAAGCATGAGGGTTATTGTATTGTTTTATAATAAAAAATATGCATTTTCGCCGTTCGAAATTGTTTTTCCATCAGTGACGGCATTCATGTCGATTTGGTGTATGTGACAATGTCACATAATTTACAAAAATAACCACAGTAGTGATAATGTTAAAAAGAAGAGGGACAGGTCGACAGGCAAAAATCGCTGAACAGTATTTTCCTTTTCATCCCGCGATTACATGCTGGCGAGGTTGTTGCGATCGCTTTTCACCTTTGAGTTTGCTGGAATTTGAAATCTGCGCCGTGTACTTAATTTTCACTTAGCCTGTCAGTGAACCAGGATGACGTTGTAAAAATCAATCAGTCCCGCTTGGCTATGCTCGATATTTTGTTCCAGGATTGTTATTCACTATTAACTTTCAGGAAAAGGAAGGTATTTATGTCAGAAGCATATCATTCTTGTATTGAATCATGTTATCTCTGTGCCGCAACCTGTGATTACTGTGCAACATCGTGCCTGAAAGAGGCGGATGTTGGAATGATGCGTGAATGTATCCGTCTGGATGCGCAGTGCGCGGCCATCTGTCGTCTGGCTGCTCAGTTCATGTCCCTTGAGAGTGAATTTTGTGGCGCACTCTGTCAACTCTGTGCCGAAATCTGTCAGAAATGCGGAGATGAATGTTCAAAACATAATCATGAACATTGTAAAAAGTGTGCTGACACCTGTCATCGGTGTGCAGAAGAGTGTCGAAAAATGTCCGCCTGATAAGCGCCTGACCAGAAGCAAACCCCGCTCACCGTTTTTCGCCAGGGAGGGAGAAAAAATTCCTCAGACTCGTCAGACACATAAGAAAACCGGGCTGGGAGGCCTGGCCGAAATAATTAAACGCAACAGACCCACCCGTACTGGCTTGTCATAACCGGCAATCAGCCCGACTGGATCGACTTTCATTAAGTCGATCAGGTAATCCTGTACGCTGGCGCGAAACAGCGGTAATCGCGCCGGATATCATTGGCTGTCATCCACGTGTCTGCCAGCATCTAACGCCTCAATGGTCTTCAGCTAGCCATCTATACCCGTCACCCTTCGAGATGCAATTGATAAGGTGATTCATCAACATCCGTGACCTGCATGGAGAGAAACCGTGCCGTTCTTTTGTTTCCATTATGAAAGTTTTCTGACCGCCGACGTTGTCTGCCTGACGGCTGAGGCGTAATATACGATTTATATATAAATCATAACGGTATGTATAAATGGGAATTGTAAAAATTTCAGACCTGCTGCACGACGATATCCGTGATGCCAGCAAGGCGATGTCGCGTTCGGTTAACGCGCAGGCGGAGTACTGGATCCGCCTGGGAATGATGAGCGAGCTGTATCCTGAGCTTAATCATCAGCAAATCAAGCTCATGATGCTGAAGTCCGGCTCCGATCGTTTACTGGAGGTGATCAATGCTATCCATTCCCATTAAAACCGCGGACGAGCTTGCCAGACAGCGTCACGCAGGCGAACTGCTGGCCTCTGTTTTCGATATGCTGGATACCTTTATTCAGCCAGGGGTCTCCACCATGGCCATCAACAATCGGGTCGAGGATTATATCGTCAACACGCTGCATTCACGCCCGGCCAGCAAAGGTCAGTACGATTTTCCCTATGTGCTGAATACGTCAATCAATGATGTGGTGTGTCATGGCATGCCAAAAGAAACTGAACATCTGAAATCCGGCATGATCGTCAATGTCGATATTACGCTGGAAAAAGAGGGGCTCATTGCCGATTCCAGCAAGATGTATCTGATCGGGGATGTGTCGCCGCTGGCCCGTCGACTGGTGAAGAAAACCTATGAGGCGATGTGGAAGGGCATTAAGGCTGTCAGACCAGGCGCTACCCTGGGCGATATCGGTCATGCGATTCAATCTTACGTTGAAAGCAATGGTTACAGCGTGGTCAGAGAGTACTGCGGGCATGGTATTGGTAGCGAAATGCATGAAGATCCGCAGGTGCTGCACTACGGGAAACCGGGCACAGGCGCTGTCCTCAAGGAAGGAATGGTGTTTACGATTGAACCAATGGTTAATCAGGGCGATAGCCGGATAAAAACCAAAAAAGACGGCTGGACAGTGGTCACTCGCGATAAAAAATTATCCGCGCAGTGGGAGCATACTATAGCCGTCACCGCGCAAGGATATGAGGTACTGACGCTGCGTCAGAGTGAAGTTATCCCGGTCTGACCCGCGCGCAGGTATCATTCCTGCGTGCGGACTGATACCTGTTTGCGCCGGTCTGCCATTGATATCCTGTTTCCTGGCGCTGGTTTTGCTGTGGTCATACTATAGCCGCTCAATCTTCGCGGGTAACCCCTGACGCACCGCCGCGCCGGAGACCCAGTCCAGCCAGGTATTGCTTATCTGACGCGTCGGATCGGCAAACCCGAGATCGTTAAGGTTGATACCCGATTTAATCTGCGCATTAAACGGCATCGGCTCCCCATCAAGCGTGTGCGGCACGGCCCCCATTTCCCGATGTCCATAGCCGTGTTCAATGGCTATAACGCCTGGCATCACGCCGTTTAGCAGGCTGATTTCGGCTTCGAGCTGACCGCCGGGCGTTGCAATACGCACTCTGTCCCCATGCGCCAGGCCATAACGATTGCCATCCTGCGGATTCAGCGCCACCAGGTTTGCTGGTTTAAGATGATGCAAACGCGGGATCACCGTCGAGGCGCTGGCCATGGTGTTGGACTTAAAAGAGATCAGCTTAAACGGCCACTGCTGAGCCGGGAAAAGTTCTTCGACAGCGCGCCCGTCCGATAATCTGGCCGGGTACCACGCCGGGCAGCCGCTATACCGCTCGCCGGTGACGGCGTGGCGATGGGCGGCAACCTCAGCATTCCAGATCTGCAGCGGTTTTGGCCATAAATTACCGACGTGGTTATCTTCACGCCCGCTTTTGTCCGGGGCGAAGCGCCCGCCGCGAGAATAAATAAACGCCACACGACTGACCTCATCCGCTTTCAGCGTCTGGTTGATCGCGGGCAGAATACGTTTTACACCAGTGAGCGTAAGATCCTCCGCAATCGCTTCAGCGACCGGCGCTTTGCCCATAAACGCGATATTGGCGGCAATACGCAAGTAATAGTCTTCCACCCGGTTTAACGGATAATGATTACCCTGTGTATCCGTAATGGCATTTTCACCAAATCCCGGTAAATTCAGGCGTTTCGCCACCGCGATACAGAATGATTCCATTGATACCGGCTGACCATCAGCGGTTTTGGCTGTGGCTGGCGGTACTATTGGCCAGCGAGCAGTGGTGGCCTTACTGGCGACGCCTGCCCAGGGCGCGCTAAATCCCCAGCTCTCGAAATTATGGGTGTCAGGAACGATGTAATCGGCCAGCGCGGTCGTTTCATTCATAAAGGCGTCAATGGCGATAAACAGCGGCAGCCGCTGCGGATCCTTCAGTTTCGTTTCCGCCACGGCGCGTAATCCCGGCACCCCGTACAACGGGTTACTCATGTTGGAAATCCAGGCCTTCAGCGGATAGGGGTAGCCGTCCAGCGCTGAGGCGAGCAGCTCGGTTAACTGCCCGGCGACGAACGGATACCACGGCGCTTTGGCCGGGTAGGGGGATAACCCTGCCGCGATTTTACTGCGATACTCTGCGGAAGACTCATACGCCGTTTTACTGCGGGCGATACTCAGTCCTTTTGGTTTCACTTTGCCCGGGAAACCGTCCATGTTGTAACGCGGGCCGTCGCTCACACCGTTAAACTTGCCGCCGCCAACAAACACGCCGCCCTCCAGACTCAAATTACCGGTCAGCGCGTTGAGCATCATCACGGCCCAGGCGTTATAAAAACCGTTTCCGGCCATCATTCCACCGTGGGAAATAACCGCCGACTTACGCCCGTGGCGGGTTAAAGCCGTTGCCAGCGCCACGATTTTATCCTCCGGGACACCGCAATGTTGGCTGTACTGCGTCATGGTCAGTTTCCCGGCAGACTCTTTCAGCAACTGGAAACCACTTTTAACCGTTACCGTACGCTCGTCAGCCAGTGTCAACTGCCGAGTGACAAAGAGTGTCGCCCGGGAGCAGAGACGGGCGGCGACAAGTTCGCCACGCGCATTCACCACTACCGGTTCGTCTGTGCCATCCGTATTCAGCAAGGCAAGGGTCAGGTGCTGTCCGGCCAGTTCTGGCAGTTCATCGGTTATCACCAGGTGAGTGGCATTGGTCCAGCTTTTTTCACCCGCTTGCCGCATCGCCTGTTCAGCCGGAATGGTCAGATAGTCAGCGTTATAGCGTTGGTTTTCGATAATCCAGCGGATCATGGCCATCGCCAGCGCCGAATCGCTACCGGGCAGCACTGGCAGCCAGTGTCCTCGATCGTCGGCCATGACCGTGGTCAGCGGTAATGCAGGAGCGACAACCACATACTGAAAATTATCACGCAGGCGGGCGCTGGCGAGCTGCCTCGCCTGGCGCTTGAACGGATTGCCAGACTGAGCAGGCGAGGTGCCCATAAACAAGGCAAACTCCACGTTATCCCAGTCAGGTTTTACGTGCGGGTTTTTATCCAGATCGCCCATTAACGCGCCGGAACCTGCGCGATAGGCCAGTCCGCAGTAAGAACCATGGGCGCCGAAATTTTTACTGCCGAAGCTGTTTAGCGCGAAGCGGCGCAGAAAACTATCCCGCCCGTCGTCGCTGGTATTGGTCACCAGCAATTGGTTGGATTTCGGGCCGAATTCGGGATGACCTGGATCAAGGAGCGTTGTCGGGGCATGGATCGCGCGCAGACCGTCAACATGCCCCTCGCCAAACAGATCGCCGCCTTCCACCACCTCTTTAATCAGTTGTTCAAAACTGATGCGCTGCCATTGACCAGCTCCGCGTTTACCCGCACGTTTCATGGGTTCACGAATGCGCAGCGGGCTGTATAGCCCTTCCAGAAGCGTTGCGCCACGCGCGCAGGCGGTGGATCGGGCATCCAGTCCATTGTCGCCCGCCAACTGTTCCATGGCGGTTGAAAAGGGGACGGAAGAATCGATGTGATGCTCATGCGACAGAGGATGGTAAGGGTTGCCCGCAATACGCAGGACGTTGCCTTTTTGACTATCAACCCTCACCCGCACGCCGCATTGCGTCCAGCAGCCGAAGCATTGGGTCAGCGAAATCACCTGCTGCGGATTTTGCTGCCAGTGTGAACGGGCATTGCCTTCCGGAATCAACGCATTGCCGAAGATACGATCGCGGGTAATTTTACCGGAGGTGCCATTGAGCAGGCCGTCAATAGCGCGTTTCGCCACCTCCCGATAGCTCAGGGCGAAGGTTGCCATTCCGCCCACGGCGAGGCCGATTTTAAGCCACTGACGACGAGGTAAATTAGCCATGTTGCATTCTCCTTGCGAGTCCGTTCACTGTTTCGCGAACAATAATGAGCAGCGCCACCCACAAGCCGAAAGTACCGAGAATAGCGAGTAAACCGTCGGTGCCGACAGGCAGGGTATACGGGTTTAATTGCGCGTTGAATTTCGGGAGGGTTTGCACCTGAATCAGCAGCGTCCAGCGCATCAGCCAGCACAGCGCCATCGCACTACAGGCTAGCAGGACGCGAAGAGATCGCCCCGCCGGGTGGCGTAGTACGTAAGCGGAACAGCCCAACGTAATGAGCCAGAATACCAGCCAGCCGAGGGCATAATGGCGGGCGGAAGGTGATATCGCCAGCCATTGTCTGATCGCCGTACCGGATAGCGTGTCGCCGCTGATCCATATTGTCACTACGGCCGCCAGAAGAACCAACGCTGAGAATTGCCACAGCGCCAGTCGGCGTTGCAGGGGGAAATCGTCGCCCGTGCCCACCATTATCAGCGCAAAAAAGGTTTGCAGCGCACTAAAAAACATCGCCAGTGGAAAGGCGTAGCTGAACCAGACTGGGCGCGCCAGAACCACGGAAACTTCGCGCCCGGTATAGGTCAGCAGGCCAATGGCGCATATCGCGCTGGCAAGCGCAAACCATTTAGTGGCAGTGTACGTCTTATTGAAAAGTCGTTTCATCGCTTGTGCCAGAAACCAGAGCCCCAGAAATAGCGTGAACAGCGGTAGAAACACGGCGCCCCAGGGCATCCAGGACCAGGGTGTGGGATAGGCGTAGAAATGCCAGACCCGGGCGGTCTGGTGCAGATCTGCCGTCAGCGCCAGTGGAGCGGTAATCGCGCAGGTCAGGGCAATCAGCAGCGTCAGCGCCTCCAGCTTTTCGTCATGTCTTTTACGCCAGTGCAGCGCACAGGCAAATAGCGTTGCGCAGGCGGCAATCCCGATGAAAAAGAAGTATTGCACCGCCCACGGTAGCCAGCTCACCTCCTGTGGATGGGCCAGCACTTCTTCAATGATCACTGTATGGCTCATTCAGACCTCCTGCCAGAGAGCGGGTTGCGCGCGCCCCATCAACGGAGTGACAAAGGCGTCATCCAGCCCGAGATAAAAAACGTGGGGTAAGGTGCCGTTTTCCGGCTTCAATACCTTAATGGTGTCATGATGCAAAGAGAGCATTTGCGAGATGCGGCTTTGTTGATCGTTGATATCGCCGATAATTCGCGCGCCGCCGACGCAGGATTCAACGCAGGCGGGGAGCAGCCCGACCTCCAGCCGGTGAACGCAAAAGGTGCACTTATCGGCGGTTTGCGTTTCATGGTTGATAAAGCGCGCATCGTAGGGACAGGCCTGTACGCAATAGGCGCACCCCACACAGCGGGTGTTATCCACCACCACAATACCGTCTTCACGCTGAAAGGTTGCCTGTACCGGGCAGACCGGCACGCAGGGTGGATTATCACAATGGTTGCACAGGCGCGGTAACAGGACGTTAGTCACCGCGTTATCCAGTTGAACCTGATATTGATTGACGTAAGTGCGAAATGCCCCCTGCGGCGTCTGATTTTCTATCGCACAACTGACGGTACAGGCCTGGCAGCCGATACAGCGACGTAGATCGACCAGCATCGCATAGCGATGACGCGGAGAACCTTCTCGTCGCGCAGGCGAGAAAGGAAATTTTGCCTGCGCCAGTGGAACCAGAGACGCACCCGCGGTGATAACGCCCAGTTGCGCCAGAAACTGTCGTTTACTGCTATCCATATTTTCTCCCTCACGAGGCAACAACAACACATTTGTCACGTCGTTGATTTGCATGTGATGAATAAAGAATGTCGATGATTTACAGTGTAAAAATCACCGCCGGGGCAGCTCTATTGTGGTTAACCACATACCCGGCGGGTTGTTGATCTAAAACAACATAATCAACAGGGATAATCGGGTGAGAGTGAAAACGGTGGGACGTCTGGCACTGCTGGCATCAGTATTACTGCTGAACGGCTTCTCATGGGCTGGTTCGTGGAACATTGGCGTTCTGGCGATGCGCGGAGAGGTGTTAACCCGCCGTCACTGGCAGCCTCTGGAAACGATGCTCAACCAACAACTGCCAGACCAGCAGTTTCATATTCAGCCGCTGGATCTGCACCAGATGCGGGAAGCGGTCAATAAGGGTTCCGTACAGTTTGTGGTGACCAATCCGGCCCAGTTTGTGCAACTGAACAATCACGCGTCGTTGCGCTGGCTGGCCTCGTTGCGCTCTTCGCTCGGCACGAGCAACGTGATAGGCAGCGTTATTCTGACTCGTCGCGACAGCGGAATTACCTCGGCATCCGATCTGATGGGAAAAACGGTCGGAGCCATCGATCCTCAGGCTTTTGGCGGCTATCTGCTGGGATATAAAGCGCTGAGTGACGCCGGGCTGCGACCGGAACGCGATCTCCGTCTGCGCTTTACGGGGTTTCCCGCCGATGCGCTGATTTATCTGCTACGTGCACAGGCCGTGCAGGCGGCGATAGTCCCGGTCTGCCTGCTGGAGAAAATGGCAGACGAAGGCCTGGTGAGTAAAACTGATTTTGTGGCGGTGATGACACACCCGGCGGCTATTCCGTGTTTAACCAGTACGCCGCTTTATCCGGACTGGTCGTTCGCCGCGCTACCGGCCGTAAGTGACGCACTGGCCGACCGGGTTACCCGCGCCTTGTATAATGCCCCAGACAAGGCCGCGTTTCACTGGGGAGCACCGGCCTCCACCCGTCAGGTGGCGGCGTTGCTGCGCGAAGTCCAGCAGCATCACCCGCAGCGGCAATTGTGGCTGGAGGTGAAAAGCTGGCTTATCCAGCATCGGATGGTGATGGGCGGGGTCGCGGTGGTATTGCTACTGCTGATGCTTAATTATATCTGGGTCATGTTGCTGGTGCGACGACGCGGCAGGCTACTTGAACGTAACGCCGTGCAACTGCGCGAACAGGAACAGGCGCTGGAAACGGCAAGGCAGATGAGCGTACTGGGGGAAATGACCTCCGGTTTCGCCCACGAGTTGAATCAGCCGTTGTCCGCTATCCGCCATTATGCGCAAGGATGTACGATTCGTTTGCAAAAGCAGGATCGGCTGCATCCTTTACTGCCAGCGCTCGAGCAAATTGACCATCAGGCGCAGCGCGGTGCAGCAACGCTGCGTAATCTGCGCCATTGGGTCAGCCAGGCGCATGGTCAACCGGGCCAGGCGGTGCAATGGGAAAACATCAGCGTTCGCCAGGCTATTCATCATGTCTGGCAGTGGCTACGGGTACCGCAGCAATTTCCGGCGTTACTGCTGAACAGCGATGTCGATCGCGCGTTAACGCTGATATTACCGCCGGTTCTGCTTGAGCAGGTGCTGGCTAATCTGATCCTCAATGCGGCTCAGGCGGGGGCGAAAATGTTATGGATTAGCGCTATCCGTGAGGCCGGATGCATACGCATTACGCTGCAGGATAACGGCGGCGGCATGGATGATACCTTGTTATCCCAGGTCTTTCAGCCATTTAAGACCAGTCGAAAAGCGGGGATGGGACTGGGTCTGGTCATCTGTCAGCGGCTGGTGCGTTATGGGCGGGGAACAATAAGTCTAACCAATCAACCCGCCCCCGATGGACAAAACGGGGTCGCGGTGGTACTGGCATTTACGCAACAAGAGGAACAATGCGGTAATGGCGATAATTCATCTGCTGGATGATGATGTGGCGGTCACCCGGTCATGCGCCTTTTTGCTGGAGAGTCTGGGCTATGAGGTGATGTGCTGGGAGGCTGGGGAGAAATTTCTCGCGCATGCCGATCTTTATCAGATTGGCGTGGTGCTGCTGGATATGCGAATGCCGGTGCTGGATGGTCAGGGCGTGCATGACGCGCTGCGTCGGCGCGACAGTACCCTGGCGGTGGTGTTTCTCACCGGCCATGGCGATGTGCCGATGGCTGTTGAACAAATGAAGCGTGGCGCGGTGGATTTCCTGCAAAAACCGGTTTCAGTTAAGCCGTTACAAACCGCACTGGAGCACGCGCTGGTGGTCTCCGGCGCAGCGTTTTCCCGGCAAAAAATGGTGGCCTGTTATCAGCAGCTCACGCCGAAAGAGCGTGAACTGGCGATGCTGGTAGTGAAGGGGTTGATGAACCGGGAGATTGCCGGTGTGATGAACATTGCGGTACGTACTGTGGAAGTTCATCGGGCAAGGGTAATGGAGAAGATGCAGGCAGGGAGTCTGGCGGAATTAGTCGCAATATTACAGCACGTGCTCTAGCCATTTACCGCCTGGGGAGACTCTCCGGGGGCCGCGGCCCCCATGCCTGGCGGGTAAGAACGGGTAATGATTCCGGTATGTAACATTTGCACCAGGCAAATCATCTATGTAACATAAACAAAAAAATAACATTTGTGATACATGAGCGTCTTTACAGTTTGAGAAGAATGCCATCGTCCAGATTTCGTTCGAGTTTCTGTCGCCGGGTTGCGGTATAATCGGCCGTATGAACCGGAAGTGAGGCCATTATACTCCCTCTTCACGGTGTGCGAAGTTCAACGAATATAAGAATGATACCCCTACATACACCCGATTACGGGTGATTTATTTAAAACCTCGGTACCTGTGTTTCCGCGAAGACTGGCGGGTTGTACGGCCGGTTGCCTGTCAGCAACGACTGACAAATAACCGACGAGAGCGTCATTTTACTGGACAGGAATGAGAACATGTTGAGCAATGTAATCTCCCATTTAGTGCAAAATCATTCATTAACATCAATAAATGACATCTCACTAAAGGACTGCTGTCGACGGTAGCCTTTTCTTTCAGTCTATTCAAACACCCCCTTTAGCCTGTGCTGCTTTTAAATAAGCGGCAGAGTGTCGTTTGTGTGGAAAAACAAATGATAACGGGTCGGTCGTGCAGACAGGCGATGATGCCCAAAAATGCAGTGAATTGAGTGAATTTTACGTTCTATGGCTTGGCGTTTTGGAGGTAATAATTTGAAAAACAACAGAAAAAAACATGAGTCTCTTCCTGATTTCTCTCAGAAAGGGTTTTCCAGACGAGACTTCTTGTTCGCATCGGCGGCAGTGTTGGGTAGCTTTAGCGTGTTATCAACCCCGGGCCTGGCATGGGCTAAAACGGGGGAGGCGACAGGCGGTTCCGATATCCATCACATCGCCCAACTGGTAACGGGTAAAACGATTGCTCCTTCTCTTGCACAGCGCGTGGCGGATGCGTTGACCACGATTGATGCCGATTTCCCGCAGAAACTGGCGCGGCTCAGCGCGTTTATCGCCAATAAGCAGGTTACCGATATTGAAACGCTGAAAGTGACCGCCGGGTTTGAAGGCGAACTGAAAGCGACGGCGCAGGCCATTATCTCCGGATTGTATTTAGGGTATGTCGGGGAGCCGGTCATGCTTTCATCGGAAGACAATGTGCAGTTCGTCACCTATACCGGGGCATTAACTTACCAGTTAACAACGGGTTATACGCCGGTACCGAGCTATTCCCGTTGGGGCAGCGGATACTGGCAATACTTGCCAGAAAAAGCCGTTACACATGCGTAATGTCGAACGAAAAAGAATAAGTTGTTTAAAAGGAAAACATTTTGGCTAAGCAATATGATGCAGATGTCATCGTCGTAGGTTCTGGCGCCTGTGGTTCAAATGTGGCGAATGAACTGGCGTTGAAAGGTAAGTCCGTGATCCTTCTGGAAGCAGGGCCTAACGTACCGCGCTGGAAGATTGTTGAGAATTTCCGTAATTCTGGTCGTCATTATGACCGTAATAACGCCTATCCTAACAATCCGTGGGCGCCGACCAGTAACCTGCCGGGATATATTCAGAATACCGGCGATTTCCGTGAGCAACCCGGGATGCTGAAGCTGGTGGGTGGCACAACCTGGCACTGGGGTGGGGCCACATGGCGCTACATTCCTAACGATTTTAAAATGAAGTCGCTGTATGGTGTCGGGCGTGACTGGCCGATCGGCTATTCGGATCTTGAACCCTATTATGTCCGTGCGGAATACGCGATTGGTGTTGCAGGCTCTGATACCGAAGATCAGTCGGGTCAACACCCGGGAATGGCTTATCCTCCGCGTTCGAAACCGTACCCCATTACCGCTGAAGCGCCGGTTTATAGCTCCACGAAGTTAAAAGACGCGCTCATTCCTCATGGGCATAGCGTGGTTCATGAACCGACAGTGCGAATTCACAAACCTTACGATGGCCGTCCTGGCTGCCAGGGCAACAACAACTGCGACCAGGTTTGCCCGATAGGCACATTGTATAACGGTTCAATTCATGCCGATCGCGCGGTTCGTAATGGCGCAAAACTCATCAGCGAAGCGGTGGTACATAAGATCACCAAAGGTGCGGATGGCAAAATTGAGTCGATTGCCTACCTGACCCCGGATGGCACAGAACATACGCTGACTGCCCGTTATTTTGTGCTGGCGGCACACAGTTTTGAGACAGCCAAACTGATGCTGATGAATGATATCGGCAACTCCTCAGATATGGTGGGGCGTAACCTGATGGACCACATCGGCCTCAGTTTCTCGTTCCTTGCGGATGAGCCAATGTGGACGGGACGTGGGCCGGTACAGCAGGCGACGATTATGACCTGGCGTGATGGTCCATTCCGTTCGCAATACTCCGCCAATAAGCATGCGCTGGCCAACAATAACCCGCAGATAGATATCGCTAACCGCGCAATCAAAGAAGGGTTAATGGGTAAAGAGCTGGATGAGCGGATTATGGACTGGTCCTCGCGCTGGCTGTTTATTTACAGCTTCCTTGAGCCTTTGCCGGACCCGCAAAACCGCATTATTCCGAACCCGGACTGGAAAGACAGCATCGGGCTTCCGGGGATTAAAGTGCATTTCAAAGTGGACGATTACACCAAAATTGGTGCGGCGCATATGATTGACCAGTACAAAGAAATTGCCCGGCTGATGAATGGTCAGATCATTGATATCAATAAAGAATTCGAAAACCATGACCACCTGATGGGCACCATGATCATGGGGGATAACCCGAAAGACTCCGTGGTGAACCATGAGTGCCGTAGTTACGATCATGAGAACCTGTTTATTGCATCCGTCGGCGTGATCCCTGCCGCGGGGGTCATTAACCCTACGCTGACTGCTATTGCGCTGGCAATCCGTTCGGCTGACGTTATCGCGAAGGAGCTATAAAGATGAAAAAAATCATCATGTCCTTGCCTGCGTTGATGGCACTGGCGGCCCCCATGGGCAGTTTCGCTCAGGATAATCAGGATCTTATCGCAAAAGGCGAATATCTGGCGCGTGCTGGCGACTGCACAGCTTGTCATACGGCCCCAGGGCAAAAACCGTTTGCTGGCGGCTACGCATTTAGCATGCCAATGGGAACCATCATCTCGTCTAATATTACCCCGTCTAAGCAGTTTGGCATTGGCGACTGGACTGAACAGCAGTTCGCGCGCGCGGTGCGTGAAGGGGTGAGACCAGACGGCTCAGTGTTGTATCCGGCGATGCCTTATACCGCTTATGGCAACATCACCGATGATGATATGAAAGCGCTGTATGCCTATTTCCAGAGCATCCCCGCCGTGGACGCGGCCCCGGCGCAAAAAACCACGCTGGATTTCCCGTTTAATCTGCCGGGTCTGATGTGGGTATGGAAAACGCTGTTCGCCAGTAGCGCCGCTTTCACTCCGAATCCGACATTAACGGCCGAAGAAAACCGGGGCAAATACCTGGTCGAAGGACTGACTCACTGCTCAACCTGTCATACACCGCGTAACCAGTTTATGGCTGAGGATATGACGCGGTATTTGAGCGGCGCGCATGTTGACGGCTGGTTAGCGCCGAATATCACCGCCGATAAAAATGACGGTATCGGTGGCTGGAGCAATCAGGAGCTGGTCTCTTACCTGAGAAACGGGCATGCGGAAGGAAAAGCGCAGGCGGGCGGCCCGATGGCGGATGCGATTGAGCACAGTTTCCGCTACCTGACTCAGGATGATATCAACGCGATCGTCGCCTATCTCAGAACCGTGCCGCCGGTGGGGAATCAGAGCGATGCGCAACCATCCTGGGGGGCGACGCAGTCGAAACCTGTCGCCTGGGATAGCTTTGAGACCGGCGGAAGCAAAAATAATCAACCGGGTTATCGTGATTCCACAACCACGGATGGCGCGCTTCTTTACAGCAATAACTGCGCGGCCTGTCATGGTATCAACGGTGAGGGCTCGGATGATCATTACTTCCCGTCTCTGACGCACAATACCGCCGTCGGAGCGAAAGATCCGTCTAACCTGGTGATGGCTATCGTTGACGGTATTCATCGCAAAGGGGCAGACGGCGAGGCGGTAATGCCGGCCTTTGGCGAGAAAGACCAGATGATCCACTCCTGGTTGTCCACTGCGCAAATTGCCGCGGTAACAAATTATGTGACCGAGCACTTTGGCTATGGCAATGCGGGGCTGACGGCGTCAGACGTTGAAGCGATAGAACGCGGTACGGGTGATGTGCCGTTCATGATCCGTTATGCTAAAGCGTTTTTCGCCGCGGGCGTGGCCGTCGCTGCTATTGTGCTGATCGTCATTGTGGTTCTCGTTCGCCGTCGTAAACGTCAAAAATAATCGCTTTACTGACGGTATAGCCGCGTCTGAATCAGGCGCGGCATGCCGTTCGATTGTCGGTCAAGGTTCGTCGCTGGCGCCAGCGTATTTCATGTCTGGAGGCCTGCACATCATGGTATGAGTTCGCTTCATAACCCGGTGTGGATGACGCGCGAGCGGCGCTATTGATGATGAATGCAGCGATTTTGAATTTTTTACCGACTGGTTTCATATGGAATTTTCGATGTTACATGCAGATCAACTGACGTGTATCTACGATGACAGAGTGCTGTTTCAGGGGCTGTCCCTGACGGCTAATCCCGGTGAAGTGTTGCAAATCGCCGGCGATAATGGCACGGGCAAAACATCGTTGCTGCGGATGCTGTGCGGGTTGAGCCGCCCGGAAAGCGGCGCGGTATACTGGCAGGGTGATCCGCTGGCGAAATCACGCGAACAATTCCATCAACAATTACTCTGGCAGGGTCATAAGGCGGGTGTCAAAGCGGCGCTTACCGCAGATGAAAATCTGTATTTCTGTTTTCCTCACTCAACCTTGCAGGCGCGTGAAGCGGCGCTGGCCGCTATCGGGCTTGCGGGGTACGAAGATGTGCCATCCGGTCAGCTCTCTGCGGGGCAACAACGGCGCGTCGCGTTAGCGCGCTTGTGGCTAACATCGGCCCGGTTGTGGATCCTTGATGAACCGTTCACCGCCCTGGATATTACGGCTATAGAAACACTGACCCGACGCCTGGAACAGCATGTGCTGGCGGGAGGCATCGCGATACTGACAACCCATCAACCATTACGGGTGCTGGCTTGTCCGTTGAATACGCTACGTCTGACGGGGGAACGGGAGGTTTGTGTATGATGCTGACCCTGTTGCACCGCGAAATACGCCTTGCCTGGAGTAATGGCGCCGAGATCCTCAACCCGCTGTGGTTTTTCCTGATTGTGATTACCTTATTTCCTTTCGGCGTTGGCGCTGAACCTCAGTTGCTGGCGCAAATCGCGCCGGGTATCGTCTGGGTGGCGGCATTGCTGGCGTCGTTACTGGTAATGGACCGCCTGTTTCGCGATGACTGGCAGGATGGCGCGCTGGAACAGCTCTTACTGTTGCCGACGCCACTGGTCGCGGTTGTGCTGGTGAAGGTGTTCGCTCATTGGATAATGACGGGTCTGCCGCTATTAATGGTGTCGCCACTGGCGATGTTGCTGCTGGGGATGACGCCGCATGCCGCTGGCGTGCTGGCGTTGACATTGCTGTTAGGTACGCCGACGCTCAGTTTTTTAGGCGCAGTCGGCGTTGGCCTGACGGTCGGGCTGAAGCGCGGCGGCGTGCTGCTCAGCCTTCTGGTGCTGCCGTTATCGGTACCTTTATTAATTTTCGCCACCGCGGCGACCCAGGCAGCAGTCGCCGGGCTGCCCGTCGAGGGATTTCTGGCGATTCTGGCGGCGTTTTTAACCGGCAGCGCCACGTTGTGTCCGTTCGCCACCGCTGCCGCATTGCGGTTGACCGTGCAATAATCTGCTGCGGCCAGACTGGCGCAGTCCATGAAAGAGTAGTGTGAGTAAATTTATGTGGAAAGCATTGCATCAACTGGCGATGCCCGAGCGGCTCTATGGCCTGTGCGGGCGCTGGATCCCCTGGCTGGCGACGTTAAGCGCGCTGTTGCTGACGATCGGTCTGATTTGGGGCTTTGTTTACGCTCCGGCGGATTATCAGCAAGGGGAAAGTTACCGAATTATGTATCTACACGTTCCCACGGCAATAGGATCTATGGGGATTTATCTGGCGATGGCTATCGCCGCGTTTACCGGGGCTGTCTGGCAGGTAAAAATGGCGGATTTGTCAGTCGCGGCGCTGGCGCCGGTTGGTGCGGTTTGTACGTTTGTCGCGCTGGTAAGCGGCTCCGCATGGGGTAAACCCATGTGGGGAACCTGGTGGGTCTGGGATGCGCGACTGACGTCAGAACTGGTGCTTTTGTTTCTCTATGCCGGGATTATCGCCCTGTGGCACGCATTCGATGACCGCCGTCTGGCGGGCAGAGCTGCCGGAATACTGGTGCTGGTTGGGGTGGTAAACCTGCCGATTATCCATTATTCGGTGTACTGGTGGAATACTTTGCACCAGGGATCAACCAATATGCAGCAGACGATCGCGCCGGCCATGCGTATGCCGCTGCGGATTTGTATTTTCGCTTTTTTCAGCCTGGCGGCAACGTTGACGTTGATGCGCCTGCGTAACCTGATTTTACAACAAGAGCGCCGCCGTCCGTGGGTTGTCGCGCTGGTGACTAAAGGAGCCGTGAAATGACGCCCGCTTTTTCTTCTGTCACCGCCTTTCTGGCGATGGGGGGATATGCGTTTTACGTGTGGCTGGCGGTGGCGGCAACGCTGGCCGCTTTTGCTTTTCTGACGCTACACACGGTGTTACAGCGTCGGGCTCTATTCCGTGAAGTCCGTCGCCAGTTGGCCCGCGAACGGCGTATGCGTGCCGCGCGGAGTAGTGAAGCGGAGGGCGCAGATGCAAACGCGTCGTAAGACCCGACTCTATATGATACTGGCCCTGCTGGCCGGACTGGGGCTGACTGTTAGCCTGACGCTGTATGCCCTGGGAGCGAACATCGATCTGTTCTATACCCCCGGGGAAATTATTTACGGCAAAACAGAAAATCACGAGAAACCCCATATCGGCCAGCGCCTGCGTGTCGGCGGTTATGTGCAGCCCGGCAGTGTGAAACGCGATGCGCAGACGCTGGCTGTCACATTCAAACTGTATGATGCTCGCGGCGTGGTTGACGTTAGCTACAAGGGAATCCTGCCAGACTTGTTCCGTGAAGGGCAGGGCGTGGTCGCTCAGGGCGTCCTTGATGCCAGCCGACATATCACCGCGCAGCAGGTGTTAGCCAAACATGATGAAAATTACACGCCACCGGAAGTGAAAGACGCAATGAAACCTGTTGATAAAGGAACGCAGCCATGATGCCGGAACTGGGTAATTATCTGCTTTGCCTGGCTACAGGGATTGCGCTTTTGCTGAGTATTTATCCGCTGTGGGGAGCCGCGCGGCAGGACTCGCGCCTGATGGTGCTGGCCCGCCCGCTGGCTTGCGCGTTATTTTTCTGCATTGCCGGCGCTTTTCTGCTGCTGGTTCATGCCTTTGTGGTAAATGATTTTACCGTGCGCTATGTGGCGGAAAACTCTAACAGCATGCTGCCGGTCTGGTATCGGGTTGCCGCGACCTGGGGCGCCCATGAAGGCTCTCTGCTGCTGTGGATACTTCTGCTGAGTCTCTGGACCTTCGCCGTCGCGCTGTTCAGTCGCCAGATGCCGCTGGATGCGGTAGCCAGAGTGCTGGCCGTGATGGGGATGATAGCTTTTGGCTTTCTGCTTTTTATCCTGTTTACGTCAAATCCCTTCACGCGGACGTTACCTCTTTATCCTGTTGATGGACGGGATCTCAATCCGCTGCTGCAGGACACCGGCATGATTTTTCATCCCCCGATTCTCTATATGGGGTATGTCGGTTTTTCGGTTGCGTTTGCCTTCGCCATTGCCTCGTTGCTTGCCGGGAGGCTGGATACGGCCTGGGCGCGCTGGTCGCGTCCCTGGACCCAGGCGGCGTGGGTTTTTCTTACTCTCGGCATCGTACTGGGATCGGCATGGTCCTATTACGTGCTGGGCTGGGGCGGTTGGTGGTTCTGGGACCCGGTGGAAAACGCCTCTTTTATGCCGTGGCTGGTCGGCACCGCATTGCTGCATTCGCTGGCGGTGACAGAAAAACGCGGCAGCTTCCGTGCCTGGACGGTACTGCTGGCGATTACCGCGTTTTCTCTTTGCCTGCTAGGCACCTTTCTGGTGCGTTCCGGGGTGCTGGTTTCGGTCCACTCATTTGCTTCGGATCCCTCGCGCGGGATGTTTATCCTCGCGCTACTGGTGATCCTTATCGGGGGGTCATTGCTGCTCTACGCGATAAAAGGTGGCGGCGTGCGGGCGCGCGTCGACTATGCATTATGGTCGCGGGAATCATTTTTGCTTGGCAATAACATTTTACTGGTCGCCGCCATGTTGGTGGTGCTGCTGGGTACGTTGTTGCCGCTGGTACATAAAGAACTGGGACTCGGCAGTATTTCTGTCGGCGAGCCGTTTTTCAACACTATGTTTAGCGCGTTGATGGCACCGTTTGCTTTGCTCCTGGGGATTGGGCCTCTGATACGCTGGCGGCGTGATAAGGCAGGGAAGCAACTTAAACGGCTCGTCACTTCACTATTGGTGACACTGTCACTTTCTCTGGCATTACCGTGGCTGCTGCAGGATAGCATTGAGGCGATGGCCGTTATCGGCCTGATGATGGCGATCTGGGTTCTTATTTTCGCCCTTATTGAGGTCCATGAACGGGCGACGCATCGGCAGAGTTTTTGGCGCGGGTTGCGGACCTTATCGCGTAGCCAGTGGGGAATGGTGCTGGGTCATGTCGGGGTGGCGGTGACCATCATCGGTATTGCTTTTAGCCAGAATTACAGCATTGAACGCGATGTGCGCATGAAAGCTGGCGACAGTATTGATATCCATCACTATCACTTTGTGTTCCGCGGCGTGCGCGACATCGCTGGTCCCAACTGGCGCGGGGGCGCGGGGGTTATCGAGGTCTCCCGTAACGGGCAGCCGGAAGCCACATTGTATGCGGAAAAACGGTTCTATAACGTCAGCCGGGTCATGATGACCGAAGCGGCGATTAGCGGCGGACTGACTCGCGATTTGTATGCCGCGCTGGGCGAGCAACTGAGCGATGGCAGTTGGGCGGTGCGCCTGTACTACAAACCGTTTGTTCGCTGGATTTGGTACGGTGGCGTACTGATGGCGTTGGGCGGCCTCTGTTGCATGCTCGACCCGCGTTACAGAATGCGTAAGAAGTTGCAGGAGACGTGATGAACCGCAGATTACTTTTTATTCCGCTGGCGCTGTTTCTCGCCCTGGCGGTGGCATTGTTCTGGCAACTCATGCGCAATGCCGACGGCGACGATCCGACGACGCTTGAATCCGCGCTGATTGGCAAACCGGTGCCGGCATTCCGTCTTGAAGCGTTAGATAACCCGGGGAAATTGTACGATCGCTCAGTGCTCATTAGCGGTAAACCGCTGCTGCTAAATGTCTGGGCGACCTGGTGCCCGACCTGCCGTGCGGAGCATCAGTTTCTGAATACGCTGGCAAAGCAGGGGGTTCGCGTTGTCGGCATGAACTATAAGGATGAGCGGCAGAAGGCGGTGGACTGGCTTAATCGTCTCGGTAATCCTTATTCCCTTAGCCTGTTTGACGGTAACGGCATGCTGGGGCTGGATCTGGGTGTTTACGGCGCGCCGGAAACTTTTCTGATTGACGGGCGCGGCATTATCCGCTGGCGCCATGCTGGCGATCTCAATGAACAGGTCTGGCGTGAGCAGCTACAGCCGCTGTGGGAAAAATACAGCCGGGAGTCGACATCGTGAAACGCTGGGTCATGGGGCTATTTATGCTGTTGTTGACGCACAGTGCGCTGGCGGTAATTGATACCTGGCAGTTTAAAGATGAAGCGCAGGAGCAGGCATTTCGCGAGATAACATCACAGTTACGCTGCCCAAAATGCCAGAACAACAGTATTGCTGATTCCAATGCGATGATTGCCGCCGATATGCGACTTAAGGTCTATCAATTGATGCAGCAGGGTCAGAGTAAAAAGCAGATTATCGATTATATGGTGGCGCGTTATGGCAGTTTTGTCAGTTATGAACCGCCGGTGACGCCCGGCACTCTCTTGCTTTGGTTGTTACCCGGGATTTTTGTGATCGCCGGGTGCGGTATGGTGGTTGTGCGTGCGCGACGTCGTGCTACGGGCGGAGAAACGTTGAGTACAGAAGAGCGTGAGCGCCTGACGGCGTTATTGAAAAAAGGAAATGATGCATGAGTGTGTTTCTTATCGCGCTGATACTCTTGTTGTCAGGAGGTCTGGCGCTGTTGTATTTCCCGTGGAAGGTGAGCGGCGGAAGCAATCGCGACACGCTGAATCGCACGTTTTACCAGGCACGTCTGCAGGAGCTGGAACAGGAAAACCCGGATACCCGAGGGGAAATGGTTGTTGAACTGCAACGTACGCTGCTGGCGGATATTCCAGGTTCAGCACCGGAGACAACCCGGCAGCCAGTCAGCCGTTGGGTGTTGCTGCCCGGCGCGCTGGCGCTGGTATTGCTGAGTGTGGGGATCTATCTGAAGACCAGTGATATTGGTCAGGTTTTGCTATGGCAGCAGGCGGAGCATCAGTTTCCGCAATTGTTGCAACGGGCAAAAGATCCTGGCGCTCGTCCGCTGCGAATGGACGAAATAGCCGAACTCCGTCTTGGACTGCGCAGTCAATTGCAGAAACAACCCGACGATTTGGCGGGCTGGCAGATGCTGGGCCGCATCGGTATGGTGCTGGATGATGGCGAAACGGCAATAGGTGCTTTCGCTCGCGCTCACCAGTTGGCGGCAAATGATCCCTCGGTCACCTTTGACTATGCCAACGCGCTGGTGAGGGCAGGCGATAAGGGACAGGCTCAAATGGCGGCGTTTTTATTACGCGATTTACTCCAGCGTCAGCCAAAGAACCTGTCCATTCTGGAACTGCTGGCTCTATGCGCGCTGCGCAATGAAGACTATCCGCAGGTCGTGGAAACATTGCAACGTATGCTGGTATTGTTGCCGCCGGATGATCCGCGGCGTGAAGCGATAAGCCGGCAATTGTCTGAAGCACAGAAGAAGTGAATCTGACGAAAACATTTATCTTCTAAAAGGAAATGGTTGATGCATGAAATTTCTTCTTCAACGCTTGATTATCGTTGCCTTGAACCCACGGACTGGCCATTTTTCCTGGCATTAAACCAGGACCGTGATGTGATGCAGTTTATTAGCGATTCACGGACGGAAGACGAAATCAGAGTTCAGTCTTTCGAGCAACGCCTGCAAGCCTGGCATAAAGGTAGCGAACACTGGCTATGCATGATTATCAGTCAAAAGGGCTCAGAGGTACCCATTGGTGTCACTGGTTTTATTGAGCGTGGTGATGGCATAGCAGAAGTCGGTTTCATCCTCGCCGCTGAATTTCATGGTAAGGGTTTTGGCAGTGAATCGCTGAGAAATATTGCCCGATTCGCCTTTGATACTCATCAGTATCGCAAGTTAACCGCCACGGTGACTTCAGGAAACGAGGCCTCGCGTAGAACCTTGCTAAAAATCGGCTTTCAACAAGAAGGCACGCTGAGACAAAACTATTTCCTGCATGATTGTTGGCGAGATGATTGGGTTTTTGGCTTACTTAGAGAAGAGTTTAAATATTGTCGATAGTGGCCAGTTGACGCCCAGTGTCAACGATTCCAGCCAGATTCTGCCATCCTTACCATTTGTCAAGGCTAAGTTAAGATGTCCGCCTGCCAGCAAAGTAGACAAAGTTACGGGCCCGCAGATCCATCAAATTCTGCCATTGTCAAGGCTAAGTTCAGATGTCCGCCTGCCAGCAAAGTAGAAATGTCCTTTGATTACAAAGGATGGAAGCCCAGTTCGTAGCCGTACACATGGCCGCTCAAAACGGTATGGCAAGAAGAGACATGTACACGACTTGTGTTATTATTACCGTATATGTATGGATTTTCCCTTGTTATGGGTATTACGAAATGAAGAAGGTTATTTTATTCCTTTGTCAGGGATTAGAAGAATATGAAGCCAGTGCATTTACTGATGCTATTGGCTGGACAACAACATACGGAATAGAACCCGTAGAATTGGTAACAGTTGGTCTACGAAAAAAAGTTAAATGTGCCTGGAATTTCACCATCGAACCAGAATATCAACTGGATGAAATTGATGGTGATAGCTTTGATGCCATTGCCATTCCCGGCGGAATGAGCCGGGCTGGTTTTTACGAGGATGCATTTGATGAGCGGCTGGTCAGCCTTATTCGAAAATTTAACAACCAAAACAAAATCATCGCTTCTGTCTGTGTTGGCGCTTTATCAGTAGCAAAAAGCGGTGCTCTTCAAGGTAGAATGGGTACGACGTATCATCTGAGCAGTAAACGTCAAACGCAGTTATCAGAAATGGGTGTCAATGTCATTGACCGCCCAATTGTAGTGGATGGTAATATCATTACATCGCAAAGTCCTGCAACAGCTATTAATGTCGCATTTACTTTAATAGAAAAGCTGACGTCCAGAGTTAACGTAGAAAAAATTAAAGAGGGAATGGGATTCCCCCTCATTGTGAATGAACAAAATTTGTTAAAAATGTGAGGTTGTTGAATATGCGAATATTGACTGTTGTTGATTATGATGACATGTGGCCTACATTATTTGAGAACGAACGTTCTCTGTTGCAGATAACACTTGGTCATGTGATATCCCAGATTCACCATATTGGTAGCACCTCGGTGCCTGGATTATCAGCAAAACCAGTGATAGATATATTAATTGAAGTTACTAATCTTGATGAACTGGACAGCATGAATCAGGCAATGGAGCGTGCCGGATATACTGTGCGTGGTGAAAATGGAATTTCCAATCGTAGGTACTTCACAAAAGGTGAAAACCAGCGCAGTCATCACATCCATGCTTTCACCACCGGGGATGCTCAAATAATAAAACATCTAGCATTTCGCGATTATCTGATTAGAAACAATGATATAGCAACTCAGTACGCTTTAATGAAAAAAAACGCGTTGCTTTTATGTGATAACGATACCCACCGATACAGCATTTATAAAGCAGATTTCATTCAAAAACATCTTCGTATGGCGCTTATTGATGCAGGGCATCTGAGCTGACCCTTAAATAAACTACAGCCTATGTCTTTTACTATATTATGCCCTATGTTTTTTGAGTATTAGAACCGAATATTTCACCGGAACGACTCTGTAAAACTTTCAAAGCTTCCAGCATATCATCGCCGTTCAGTGATCGCTGGGATTTCTTATCAGTTGGTTTCCTGCGCCGCCGTGAAGGCCCATCGCCAGCAGGTATTGCCTGAGAACGGTTATTGTCGCGTTTGTCCTGAACCAGTTTAATATATTCTAGTGTACGTCCGAGCCGCTTGTTGTCCACGATAGCTCCCTGGTCGATTTCCGACAGGCGATCATAAGTGGAGTAGGGAAGAGCAACGCCGTTAAGCCTGAGTTCTTTTCGGCCATCCGGATAATGCCAGACCTCGATGTATTTCCCGATGGCTTTGCGACTGATTTCACTGTCATCAATAAGATAGAGCACTTTATCATACTGAACCGTCAGAGATTTCGAAACGCGGCGCAGTTCCCGCCATGTGAAAAAGGCAGCCAGATCATCATCATGTTCAAGTGGCCGATGCACATCAAAGTCATGTCGCGGAGCTTTGGCAAAGCGCCGGTTATAATCGTCCATAAATTCATCAGCATACTCATTGGCTGCGTCAACAGAAGAAATTCCCCTGAGCCGGAGTTCTTTTACCAGTCGGTCCTGAAGCGTCAGATGAGCGCGTTCCACGCGGCCTTTGGCAGAGCTGGTATTCACGCAGATAGTCTGGATATTCAGTTCATGCATCGCACGCCCAAACTGGGTATAGCCATCGCCACCAGTGGCATTTTTGTTGTTTATTCTGAATACACTGGCTTTGTCACTGTATAACGCCAGCGGTTTACCATGTTTTTCCAGGTAGCCTCGTGTGGCCTCAAAATAGGTGAATGTTGATTCCGATTTTACAAAGCGGAGCTGCATCAGTCGGCTCGTTGCATCATCAACGTAAACCAGCGCGGTACAGGCTGGAGCACGGTTCTCGAACCAGTGGTGGTCACAGCCATCTATCTGTATCAGTTCGCCACAACAGGCCCGGCGATAGCGTGGCTGCTGAATTTTTGGCGCACGTTGCTTACGGGGGACCCAGAAACCGGCTTTAACCATGAGCGACCGGACAGTTTCTTTGGACAGGTGGACATCGTGCAGTTCTGCAAGCTTTTCACATGCCAGAGTCGGCCCAAAGTCTGCATAGCGCTCACGTATAATACTGAGTGCATACCGCGCAAGGCCATCAGGCAACTGATTATTGCTGGGTTTCCCACGACGACGATTAGCCATACCAAGTGGGCCAGATTCACGGTAACGCGACAGAAGCCGTCTGCACTGGCGATCCGAGATGCCCAGTCGCTGAGCTGCCATTTGAGTTGTCAGACGGCGATCAACAACATCCTGAATGATTTTGAGTCGGTTAACTTCATCCAATGTAAAAAACTCCGCTGCATGAGCCGTCATGGTGATCTTCTTGTTGATTATACATGACGGACATCTTAACTTAGCCCAAGGCGGACATTACAACTTTGCTGTTACATCATTGGTGCGCATAATGTATATTATGTTAAATTAACCATTTTAGTGTTTATCTCATACATCAGATAAGATCATCAGATTGCCCCTTCCCTTGGCCTTATGTGGAAACCTGAGAAACAGTGTCCGTTCATGGGTCTGCGATGCTTGAAAGCCATGACGAATATAGAAAGCGTTGGCTTCCTCAGCGAGTGCGTGAACCATGAACGCCCGGACACCGATTTCTCTGGCTACCTGATAACAGCGCAATGCCGTTTGCGTAAATCACGCTTCTGCTTTCAGGGTCGCATGTCGATTTAACAAATCACTGATAAACTCTCGTACTTCCACCGTCTGCGTAATAAAACCGTTCAGCATATGACTGAAGACAGATTCGTCCAATTGACGTAACGGCTGCTGATAACAGAGCCGTATCGCATTATGTTCATCCAACGCCAGCCAGCAGCCGCGCATCGCGCCCATCTCAAAATTCAATTGCAGCAGCAACGGATAAATCTGCTCGTCTGCCTCAAACAGATGACAATGCAGCAACAGACTATCGCTGTGTTCCGGCACCTCCAGCACCGCCGCCTCTTGCCCCTGTTCATGACACAAGGCGCAGACGCCCTCTTTCAGATGCAGCGGCTCCGTGCTGCCGGCTGCAAAATGTTGCAGCAGTTTTTCCACCTGCAGTTGTGATTCGGTCATTATCTCGTTCCTTTACCTGTAATGATGTGACAGAAGCGTCAGCCCGCCTTAGCTCTTCATCTCCATACCTTCTTTTTTCAACTCATACAAAGCCGACGCAATGTCAGGGTTGGCTTTGGCGATTTCCCCTTCCAGCGAGAAACGGCGTGGAATAGTCTGATCCTGACCATACTTAAAATTAATGGTGCCAATATTCCGCTCCATGCTAACGCCAGCGCTGTTATTGGCGCCCAACAGCAGGCTCGGCATAGAAAAACCTTCACTTTTGCTGACGCTCTGGCTGACGCTGACGGACTGAATACGCAGGTTGTTGCGGTCCTGAAACAAGATCCCCACTTCTTCGCGTCCCACCTTGCCATCATGCATTGCCCGTTCGGTCTGCTCGCGCAAATCGTCCTTCAGTTCTAGCGACACCCTGGCGCTGCTGAACGGCGTGGCCTGCAGTTGTTTGATTAACCCCTTCAGTACCGGGTCGCTCTCCATAAAACTGCTCAACCGCTGGGCGTTGCTCGGTGGCAAAGCGGCATTAAAATGCTGGCGCAGCAAATGCAAGATGCCGTCGCTATCCAGTTTACTCAGATTGTTATAGGCAGTGGTATGGCTGGCAGAGCTCAGCTCCATGCCGTTGCCTTCCGCTATCTGTTGGCGCAGTACCATTTTGTTCAGGCTGCGCAGCGCTTCATAACGTTCATCGCCGCTTACTGTCTGCCCAGAGAAATGGCGATGCAAAATGCCCAATTGTTCCGGCAGATTGTCATCCCCTTGCTCTTTGAGCGCCGCCAGCAACTGACTGCTGGCAGTATCAGTGAAATGTTTTCCCAGCGTTGACATCAGTTCGCTGATATCGTTACCCGTTACCGGCTCTGCTCTCTTCAGCTCCACGCTGATACTCTGTGAAGTCCGGTTATCCAGTGCCAGCGCGACCGAGACGTTGGTGGAAGCAAATGCCGGGAAAGTACCGATCGATTTCCCATCATTTGTGGACGCATGCGCCACCCCCATGGTGGCAGTCAGGTTAGCCCCGACGCTGGCAGAATTAAGGAAGGTCGGACGGTTGTCGCTGGAGGAGTGCGCGTTGCCAAACTGGCTGGCTGTGGTGCTGCGCTCACGCGTCGCCGACAGCAGGTTCATTGATGCGCTCAGCCCGGTGGAAACGCGCGCTGTCACGGTATTGGGCTTGCTGCCGTCTTCCGTCAGGTTAATACCGGCACGCAGATCCAGCGCTGCGCTGGTATCGACGTTAAATACCAGTTTGCTTCCCTGCTTCGTCTGATGTTCGATCCCTTTTCTGATCAGTTCGACCGGCGTCAGCGTCCCCTGCATCAGTCCACGCAGAAAGTCGGGCAGTTCATCCTCGGTCAGTTTGAATTTCAGACTGTTTTGCAGCGTGCCCTGCACGCTGCCGCTAACGCCGCCGCCAATGCGAAAATCCGGGCTGATTTTGTGTTTTTTGCTCAACCAGTCGCTGGCATTATCGGCGGTGGCTTTTTTACCGGTCATATACGGCATCAGATCGTAGCCGGTGGACACCGAGATGTTTCCGCTCATTCCGCCGTCGCGGCCAAAACTGACGTTCAGCCCCCGCGACGCACGACTAAAGCTGAGGTTATAGGCGCGATCCAGAGTCACCCCGGCTCCCGGCACAATCGGTACCGGCACTTTCTTCAGCGTCGGAACAAAAGCGGTGCTGACCCCGCCGCTATAGGAGCGACTGAAACTGATGCTTTCGCCGTTATCAAGCGATAACAGCGTCTGTTTCAACTTCTGTTCCAGCTCCGCGTTGCCATGCGTTTCCAGTACGGTACGAGCGGCCAGATTAACGCCGTGGTGCTCTTTCTTAAAGGCATTGATAAAAGCCTTCACCGCATCATAATCCGCCTCCAGCGCACTGTGATGGCTAAAGCCCATATCGCTATATTCTTTGACTGGGTTAGCGCCATACTGTTTTTCGCGCAGCGTATCGAACTGCTGGCGTAATTGCTGCAGCTGTTCGGCATCAGGCTTATGGCCTGAAAGCAGTGACGCCTTATCAACCAGTTGATGCAGTTCACCCAGCGTCACGGTATCCAGAATCAGCCGCGATTTGGTGATGGCGGTCTTATCATTCGGGTCCCGTTGCCGCCCTAGCGGAACATCCCCCTTCTGGTGGCTCATATTGACCCCGGCACTAATAAAATGCGCCAGCAGTTTTTCCAGCTTGCTGTCCGCCGACGGCGGCGCTGCGCGCACTGCAGTCAACAGCGACGCGCTGAGATCGCGCCCGGAGCGGTTTATATTGAAGCTCTGCACCAATGCTTTGCTGCGCGAAGGCTGGTATTTCGGGTTAATTTCACCATTGCTCTTCACCACCCCTTGATGCTGCCCAAGCTGGGTCGCCGCACGAGTCGCACTGCGTTCCAGTTCATCGCAAAAACGCTGTAAATCTTCATGTAGCGTTTTGCCGTGTTCACCCAGATCCAGCACCGCCAGTTTACTGCCGAGGTTTGGTTGCGTGTCCTGATGGCGAACATTATGCGCTTCCAGTTGTTTAATCAGCGCTCCCTGCATCTCGTACAGCGGTTTCAGCCCCTGTCGCCCCTGCCATTGATGCTGAGTCGCATAGGCGGCGTTTTTCAGCGGACGCGGCGTCGCCATCGTCGGATTGAAAATATAGGCCCGCACCCGATCGGCAAATTTGCTGCTGACTTTGCGGTTTTCCATACCGCTCTGTCCCGCCACCTGCGCCGTCATTTTCACCGTGACGCCGGTGCCGGGAAGCACGCGCCCCTTTACGCCCTGATTCAGTCGGTTGAACACGGTTTGCGCCTCGCGTCCGGCCTGATGCAACGGCGAGATCTCAGAGGTCTGATGCGCCTGCCAGCCACGGGCAGTCAGCAGGTGCTGGCTACCGTCCTCTAAAGTGGCCACCGGCTGATGCGTCGCATTCATATCCAGCCGTTTCAGCGCGCATTCTCCCTGCGGCGCCGACACTTTCTGCCAACCGCTTCCAGCGCCATTGTTTTGCCAGTCGGCTCGGGGTTGATAAAACAGCTCGCCACGGTGATTTAACGCATACAGATTCTGCTGATGGTCGACGTGAATATCTTTCAGCGTGCCTTCAATCCCTTCATGACTCAGCGTCTGCGGTAAACGCGCCAGTTGCTGCGTCCCAGGGACCAGCTGGAAGGCGCGAATGTCGCCTTTTTCCGTCAGCGCCAGATAATGATTCATACCGATCACCGCCATCGCCTGCGCTTTATCCGCTTTATCCAGCCCCGGCAGCGCACTGCCCGGTTCCGGCTTGTTACGGACATGCGGCAGGGTAAACAGGTTATCCGCTCCTTGCTTGATCGACGCGCTGCTCTGGTTAATATCCAGTCGTTTAACTTCACCGTCTTTCAGTATATAGGCCGCGCCGTCCAGCCCTTTCTTCAACTGCTGACAGTCCGCCTCTGCTCCGGTCCATGATTTGGTTAATTGATCGAAATAATGAACTTTGCCTTCCTGTAACGTCAGGCTACCCTGGTGCCGCATATCCAGTATCTCGTGCGGCTCAGGGTTGAGCTGATGTAACCCCAGTTGATTATCAATCACCAGGGAATCGCTCAGATTCCAGCCAGGATGGAACTGATGATCGTTCGCCAGTGGGCAGGCATGCTGCTGTTTAAAATTATCCTTTACCACGGCGTTAAGCTGTCCGTGATCGTCGGTAAAGAAACTGGCTATTTTATGATCCTCGCCAAAATGGCGCGTAAGCGCTTCCTGCGGCATCGCTTTCATCGCCAGTTCCGTTTCACCCTGTTGCGGCAAGGGGCCAGTGAACAATTTCCCTTCGCTGTCAGCGACAAATAGCCGTCCGTGGCTGATGGCGACGGATTGCGCCTCCAGATGGGCCTGCCCGTGCTGTAACGCCAGTTTGCTGTCAGCAAACTGCAGCCTGACCGAAATACGGCTCTCTGGCGCGGCATTCAGCGCAGGCAGCAAACTCATTTGATGACGACTGGGGGTATCGGTCAGGATCGCTACCTGCCCCTTCTCGCTGACGGCAAAGGATTTAATCTTGTCGACAAATTTTTCTGAACCAACGTTGTCGGAGAGATTACGCAGCGTGCGGCTGTCCTGCAGGGTATACAGCTTGCCGTCTGCCTGGCGCGATAGTTGACTATGTGGCGTGTTATCCGCCGCCTGCCAAACATCCAGTTCTGGATGCAGAAGATGAAGCTTGCCATCGTGCAAACGGAACTGTTCCGTTTGCGGGCGATCGGCGGTCGGTGGCCGGGAGTAGATACCAGTCATCAGCGCACGGTGCATTTCCCCCGGCTGTCGTAGCAATGCGTGACGCTCCGTACCGATATTGAGCGTCACTCTTCCGCTGCCTTTCTCCATCGCCAGCGCGATTTCCTGCGTTCCCGCCTGTGCCAGGCGAGCTTTCAGATCAACTGGCTGACTGTTGTGCAGTACGCTGTAGCTGGTGTCGTTGCTATTGATATCAAACAGCCGTCCCTTATTATCAAGTAGCAGATGCTGGTTGCCGTCACTGCTGGCATGGTGCGCCAGATAGCGTTGTTCTTCTTTGCCCAGCGTTTGCTGCAACAGGGTATTGATCGCAGGGGGATTACTGGCGGCCAGATGCAGCTTACCGTTGTCCAGCGTCATCGCCAGCGGTACGGTAGCCCTCCCCTGGGTCTGCAATGCCGGCTGTCCGCGCAGCGGAAGCGGCAGCGAACTTTCACCTTCCAGCGGGCTTTCCGTGATGGTCGCCAGCTTAGGCTGGAATTTCGCGGTTAGCGGGGTTTCTACACCCAGCGCCGGGGCTTTATACGGATTAGCCCGTTCACGCGCCAGCATCTGCTGATGCAATTGCTGAAACTCGCTATCATCATCGTCGCTCTCCACCGCCGCGCTCTCGTCATGGCTGGCCGCGGCACGCCCGACGGTTGAAGAAGACTCCGTATCTTCTTTAATTTCATGGTGGCTGCCGGGAATATTTACCGTGTTCACCGCCTGAAACGGGCTGGATGACGTTGACGCCAGTTTGTTCAGTGTCGCCAGACGCATCTGGCTGAAATTATTCAGTTGCTGTTGCCGCTGATGGCCGCTGACCGGGGCTTCCTGCTGGTCGTCATCGACTTTCGTCATCGGCCGACCCGCCATATCGCCAAGACTTTCGCGTCTCACCGCGCCGGAGCGGGTCAGACGGGCTGACTCTTTCACCGTCGGTGATGATGATTCGGCACTTTCCTGTGCCAGTAAATCACGTAACGAAACCTTGGGGCTGGACGCCTTCGTCGTCCGGTTCGAGGCAGACATGGCAGGGGTTGGGGGGGCTGATTTCTTCAGCCCAAGCAGGCTTTTCAGACTGAATGATTTTTTTTGCTGACGGGCTGGCGTCCCCCCATCCGTCGCCGTCGATTGTTGGCGTATCTGCGGCTTAGCGCCGCTACGCTTGCCTTCCTCCGCCAGCGACAACGCCATATTTTGCGGGCTGCTGCTATTGCTGCCCTGTTGCAGGGTCATCCCGGACGCGACATGGCTGGTCGACGCGACGTGCTGTATTGCCGCCTTCTGTTCTGTTCCATGGATCCTGAGCATGGTGCTTCTCCCGTCTCGGCTATAAATCGTGAGTTGCTGTTATGTGTCCATTGCGACGTTCAGGTTCCATCCGGCCGAAAATATTATCGTCCTCGCCGTTGTCGGCAGGGAACCGCCCGTGCACAAAACACACTCACTTCAGGTAACACCCCCCCACTTCCGGGACAATTCAACTATGCGAGGGCTCAGCCATGTCAGCACTGACATTTACCATCTCCCTTCCTCCTCTGTCAGAAGGGGTAGCGCAAACGGGCAATATGCCCGAGCAATCCCAATCCACTGCGGGACAATCGAACCCAGAAACCATTGAACAACTGGCGCAAATGCTGGGGCAACTGCTACAGCCGTTAGCCGGGTCACAGGCAAACAATGGCTCATCTGCGCCATTCGGCAACAACAGCGATCCGCTGGGCGGCATTGGCTCGCAGGGGCAAAACGGCGTCTCGCCGCAAAATGCCAGCAGTAATCAGCTTGGCACGATGGGCAGCAACGGTCTGGATCAAAGCCTGATGTCCGACGACCAGGGCGGTGGTCACATCAGCGATAATCAGTTGTTGAAGGCCTTGCTGAAACTGATCGCACAAATGATGGATGGGCAAAACGGGCAGTTCGGCCAGCCGAATACCGCCAGCCAGAACGCTGGCGGAGGAAGCAATAATTCGACGACAGACGGTGGCTCACCAACGAATGCCCTGTCGTCACCCTCCTCCACCGGATTACCTGCCTCCGGATCAGTTCTTCCCTCTTCTCCTGTCGGGGGGACAGCTGAACCTTCACTGATGAGCAATCTGTCCGATCCGCTGGGTAGCAGCGGCACAGGCGCCTCGTCGGCCGTGGGCTTTCCTGACGCCAGCGACAATCCAACGGTGCTGAATAACACCATTATCGTAAAGGCAGGCCAGGAGTTTGATGGTAAAGGGCAAACCTTCACAGCCGGACCTGCCCTGGGCGATGGCGGTCAGTCGGAAAGCCAGAAACCACTGTTCAAACTGGAGGATGGCGCCAGCCTGAAAAACGTCATCATTGGCAATAATGGCGCAGATGGCATCCATCTTTACGGTGACGCTAAGATAGATAACGTGCATTTCACCGATGTAGGAGAAGATGCCATCACCGTGAAGCCGAACAGCGATGGCAAGAAATCTAACGTTGAAATCACCAACAGTAGTTTCGCCAACGCCACCGATAAAATCCTGCAACTGAACGCAGATACCAGCCTGACCGTTGACAACGTGAAGGCCAAAGATTTCGGTACCTTTCTCCGCACCAATGGCGGTCAACAGGGCGACTGGGATCTGAACCTGAATAATATCAGCGCACAAAACGGCAAGTACTCATTTGTCAAAAGCGACAGTGAAGGATTGAACGTCAATGCCAGCAATATCTCGCTGGATAACGTCAACAATCACTATAAGGTGCCGGATTCAGCCAGGCTACAGGTAGCTGAATCATGATCGGTTCACCCGTTACTCTGGTATCAGAAAGTTGGGTGGATGTCGTCGAGCGAGGAGAACGCCTTTCACCACAGCAGTATCAGGCATTTCAGTTGGCGATCGCTCAGGTCAAGCAGCATTTACAACAGGTGCTGTGCAACCCGATGTCGCAACGGCAGGGTCAGTTTGAGCTGGATGGTTTTGTCGATAGCCTGCATGAGGATTTTCTGGCTGTAGACGCCGCGACAGGGAGTCGCGCAGGCCAGACGGCTTTTCTGATCACCCGCCTGCTGGCCGATAATCTATTGGAATTGCAGCGGTTGCAGAAGCGCTCCGTCTAAAAAGCAACAGGCATCGGGAAGGATACCGATGCCTGCACTGTCAGCAATCTGAAAAATATATTCATCCGCCTGGTTTTTTATAAGACAGTACGATATCCGGGTTCAGTTGACCATCGGCGTAACCTTTTACATTGATATCAATATATGGTCGTGATTTGCGGCCATGATCATCAATAATCATCGAACGCACGCCTTTTAGTTCGGCCAGTCCGGGAACGCCATTATAAGTGCTGGCATGAGCCGAGCCCACAAAGACCAGCCACTTATCCGGCGGTTCGCTAAGACGTATTTTTTCTGCGGCATAATAATTCATCAATTTGATACGGCTGTTATCCGGTGATTTTGAGGCCGAGTAAGTTTCGGCAGTGTCTATCGGGATGACAGCGATCCCGGCTTCTTTCGCTGCGCGGATGATCTGCTTAAAATTGTATTTTGGCGAGGGTCCACTAAGACCTGATTGCCCTCGATCCTGCATATCCAGGTAGGCTGACAGACGGGTCGGCATCGCGCTGTTTTTTGGTGCGCTTAAATATTCGGCCAGTGCCTTACCGTGCGAATCTGCGCACAAGTGCTCCATAAACAACGTGCTGACCCCCGCTGCCTTCAGCCCTGCCATGTTCTTGATCAGCTCACGCTTGCTGCTCACCGTATGATGCGCCTCACCAATTACCAGACCGGGGGAATCATGTAAGAGTTCGCGCATCACGCTGATACTGTCCTTGCCGCGCGGCGCAGTCAGAGGCGCCAGAGGGCGATTACCCTGGGCGTGGAAGTGGGCGAAATAATTGTCAGCCTTTTTCACCAGCTCATTTGCCATATGCCCGCCGCTATTATCTCCCCACACCCCTTTTGACGTGAGAAATGATTTTATTTCCAGGTAATTGAGATTGATCCCCAACGATTTTTTGCCCTGATGCGTCAAAACCGCCTCCAGTGGAATGCCGGCTCTGACCATATCTTTCGCCAGCATCGCCAGCTCACGCTTCAGCATCTCTTCAACCAGGTTGGGGGCGATTCCGCTCATGCCAAACATATGTTGCGGTGCCAATGACGCCGTCGCCTTTTTCTCGCTCCACTGGGCCAGTTCCTGCAGGCTGTCAGCAAAACCATGTGCGTCGCGGTGACGTGTAAAAACAGTACGCGACGTTGAGGATGATGCCTCAGCGCTGGATGATGCCGTATGGGCAGCAGAGCGCCCCCCGTCGCCGCTGACTTTTTCACCGAGCGCCTGGTCGATTTTCATCCTGGCGACAATATCCCCAAGATGTTCATAATGCCCGGCTGGAAGCGGTTTAAGTTTACTCGAATCCGGAGACGCATTTGATTCTGCGGGATGAGGCTGCGCAACATCGTCGTACTGGTATCTTTTCGCCAGTGAACGCTCAAGACGTTTTGTCGGCGCAGCGCGGGAAGAAGACTCCGGCTGTGCGGCCTCGTCGTCTGTTGTCGGAGGATGAGAGGAATGAAAAGACAAGCCGACGGGGCGCATAGTGACTCCTTAGAACAAGAGATGCTTACCGGATTGCAAAAAAGGCGGGCAAGTCTGGCTTACCCGCCACACAACGCCTTAGGCCGCCAGTTTGCCGAGCGCCATATTGCTGATAGCGTCGCCTGTCAGGGCGGCGTCAATGCCCAATGATGAACCGCCCGCACCGTGAGCCTGGAGATTGCTGTTACTGAAATCGCCAGCCATAGCGCTTTTGATCATCCCTTTGGCCTTGTTGAACTGATCCATGCTGCCCGGCGTCATGCCGTCATCATCTGGATCGCTCAACGCAGTTGCCCATGACTTGTCATCGGTTTTCGCCGTTGTCCAGTCATCTTTCTGATATTGGGGTTTACCGAACACTTCCGGATATTGATCCATAAACTGACCAATCTCTTTCGCCATCGGCCGATCTTCCTTGTTGATAAACGAACGCGTCGCACTGTCGCTGTGAGTACCGATGGCGTTCAACGCCTCAATCCCGGCCTTCTGTCCAATACCCAGACCAACCGCATTACCCAGTTGACCGAAATCCCCTGCGCCGCTCAGACCTTGCAGACCGCCATTACCCAATTGCAACGGCGCCCCGCCCAGTCCGCCTTTGCCAAGACTCTGGCTCAGGCCATTGCTCAACAGGGCGCTCAGCGCATCGCTGACACCCTGAGTGTAGGCCTGCTGCTCGCCTGCCGTCGGTTGTCTCCCTGTACCGCTGTTGCCCTGTGCACCGCTATCCTGTCCGCCGCCCAGAATATCTTTCAACACCTCGCTGAACAGCATGGACAATTGCTGTAGAGGATCGCTGGCCGCGGAGTCTGTACCGCCACCAGAGCCAGAGTTGGGCAGATAGCTGGAAGTCGGTTTGGAACCCAGGGCCTGATCCAGCGATGAACCTACGCCAGATCCCATGGCATCACCCAGGCTGGAGCCCAGTGAGTTGCCCAGCGCCGCACCTAACGGACCACCCAGCGCACCGCCTAATGCGCCACCCGCTCCGCCTCCCAGCGAACTCCCCAGCCCGCTGCCAAAGCCCCCCAGGCCGCCTCCACCGAACAAGTTGCCCAAACCACCGCCGCCCAGCAATCCGCCTCCGAGCAAACCGCCGCCCATCATGCTCATCATCATCATGCTAGTAAGCATACCAGCCAGTTTATTGATGGCATCCGTGCCTCCCTGAGCACCGAGGCCATTATATTGATTGCCTGCGCCAAATCCCCCTGCACCGCGCGAGCCAGCGGTGATTGTAATATTGAGTGTTGTCGGCTGCGTTGCCGACCCGATGATTGATCCCAGACTCATAGGCTGTTCCTTAATAGTGGAAGTAAGAATGTAAGCTTGGGCCACCCGCACTGAACGCTGTCCGATGAATACGCCAAGCCTTTATTGAGTGCCCGGGAAAAGGTTCCGGTTCCACCACATGGGGAAAAAACCGCGCCGCCCGGCACCACTAACTCAGAGACCGGGATAAGTGATGCCAGCCAGGGAGAGCAGACGCGCGATCTGCTGCGCGTCATCTTCGTGTTCATCTGGCAACTGGCACCAGATCGACAGACGGCGCGCACCGTCGAGAAAAAGGTAACAACCGTCATAGCGATCCAGTTGTTGCGCGCGCTTGCGCAATATATGACGGTAAAAACCGGTCGGCAGGCTGTCGGGCTGCAAATTGATCATCAACTCTCGCCCGCGCTCGCCGCTCAAGGCCAGCAGTTCCACGCCCGGTTGTACTGACCAGCGACAACGCTGCCGCGCTTGCAGCAGATGCAACAGCGCCTCCAGGGAAGTTACCTGCGGACAAGACTTATTCATTTACCGTCACCCGGGTATAATCCGCCGGGCCATTGCGCAGCTCGGGCTGCCACCAGATCACTAACTGATGAGGCGCAGACTGCGGGCGGCACGCCGCCGAAGTGCACTCCAGGCTGTTATCATGCTGACCGGCACAGGCCGTGAGCAGCATGGATGCGCCCAGCAACCACCCTAATTGCCCCCTTTTCATCTTTTCTCCTCGCCTGTTACGGGTTTAATAACGATACGCGGGATGCCTGTAGTGCCCGATTTGAATCCAGCGCCAGATACACCTCGGCCGACTCACCCGGCGCCAGCATGGCATGCGGCCAGGCGGCCACCGCCAGCGTGCGTTTGCTTGCACAACTGGCTTCATCAAAACGCAGCGGTTTAGTGCCGGTATTGCGTACCACGCCAATGCTCAATTGCACACTGCCATTGCTGTACCACTGTCCCCGGTTGCCGTCGAAACGCAGCCACGGCGTATTTCGGCATACTTCACTCAGACGTGAACCTGATGTCTGCATTCGGAAACCAGCGGGCAGTTCTCCTTCAGCCAGATCTCGCAGCGCGTTTTCCACCACATCATGCTGGTTGACATTGCTGTGCCGTCGGTTCACCCGTCCCATCGCATCATTCAGTTGCTGGCGGTTGTCTGCCGCAACGTAGCGGGTTGGGTCGGTTTGATCGCCAATCAAACGAGGTGTGAGGATAAACAGTCGTTGCCGCTGCGAAATCTCATGACGCGTTGAGGTGAACAGTTTGCCAATCCACGGAATATCGCCCAGCAAAGGGATACGTCGATCGCGATCGCCGCTCTCTTCCACATGGAAACCTCCCAGCACCAACGCCCTGTTTTCGCCGATCAACGCCTGGGTACTGACCGTGCCACGTTTGACGCCAGTCGCCTGACCGTCGCTGTCCGTCTGGACATGACCATCTTCAATATCAATGGTTAACTGAATACTGGTATGGCCTTGATAGCCTACTGCGCGCGGCGTTACCTGCAGGCTGGTACCTGCGGTTATCGGTTGAATATCCGCAACGCGTTCGCCGGTCGCGGTAATAAAGGCTGTCTGGCTAAAGTCGATCACCGCTGGCTGATTCTCCAGCGTCAACACCGAGGGGTTGGCAATAATCGAGGCGGTCCCCTCGCCTTCCAGCGCCTGAATATCAGCGAAAAAGCGTTTGAAATCACTAACAAACAACGTGCCACTACCGGACATCAGCGAACTGCCGCCGCTGACTCCGCCCAGCGTCGCCTGCCAGTTGGCCTCCAGACGACTGAGTGCCGTACGATCGATATCAAGGATCACCGCATCGATCTCCACCAGGTTCTGCGGTACATCAATTTTGGCAATCAACTGGCGGTACTCTTCCCGTCGTTTTTCGTCATCGCGGATCAGTAGCGCATTGTTGCGCACATCAGCGGAGATACGTCCCCCTGGCTCGCCCATATCGTCGTTGTTGCCACCACCGTGAGCAGCGGTTTTATCGCGATGACTCAACCGTGCCAGCAGCGTCTCGGTATTCTGTTGCATCGCGGTCATGTCAGGGCCGCCCACTGTGTCGGTGCCACCGTTGGCGCTCAGCGGCGCCGGACGTTTACCGTTCAACAGCTCGTTGAGCATCGTTGCTACGCCGGGGATAACCAGTGTCTGATCGCGATAATGGATGGTACGATCGGCCACCGAGGCATAGCGTAGCGGAAAAATCATTACTTTGCGCCGATCGTCTTTTTCCTCTCGTTGCTGGCTGAAGCGCTTGATCAGCGCGACGTACTCCGGCGGCCCGGTCACCAGTACCACGCCGTCATCCGGCAGTTCGCCCCAGCCAAAACGCGGGTCCAGCAAACCGATACCGCTCAGCGCCTGTTTAATGTCCGGCGCAGCATCAGGCGAGATCTCCAGCCGTTCGGAAGTTTGCTCATCCTGTGGGCTGACATACAGCGTGTTGTTGTAAACAAACCACTGAAAATGGTGCTCCAGCGCCAGCCGATCCAGAAACGCGCTGGCGCTGTCTGCGCGTATCTTCGCGTTCACCTCTCCGTCCTCAATGTTGCCCAGTCGGAGTTCGACCCCGTGACCGTCGGCAAAATCCTGCAGCACGGTAGACAACGGCGTATGATCCGCGGAATAGGCGTATGACTGCTCTTTCCAGTCGGATGGCGTCTGCCCCAACACCGCAGGCGCGGCACACAACATCAATAACGCGCAGAGTAAACGACCGCAGGAATAACGTTTCTCAGCCATGATTTCCCCCTGGTAAAAATGCCAGGCTGTGTAAAGGCATTGCGGACTGAGCGCCCGCTTTTTTGATCGGCTGCTGTAACAAGGATTGCCAGACGTCACGCTGATTGAGCAAGGAGGTCAATTGGTCGCAAATGGCGTCCACGTCCTCCTGATGCAAACGCAGCGCCAAACGCAGGGTATCGCCTTCCAGCAACAACGCGCCGGTATCGCGCCCAAAATGACGCAAAGCCGGCGCGCTTAGCTGTAATGCCCGACCTAATAACTGTTCGTCTGGTACGACAGCGAGCGTCAGCGACGCCAGCGCAAAAAACTGTCCGCCACGGCGTTGTAAAGAGAGCGCGCCGCCATCCACCAGCAATTGCAGGTCTTCGGCGCTGTTGTCCAGCCAGCGCGCTACCCAGGTCTGCAATTCAGTTGATCGCATTAATAATGGCTTTCGCCAGCCCATGCTTTACCGTCAGTTCCTGGTTGGCGGCCCAACTGGCGCTAGATAACCCCATGCTGGCCTCAAAAAACGCGAAGCTGTCGGCCTGGCTGTAACCTTCACTGGCATTTAATGTGGCATCGTCCAACTGTTCTTGTGCACGGTTGAATTGCGTGTCGAGGCGACGCTGGAGCGCGCTGAGTGATGACATAATCAAGTCCTCTGCTGAATGGAATACTATGAAGTAAGTGGTTATCTGCCGGACACAGTTCCGCCGCGAGTGGAATTTTACGTCGGTGGATCGGCGGTTTCATCGCCACAGACTGGCAACAGCCGTTGCACCGCCTGCCGCCAGTCAAGATGCAATTCGCCCTGAGTAGTGGTGAGCTTTAGTTTGTCGATCGGCAGCGCGTTATCCGTCTGTAATCGCCAGCACAAATGCGGCTGACTGGCTAACCAGTCAGCAACCACCTGTCTCTGATCGGGGTGACAATACAGTTCCCCCTGTGCGTCAACGGTTTGCGCCCGTAATAATTGGCGTAACAGCGCCGTCATGCGCGCATGCTCCGGAACCTGCTCCAGCAACTGGCCGATCGCCTGAGAGACCACCACCTCCATTACTACCAATGCCTGACTTTCCAGTTGCTGATACTGTTGTTGCAAAGCATGCAGCATCGCATCTGCCTGCTGCCAGAAATCCCGTTCGACCTGTTGACGTACCGCCTCCCGCTGCTGTTCGCGCTCCTGTTCAGCCGTCATCAGTAACGCCTGAGCCTGCTGCTGCGCCTGCACCAGAAGCGTCTGCCCTTGTTGCTGTAGCCGTAACTGCGCCCTGGTTATGATCGGCGCCAGATCGGTGTCGCCATTGAGTAACGTAATACGTTTTTGCGTCAACATAACGGCTCCTGCGCAGCCTGCCAGATCGCCGCTTGCCAAAGAGGCAGCAAGCGTGAGGGAAAATCACTCAGCGGGGGTAGCCGCTCCACTGCCTGGACCCGGTCAGGAGAGAAATGTAGCCGGACGCGCGGCCAACATAATGGCCCACAGCGCAGGTTTAACAGCCATAACCCGTCGATTGCGCCATCACCCGTTGGTATTCCCGGTGGCGGCGTTAGCCATAATCCCGGACGCATCGCCTGAGCGATACGTCGGCACCAGCGTTGCTGATCTGCCGTCAGAGTGTGTCTGCTGCTGTCACGCCAGCACACTTCCGCCACCAACCGTAATACCCGTAACCGCAAAGGAGATGACAACTGCATCAGTTGCAACAGGGTATCGTCAACCGCCGCGATCGACGCGGGTAACTGAAGCCGGGCGCATAACTGCTGATGATGCGTACGCGCCAGTTGTCGTAATGTCGCCTCGTCAAGCTGGTAGAAGTCGGCCTGCCGCCAGGCGGGCTCCGCCGTCAACCAGCAGTCGATACACCACCAGCGAAGCCAGCTTAGCGCCAAATCCACCTGCGCGTCGGCCGTTAACTCATTCACTCTTCTGCTCCGCCACGGGTACTGCCTGACGATGATAGCGCTGCCAGTACATCCAACTTATCGCGCCGCCCACCACCAGCAGAATCAGCAAACCGATTAGCCCGCACCACCAGTTCAACTGCTGCGCGCGCTGCTGTGTCACCACCCAGGGGCCGAAATTAACCATCGTCGGTTTGTCCTGGTAGCTTTCCGCCGGAACGAACACAATCGCCAGATCCTTGTCTGAACGACCTGCCAGCCCAGGCAGGCTACTGGCCACCATGCGGCGAATACGCGGTTCAATGGCGTCCGGATCCAGATCGGGGCGATATTTGATAAAGACCGCCGCGCTGGCAGGTTGGACCGGCTCCCCGGGCGCAACCCGTTCAGGCAGTACAACATGGACCCGAGCGACGATAACCCCGTCTATCTGGCTCAGCGTGGATTCTACTTCCTGGGAGAGGGCATAAATGTAGCGCGCCCGCTCCTCCAGCGGCGTTGAGATCACACCGTTCTTCTGAAACACTTCTCCCAGATTGGTGCGGGCCGGGCGTGGCAAACCCGCCGCATCGAGAATATGTACGGCCCGATTCAGGTTCGGAGCATCAATCAGTACGGTGATCCCTTCTTTGTCATAACGTTTTTCCGTTTGGATATGATAGCGTCCCAGCTCCGCCGACACTTCATTGGCATCGTTTTCCGACAGGCCATGATTGAGCTCTATCTGATCATTACAGCCAGCGAGTAGCATGATGATCAATGCCAACAGCGCCTTTAACGATAATTTATCCATAGTGGGCTACTGCAAGTTAGTGAGTTTTTCCAGACTTTGTACGCCTTTCGCCACCAGTTTGGCGTTGAGCAGACTTTCCAGATAATACGAGGATAGCGTGCGGTTGGCGTCCATAACGCTTTGCGGATCGAGGCTACGCGATGCTTTCACCAGGGCTCTGTCCGCCTGGTTTGACTGGCTGCTGCCCGCAGCGGACAGGCTGGATAATTTGTCAATCCATGACTGATTGTCGATACTGGCCGTTCTGGTCTGGGAACGCAGCGCGGCGCTGAACCAGGCCGCATCACCGCTGCTGGATGCGATACTTCCGGTATCAGTAATGTCCATACTGGTCAGCGAGGGAGCATTTGCAGCATTGATTTTCATGATTGCCCCTTACAGCAAGGTAAAATCCGGGCGCCGAACGGCCGCACGCCCGGTCATCACTTAGAACTGAATCGCTTTCGCCGCGTTGTGGCCGGAGTTCAGCGCTTTGGAAGCTGAATCCATTTTTCCATCGAGGATGGAGTTCTGCGTGTCCAGCTTTATTTTATCTGCCTGCGCACCGGCAGACATCGTCAATGCATCCCCCATTGCTGATTCCAGGGTTTTGGACGCAGTTTGGCTCGCGCCTGAAAGACTTGACATAAAACCGCTCATAGTTATCTCTCCAGTGGTTGAGGTTGTGTTTTCTGAACATCACATAATGTTCGTAGATTAAGTGGCTGGCTCTCCGCCCCGGTTCCCGGCTACAGCAACTTTTTTATTGCACTAACAAACGGCGCTCTCGCCTTTGCTCAACACTTTTATGCGGTGATACAGCGTACGAGCGGGAATGCCCAGCTCCCGTGCCGCGTTATCAATTTTGTGTCCATGGCGTCTCAGACAGTCGTGGATCAGGATATTTTCAATACGTCGCATTCGCTCCTTTAACTGCGACGGCTCTTGTTCGCAACGAAAAGGAATGCTTAACGGTGGCAGACCTAACGCAAAACGTTCGGCTGCGGTCTTGAGTTCGCGAATATTTCCCGGCCAATTGTAGCTCAGCAGACATTCACAGTGTTCCTGGGTAAGTTCGGGCGCGGTACGCTGTAAACGCAACGTGGCTTGTTGGGTAAAATAGTGGAATAGCGGGATGATCATCTCCAGCCGGGCGCGTAAGGGCTGAAGCTGAAGGCTGATGGTATTCAGGCGAAAATAGAGATCTCGCCTGAAGCTACCGCGTTCAACCAGTGTCAACAATGGCGTTTGCGTTGCCACAATCACGCGCATATCTACCGACGTAAAGCGGGTGCTACCCAGTCGTTTCACCCCACGATTTTCCAGCACACGCAGCATTTTTGCCTGTAATGTTAAAGGCATACTGTCAATTTCATCCAGGAACAGTATGCCTTTATGTGCTTCTTCCACATAGCCAGCGCGCGACTCACTCGCCCCGGTATACGCGCCACGATTAATGCCGAATAACTCGCTTTCAGCCAGCGTTTCCGGGATCGCCGCACAGTTAACCGCTACCAGCTTCCCCTGGCATCCAGAAAGCTGATGAATGCGTCGCGCCAGCGTGTCTTTGCCTGTGCCCGTTTCACCTTCCAGAACCAAATCGATATTTAAGGGTGCGACGGTATTGATCATATCCACCAATGTGTCGTGGAAATCCAGGCACACAGATGCCATATTGGCCGTCGAAATCGTATTACTGTATTGATATAGCTTGATATTATTTTCCCCAGCAATCATAAAACCCCCCTCTTACTGTCTGTTATTATGAAGCTGCTATTTGCTATACACGGCAATGTTATTGCTGCGCCAAAAGACACAATTGGTTACACTTATTCAATAAAACTCCCGTTTATCTCCATTTTTCTAACAAATACACATATTTATATGAATAAACTATCGTCATCTGCTGAATATTCAGTCAGGAAAAGCAGGGGGTGAGGGGTAAGGAAAGGCTTACAACAAACGCGTGAATTGTAAGCGGTTACATCAAAACCGTTTATATATCCACTTCTTGTATCAAAAGAATTAACAGATTGCGGTAAGGAAAGGTGCAAGGCAGCCGGTCAGCTGCCTTCAGATATAAGAATATTCTTAGGTTATCAGTTGGTGGCCGATGGCGTATTTCACGATATCGGCATTCGTGGAGAACATCATTTTTTCCATTAAACGGGATTTATGGGTGCTCACGGTTTTGTTGCTGATGGCCAGCGCCTGCGCAATGTTGTTGATGCCATCGCCACGCGCCAGCATCAGCATAATTTGCATTTCCCTTGCGCTGAGTCGCTCATGCAACAATTCGCCATCAGTGCCGCATTCGGAAAATACAATTTTCTCTGCCAGCGCATGGTCAATAAAACGTTGCCCCTGAGCAACACGATGAATCGCCGCCAGCAACGCCTCAGGCTCATTGTCTTTAGTAATATAGCCCAGCGCGCCGCACTTCAGCGCCCGTCTCGCAATCTGTGGTTCACTGAACATGGTAAGAATCAGAATCGGTAGTTTGGGGTACTGCAGCCTGATACGCATGATCAGATCTTCGCCACTGACCCCCGGCATACACATGTCCAGCAACAGCAGATCGATATCTTCCACCCGAAGACCTTCCATGACCTGGGCACCATTGCCCGCCTCCGCCACAACAACCAACCGCTCATCCAGCGAAAAAATCTGCTTTAAGCCTTCACGCATAATCACATGATCGTCTGCAATCATCAGGCGAATATTCTTTTCCATGTGTTTATTTATTCTCCTCAATATTTTCCAATGGAATGGTTAGTGACACACAGGTGCCAATAGTCGGTTTACTTTCTATTTCTACGCTCCCGCCCAGCATGCGACCGCGCTCGCGCATCCCCATCAGACCAAACGCATTGTCGCTACGCTGTCGACTATCAAAACCCTTGCCATTGTCTTTCACACTTAGTACCACCACCCCAGGACGACGCTGAAGAGTGATGATGACCTCCGTGGCATCAGCATGTCGTGTGACATTGGTTAATGATTCCTGCACGACACGAAACGCCGCCGTGGACTGTTCATCATCCAGAAGAATCTCATTCACAGGCGTTATCAGCTGGCAGCAACAATCGGGATGACGGCTGGTAAACTCATCGCGCAGCCATTCCAGCGCGGTACTCAGCCCCATATCCAGTACATTGGGGCGCAGGCGGGTCGCGACATTACGTACCACCTGTATGGTTTTGTCAGCCAGACTCATCAGGTTCAGGACGCGTTCATGCAATAGCGGGTTATCCTTGCTAAATTGCAATCGCAACAATGAAATGCCCATCCGCAGAGACGTCAGATGCTGCCCCAGTTCATCATGCACCTCACGCGCAATTCGCTTTCTCTCTGCTTCGCGTGACGCCTCCCGTTGACGCGCCAGCAGCCGCAAGCGCATATGGGAATCTTCCAGTTTTTTTTCCGCATACCGAATGGCGGTAATATCACGGCCTATTGTCAGTACCGAAACCAGCGCGCCATAGCGGTCAAACTCCGGCACACAACGGAGATGGTGAATAATGATTCCCTGTGAAGAGAGATTGTCCGACTCGACCAGTTCGCCTTCAGCCTCACGCAGATGGGCAATCACCTCACTTACCCGTTGCTCCACGTAACTCACACAGGTCAGATTCCCCAGCAAATCCCGCAACCGTCGTCCACGCAATTGTTCCGCAGAGACGTTCAGGTGGCGTAAGGCAGCCTGGTTCGCATACAGACACTGCAGTCGGATATTAAAACGCACCACAACATCCGGAGAATTTCCTGCTAACGCCTGAAATTCCTGTTCACGGGCGTAAGCAAGCTGTTCCAGAGACTGGCGTTCTCTCAGATCTCTGACCACACACATACTGTAGTTTTCCCCTTTATAGACAAACGGGTTTGAGCTGACCTCAACCGGGATCATCAGGCCATACTTACTTTTATGTTGCGTTTCAAACGATGAAGAACCGCTCAGTTTTTCCTTGATAAGGCGGTTCCAGTGCGCATTGATATTTTCCTTGCTCCAGTCGGGATCGATATCCGACACGCACATGGTGAGAAATTCTTCGTTACTGTAGTCCAACATGCGGCAAGCCTCATTGTTGACATAAAAGAAACGCGTCTCGTAGTCGATCAGATAGACAGCATCTTTCATGTTACTCAAGGCAAATTCGACCAGCCGTAGCGGTTCGCTATCGGCGGCATTCTGTGGACTGGAAAAATGCATTTCTTCTCCTCGGTAAACATCCTTTGCTTGCCTGATACCAACCATCCTCTGTTCTGACCTATTCCCGGAAATAAAAATCAGGCCGACTATCCCCTCTTCCCACAGTAAGAAAAAAAGTAGTCCTCCATGGTTTTTATTACATAACAATGTATTAGAATTTTTAAAACAAAATAATTTCCTGAATGTTCCTCAGTGGCATCTCTGCCGACGCCCCAACCTGCTCCGGGGCGCCGCAATTTACAGACATTGCGTCGTGGAGCGCTAAAACACCGACTGTTTTAACGCTCCACGGGCCCGAGACAAACGCGAGCGCACCGTACCGATGGGAATGTTCAAATGCAGCGCAATGGCCTGATAACTGCCATCCTGCTCTATCAAAATACGCAACAGATGGCGCGTCTCTTCTGGCAGGGAGGCAATAGAACTCAGCGTCGACGTCAACAAACGCTGATGTTCAATAATATGGCTGGGGTCGTCGCCGGTCAGCGCGATATCCTCCTCCAGTTCATCGCAGCGAGGCCGGCCAGATTGCAGGCGAAAATGATTACGAACCAGATTCAGGGCAATGCCGAATACCCAGGTTTCTGGGCGCGAAGCGCCGGAAAACTTGTCACGATTACGCAACACTTCAACCCAGGTCATCTGCTCCAGATCTTCTGCATCCTCCCGGTTACTGACACGCTTGCGGATAAAATGGTGTAACCGACGCCCATGCTCACGGAAAATGCGTTCCCAATCGACATTGCGGTGTATTGCTTCCGGCATTGCGGAAGATGCGGTGGTCTGCAACTGCGTTATTGTCATGATTCCCTCTTTGCTCAACACATAAATGCCCCATCGGCATTCAGGCGTATAGCAAAGGAGGTGCCAGCCAGTTACAATAAGTTAACTAATTGATAAATAATTAGTTATTTTATTTTTTCATTAATGTCAGCGCAAATTATTGCCAGACGAAACACGCGAATTTGCAATAAGCTGCAAAGCGTTCCCCGCCGCTGGCGGGGTAAAGCAAATCATCAGGGAACCATTGCGCTTACCACGCCACACAGTGACAACAGCGCGTATGAATAAAGGTTCTTCGACGATGAAAATTACCCCGGTTATACCCTCAATTCCGTCCTCGCATTTGTCCGGCACGCCCGCTGACGAAGAGACATTGCCGCCGCTCAGCCTGACGCCCGCTGCTGTCGGCGCCGCCTCCAGACATATGCCCGCTTCACCGCTTGAAGACTCAATGGAAGAAGTTTCTATGACTTTTGCCGAGCAGGTGGAACGCAAGAGTAAATCGCTCAACCAGCGCCGGGTGACCGCCCAGCCAGATCATCACGCACAGCAGCAGGTCGAGCGTATTGAAAAACTCAATGAGCTGCTGCAACTGCTGGAGCACCCCCAGCATGCGCGACTGGAAACACAAACCCGGCAGATGCAAACGCTGCTGCTCAATAACGCGTCTCCACATCTGGCCGACCTGCTCCATGCCGCCGGGGACGATCCAGCACGCTGCGATGTGCTGCTGCGCCATACTCTGCAGCATGCGCAACAGACACAGGACAGCGCGCTGGCCGGCAACGCGCTGAGCAGCCTTGAGCGGCTACATCAGGCCAAAGGCGCGGAAGTACATGCCGGGCTGAATACTGCCAGCGCGATCGCCAGTTTCAGTACCGATCCCGGACAGAAGCAGGCAATGCGCCAGCTTTATTACCGGACTATTGTGCATCTGCAATCGGGCAACGCCATGCTGGACACTATGCTGGGCCAGTTTGGTAGTGCGCATATTACCCAGGGGTTACGCACGCTGCAGCGCGCGCTGGCCGATGATATCGCCGCACGCAATTCATCTATTCCCAGGCGCGCCCTGCAAACGATTCGCAACAGCCTGCAGGATGCTGGCAACATTAGTCAGACTCTGAGCGCCAGCAAACAACTGCTTGAACGGCTGTCTGGCAAACTGCCGACCGTTAATATCAGCGCACTGGATCTGACCCGCCGCCTGTTGAACCTGAGCGGTAACGGCACCTATTTACGCGATCTGCAAAATCTCGCCCACGATACCGCCGGTTCTGAGCCCCAGCATCAGGTGCTGTTTCTCAGCGGGCTGGTGCCGCTGGTTTATCACCTGCCGCAGGGATTGTGGCGCGATGACAAAACCAAGAATCGGCAGATGGCCCTGAACCTGCTGCGTTCCATTATCGGCGACTATTCCGGACAGGAACCGCGTGCCTCGCTGACACCACCACGGACCGCCCGATAAATGGCTGCGCTGTTCTCCTGGCTGAATCGTATCGCCCTCAGCGCCATGCAGCGCTCGGAGGTGGTAGGGGCCGTCATCGTAATGTCGATCGTCTTTATGATGATCATTCCGCTGCCCACCGGGCTGATCGATGTGTTGATTGCGCTCAATATCTGTATTTCATCGTTATTGATCGTACTGGCGATGTATTTGCCGAAACCGTTGGCCTTTTCAACCTTTCCGTCGGTGCTGCTGCTGACTACCATGTTCCGACTGGCGCTGTCGATCTCCACCACCCGACAGATTCTGCTACAACAGGATGCCGGACATATCGTTGAGGCCTTCGGCAACTTTGTCGTCGGCGGTAATCTGGCCGTCGGGCTGGTCATCTTTTTGATCCTCACCGTGGTCAACTTCCTGGTAATCACCAAAGGTTCGGAACGTGTGGCTGAAGTGGCCGCCCGCTTCACCCTCGACGCCATGCCGGGCAAGCAGATGTCAATCGACAGCGATCTGCGAGCCGGCCTGATCGAAACCCATCAGGCGCGCCAACGGCGGGAAAATCTGGCTAAGGAGAGCCAGTTGTTCGGCGCAATGGACGGGGCGATGAAGTTCGTGAAGGGGGATGCCATCGCCGGGCTGGTAATCGTCTTTATCAATATGATCGGTGGTTTCGCCATCGGCGTTCTGCAACATGACATGGAGGCCAGCGCCGCCATGCATATTTATTCGGTGCTAACCATCGGCGATGGCCTGATCGCGCAGATCCCGGCGCTGCTGATCTCGTTAACGGCCGGCATGATCATCACTCGTGTCTCCGCCGACGGCCAGCAGGTGGATGCCAACATTGGCCGCGAAATCGCCGAACAGCTCACCAGCCAGCCCAAAGCATGGATCATATCCGCCGTCGGTATGGTGGGATTCGCTCTGCTGCCCGGTATGCCGACAGCGGTGTTTATCATCATCAGCGTTATCACACTTGGTAGCGGCCTTCTTCAGCTCTGGCGCGTTAAAAAGCAGGGCCAGTTGCAGGACAGTGAACGACAAGCGGAACAACTGCCGCCGGAACAGAATGGCTATCAGGATCTGCGTCGTTTCAACCCGACCCGCGCCTACCTGCTGCAATTCAGCCTTGCGCATCAAAACAGCGACGCAGCCGCCTCGCTGATTCAGCATATCCGTCGCTTGCGCAACCGTCTGGTCTATCACTTCGGCTTTACCCTACCGTCATTCGATATTGAATACTCGCCTGCGCTCGCCAGCGATGAATTCCGCTTCTGCGTCTACGAAATCCCACAGGTCACCGCCACGTTTGGCGTCGACTATCTGGCGGTAAGGAAAAGCAGCCTTGGCGACCATGACATTGAACCTCCTGTTCTGCCGGGTCCGGCAGAGCGTGATGAAACGCACTGGTGCTGGCTGCCACCCCAACACCCTTTGCTGCAACAGCCGGAACTGGCGAGCTGGAGCCCGGAACAGCTAATCGTGCTACGTATGGAGCAGGCAATCCACCGAAGCGGCGCACAGTTTATTGGCCTGCAGGAAAGCAAATCAATCCTCAACTGGCTGGAAAGCGAACAGCCAGAACTGGCGCAGGAACTGCAGCGCATCATGCCGCTGTCGCGCTTTGCCGCCGTGCTGCAGCGGCTGGCCTCCGAACGCATTCCGCTGCGTTCGGTGCGCAGCATCGCTGAAACGCTGATCGAGTACGGTCAGCACGAACGAGACAGCTCCGCACTGGCCGACTTTGTACGCATCACGCTGAAGGATCATATCTGTCATCAGTATCAGCAGCCGGACGGACTCCATGTCTGGCTGCTGACGCCGGAAAGTGAAGAGCTGCTGCGCGACTCATTGCGCCAGGCGCAGAGCGAAACGTTCTTTGCGCTGACTCAGGAGTACGGCATCAATCTTCTGACGCAGATGCGCCAGGCCTTTCCCCCCTTTGCCGATGCAAAAGCGGTGATCCTGGTGGCGCAGGATTTACGCAGTCCGTTGCGTAGCTTACTGAAAGACGAATTCCACGCCGTACCGGTACTCTCCTTTGCCGAGTTGAACAGCAATGTCGCCATTAACGTACTGGGGCGGCTGGATCTCCAGCAATATCAGCCCGAACCGCAGGAAATTGACTCATGTACGAATTACGCGTTTTGACCGGGCTGCATCGCGGTGCGGCGCTGCCCTTGAGCGGACAACAATGGTGCATTGGCGCCGCGCAGGATGCCGATCTGGCGCTTTACGATCCCGGTGTGAAAGATCGCCATTGTCAGCTAAGTAAGACCGAACAAGGCTGGCAGGCGCTCGCGCTGGAAGGGACGCTGAACGACAACGAAGGACAGCACTGCGAAGCGCTCGACTTGCAGCCCGGAACACCGTTTGCTCTGGGTCATATCTGGCTGTGCATTGTCAGCGCCTCAATGCCGTGGCCAGGCGAACAGGAGGCCGACGTGGAACATGTTGAGGCTGAAGAGAAGGCTCTGCCGACACCAGCGATCGGTGAACCGCTGGAAGTCACCCCGTCAGTCGTGATGGGCAAACGTCGCCTGCCGGGCTGGGCTAAGGTGCTCTATCTGCTGCTCGGCCTGCTGCTGACCATGATGCTCGGCAGTTGGCTGTTGCAGGACAGTATTGCCTCTCCTTCAGCGCCGCTGCCGCCAGAAAAACCACGCCTGGCCAGCGAGGCCAACGCGCGCCAGGTTATCGCCTCCATGCTGAGCGACCGGGGTCTGGGAAAAAGCGTGACGCTGTCCGTCGGCAACAACAGCCTGACCCTCTCCGGGAAACTCGACAACGATGACAGCCAGCGGCTGGATCGCATGTTGCGCACGCTTTATCAGCGCTTTAACGTCACCCTGCAAATCCATAACCGTACCAGCACCGTCAGCAATCGGTTGCCATTCAATATTGTGCAGATCAGCACCGGCCCACGCGCCAATATCGTCACCGCCGACGGACAACGAATTTTTATCGGCGATGAAGTGGATCGGCTAAGGCTGGTGGCGATCAACCATGACAGCATCGAGTTCGCCGGACGTGAAAACATCAAGGTGAAATGGTAATGGATACTTTGCAACAGCGTATGCACCACTGGGCGCAGCGGCAACAACGCCATCTGGAACGCTATTCGCCGGTGACAATCTATGGCCGGGTGACCGGCATCAGCGGTATTCTGATCGCGTGCGCATTGCCCGGCGCTCGCATCGGGGATTTATGCCGCATTATGCGCAGTGACGGCGACGACGGCGTACTGGCGGAGATTGTAGGGTTTAGCCCGGAAAAAATCCTGCTGTCGGCGCTGGGTGCGCTGGATGGCATTTCGCAAGGCGCGCTAATCATACCGCTGTATTTACCGCACTGTATTTGCATCAGCGAGCGATTACTGGGGAGTGTGCTTGATGGTTTTGGCCGCGCACTGGAACCGGGTGGCCACAGCGCATTTGCCGAACCTGGCAGTGAGCATCAGGCGGTGCCGGTGCTCAATGACGCCCCGGCCCCCACCGAGCGGCCGCGTATAGATACTCCCTTACCCACCGGCCTACGGGCGATTGACGGCCTGCTCACCATCGGCAACGGACAACGTGTCGGCGTGTTTGCCGGCGCTGGCTGCGGCAAAACGACGCTGCTGGCGGAGCTGGCGCGTAACACCCCTTGCGATGTCATTGTGTTTGGCCTGATTGGTGAACGTGGTCGTGAACTGCGCGAGTTTCTCGATCATGAACTGGACGATAAGCTGCGCAGCCGGACGGTGCTACTGTGTGTCACTTCCGATCGCAGCAGCATGGAGCGCGCCCGCGCCGCTTTTACCGCCACCGCCATCGCCGAAGCGTTTCGCGCAGACGGTAAAAAGGTGTTGCTGATCGTCGATTCCCTGACCCGTTTCGCCCGCGCCCAGCGTGAGATCGGTCTGGCGCTGGGAGAACCGCCGGGGCGCGGAGGCCTGCCGCCCTCAGTCTATACCCTGCTGCCCCGGCTGGTTGAACGCGCGGGGCAAACCCAGCAGGGCGCAATCACCGCACTGTACTCGGTGCTGATCGAACAGGATTCGATGAACGATCCGGTCGCCGACGAAGTGCGCTCACTGATCGATGGCCATATCGTGCTCAGCCGCCGACTGGCCGAACGCAATCACTACCCCGCCATCGATATTCTCGCCAGTCTTAGCCGCACCATGAGCAACGTCGTCGAACGCGCGCACATTATGCAGGCCGGAAAATTACGCAGCCTGATGGCGGCGTATCAGCAGGTAGAAATGCTGATTCGGCTGGGAGAATACCAGCCTGGCAACGATCCGCTGACCGACGCCGCAGTCAACGCCAACAATTTGATTAACCAGTTCCTGCGCCAGCCAATGCGCGCGCCCGATTCTTTTGAACATATCCAATATCAACTCGCGGAGGTTAGCAGCCATGCCCCTGAATGACAGTGAATTCGAACGGCAGCCCGACCCGCATCGGCAGACGCTGCAACAAACGCTAACCACGCTACTGCCGATCCGCCGTCAGCGCCTGAATCGCGCGCAGCGCCAGTTGCGTCACCAGCAAACACAGTTGGAGGAAACCCTTCAGCATATGAGCGCCCAGCAACAACGGCTGTTGCAGCAGCAACAGCACTATCAGCAACAGTGCGCCGCTTTCCAATACCGGCATCAACAACTGGAGACGCTGAACCGCCTCCTTGCCAGTGAACAGGCGGCTTTACAGGCCGTGGAACAGCAACAACAACAGTGTCAGCAGGCCCGGCAACTGCACCAGGCCGCCACGGAGCAACTGGAGCAGGCGGCCAGCGCGGCGCGAGAACAGCAAAAGGCGCTGGAAAAACTGGAATATTTGTCCGGGCACTTACAGGAGGCCCTATGAACGCCGCAGGATCTGCCACCAACCGGCCGCCGGTTTCCCCGCGTCAGCCCGACGCGGAGCCGCAGCCTCATAGCAAGCCCCCCTCAACGCCGCCGCAGCGGCGGTGGGATGCGCGCGAAAATGCGCCGGATGTGCTGGGCGCACTGTTTTTTGCCGTCGGCGGCGTATTTATCCCCGACGAAGAACCGCTCCAGCAATCCCCGCCCTCCCCCGACTGGCAACCATTGCAGCAGGAATTATGCCGTCGCGCCGCAGACAGCGCGGGGGAGACATGCGCTTTTACGTTTCTGTTGCCGGAATCCGGCGAAGTGGATGTCACCCTGGCGACGCGTCAGCCGACTGGCTGGGAGGTCTCGCTACGCTTTTCCCCTGCCGCCTACCGTCGCTGGCAACGGCAGGCCAGCCTGTGCCAGCGACTGTTACGCCAGGCGCTCGATGGCCCGGTGCACCTGTCAATTGAGCAAGAGGTCGCAGTATGAGCAGTACGCTACCGTTACGTCTGCGTACTCTCAGCCGAGATCAGGCGCAAACGCAAAATCAACTGGCGGCCGGTTACCATTATCCGTTTACCCTGGGCGATACGTCCGGCGAACTGTGGTTGCTGCCGTGTACGCCGCAGCCAACGCAGGAAATCAGCCACTGGCGCTGCGAGCTGGGCGACTTCTCGCTGTCGGCGGCCACACCGCTACTGAATCTGCTGTCGCTCAGCCCCTGCCCGCCGCCAGCCAACGTCCTGGATACGGATAGCTGGCAGTGGTCGCTATTTAATCAGTACATTAGTCCGGAGCTGGCCCGTCTGTTTGGCGAACTGCGCCCTGGCACGCCCCCTGCCGCCGCCGATGCGGTCGCCCGTTTACACCTGACGCTGGGCGATCGCCACGCCGACGCCCGGTTATATCTTGATCATGCGCAACTGCGACGCTGGCTATGCCAGTCCGGCTGGCGTACCGCCGTTGCTCCGCTGCCCGCCACGCTGGCGATCGCCCGGCCTTTACGGCTGGCGCGCATCACGTTACTGCCGACGCAACTGGCAGCCCTGGCCATTGGCGATCTGCTGATCCCACCACTGTACGACTTCACCCCCGATGGCCAGGGTAGCCTGCTCCTCGCTGGCCTGCGTCTGAGCGGCGTCTTGCAATCCTGTCGCCATTTTTTGATCAACGCTCTGGAGACTACCCCGTTGAATACCGCTGCTGAAGAGCCATTACCCTACAATATGCCGATGGAACAGACCGCTGTCGAAACCGGCGTTGCGCTGACCGCGTTGCCCCTGACGCTGGAAATCCGCTGCGGCCGGACACTGCTCACGCTCGGCGAACTACAACAGTTGCAGGTAGGCAGCGTGTTGACGCTTGATAACGTCACCCCCGGCGAGGCCGGTCTGTACCACGGCGATATGCCAGTCGCCCACGGCGAGCTGGTAGAGGTCGAAGGTCGGCTGGGTCTGCAACTCACACGGCTGCTGCTGACGTCGGCCCAGGAGGCGTCATGAGTCCCGATCGTTTCGATCCGATGACCTTCGCCCTGTTCCTCGGGGCATTGTCATTGATCCCGATGCTGATGATCGTCTGCACCTGCTTTTTGAAAATTTCTATGGTGCTGTTAATCACCCGCAACGCCATCGGCGTACAGCAGGTTCCGCCAAATATGGCGCTCTACGGTATCGCGCTGGCGGTAACGCTGTTTGTGATGGCTCCCGTGTTTAACCAGATGCAACAGCAGTTTCAACAGCAGCAGCCCGATCTGTCCAGCATTGATAGCCTGAAGAGCAGCATCAGTAACGGCATTGCGCCGCTACAAACGTTTATGACCCGCAACACCGACCCGGACATTCTGGTTCACCTGCAGGAAAACAGCGTGCGTATGTGGCCCAGGGAAATGTCGGACAGCGTCAGCAAAGATAACCTGCTGCTGGTGATCCCGGCCTTTGTGCTATCAGAGCTGCAGGGTGGCTTCAAGATCGGTTTTTTAATCTATATCCCGTTTATCGTTATCGATCTGATCGTCTCCAACGTCCTGCTGGCGCTGGGTATGCAGATGGTGGCGCCGATGACGCTGTCATTGCCGCTGAAGATGCTGCTGTTTGTACTGGTGAGCGGCTGGACCCGGCTGCTCGATGGCTTATTTTACAGTTACCTGTGAGGCGAGAATGGACATACTGAACCTGTTCAGGCAGGCGATGATGCTGGTGGTGCTGCTTTCCGCGCCGCCGTTGCTGGTCGCGGTAATCGTTGGCGTGCTGGTGTCGTTACTGCAGGCGGTGATGCAGTTGCAGGATCAAACCCTGCCCTTTGCCATCAAACTGGTAGCGGTCGGCATCGCCCTGGCGCTCAGCGGTCGCTGGATAGGTATTGAGCTTATCGAACTGACCCAACAAGCCTTTACCCTGATCCAGCAGACCCGGGCCTGATATGATTAACGACAACATCCATTCCCTGTATCAGTTTTTGTTCGCCCTGACACTGGGCGCTGCGCGTATCTACCCGTGTCTGATTCTGGTGCCGGTGTTTTCATTCAATATCCTCAAAGGCATGCTGCGTACCGGAGTCGTTCTGGCGCTGGCGCTCGTACCCGCCCTCGGCCTGCAAGCGCAATTTACGCAACACATGCCCGATTGGCCGCAGCTCACCGGCCTGATCCTCAAAGAAGTCATCATCGGCATCTTGCTGGGACTGGTGCTGGCGATGCCATTCTGGCTGTATCAGTCAGTCGGGGCGTTATTTGACAACCAGCGAGGCGCGCTGATTGGCGGGCAGCTCAACCCGGCTCTTGGCGTCGATGTCACCCCTCTCGGTCTGCTGCTGCAACAAACATTGATTCTGCTGTTAGTACTCGGCATTGGCCTGAGCGGCATTATGCAAATTCTGTGGGACAGTTACCGCATCTGGCCAGTGTTGCAGTGGCTACCGTTGCCGCACCAGCAAGGGTTCCGGCAGTATTTGACGCTGCTGGCGGATACCTTCACCCATATCATTATTTACGCAGGTCCACTGGTCGCTCTGCTGCTGTTGCTGGATTTCAGTATTGCTATTCTCAGCCTCTACAGCCCGCAGTTGCAGGTATTTGTATTATCAGTGCCAGCCAAGTGTCTCGCCGGACTGGCTTTTTTCCTTATTTATCTGCCGACTCTGAACGCGCTGGGCGAAGATCGCCTGCTACAGCTACGCGACCTCAGCAAACTGCTGCCGCTGATATTGGGAGGAAGGTAACCGTGGCGGAGAAAACCGAAAAACCCAGCGCCAAAAAACTGCAGGACGCACGGCGCAAAGGCCAGGTCAGCCAGAGCCAGGACGTTCCCAAGCTACTGATTTGTGCCGGGATAGTGGAGACAGTGCTGGCGCTGGACGATACCGGTATGCAGAAACTTCAGGCGCTGATGCGGCTGCCGCTGGCGCGTATCAATCTGCCATTCGAACTGGCGTTAAGCGAAGTGGTCAGTAGCGCACTGGTGATGGTGGTCTCATTCTGCGGCCTCACCGTGGCGCTGGCGATCCTGTTGCGTATTGTTGGCGGCTGGGTCCAGTGCGGCCCGTTATTTGCCACGGAAGCCCTAAAGCTGGATTTCAACCGCTTAAACCCGCTTCCCCAGTTCCAGCAGATGTTTTCCGCCAGAAAACTCAGCGAACTACTCAACAACGTGCTGAAAGCCCTGGCCATCAGCATCATTTTTTATCTGGTACTGACGCCGGATCTCGACTCCCTCGCCCGGCTGGCGTATGGCGATCTGGACAGTTTCTGGCCCGCAGTGGAACTGCTGCTGACCCATATATCCCGCCAGACGCTGCTGACATTGCTGGTGCTGACGTTGCTGGATTTCGGGCTGCAAAAATACTTTTTCCTCAAGCAGCAACGAATGAGTCACCAGGATATTCGTGACGAACACAAACAATCCGAAGGCGACCCTCATATGAAAGGTCACCGAAAAGCGATGGCGCATGAGCTGCTCAACAAACCGGCCGTACCGGTACAGAAAAAGCCGCTGGAAGAGGCCGATCTGCTGCTGGTCAATCCGACGCACTATGCGGTGGCGCTGTTTTATCGCCCGGAGCTAACGCCGTTACCGCGGATTATTTGCAAAGGACAAGATAGCGAGGCACGGGAGCTAATTGCCCGAGCACAGCGGGCCAACATTCCGGTGATCCGTTTTATCTGGCTGGCCCGCACGCTGTACCGTTCTCAGGAAGGGCAGTTGATCCCCCGTCACACTCTCCAGGCGGTCGCGCAGGTTTACCGGGTATTGCGCCAGCTGGAAGGGCAGCCAGTCGATGAGATGATCGAACTGGAAGCGGAGTAGCGGGAACCTTTGGTAGCCAGATAACCACCTATAAATAATTACACCAGCACAGGGAGAACAAGAGATGAACATGATATTGACTGCGTCGCCGCATCCGGACGATGTCAACCATATCCGCCAGCAATTAACGGCGTTTAACCAGACGCATGTCGATCTTGATGCCATTAAAACATTGGCAGTGTTTATTCATGATGAACGCGGGCATAAAACAGCCGGACTTCTGGCCATCACCTGGGGTAACTGGATGCAGATCCAGTTTCTCTGGGTGAACGAATCCCTGCGCGGCACCGGTCTCGGCGCGAGGATGTTGCAGGCCGCCGAAGCGGAAGCCCGCAGCCGAGGGTGCCACAGCGCCCTCGTCGATACTTTCAGCTTTCAGGCCCGGGGCTTTTATGAAAGGCAGGGCTACCTGCTGCAAATGACCCTGGAACAGATGCCCTATCACCATCGGCAACATTATTTGGTTAAGGCTCTCATCCCTGAATAATTCAAAGCGATCTCTTTATCCGGTTGCGGGTGCATCAGTCTGGTACTGTCACCCGGAATAAACAGTTCTCTCTCTCCGACGCGTCCTTCATATTCGAGCCGGGTTAGCGGACTCGCGCTGTAGCATAGCGCTATAATGAAAACATCGCGCGTTTCGTCAATACGGCTCTCCCTGGACCTGCTTCGCAATGACAGCGCATTATCCCAGACGCGCTATACGCGATCGGGCCTCGTCAAGGTGGTTACGTAACGCCGCAAGGCATGGGTCAAAATGGGTGGAAAAGCGACGGCAACCACTGGCTAAAGCAAAAAAGTCTTCCGCCAGCGCCAGCGCTTCCTGCCAGATTTCCTCGCCGATCGTCTCAAGGAGTGTCGCTGGCCGAAGCACATTCACTATTTCGCCGCCGGACTTAGGGGCAAACCCCATTGGCAGAATGTCATAAGCTGGCGCAAGGTGGTATGGACGACCATGACTACTGATAAACGACAGATTACCGTGGTGCATATCGGTATTGCCGATCAGCATCCCAAACGCCCACAGCCGCGCCGTGCCGCTGGCGGCATCAGGATGAACATGCCCCTGTCTGATCAGTTCATTAACCAGAATGGGCCACGGGGCCCTGGCCCGACCGACAAACTCCGCCTCCAGCGCCCGTAGAGAAAAAAGACCTATCCGGCCTAGCGGGCCTACGCGGTCGAATCGGGGGATCTCAAGGAAACGCTGCCCGGCAAAATCAAACACCTCGGTCTCGACGCCAAGTACCTTTAATGCAAGATGTTCAGCCTGTAACAGATCGCGCCAACGTTCACTGACAGGATTATCATCCAGTGCCGTAAATTTCACCAGCACATGGCCACGTTCGGTATAAGTACAAAATTTGGGTTGCTCACCGCCAGCAGAGGAACCCGGCACCGCCCCGGCGCTAACTGCTAACGCTAGCGCGGGGAATGTTGTCGCGCGATCCACGGCAGTGGGCAACGGCATCTCCAGGAATTGGTTTCGTGCCTGTTCCCCTATTAAGAGATTCCCCACCGCGTCATGACCGTGTGCTAACAACGCCCGGATAACATCAGTGTCTGTCCAGTCTTCGGGATCAGGAGACAGGCCAAGCCTGGTTGAATATGTTGATGCGTAGGCGCGCCCCAGATATCCCTGTGGTCGCATGTCAAATAACCACCATGGCAGCCCGTCACTATGGAGGCACACGTCATCCGTCTGCTCAATGACAAAACCGTCTGGATGAACGGGGATAAGTTTACCCAGTGGTTTTACTTTCCCCTCTTCGGTTATGCGGTAAATGGGGGCGGAATGAAACCCGCGAAAAGTATCGCGCAAAGCATATTGAATAGATGGCCCAGAGCCAATCCTGACAACCTCATCACCAAGCGCCTTTAAAGCTCTGGAAATGGTTGGCTGACTAATATCCATTATATCAATAAGTTGTCTTACTGTTGTTGGCCCATGACGTAGCGTCTGGCGTATCGTGTCAAACCGGTTTTTCATAGGGTGAATCACTTAATGAATAGATAGATGAATAGCTTTATGAATAGATAATCTATCAGTTTTTTGCTCACCCGTCATCCTGGCGAGAGGCTCTTCTCCGTGACCGCGCCAGAATGTGCCTCGCGGTTACGGCACGTTGCTCTGCCGCATCAGTCAGATTAACAGCGCCGGTAGCCAGTAAGTAAAAACTGACGATTTATATCCTGACAAGGAGTAATGATTTTTGATTTTTCAATATCGGACGTTTTCAATGCTATAATTTCCGCAAATAGCACTATTCCTGAAAAAGACAGATGACTTTCACCGAATTTAAACGACCCAAACTTGAACTCCCTGACGGCGCAGATAAATTACTGCTGCACTCCTGCTGTGCGCCCTGCTCCGGTGAAGTAATGGAAGCCATACAGGCATCGGGTATCAATTACACGATTTTTTTCTACAATCCGAATATTCATCCACAAAAAGAGTATCTCATCCGCAAAGAGGAAAATATTCGTTTCGCGGAAAAACATGGCGTGCCGTTTGTCGATGCCGATTATGACACGGACAACTGGTTTGAGCGTGCAAAAGGCATGGAATGGGAGCCTGAGCGCGGTATTCGCTGCACAATGTGCTTCGATATGCGCTTCGAGCGAACGGCTCTGTATGCGGCTGAGCATGGCTTCAGCGTAATAAGCAGCTCACTGGGTATTTCCCGCTGGAAAAATATGCAGCAGATTAATGATTGCGGCCAGCGCGCAGCCGCATCTTACCCCGGCATCGTTTACTGGGACTATAACTGGCGTAAACAGGGCGGTTCTGCGCGCATGATTGAAATTAGTAAACGGGAACAATTTTACCAACAGGAATACTGTGGTTGCGTATACTCATTACGCGATACGAACATGCATCGAAAATCAAAGGGAAGACCGCTCATTAAGATCGGTAAGCTTTTTTACGGCAAAGAAGACAGCAAAGATTAAGCGGCAGGGGCTCACGCCCCCACAGCTTACACCAGCCGATCTGACGCCATATGCGCGCCAGCCTGCCTGGGCGCTATCATTTACCTGTTCGTTCCATGGCAAGCAAGGCAATAGCTGTATCCTGAACCCCGAGTCCCGTCAGATCGGCGATGGTGATATCCTCTGCGCTTACCCGTCCTTGCTGACGCCCGGTAATGACATCGCCAAGCTCAACGACCGTATAATCTTCCGTTACCACGCCCGCGCGCAGCGCCATGTGTAATTCCGAGAGTGCGCGGCACTGCCGGGCGCTGTCGGCAACATAGCGGGTCGCGCGCAGCAGAACGTCGGGATGGAGCTCTGATTTACCCGGCGCATCAGCGCCCATAGCGGTGATATGCTGGCCCGGGCTTAACCATTCCGCGCGAATAATGGGCGTCCGGGCCGGTGTTGCGGTCACAATAATGTCTGCACCATACACGGCCTGTTCAGGAGCGCTGACCGGCTGTACATCAATGTGTAGCTGTTGTGACATTTTCTGGCAAAAGGCTGTCGTTTGCTGCAGGTCCGGAGACCATACCCGCGCGTTGTCGATAGGCCGTACGGCCAGCAATGCCGCGAGCTGTAATCCGGCCTGCCGGCCCGCGCCAATAATTGCCGCACGGCGACTCTCTGGCCGTGAAAGCGTTCGCGCCGCCACCGCGCCAGCCGCCTGTGTCCGTAAGGCTGTCAGATACCCGTTATCCAGCAGTATGGCATCGACAAATCCCGTCTCACTGCGGCATACCAGCATCAAGCCGCTGCTGTTCGGCAAACCAGACAAATGATTGTCGTGCCATGTACTGGCCAGCTTTACCACAAAGTAAGCTGAACCAGCCACATAGGCTGATTTGACGCAGGTCTGCCCATGAAACGCATCGACGTTAATTTGCATAACCGGCGGCATAACCACAGCGCTGGCGCCGGAAAGCGACGCAAACGCGTGCGCAATCGCGTCGATAGCGCTGTCATCAAAGCTGACGGCATCGATAATCTGTTGGGTGGGAATCACCGTAGGTTGCATAACTTTTTTCTCCGGTCGCGGAATTTAACGGATAAAACTACTCAGCCGACTGACGCAGAAAGCCCGTAATTCGCGGATTGGTGTTATTGAACAGCGTTTCAGGCGGCGCATCGGCGACAATGCTGCCCTCCTCCATAAAAATAATCCGGTCAGAGATTCGGCGAGCAAAACGCATTTCGTGCGTGACGATGATCATTGTCATCCCTTCTCCCGCCAGCTCTTCAATGGTGCGCAGCACCTCGTTAACCATCTCAGGATCGAGCGCTGAAGTTGGCTCATCAAACAGCATGACCCGGGGTTCCATGACGACCGCCCGGGCAATGGCCACCCGCTGCTGTTGTCCACCTGAAAGCTGATGGGGATATTTATGCGCGTGCTGCTGCATCCCGACTTTTTGCAATGCCTTCATTGCCCGCGCCTTTGCCTGTTTACCGCTGGCTTTACCGTGATAGCTCAGGGCGAGGGTGACGTTTTTCAGCACGCTCATATGGGGAAACAGGTTAAAACTCTGGAATACCATGCCGATATCCGTAATTCTTTTCTCAAAATCCGGCGCCAGACGATAATGGTTATTATGTGCGCCAATCCATTCCCGGTTATCAAAAAGAATGACGCCATCATCAATATCCTGTAGTGCATTAATGGTCCGAATTAAGGTTGTTTTACCTGAACCGGACGGGCCAATAATTGACAGCACCTCCCCCTGACGAATACGAAAGCTTACCGCTTTTAATACCGTCTTCCCGGTAAAGCTTTTACTTATTTTTTCAATCGCGATAACCACCGGATTTTTATCCGAAGGCGGCTGGCGAGTTCGCCCAGAAATAGCGGGGAGGCTGTCTCCATCGGCCACGCTATGCTCGCTGGAAACGGAACGGGTTCTGGTCACATCCAGCCAGCGTTCCAGTTGATTAACTAAGAGCGTAAAAACACTGACAATCATGACATAGAAAACCGCCACCACGATCAGGGTATCGATGACTTTAAAATTCTGGGTATAAAGTCGTTGTCCCACGAGCAGAATTTCATTCAGGGAAATAACTGACACCAGAGATGTTAATTTTACAATGGTAATAAACTCATTGGATAAACTGGGTAAAGCGATGCGAAATGCCTGCGGCACCACGATCAGGCGAAGACGCCCCCAAAAGCTGAAACCCAGCGCCTTACCTGCTTCATGCTGACCGCGCGGCACGCCGAGTAAGCCTCCGCGATGGATCTCGGCAATATAGGCAGACTCACTGGCAATAAGCGCCACCAGCCCGGCAATAAAGGGATTAGATAAAAAGCTGTTTGTCGAGGGAAATAACTGCGGCAAGTTATAAACAAAAATAAGTAACACCAGCAGCGGCAAACTGCGAAATAACCAGATATATCCAACCGCCGTATGGCGCAGATAACCTTTAGACGATTCTTTGCACAGGGCTATCCCTAGCCCTAAAACCAGGCCCGTCACCCAGGTCAGAACAGAGAGCACCACAACCGTGACGCTGGCCTTCCAGAAATCGGCATCAGCAAACAAATTAATTACATAATGCCAGTCAAAATCAGTCATTACCTTTTCTCATACCAGTGAGTGGGAAAATAAGTGCATGCCATGCCCGGTTTCGCATACACTTTTTAATGCAGAAACCACCAGAGGTTATTCGCCAGTCGCTATCCGGAATTGTTCCGGCGTTGGGCTTACAAGGTTATATTTATTCAGCAGAGACTGATACACGCCGTTATTTTTAATAATGGTAAAGGCCGACTCCAGTTCCTTCTTAATTTCCGGATGATTTTTCGCCACACCGATCCCGAGCACCACCGGAAATAAAACCTCTTTCGAACTGATCGCCAGTTTTCCTTGCGTTTTATCGACCGCCACCTTCAGCACGGCCACATCATCAGCCTGAGCGTCTACATTACCGGATATCACTGCCTGACTGGCCTCAGCGGATGTTGGATACTCTCTTATATCAATCGTTTTCCCGGCATCGGCGCAGACTTTATTAAGGGTAGAAATGTAAGCCGCACCTTTAATAATCCCGACTCGTTTACCGCACAGTTCAAGCGGTTGCTGCGGTTTAAACGCGCTGGTGCTTTTCACCAGAAAACCGAGCCCGGCATTGGCATAAGGGATAAAATCAATGACCTTTGCCCGCTCTGGTTTGATAAACATTGATGAGGCAATCACGTCAAATTTACCGGCGTTGAGGCCGAGGATCAGGTTTTCGAAACGCGTATCATTAAACTGCAGCTTAAATTTACCGGCAGTCGCCAGCGCCTGCATAAATTCGGCATCAAATCCCGCCGGTTTTTTATTGGCATCATAGTAAATATAGGGCGGTGAAGTGATATCGCTGCCAACCCTTAATGTATGTTCATCCTGAGCCTGAGCGATGCAACCGATAAATAACAGAGAAGTTACTGCACTTTTCAAAAACGTCTTCATTGCTGCGTTACCTCATTTTTGTTCTGCATTTTGCTTACTCTCCCGCGAAGGACAGCCAACAGTTCAGAGATTAATGACGGCGCTCCTTGCGATGCGTGATGAGGCCGATATACCTGAACGCCCCTCTCCCCTCTTCCTTCCACACTTACTATTGATGACTGTTTAGCCGGAAACAAACCATAAATTCTCGCAAACACGTTAATAAATCTAACATGTTTTTGTTATACTTATTTAAAAAACAATAAAATCAATGAATTAATAAAAATCACAATTTCTGGTGTTAAAAAAACTAATAATTCACATAGAAAAAGCTGCTGGAAGAGAAAGGCGGAGGCTCATTACACTTTGCCCGCACAGAGCCACATATTCAGTGGTCAAAGGAGCCAGTCATGAAACCTTTTCCCGACCCGATGGCATGCGATCGGCAGCAACTCGCGAAAAATCTCGCGGCACTGGGGGACGAATCCCCGGGCCTTATCCACAAAGGCGTCCCGGTGGATCACCAGGGCAACTTTGCCGAGATTGGCAATCGGGGCTATGCGCTGGGCGATCCTCGCCTGCCGCTTCCCGTCGCCTTTTTACGCGATGCCGTGATGCAGCAAAATCGTCGCTGGATGACGGAATATCTTGCAAAAAGCGGTGTCAGCCTTGCGCCTCATGGCAAAACGACCCTCGCACCAGAACTGTTTCACATGCAGCTGGAAGACGGCGTCTGGGGAATTACCGCCGCCACCGCCCAACAGGTCGCCTTCTTCGCCCGACTGGGATTAAGACGAGTTATTCTGGCCAATCAACTGGTAGGGAACGGCAATATCCATACCCTCCTCAACACGCTGCATCGTTATCCGACGCTACAGCTCTGGCTGATTGCCGATAGCCGACAAAATATCGATCAGCTCGTCCAGGCGGCAACGGAGTATGGCCAGCCGGTGACTTTCCGCGTGCTGGTCGAAATGGGTGTACAGGAGGGGCGCACCGGCGTACGGACGCTGGCGGACGCGATGACGCTGGCCCGCTATATCCGCCAGCAGCCGCATATGCAACTGGCAGGGATTGAGGGATATGAAGGTATTGTCGGCGGAGCGGACCAAAAGGCCCGCGAAGACGCCGTGCGACAAATGGTTGCGGCGATGAGTGAATGCGCCCGGCGCTGCGACGACGAAGCGTTATGGGAAAGTGATGAGATCCTGCTCACCGCCGGTGGAACCGAGTTTTTTGATTTATGCAGCCCGTTGCAACAGTTTAGCGGCCGCCTTCCTCACCGGGTGGTTATCCGTTCAGGCTGCTATATCACCAGCGACAGCATCGCCTATAAACGTGCATTTCAGCGTATTACGCAACGTACCCCGCTGACCCGGGAGATCGACGCCCCGCCTCCGGAGGGGGCGCTGGAAGTCTGGGCCGCGCTGCAGTCCATGCCTGAACCTGGTCTGGGCTTCGCCACGCTTGGTAAACGGGACATCTCCCATGACTGGGAGCTGCCCGTGCCCTGCTTGTGGTACAGACCCGGCGTTATGGCGCGCCCGCAACCGCTGCCTGCGGGCCACACGGTAACAAAATTAAACGATCAGCACGCCTACCTTCATCTGCCGGAAAACACGCCGCTGCAGATAGGCGATCTTATCGGATTTGGTATTTCTCACGCCTGCACCACCTTCGACAAATGGCGTTGCCTGCTCAGGGTTGATGAGCAGTATCGCGTCACCGGTGCGGTGAGAACATTTTTCTGAGATCAGGAACGCAGTCATGATAACGCAGACATCTTCGGTTATCCCCGTTGTCCACCCGACCACCGCCGGTCTGGAAGAACCTTACGGGCACACGGCCAGAATTGGCCTTATTGTACTCTCCACCGATCCTGTGATTGAGCGGGATTTTCATCACATGGTGCCAGACGACAGCCTGGGCGTCTTTTCCACGCGTATTTATCTGGAAACGCCGAACAGCGACAAAACCTTTCTGGCGCTGAAAGAGGAACTGGCCCCGGCGGCGGCATTATTGTTGCCGGATTCCCGGCTGGACGCGGTTGTTTTTGGCTGTACTTCCGCATCCACGCTCATTGGCCCGGAGACGATCCAGGCGAATATTCAGCAGGGACGCCCAGGCGTGGCGGTGACCAACCCGGCGACCGCCGCGCTGGCGGCGCTGCGCTATTTTAACGCCCGCCGCATTGCCCTCGTCACCCCCTATACGCCGCAGATGACGGAAAATGTGATGGCATTTTTGCAACAGGAAGGCATCACATTCAGCTCTGTCCGCGTCGCGGGTTACGATACCGATCACGCTATCGGCAGTATTCCGGCCGATTTTTTTGTTGATGCGGTGCTGGCTTCTGACCTGTCCGACGTCGACGCCATCTTTATTTCCTGCACCGGCACCAAAGCGCTCAACGTTATTGAGCGGATTGAAGAAAAAACCGGCTTACCGGTCGTGGTCAGTAACCAGGCGGCATTCTGGCATGCGCTGAAACTGTCCGGCTGGCGACAAAACATTCCGGGTTACGGACGGTTACTGAACTCCCTGGGGGACGAAAATGAGTGAAACTCTCGCACTGACGCAGGCATTAATTGCCCAGAATACCATCGATCCGCCAGGTAATGAGCGGCTGGCGGCAATGGTTATCGCCCAGACATTGCGTAAAGAAGGCATTGAGCCGCTGGTCTATGAGATCGCCCCCGGACGGACGAATCTGGTGGCGCGCATCAAAGGCAGCGGGGAGCGCCCCGCCCTCGCTTTTTCCGCGCATTTTGACACGATCGGCGTTGAGCCAGAAAAGTGGCAGGTGGATCCCTTTGCCGGAGAGGTTCGTGAGGGTCGCTTGTACGGACGCGGCGCGACAGATATGAAAGGGGGGATGGCGGCGATGACCGTTGCCGCAATTAATCTTGTACGGTCGGGTACGCCCCTGAAGGGCGACCTGTTGTTGACTTTTTCCGCCGCCGAAAATTCAAACTGTCTGGGCGCGCGTCGACTGCTTGAAGACGGACACTTTGACGGTGTCGGCGCTCTGCTGGTTTCGGAGCCAACCGGTAATCGCGCGTTTGTCGCAGAGAAAGGCGCCCTCTGGCTACGCGCCACCGCCAGCGGTGAATATGGCCATAACGCATTTTCAGAAAGCCGTAAAGGCGATCGCGGCAACGCTATCGTACGGCTTGCCCGATATCTGGACAAAGCCCACGACCTGCAACTGGATGCCCCAGCGCATCGCCACATTCGCCCTCCGACAATCAATATCGGCATGATCCGCGGCGGACTTTCGTTCCCACTGATCCCGGATACCGCCTCTGCCGACATTGACGTCAGGCTGGTTCCGGGCCAGAGCGCTGAGTCGGTAATGGACGCGTTTCAGGCCATCGCCGGGCCGCACATTACGCTTGAACTGCTGGATCTCAAATTGCCGGTGGATACGCCTGACGACCACCCCTTTGTCACACACTGCCTCAACGCCTGCCAGGCCGAAGGCGTGGACGATCCGGGGCCTGCTGGGGTTGCCTATTATTCGGATGCCGCAATTATCGCACCGCCTCTGAATCTGCCTATGGTCATTATCGGCCCGGGAGAAGTGGGAATGAGCGGCGCGATAGATGAGTATGTCCAGGTGGCGAAACTTGAGTGCGCGACGCGAATTTTCGAGCGCGTCGCCCGGTCATATCTGGGGGCCGAATAAACGCGACGGTGGCTCCGCCGCTGGAGCCGCCTCATTCTCAGGACCTGGACTTTACGCATTTAAAAACGCTATGCTGCCACTTTCAGTTGATGACGGTGGTATTTCTATGATGCTCCCCCCGCTCAATGCGGCCCGTGCGTTCGAGGCTACCGCCAGGCTGCTCAGTATCTCTAAAGCCGGTGAAGAGCTGTGCGTAACGCATGCGGCGGTCAGTGGGCAGATCAAGAAGCTTGAGTCCTGGCTCGGCAGACGCCTGTTTGAGCGCTCGGGACGCGGCGTAGTGCTGACGCCCGCCGGGCAACAGTATTATCAGTCCATACAGCAGGCGCTGAGCATTATCTCGGTGGCTTCCCAGTCGTTGCGGATCCGCAAAGACCGCAATGCAATCTCCGTCGCCTGCATTCCCTCTATCGCCACCCGGTGGTTAATTCCAGCGTTGCCTGAGTTCACTGAACTCCACCCGCAGATCACCATCGAGGTCGCCTATTCGCGGGCCCATGAAGCCTTTGATCCGGAGAAGCATGATGTCCTGATCACCCATAAAAACAGCAATGCAGAGGGGATTGCCTCCCATAAGCTGTTTTCCCGGATAAATAAACCCGTCGCCAGCCCCCGCTATCTGGAGACCAGCCGTTGTGATGCCCGATTAAATAACGCCATGTTGCTGCATGATGAAGCGATCTCCGCGTGGGAAGAGTGGTTCATCAGAGCGGGATACCGCCCAGAAAACCTGACGCATGGCCCGGTCTATCAGGACTTTAATCTGCTTGCCACGGCGGTGATTGCCGGACACGGCGTCGCGCTGTGCCCTACGGAGGTCTTTCGCCGGGAACTGGCAAGCGGCGACCTGGTGATACTGTCCGATATCTCGACGCTGGACGATGAAGGTTATTACCTGCTCTCAGATCAGGAGTGTAACCATTCCACCCAGGCCTTTTGCCAGTGGTTCGCCGGCGTCTGTAGCAACGTAAAAGCGCCACGGAGTTAATGCCTGCGCCTGTCCTGACTCATGTCGCTGAGGACGGCGCGACGCGGCAGGTTTTCGGCGTAATGGCGGGGAATGCGGCGCATTCTCGTGGTGTCAAGTGAACGGAACAGGCCGCGAACTCAGCACGGGAAAAAAATGCGCCATTCCGTACAACCCGCTGAAAAACGCGATTCTCGCGGGCACGCAAAACAGCATAAAAAGCCGCTGACGATCTTAACTGAATCGCACCGGATACTGGACAGTCAGCCAATGCGATCTTATTAATATATCCATATTTTTTCCATTATTTACAGGTAACGTGTTCACAAAATTTCATGCTACTTCGCTTTCCCTTCACTGAATTGTGCATATAAGTGGTTGCTGTTTATTCATCTGACATTTGAAGACCGTAATGAAAAAGAACATTCCGCTGTTCCGAAGCCGCCATTGGTTTAGATGGTTATTGATATTGTGTGTGCTGTTAATTATCGCCGGTGTGATATGGCGCTTATTGCCCATGGGGAAAAAAATGGGCGGCGGCGACTTTCCGCCTGGCGGGCCGATGGGCAAAATGGGCGGCGGTACGACGCTGGTCCATAGCGCGACGGCAACAACGGCAGATGTTCCGGTTTACCTCAATGCACTTGGCACGGTCATTCCCAATGCCACGGTGACCGTCACCAGCCGGGTCGATGGTCAACTGGAAAAGGTCTACTTTACTGAGGGGCAAAAGGTCCAGGCGGGCCAGCTACTGGCGCAAATCGACCCGCGTTCCTACCAGGCAACGCTGAAGCAGTATCAGGGCGAACTGAGCGAAAACAAAGCGCTGCTGCAAAGCGCCGAACTGACGCTGGCGCGCTATAGAAAATTGTATGCCCAGGACTCACTGGCCCGCCAGGATCTGGATTCACAAATTGCCACGGTCGGCCAGTATCGCGGCGCCGTCGCAGCCGATGAGGCGCAGATCGCCAGCGCGCAGTTAAATATCGAATACTCCCGCATCACCGCGCCGGTCAGCGGACGCGTCGGTCTGCGGTTGGTCGATCCCGGCAATATGATATTCAGTTCCAGCTCCACTGGGCTGGTCACCATCACCCAAATGCAGCCTGCAGCGGTTACCTTTAGCGTCCCGCAAAGCTATATTCCCACGCTGGCCAACGTGTTGCACCGTGGTCAGACGTTACCCGCCGCCGCCTTAGATCAGGACGGCAACCGCGTGCTGGCCGAAGGCGCAGTGAAATTTATCAGCAACCAGATCGATACCAGTACCGGCACCGTGACCCTTAAAGCGGAATTTCCTAACGATGATGAAGCGTTATACGCTAACCAGTTCGTTAATCTGCGTTTACAGACCCGTATGTTGCCAAAGGCGACGGTCGTCTCCACTCAGGCACTACAGCTCAGTAGTGATGGCAATTTTGTCTATGTGATTAACAAAGACAATACCGTCACCCGCCGGACCGTCACCCTGGGCCCGACGTGGCAGAATAATCAGCAGGTGATCCTGACGGGGATCGCGCCCGGCGAGCGCGTGGTGACGGAAGGTATTGACCGACTGAGCAACGGCAGTAAAGTCTCAATTGTGGGCGACACTCAGCAACCCACATCTGCGACGGCTGGCGCCAAATGAACCCATCTCGTCTCTTTATTCAACGTCCGGTCGCCACTATCCTGCTGATGCTGGGGGTGCTGATTAGCGGAATTTTCGCCTACCGCTTTCTGTCAACCTCGGCCCTGCCGCAGGTTGACTATCCAACCATCCAGGTTACCACCCTTTACCCCGGCGCCAGCCCTGATGTAATGGCGTCAGCGGTAACATCACCGCTGGAGCGCCAGTTAGGGCAGATGTCCGGTCTGAGCCAGATGACCTCCACCAGTTCCAGCGGTTCATCGATCATCACCCTGAAATTCTCGCTCGATCTGTCGCTGGATGTCGCCGAGCAGGAAGTGCAGGCAGCCATTAACGCCGCCAATAACCTGTTGCCGGATGACCTGCCAAATCCGCCGACCTATAAAAAAGTGAATCCGGCGGATAACGCGGTGATCACCCTGGCGGCAAGTTCCGATACCCTCTCCTTGCTCCGTATTCAGGATCTGGTCAATACCCGGGTTGCGCTGAAGTTGTCACAAATTTCCGGCGTCGGGATGGTGACGCTGGCGGGGGGTCATCAACCGGCAATTCGCGTACAAATGGACCCCAACGCGCTGGCGGCCCACGGGCTGACGCTGGAAGACGTCAACACCCTGATCAACAACAGCAACGTTAATGGTTCGAAAGGCGGTTTTGATGGCCAGTACCATTCGGTCACTATTGATGCCAACGATCAGCTTCACACCGCGCAGGAATATGGCAACCTGATCCTGACTTACCAGAACGGCGCGGCGTTGCGCCTGAAGGATATCGCCCATATTGAACAGGGGCCGGAAAACAGCTTCCAGTCAGCCTGGGCCAATAACAGTCCGGCGATTATCATTAGCGTTCAGCGCCAGCCCGGCGCCAACGTGATTCAGGTTGTGGATGATATTAAAGCGAAACTGCCGCAATTGCAGGCGGCGCTGCCGGACGGCGTTAAGATGACCATTCTTTCCGATCGTACCCAGACAATCCGCGACTCGATCCATGATGTACAGTTTGAACTGATGCTCTCTATCGCCCTCGTGGTGATGGTGACGTTCCTGTTTCTGCGCAACGTGGCGGCAACGCTGATCCCCAGCATTGCCGTACCGCTGTCGCTGGTCGGCACGTTTGGCGTCATGTATCTTGCTGGTTTCAGCCTCAATAACCTGTCGCTGATGGCGCTGACTATCGCCACCGGTTTTGTCATCGATGATGCCATCGTGGTGGTGGAGAATATTTCCCGCCGTCTGGAAGAAGGCGCCCCTCCGATGCAAGCGGCGCTGGAGGGGTCGCGACAGATCGGCTTTACCATTATCTCATTGACCTTTTCGCTAATTGCGGTCCTGATCCCGCTACTGTTTATGGGCGATGTGGTTGGACGCCTGTTTCGCGAGTTCGCCATTACCCTCGCGGTATCGATTCTGGTGTCGATGGTGGTCTCGCTGACGCTGACGCCCATGCTGTGCGCGTATCTGCTGCGCTATATTCCACCAGAAAAACAGTCGCGCTTTGCGCGCAAAGGCGGCGCAGTATTCGACGCGGTGATCCACTATTACGATCGGCTGCTTACCGTGGTGCTTAACCATCGTAAACTGACGCTGCTGGCGGCACTGGCGACCTTTGCCATAACGGCCCTGCTCTATATCATTATCCCCAAAAGCTTCTTCCCGGTGCAGGATACCGGCCTGATTCAGGGAGTGACGATCGCTTCTCAGGATGTCTCATTTAACGAGATGGCCAGACGGCAGCAGGCGCTGGCGAAAGTCATTCTTCAGAATCCGGCTGTGCAGAGCGTCTCCTCGACCATTGGTATCGACGGCAGCAATACCAGCCTCAACAGCGGTCGAATTCAGATCAATCTGCGCGCTTTTGATCAGCGTGATGAAAAAGCCGCAGCGATTATCCGCCAACTGGAGCAGGCGGCGCAATCGGTGGTCGGGATCCGTTTGTACATGCAGCCAGCGCAGGATTTAACCGTCAATGACCAGGTGACGCCAAGTCAGTACCAGTTCACCCTGGATGATACTGACAGCGAGAATCTCATCACCTGGACGCCGCAACTGGTCGCCGCACTGCAAAAACGCCCCGAATTCAACAACGTGGTGAGTAATCTGCAGTCCCAGGGCCAGGTGGCCTATGTCACTCTGGATCGCGATAAAGCCGCCCGCTTCGGCATTACCGCATCCGATGTCGACACCGCGCTGTATAACGCCTTCGGCCAGCGGCTGGTTTCCACCATCTTTACTCAGTCCAATCAGTACCGCGTCGTGCTGGAAGTCGCGCCGAAGTATCAGCAGTCTCCGGCTTCTTTTGACGATATCTGGCTACAGCCGTCATCAACCAGTAGCAGCGACAGCAGTAGCGACAGTGATAGCACATCGACATCATCAACATCGTCAACATCGTCAACATCGTCAACCACATCATCATCCGACGCCTCTACAGAGAGCAGCAGCACCGGGTTGGTCAGACTGACCTCGATCGCCACCATCCACCAGCGTACCGGTTCGCTGATGCATATGCGTCTGAATCAGTTCCCGGCGGTGATGATCTCCTTTAACCTCAATCATGGCTACTCCCTGGGGGACGGGCAAAAAGCGATCGCTGAGACGGTCGAACAACTGCGCTTACCCTCCAGTATCACCCTGCGCTACCAGGGCGAAACCGCGGCGTTCCAGAGCGCTACCGCCAACACCTTGTGGCTGATCCTCGCCGCGTTGCTCACCATGTATGTGGTACTGGGTATTTTGTATGAGAGCTTTATTCATCCGGTAACGATCCTGTCCACGCTGCCTTCGGCGGCGGTCGGCGGGCTGCTGTCGCTGATGCTTGCAGGTTCCGATTTCAGCCTGATAGCCCTGATTGGCGTCATTTTGCTGATTGGCATTGTGAAAAAAAACGCCATCATGATGATCGACTTTGCGCTGGAGGCGGAATACAAGCAGCACCTCAGTCCGCGGGAAGCCATACATCAGGCCTGTCTGCTGCGCTTTCGCCCGATCATGATGACCACCATGGCGGCACTGCTGGGCGCGTTACCGCTGATGCTGGCCTCCGGCTCTGGCGCCGAGCTGCGCCAGCCGCTGGGCCTGGTGATTGTCGGCGGCCTGGTGGTCAGCCAGATACTCACCCTGTTTACCACGCCGGTTATTTACCTGTGGTTTGATGGTCTCGCCGCACACGGCAGACGCTGGGTAAAACGTAAACAGCAGGCGCAAGAGAAACAATGAATCTGACCCGGTTATTTATTTTTCGCCCGGTTGCCACACTGCTGATCACGCTGGGGATCCTGCTGTTAGGGGGATTAGGTTATCGGCTGTTGCCGGTCGCGCCTCTGCCGCAGGTGGATTTCCCGACCATTATGGTCAGCGCCAGCCTCTCTGGCGCCAGCCCGGAAACCATGGCGGCGACCGTTGCCACACCGCTGGAACGCGCCCTTGGACAAATTGCCGGAATCAGCGAAATGACCTCGACCAGTTCGCAGGGCTCGTCGAGCATTATTTTGCAGTTTGATCTCGACCGCGACATTAACGGCGCGGCGCGCGACGTCCAGGCGGCGATCAATGCCGCCCGCAGCCTGCTGCCCAGCAGTATGGAGTCACTGCCGACCTACCGTAAAGCCAACCCGTCCGATGCCCCTATTGTGATGCTGGCGCTGACCTCTTCCTCACGCTCCCCAGGGGAGTTGTACGATCTGGCGGAAAGCCAAATAGAGCAAGCCGTTGGACAGGTAAAAGGCGTCGGCGAAGTCTCATTAATGGGCAGCGCGCTGCCTGCGGTGCGTATCGATCTGCAGCCGAATAAACTCAGCCAATACGGTATTTCACTGGATACCGTACGCAGCGCCATTGCCGACAGCACAACCAATCTGCCGAAAGGAATGTTACAGGGTAACAATCAGTCCTGGGTGGTGGACAGCAATGGTCAGCTCGATAAAGCGGCGCAATACCGCGATCTGGTTATTGCTTATCGCAACGGCAAAACATTACGCCTGAGCGATGTCGCCCGCGTGTACGACTCCGTCGAAGATAAATATCAGGCCGGTTTTCTTAACGGCAGTCCGGCGGTCATGATCGGCATTATGCGCCAGGCCGGCGCAAATATGCTGCAGACGATTGATGCGATTAAGGCGCAACTGCCCGCGCTGGAAAAAAACCTGCCTGCCGATACCCGACTAAAAGTGGTGGTCGATCGCTCCACCACCGTGCGTGAGTCGCTGTATGAGACAGAGGAAACATTGCTGATCGCCGTGCTGCTGGTTATCGCGGTGGTGTTCGTTTTTCTGCGCAATCTACAGGCGGTGGTGATCCCGGCGCTGGCGCTGCCGGTATCGCTGATCGGCACCTGCGCGGTCATGTATTTGCTCGGTTACAGTCTCGATAATCTGTCCCTGATGGCGCTGATCATCTCCACCGGTTTTGTGGTCGATGACGCGATTGTGGTGCTGGAGAATATCGCCCGCCATATTGAAGAGGGCCTCAGTCCGCTGCGCGCGGCGCTGCGTGGTTCCCGTGAAGTCAGTTTCACCGTTTTGTCGATGACCGTCTCGCTGCTGGCGGTATTTATCCCGATTCTGCTGATGGGCAGTATTGTCGGACGACTGTTTCGCGAATTCGCAGTCACGCTTAGCGTCGCGCTGCTGATCTCGATGTTTGTCTCCCTCAGCCTGACCCCGATGCTCTGTTCACGGCTTCTGAAAGCAAAACCGGCGGTCACCCGACGGCCTCACCCACTTTATCAATGGATCGAGAATCAACTTAACCGCCTGCTGGCTGCCTACTCACGGGGATTGCACTGGGTAATGGCGCACCAGAAGCTGGTGATGTTTAGCCTGCTGCTGACGGTGATGCTGAATATTTTTCTTTATAGCGTGGTACAGAAAGGCTTCTTTCCCAACCAGGACACCGGCCTGCTGATGGGGGCGGTACGCGCCGATCAGAATATCTCCTTCCAGGCGATGGAGCCGAAAGTGCAGATGTTCACCAAAATGATTGAGGCCGATCCGGCCGTTGACAGCGTGATGTCATCAATGGGCAGCGGCATGTTCGGCTCGCGCAATACCGCTAACTTCTTTGTCCGGCTGAAGGATTTTAATCAGCGCGACGCAACGGCCACCGAAGTGGCCAACCGCCTGAGTATGAAAACCAATCATGTTCCCGGCGCGCAAATGTTCCTGATGGCCGCTCAGGATTTACACATCGGCGGGCGCAGCGCCAACGCCAGCTATCAATACAGCCTGCAGGCCGACGATCTCGATCTGCTACGCGAATGGACGCCGAAGGTACAGGCGGCGCTGGCGGCTATTCCGCAGTTCAACAGCGTGGATTCGGACTCTGAAACCGGGGGGCAGGAGATGGTTATCCAGATCGATCGCGACCGCGCCACACGGCTCGGCGTTAACGTCAAAATGCTTGATGAGATGTTGAATAACGCCTTCAGCCAGCGACAAATCGCCACCCTGTATCACACTCTGAACCAGTACCATGTGGTCATGACGTTGTCCGATAAGTACACACGCGATCCTGCGATACTGAGCGAGTTATATGTGATCAATGATGACGGCGACCGGATACCGATTTCCGCCTTTGCCCGGTTTGTCGGCAGCAATGCCCCGCTGTCGGTTGCGCACCAGTCCCAGTCCGCAACCAGCACTATCGCCTTTAACCTTAACGACGGCGTTTCGCTGGAGCAGGCGCAGGTTCTGATCAATAACGCGATGGCGAAAATCGGCCTGCCCTCAAGCGTGCAGGCCGGCTTTCAGGGCACCGCTAAAGCCTATGCCGACCTGGTGACAACCATGCCGTGGCTCATTGTCGCGGCGCTGATCGCCATCTATATCGTGCTGGGCGTGTTGTACGAAAGCTACATCCATCCGCTGACCATTCTCTCCACTCTGCCATCGGCGGGGGTCGGGGCCCTGCTGCTGTTGCTGTTAACCAATACTCAACTGACGGTTATCGCGCTCATTGGCATTATTTTGCTGATCGGGATTGTGAAAAAGAACGCCATTATGATGATCGACTTCGCCCTCGATGCCGAAAGGCGGCTGGGCATGTCTCCGCAGCAGGCGATTGTTCAGGCCTGCCTGATGCGCTTCCGCCCGATTATGATGACCACTCTTGCCGCCTTCTTCGGCGCCCTGCCTTTGGCGTTAGGCAGCGGTGGCGATGCTGATTTACGCAGTCCTTTGGGCCTGGCGATTGCCGGTGGACTGGCTCTGAGCCAGCTACTGACCCTTTTCACCACGCCGGTAGTGTATCTCTGGCTAGATAAGCTTAGTCGCGCGGTCCGACATCACTGGCATCGCGTTCGTCATGCAGGATCCTGATTAATGAAAATGTCATTATCGATGACTTCCGTCATCTGTGTATTACTCCTCACTGGCTGTACCGTCGGCCCGGACTATCAGCGGCCGAAAATGCCCCTGCCTTTACACTATAAAGAAGCCAAAGGATGGCAGCAGGCGGTGCCGCAGGATGATGTCAAAAAGGGAGAGTGGTGGGCCGTCTACCACGATCCGCAGCTTGACAGCCTGTTGCGTCAGGTGAGTCTTTCTAACCAGAATATCGCCAGCTATGCCGCGCAGTACAGAGAAGCGCAGGCCCTGGTGGCCCAGTCGCGGGCCGAACTCTTCCCGTCCCTCAGTTATGACGCCAGTTCGACGCGCAGCAGTAGCCACAGTAGCGGGCAACGCACCACCGGTAATTCGCACACCGCCGAGCTTAGCGCCAGTTGGGAACTGGATCTGTGGGGCAAACTACGCCGCACGGTCGAGGAAAACCGAGCCAGCGCCGAAGCCAGTGCCGCGGAACTGGCCAATATCACCCTCAGCGCGCAATCCGAGCTGGCGCAGGACTATTTCCAGTTGCGAGTAATGGACGAAAAAATCGCTCTGTATCAGCGCAGTATCGACGCTTATGAACGCTATCTGACGGTGATAAACAACAAATATCAGGTGGGCAGCGAATCGCGGGCCACCCTGGCGCAGGCGCAGATGCAGTTAGAGAGCGCTCGCGCCTCCGCCCAGGATTATCAGTGGCAGCGCGCGCAACTGGAACACGCCATTGCCCTGCTGATCGGGAAAGCGCCGGCGGATTTCAGCCTGCCGGTCAGTAACATGCAGGCCACGCTTCCGGCCATTCCGCAAACGCTGCCCGCGCAATTACTACAGCGCCGTCCGGACATTGCCGAAGCAGAACGTGATGTGGCGGCGGCGAACGCGGCGGTGGGCGTCGCCATCGCCGGTTATTACCCGGACCTGACCTTAAGCGCCAGCGGCGGCGTCAGTTCCTCAGCGATACACAATCTGCTATCGCTGCCAAACCGTATCTGGTCGCTCGGCCCGGCATTAAGCGGTACGCTGCTGGACTTCGGCGCGACATCGGCGGAAGTCGCTCAGGCCCGCGCCAACTATGACGCGAAAGTCGCCAGCTACCGGCAAACGGTTCTGCAAGCGCTGCAGGAGGTGGAGGACTATCTGGTTGAGCTACGCGTTCTGCAAGGCGAGATCCTTTCCCGGCAGCGGGCCACCGTGGCGGCGCAGGAATCAGCGAGAGTCACCCGTAATCAGTATGAGGCGGGAATGATTGACTATCTTGACGTTGCCACAACCGAAAACAGCAGTCTGAGCGAACAGCAAAGTCTGCTGTCACTGCAAAGTACGCAGTGGGTCGCCAGCGTTGAGCTGATTGCCGCGCTTGGCGGCGGCTGGCAGCAAAAAGCGGAACAGTAAAAAACCGGGCCGGGGAAGCCGCGTTCCCGGCCCAGATAACCAGGCTGACCCGGGAACGCGGCAAGATCCATGGACTGCCGGGCTGACGGGGTTAAGGCTTCACGGCGTAAACTGCCGCGCCGGTCATCTAAGCGGTTGACTTAACGCCGCATAATACGAAAATAGCCCCCTACGTCACGACCAGAAAAAGTCGGCATATATGATGATCCGCGGTCATAGCTTTCTGTTGAATAAAATAAATATATCCGTCATTGCAATTGCTGCGGGGCTGTTACTGGCCAGTTGCCGCAGTACCCCCCCCGCATCCCTTGTCACCCCGCTCCCGCCAGCCAGCAAACCGTCCATTTTGCCGAAAAGCCATGAGCCGGTACGCGGCGTCTGGTTGACGACCGTATCGCGGCTCGACTGGCCGCCGCTGGCATCGGTTAATGGCAATATCGATGCCAGCCGCCGTATCGCCATGCAGCAGCAATCCCTGATCGCCAAGCTGGATAAATTAAAAAGTCTCGGTATTAATACCGTGTTCTTTCAGGTAAAACCCGACGCGACCGCCCTCTGGCCGTCAAAAATTCTGCCGTGGTCCGATATGCTGACCGGGAAAATTGGTCAGGATCCGGGCTACGATCCGCTGCGTTTTATGCTGGACGAAGCGCACAAACGCGGGATACGCGTTCATGCGTGGTTTAACCCCTATCGCGTTTCGACCAATACTCGTCCGAAAACCGTAGAAGCGCTGAAAGCGACGCTGGCACAGGTTCCCGCCAGCGTCTATGTCCTGCATCCGGAATGGATCCGCACCGCCGGGGATCGCTTCGTTCTCGATCCCGGTATTCCGCAGGTGCGTGACTGGATCACCAGCATTGTGGCGGAAGTGGTACAGCACTATCCGGTGGATGGCGTCCAGTTCGATGACTATTTCTATAGCGAAACGCCGGGATCGCCCCTGAACGACAACCGGACATTTCAGCAATATGGTCAGGGTTTTGCCACAAAAGCGGACTGGCGGCGACACAACACGCAGCTGCTGATTGAGCAGGTTTCGCGCACCATCAAGCAAATCAATCCCGATGTCGAATTCGGCGTCAGCCCGGCGGGTGTCTGGCGCAATCGCTCGCACGACGCCGCCGGTTCCGACACCCGCGGCGCGGCGGCCTACGACGAGTCTTATGCCGACACCCGCCGCTGGGTGCAACTGGGATTGCTGGACTATATCGCGCCGCAGCTGTACTGGCCTTTTTCCCGTAGCGCCGCCCGTTACGATGTGCTGGCAAAGTGGTGGGCGGATGTGGTGAAACCAACGCATACCCGCCTCTATATTGGCGTGGCGCTGTATAAAGTTGGCGAACCGTCGAAAAATGAGCCGGACTGGATGGTGAACGGCGGCGTGCCGGAACTGAAAAAGCAGCTTGATTTAAACGCGTCGATACCGCAAATTCAGGGCACTATTTTGTTCAGAGAAAATTATCTTAATCAGCCACAAACCCAGCAGGCCGTTAACTATCTGAAGTCCCGCTGGGGAGAGTAATTCACGCCCCTGAGCCCCGTTGCCTGATAAACATTGCCGCAACCCGATTCTGGCGATCGTGACGTACAATATAGTGTCGTAACAGAACACGAGTCAGCCGGGCCGCGTACAATCATCGAACACTGAACACGGTTAGGTTCATGCCGTGTTAAAAAATTTTCACCCGCGCGCAACTTTTCTCCCTGCTCCTGCGAACTGAATAACTGAGTCTACCCGAACCAGAGCGTTCATACCTCGCAGGAGCTGATAATGAAATCGTTACACACTCTCGTTTCCACCCTGACCCTCGCCGCTGTTATCGCGCTACCTGCGTTCAGCGCCCACGCTGCGTTACCGGTGGGGGCCAAAGCCCCTGACTTCGAGCTACAGGGCGCCCTTGCTGGTAAACCCCTGACCTTCTCGCTCAAAAAGGCACTGCAAAAAGGGCCGGTCGTGCTTTACTTCTTCCCGGCCGCCTTCAGCGCGGGTTGTACCATTGAGGCGCATGACTTTGCCGAAGCCACCGATGATTTCAATAAAATGGGTGCCACGGTGGTGGGCGTCACCGCAGGCAACACCGCGCAGGTGAGTGATTTCTCCAGACTGGAGTGCCGCGACAAATTCGCCGTGGCGGCAGATCCAGGCGCCAAAGTCGCAGCCCGGTATCAGACACTGATAGAAATGAAAGGCAAAACGCTTTCTGACCGTACCTCTTATGTTATTGCGCCTGATGGCGACATCCTGCTGAGCTACACTGACAGAAATCCGGAAACGCACATTGAAAAAACGCTCGCGGCGGTTAAGCAGTACGACGCGTCTCATCCGCAATCCCACTAAACAAAGAGGCCAGCGATGTTAACTGCCATGCTGGCCGCCTTTATCGGCGGCATCATCCTTAACTTTATGCCCTGCGTTTTTCCGGTGATTTCACTGAAAGCGCTTGGTCTGTTGCGCCATTCGGATAACACCGCCCATGCCCGCCGCGAGGGATTGGGATTTTTGTTGGGCGTCGTAATCACTATGGTGGCGCTGGCCGCCATTTTGCTGGCGGTACGCGCAGGGGGCACGGCGGTTGGCTGGGGCTTTCAGCTACAGTCGCCGCTGGTGATCAGCCTGCTTGCGTTGATTATTCTCGCCGCGGCGCTTAACCTGCTGGGCGTGTTTGAGGTCGGGTTAGCAGCGCAGCGTGTCGGCGCGCTGGAGATAGGCCGCGGGGCATTTACTCGCTCCGCGCTAACCGGGGCGCTGGCGATTGTGGTCGCCACGCCGTGCGCCGCCCCGTTTATGGCCAGCGCGATAGGTTATGCTTTGGTACAGCCGCGAGAGGTGGCGCTGATCGTCTTCATTTTCCTGGCGCTGGGCTTTGCGGCCCCCTTTACGCTGATCTCCCTGTTCCCGCCGCTGACAAAGCTGCTGCCGCGGCCCGGCGCCTGGATGGATATTCTTAAACGTATTCTGGCGTTTCCAATGTTCGGCGCTTATGCCTGGCTGGTGTGGGTGCTGGCGCAACAGGCCGGAACCACCGCGCTGGGCGCATTGCTCGCCGCCTGCGTGGTGCTAAGTTTTGCCGCCTGGCTGTATGGCATAGCCCAGCAGCGCCGTTTTCAAGGCAAAGGGCATAAAGCGCTTTTCGTTGTGACGGCGGCGCTGGTGGCCGCCGTTATCGCACCGCTGCCGGGGGTGATGAAATCCTCCGGTGAGAGGCAAGTCGCTGAAGTGACGGCGCAGAAGTGGACGCCGCAGTCCGTTGCCGAACAGCGCGGGCATGGCAAAGCGATTTTTGTCAACTTCACGGCCTCCTGGTGCATCACCTGCCAGGTCAACGAGAAAACCTCGCTTTCCACTCAGGCGGTAAAAGCGGCGCTGGCGAAAACCGGTACGCTGTATATGGTCGCCGATTCCACAAAATTTAACCCGGATGTCGATGATGCGCTTAATCACTTCGGCCAGGGCGGTCTGCCGCTGTACGTGGTTTATCCCGCCGATGGCGGCCAACCGCAGGTCCTGCCGCAGGTGCTGACGCCCGGCATCGTGATCAACGCGCTGCACCAGGCCGCGCGTAAAAAAGCGTCATAGCACAAGGCGGATTATGCAAACAAACGACAACGCACGCGAAAACTGGCCTGTGCTCATGGCGCAGGCACAGGCTGGCGATCGCCTCGCCTATACCCGTTTATTAAAAGCGCTGGTATCCGTGATCCGCGCGCAGGTACGTAAACACATCAGCGATGAAGCATTAGTTGAAGATGTCATTCAGGATGTGCTGCTGACAGTACATCGGGTTCGCCATACCTACGATCCGGCATTTCCATTTCTGCCCTGGCTGATGGCCATTATCTCGGCGCGCACCATCGATACCCTGCGTCGGCGCGGTCGTCGTCAGCGCTGGGAAACCAACGACGAAATACTGCCTGACGTCCCTTCTTCTGCGCACGCAGCCCAGCATCTGGACCGCGAGGAAGAGCTGGCAGGCTATTTACGTCAACTCCCGGCACGCCAGCGTGAGATCGTGGAGCATGTTCACCTGCATGACATGAGCCTGACCGAGGCCGCCGCGCATAACAATCTGAGCGTTGCGGCGGTAAAGTCGCTATTGCATCGGGCGCTGAAGAATCTGCGCCGTTCTGGAGCCCATCATGACCGATCATAATCTGTTGATTGAAAAACTTAGCCGCGACATACAGCCGGTCAGACGCCCGCAGCCGACCGGCTGGCGGGTAGTAAGCTGGATGGGCGTTGCCCTTCCCTGCGCTATCGTCGTAAGTTGCCTGCTGCCGCGCGATCTGACCGACTGGTCACAACCCGGTGCCGCCTGGGCCATCGCCCAGCTCCTGCTGGCATTTTTGCTTGGCACGCTGGCGATTCGCAACGCCTTCGCGATGAGCATTGCCGGGCGGCGAACGCTCAGCGGGAAAGCGCTGCTCCCCATCGGGCTGATGTGGTTTGGATTAAGCCTGCGCGCGATGCACGGCGACGCATCGCCAATCCATGATGACGATAGCATCCACTGCTTTACCTTTCTGCTGGCCGTCAGCACGCCGATGATGGCGCTGATGATTGCCAGTCTGCGACGTACCCGCACGCTGCACCCGGTTCGCAACCTGGCGATGGCCGGGCTGGGGATTGCCAGCCTGGCGGTAAGCCTGCTGGCCTTTTGTCATCCGGTACATCTGGATTCGCTGGACTTTGTTACCCATCTGGCTGCCGTGGTTGCAATAATCGCGCTGACGGTCCTTGTCGGTAAACGTTGGGTTAGCGTCGATTCGTTTTTCCGCTGACGAGGATAAAGCCGATAACATCCGGTCCTCCGCGTACAGGACCGGAAAACACACAGATGCCTTCATCCGCAAATTAAATTGTTTTTTCGTATAAGCGGTAGCGTTTATACGGGACCGCGCCGATTCGCTCTAAAATGGTTCGCATGCCGGTATTGGACTCTAATATCCACGACATTTCCAGCGCATCAATATGATGCCTGGCAAAGGGATCGCGCAGCCTCTCAATCAGCAACAGCGCGATCACCGGCCCGATCCGACTGAACTGATATTCCTGACGAACGCCCATCAAAGGCACTCTTGCCGTGCGCACGCCGCTGACTTTCAGACGCCACAATAATTTAGCCCAGCCAAACGGCATTAAACGTCCCTGCAGATCGGCGATGGCTTCATTAATATTCGGCAGCCCCACGATGAAAGCGCAGGGCTCCCCCTCCACTTCGGCGATGTGGATCATATCTTCAGAAACCAGATACTTAAGTTGATCGCCCATCGTGGCAAATTCGTGCTCAGTAAACGGGACAAACCCCCAGTTATGCTGCCAGCCGGAATTAAATATCTCCCGTAGCACCTGCATCTCCTCGCGAAAGCGCTTGCGATTAAGATGACGAATGGTCACTTTTTTGCGTACCTGCTCCATCATCCGGGTTAACGAAGGTGAAAAATGCAGGTCGGTTCGCTTCATCCAATAGGCCAGTAAATCGATTCCTTTCGTATACCCCTGCTGCGCTATCCTGTCGGCATAATAGGGTTTAGCGTAGGTCATCAGGGCCGATGGCGGAGTATCAAACCCCTCAACCAGCAGGCCGCTCTCCTGATTGATATTAAGGCTGAATGGGCCGGTGATGTTATGCGCGCCTTTCGATCTCAGCCACGCTTCCGCCGCCGTAAAGAGCGAACTAAAAACGGCGGCATCATCAACGGCGTCAATCATGCCAAAGTGGCCAGTATCGTTTCCGTGAATCGCGCGGTGCAGCGTATCAATTTGTGCGGTAATGCGACCGACCACGTTCCCCTGTTTTTTAGCGACCCACGCCTGCCATTCTATATGTTCGGTGCCGGGATTCTTTGTGGACAAATGCTCTTCACGCTCCAGATACAGCGGTGCGATCCAGTTTGGATCATCACGGAACAGTAACGAAGGGAAAGCAATAAATTCTTTAAGATTGCGCTTATGCGAAATTTTCTCAACACGGATCATAAATAGCCTTAGATTTTTAACAACATAATTAAATAATGGCCCGACAGCACCGTTAGCATTTTTACGCACTCTTTATTTATTTGATGATGTATGACCTCCCGAACAAAATGACGGCCCGATTGCGTTGGCGCATTCAAAACCGCTTGCAATGAAGGTGATGGTTTATTATTTAGCGCTATTTTTGTTATTTAGTGCCTTTTTTACCATTTTGAGCTTTTTTTATTATTTCGTGCTTTTTTATAAAAAAATTACCTTTTCTGGTTATCGACTTTAATAACGAGCAGCATTGTATTTTTTACCACTTAATGCTTTTTTTAATGCTCAGGTTAAATGAGCCATTCACTTTTGAATTTCTAACGGCATACTGTTTATGGTTTGTTTACGTTTTTTTACCCTATATTATTCACGCTACAAGGCAAGACGGTTAACCGTTTCGCGCTGCGCCAGCTCCACGAAGACGTACACCGGTGCATCTGCAGCCTGAAAAATGCCGGGTACAGATTGTTATGCACGAGGTCAGACTATATGAGTTAGTCGTTATTTCCTGCCCTACAGATACAGACCTAAGGAACGGCGATATTCGGTTATTACAATGCGCTCTGCATATTTTAAGGCGCCACCTAAGGTTAATAACGCGGTTGTCGCCGGTTTTCTCCGGAGAATAACCGGCGGGCGAATTATGCACGCCAATATACGTTGTTTGTGGAATGAAGATGGTTGAATAACAAACTTATTCAATACCTGTTCATAGTAAAAATATCAAATCCCTCGCCAGGCGTCGTGTTGGCTCTTTTGGCGATCTTACTCTATGGCGATGTTTGTCTATGTCTGAAACAAGTTCCGTTCATTCTCTTCCCATGCGTTATGCGGATTTTCCTACTTTAGTGGATGCGTTAGATTATGCGGCGCGCGGCAAAACGGGAATGAATTTTTATGACCGTCGTAATCAACTGGTGGCCGTTCTTGAATACAGTACGTTGAAACAACGCGCAATATCGGGCGCGCGGCGTTTACTCTCGCTGAACCTTAAGAAAGGCGATCGCATTGCGCTGCTCGCGGAAACCAGCGCGGGATTCGTAGAAGCCTTCTTTGCATGCCAGTATGCGGGGTTCGTGGCGGTACCGCTGGCGATCCCCATGGGGCTTGGTCAGCGCGATTCCTACACCGCCAGGCTGCAGGAACTGATCGCCAGCTGCAACCCCTCTGCGATTATCAGCAGCGAGGAGTGGAAGCCGCTGATCGCCTCCGCCGCGGCGGAAAGCTCCTCTGCGCATATTCTCAGCTACGCCGATTTCAATACGCTGCCCGAACCGGCCATCGCACTACCGGCAGCCTCGCCTGACGATATCGCTTATCTGCAGTACACCTCAGGCAGCACCCGCTTTCCGCGCGGCGTCATCATTACCCAGCGGGCGGTGATGGCGAATCTGGGGGCGATCAGCCGCCACGGCATCAAGCTGCGTGCGGGGGATCGCTGTGTTTCCTGGCTCCCTTTCTATCACGATATGGGGCTGGTGGGTTTCCTGCTGACGCCGGTTGCGACTCAGTTGTCCGTCGACTATCTGCGCACGCAAGATTTTGCTATGCGCCCGATGCAATGGTTAAAACTGATCGCCAAAAATCGCGGCACCGTGAGTGTCGCGCCGCCGTTCGGCTACGATTTGTGCTTGCGCCGCAGCAACGCCAAAGAACTTGCCGATCTGGATCTTTCCAGCTGGCGCGTCGCGGGCGTAGGCGCCGAGCCGATTCCGGCCGAATTGCTGAGCCAGTTTGGCGAGCACTTCCGTCACTTTCGCTTCGACAGCAAGGCATTCATGCCCTGCTATGGTCTGGCGGAGAATACGCTCGCGGTCAGCTTTTCCGACAAATCGGCCGGCCCGCAAACCAATACCGTCGACCGCGATATTCTGGAATATGAGGGCAAAGCGCTCGCGCCCGGTAAAAAAACGCGCGCAATCTCAACGTTCGTCAACTGCGGCAAAGCGCTGCCCGGTCATCGTATTGAGATCCGCAGTGAAAGCGGGCAACTGTTGCCTGAACGCCATGTCGGCCATATCTACATTTCCGGTCCCAGCCTGATGAACGGCTATTTCTGCGATGATGAATCCCAGCAGCAGATTCAGGTCACCGGCTGGATGGATACCGGCGACCTCGGTTACTTGCTGGATGGTTATCTGTATGTCACCGGGCGCAAAAAAGATCTGATCATCATTCGCGGGCGAAATATCTGGCCGCAGGACATTGAATACGTTGCGGAGTCGGAACCGGAAATCCGTCCCGGAGACGCGATCGCCTTCGTCACTGAAGAGCACGGTGAAGCGGCACGGGTGATTTTGCAAATCCAGTGCCGAATCAGCGAGGAAACGCGCCGGGCGCAAATCATCCACTCACTGAGCGCGCGTATTCAGAGCGAGTTCGGTATTACGGTAAATATCGAGTTGCTGCCGCCGCACAGTATTCCGCGCACCTCATCGGGAAAACCGGCCCGTGCCGAAGCGAAAAAACGCTGGCTAAGCGCTTCGCTCTATCCGCAACGGCAGCACCTGGCGGGTTTCGCCCAATGACAGGAACCGTCGCCGTCACGGGGGCGACCGGTTTTATCGGCCGCCATATCGTCCACGCACTGCTGGCGCAAGGGTTTACCGTGCGCGCCCTGACCCGGCGCGCAGGAAACGTTGCCGTCAACAATCTGACCTGGGTGCCCGGCGCGCTGGAAGATCAACCATCCCTTGCCGAACTGGTTTACGGTGCGGATGCCGTGGTTCACTGTGCCGGTCAGGTACGCGGACACGCAGAAGCGGTATTCACACGCTGCAACGTCACCGGCAGCCTGTGCCTGATGCAGGCTGTCCGGCAAAGCAGCCGTTGCAGACGTTTCTTGTTCATCTCCTCTCTGGCCGCCCGCTACCCGGCGCTCTCCTGGTACGCGCATTCCAAATATATTGCCGAACAGCAATTAACGGCCGCCGCGTCAGGGGTGACGTTGGGAATTTTCCGCCCGACCGCGGTTTACGGGCCGGGCGATAAAGAGCTTAAACCGCTGTTCAACGCGCTTTTGCGCGGCGTACTTCCTCGTCTGGGGGCGCCGGAGGCGAAACTCTCCTTTCTGCACGTCAGCGATTTAGCGACAGCGGTCAGTCAATGGTTGTTGGTCAGTCCGGCGCAGCCGAATATTTACGAACTGTGTGACGGCGCTGCCGAAGGCTATACCTGGCGGCGTCTGCGGGATATTGGCGCCGCGGTGCGTCAGGGCCCAGTGCATCTGCTGCCCATTCCGCTGCCGCTGCTGACGTGCATAGCGGAAATCAGTCTGCTGTGGTGCCGGATGACAAAACAGGAGCCGATGCTGACGCACAGCAAAATACATGAATTAACCCATCGCGACTGGTCCGCCAGCAACCAACGTCTGTCACAACATATTAGCTGGTACCCACAGGTGAGCCTGGCGCGCGCGCTGCGCGAAGGACTGTTTTAATGATTCCCAACAGAGGTGTGTCAACATTCTTATGCTAAATCGCGATGCTGTGATGGATTATATCCTGACGTGTTTACAAAGTATCGTCGAAGGCGGATTGGAAATAAAACCTGATAGCGATCTCGTCAATGATCTTGGACTGGAATCCATCAGAGTATTGAATCTGCTGATGATGCTGGAAGATAAATTAGATATCTCCATTCCTATCAATATATTGCTTGATGTCAGAACGCCAGAGCAATTGCTTGACGCGCTGCGCCCTTATCTGGAGAAAAGCCATGGGACTTTATGACAAATTTTCACGACTCGCCAACGATCGTGTACAGTTTCAAACTTCCGGCCTCAATCCGTTCGGCACCTGCATTGATGAAGTCTATTCGGCGACCCGCGGACGCATCGGCGATCGTCAGATTATCCTCGCAGGCACCAATAACTACCTCGGCCTGACCTTCGACGCCCAGGCCATCGCCGAAGGCCAGGCGGCAATGGCCGCACTGGGCACCGGCACCACCGGCTCCCGCATGGCGAACGGCAGCTACGGTTCGCACCTGATGTTAGAGCAGGAACTGGCTGATTTCTTCGATCGCCCCTGCGCGATCGTCTTTTCCACCGGCTATACCGCAAATCTCGGCGTCATCAGCACGCTGGCGGGACCGGGTTCGGTGGTGCTGATCGATGCGGACAGCCACGCCAGCATTTACGACGCCTGCGCACTCGGGGGCGCGGAGATTATTCGCTTCCGCCACAATGACGCCGAGGATCTGGGCCGCCGCATGCTGCGCCTGGGCGAACGCGCCCGCGAGGCGCTCATTATTGTTGAAGGCATCTACAGTATGCTGGGCGATGTCGCGCCGCTGGTAGAAATTGTCGAAATTAAGCGACGCTTAGGCGGTTATCTGCTGGTAGATGAGGCGCACTCATTTGGCGTGATGGGGGCTAACGGCCGCGGCCTGGCTGAAGCGCTGGGCGTTGAACAGGATGTTGACATTATTGTCGGGACGTTCAGCAAAAGCCTGGCTTCTATCGGCGGTTTCGCCGTCGGCGGCAAGGAGATGGAGGTGTTGCGCTACAGCAGTCGCCCGTATATTTTTACCGCCTCGCCGTCGCCCTCCAGCATCGCATCGGTACGTTCGACGCTGCGAAAAATTGCGCATCATCCCGAATTGCGGGAAAAACTGTGGAGCAACGCGCAGCGCCTGTACCGGGGGCTCGTCGCGCTGGGATATACGCTGGGGCCGCGCATCAGCCCGGTCGTTCCGGTGATAATCGGTTCTAAAGAAGAGGGTCTGCGCTTCTGGCGCGATCTGATTGACAGGGGCGTGTATGTCAATCTGGTTTTACCGCCTGCTGCCCCGGCGGAGATGACCCTGCTGCGCTGCAGCGTCAATGCCGCACACAGCGATGAAGATATCGACGCGATCATCCATGCCTTTGCGGTACTGAAACAGTAATCCCCTCCGCTACCCCGGCGGCGATGCCTGAAATGCCATCGCCGCCCTTGAGTAAAACCATTAATGCATAACGGCAGATGTCTCATCAGCCGAATAACCATACCCTTGCGTCGCCATAAATTCGGCGATGGCTTTTTCCGTCATCGCGATCACCTGTTCAATCGGCTGATTAGCATCGATATTTACGATATCTGCACCGTCAAAAGTCAACAGCGGCGTGACGGCGATTTTTTTCTCCAGCGACGCTTTACGATGATCGGGCTTACGTGCGCAGGCCACTTCCAGGTCAACATTCAGCTTAATGACTAAATCCGGATGATGCCCCGCCATCCACTGAAACGCCGCCCGTTCGCGGTCTGCCAGCCATCTGACAAGGCGGCTCCCTTCAACGTTTAACGGGAATACCGTGCCGTCGTAGGCGCCGGGGATCTGCGCCTGCGGAAAACGGTCGGTCAACACAATAAATCCTTGCCGACGAAACGCCAGCATCCGACGAAAGCGCAGCAACCGGCGCACCACGAAAATGCTAATCACCAGCGACGGCAGCAAACCAGGATTCGATTTTGCCATTTTGACTTTTTTACTATTGCGCGCGATCTCCTTGCCAACCAGACTTCCCAACAGAGGAAGCCGGGATGCCGCACGCCCGACATTCCCCGCCTGTTTTCCCAGATGAACCCTGACCGCCGGCCCATATCTTCTCATATAGCCGATCACATGTTCACACACGGTGGACTTACCCGAACCGTCACAGCCAATTACCGCGATCAGCGGCGGAAATTTTGTACTCATAATATGATCCTATGCCAAATAAACGAAAACGGTGTGCCACTGTTGATGCGAAACAACGCTTACGTCGCCAGAGATTTGGTGCGCGGGGCAACATTACGACGTCGCACCAAATAGCACAAAAAATTAAACTATTATTGAAAATATCTGCTTTCGTCACCCATCTGGTACGCCGATAATTAACATAAAAAGCGAAATCCCCCTCTTCGCAAATAATTAGCACAAAATAACAAGAAAGCTTACTCCAGATATCAACCGGGAATAACGAGAGGAAATAAAAGGCGTATTATTATCGTGGCAGACAACAATAAATATCTTGAACCCAATGTGGATTGGAATACAATGGTTTTTTTCGCATTGGATCAATTATTGTGAGTCAGCAAATAAGATCGGGATCTCATCATACGCCCTTGCGCGTAATTGCGATAACGGGCTGTGACGGCTCAGGAAAATCAACCTTAGCCGCCAGTCTGACCCGCGCTTTATCGGCACAAAGACCGACGGAACAACTTTATCTTGGTCAGTCGTCCGGGCGTATTGGCGAATGGATCGCTTCCCTGCACATTATTGGTGCGCCGTTCTCCCGTTATTTGTTGGCGAAATCCAGACGCGTGCATGAATGTCCTTCCACACCGCCGGACAACGCAACGGCGCTGGTGATTTTTTTACTCTCATATTGGCGCGTTTATAAATTTCGCCGCATGTTAACAAAAAGTCGCCGAGGTATATTGCTGATCACCGACCGTTATCCGCAGGCGGAAGTTGCCGGGTTTCGGTTCGATGGCCCGCAACTGGCAAAAACGGTCGGCGGTAACCGCTGGGTTAGCTGGTTAAGAAAGCGCGAGCGACGCCTGTACCAGTGGATGGCCTCTCACTTGCCTTTATTATTAATTCGTCTGGATATCGATGAACAAACGGCGTATTCACGCAAACCCGACCATCCACTGTCAGCCTTGCGTGAAAAGATCGCCGTTATCCCGCACCTGACTTTTAATGGCGCAAAAATACTGGATTTAGACGGTCGTGAACCAGCGAATAAAATTTTTAATGAAGCACTGCGTGCAATTCAAATTTCATTGATGGCCGCCAGTGTGTAGCTGACAAATAACTTTTTCGTACTGAAACAGATGAAAAAAAATAAACGCCCCTTTCCCCCGGATTCGTCTTCCGCCTGTATCACCGGGCTTATTGCCGTGGTGGGCAGCGATGGTACAGGAAAGTCCACGCTGACCGCCGATCTGGTCAATAGCCTGCGACAATATTGCACAACAGAGCGGCGTTATTTAGGGCTGATATCCGGCGAGGATGGCGACAAAATCAAGCGTCTGCCTTTCATCGGCGTCTGGCTGGAGCGGCGCCTGGCGGCTAAATCCGATAAAACCCAACGGATGAGTAATAAGCCGCCCGCGCTCTGGGCTGCGTTGATCATGTACGGATTTTCACTGTGGCGCGCATCTAATCTGCGGAAAGTATGCCGGCTGGCGCAGAGCGGCGTGCTGGTGATCAGCGATCGCTACCCGCAAGCAGAGATTTCCGGCTTTTATTACGATGGGCCCGGCATTGGCGTGGAGCGTGCAAAAGGCTGGCTGCTGACGCGGCTGGCGGCACGCGAACGCCGTTTATATCAACGTATGGCCCAGTACCGGCCAGAACTGATCATTCGTCTTAATATTGACGTCGATACGGCTTTTGCACGCAAGCCGGATCACAGTTATGAAGAGCTGAAAGACAAAATTGCCACCATGGTGCGCCTGCAATACAACGGTTCACGCATTATCGAACTGGACGCCAGAGCACCCTACGATGACGTGCTGAACAACGCGCTCAATGCCATATCCGCTATCGCATTTCCCACCCCGCGAATGAGCCGCGCTTATCAGTAGCGATGTCGTGCAACGGTAGAAAAGTCGATGGCCGGGGAAACGCCGATTCTGGTGGTTAAACAGATGCAGAGAAATATTATGATCAGGCAGCGCAAGAGACGAGAAAATAACCCTAACGGCTGGTTTTTGTCATGAAACGGTGGTTTTCCGACGGCGCTTTTCGCTCCATTCTACGTAACGCCGCATATTTAGGTTCCGGTAGTGTGGCCAGCGCGCTGCTCGGGTTACTGGCGCTGTCGTGCGCCGGTAAAGGCATGTCGCCCGACATGTTCGGCGTGCTGGTCGTGATTCAGGCTTATACAAAAGCGGTGAGTGACTTTATCAAATTTCAGACATGGCAATTTGTCGTTCAATTCGGCACGCCGGCTCTGGAGCAGCAAAACACCCGACGCTTCCGCGACGTCATCGCCTTTTCATTCGGTCTGGATATTGCGAGCGGCGCCGTCGCCATACTGGGCGGGATGCTGCTGCTGCCTTTTTTGGCCCACTCCCTCGGGCTGAATACGCAAAGTTTCTGGCTCGCCATGCTGTACTGTACCCTCATTCCCTCAATGACATCATCGACCCCAACAGGAGTGCTGCGCGCCTTTAATCGCTTCGATTTAATCGCCGTGCAGCAGGCCATTAAGCCTTTCCTGCAGGCCGTTGGGAGCGTCATCTCATATTACCTGGATCTGGGGTTTCCTGGGTTCATCATCACCTGGTACGCCTCTAATCTCGTCGGCGGCACGTTATTCTGGTGGTTCACCGCGCGTGAGCTGCGCCGTCGGCAGATCCACGGCGCGCTGAAACCACGCCTGTTCAATACCGCGCGTCGCATTCATGGCGCGTGGAATTTTGTCTGGACGACCAATATTGCCCATACCATTTGGGCTGCGCGGAACTCATGTACCACCGTGCTGGTTGGTGTGGTGCTGGGGCCCGCCGCCGCCGGGCTGTTTAAAATTGCGATGACCTTCTTCGATGCGACAGGTACTCCGGCGAAACTTCTGGAGAAAAGTTTCTACCCGGAAATCATGCGCCTTGATCCCCGCACAACCAGGCCGTGGCTGCTGGGACTGCGCTCCGCGCTGCTGGCTGGCGGTATTGGCATCGCCGTCGCACTGCTGGTCATCCTGGTGGGTCAGCCGCTAATCGCCGCGGTTTTCGGTCATCAGTATCTGGAAGCCTATGATCTTATTGAAATCATGTTGGGGGCGATCATCGTTTCAATGATCGGCTTCCCGCAAGAATCTTTACTGTTCATGGCAGGCAAGCAGCGCGCTTTCCTCATCGTGCAGGCTATTTCCGCGGCGTCCTACATTACGCTACTCCTGACAATGTCGTACGCCTTCGGCGTGCAGGGCTCCGCCTTCGCTTATTTACTAGGGCAATGTTTAGACGTTCTGTTATCCCTGATACCGACGATCAGTGCCTATCGCAATCGCTATATGTTAGGGCTGAATGTGCCCAGAGAGTAAAGTCATGACCGCGAATAATACCTGGAAAAAATTCTCCGCTGAAACCACGCAGGCGCTATTTGTCGCAGTGGAAGAAGACGATCTGGTTGAGGCTCAAATCAGCCTGCCGCAACATATTGAGCTGCAATGTTCCCCTGCGAGCATTCGTGACAACTACGCGCTGTGCCTGCAGTTCTGGGAGGACGGGTTTTCCCGTCAGGAACTGTTGCAACTGGTGAATAGCTTCCTGAAAGCTCCGCAATCGGAGGCAACCCGTATGCGCTACAAATATATTCGCGCACGCTATAAGCATTTACGTTTTGCCCTGCAGCTTTACAGTGTACAGCATCGTGCCAACCGTCTGTTTCACAGCACGACGGTGGTGCTCGGCCATTTTCAGGATGCGTTTCGTAACGGCAACCGGAAAAACATGCGGTTTTATGGCAATCAGTTGCGGCTGCTTCTCAGCAAACCGGTCTGGTCGTGCGTGCGTTACAGACTGCGCCATACGCGGCTGGAAACCGAGAATGGGTTTATCGCCTACCGTCTGCAACAGATGCGGCTGCTACGGTTGTTAATCGCCAGCCAGAAACTCACTGGCAAGCAGTTTCATGACGTGCGAAAAATCATCAGTCGACAAGTCTCTTTTTACGACACGCTGCGTTCAATCGACCCGGATAATCGGGAGGCCCGACAGATCTCGCGTTTTCTGGCGGCAATTAACGGGTTAATGGGCGATCGCCATGATGTGATGGTGGCGGATAAGCTGGCCGGCGGGAATGGTTACGACCAACCCGCGCTGTTGGATATCGATATCCGCCAGCGGCTGGAACAACTTCTTGACCGGTTTCCCCTGTCACTTTCGGCGCCCGCGATAATCGCGGACAGATAACAATGGCTATTCCCCGGAGGCATGATGACGTTACGTAGAGTGCTGACCATCGTTCTGCTACTGTCTCCGCTGATGGCATCAGCGCATAATTTCATTCATGGCGAACCGGTCGCGCCGATCGCGATTAACGATCGCGGTGAGCTTCTGCTGAGTCAGGGCCATTTCAGCTACAGGCCGTGGCGAAGCGCGCAATTGGCGGGCAAGGTGCGCGTCATCCAGTACATCGCGGGCCGCACGTCCGCCAAAAAGAAAAATTCACTGCTGATCGCCGCCATCAAGGAAGCGAATCTTCCCGACGACCGCTTCCAGCCTACCACTATCGTCAACACCGACGATGCCATACCGGGTTCCGGCTTTTTTGTTCGAGGAAAAATCGAGAAAAATAAACGGCATTACCCGTGGGCACAATTTATCGTCGATAGCGATGGTCTTGGGCGCAAGGCCTGGCAACTCCCGGAGGAGAGCTCCACCATTATCGTCCTGGATAAGGCCGGTCGCGTGCAGTGGGCGAAAGACGGCGCGCTGACGCCGGATGAAGTTGATCAGGTCATCGCCCTGCTGCGCAGGCTGATTGACCGTGATAAGCCACATGAGACAATCGCCGGGAGCCCGTGACGCATGTCGCTGATTGAACGTTACATCATGGTTGAGGTTCGTCGACTGGTGATAATGATCGCCGGTTTTCTCATCTTCATGTTTGCCAGTTACTCCGCCCAGCGCTATCTTACCGATGCCGCCAATGGTACCCTGGCGCTGCGGGTCGTCGCCGATGTGGTTTTTTATAAGACATTGATTGCATTAGAGATGATACTGCCCGTGGCCCTGTACGTCTCCGTGGCGGTCGCGCTGAGCCAGCTCTACAGCGATGCGGAAATTACCGCCATGCAGGCATCAGGCGCCAGTCCGCTACGGCTGTACAAAGCGATTCTGATACTTGCCATTCCGCTGGCGACAGGGGTCACGCTGCTCTCAATGTATGGTCGCCCCTGGGCTTACGCCAATATTTATCAGCTGCAGCAAGAGTCACAATCGATGCTGGATGTCAGCCATTTGCAGGCTAACAAATTCAACGTTAGCGGCAATGGCCGCATGATCCTCGCCAGCGAGATTGACAAAACAGCCAGCCGTCTGACTGAAGCCCTGATATACCTGCGCTCCGCCAGTCATACGCACCTGTACCGTGCGCACTCGGTTGAGGTGATCGACGCCTCCCCCGGTAACCCCGTCGTTCGGCTGAAAACGGGCTCCGCCTATGTACTGGATCGCCAGGGGCGCGATGACAATGCGCAGAATTACGTCAGCTACGATATTGCGCTGAAGCCGCTCATCCCCGATCCTGAGTTCAGGCATAAATCTGCCTCCCTGATCGCATTGGCGCACTCCGTCGATCCGGCCGACACGGCGGAACTGCAATGGCGGGAGAGCCGCGGGCTGATAACAGTGCTGATGGTACTGCTGGCGATCCCTTTGAGCCGCACCAGACCACGACAAGGCCGCTACGCCACGCTGCTTCCCCTCACCCTCATGTTTACCGTGATTTTCTACGGCGGGAACATTTGTCGCACACTGGTGGCTAACGGTAGCCTGCCGGTGGTCCCCGGCATCTGGCTGGTTCCGCTGGTGATGGCGCTCGGTATGGGCGCGCTGCTCGCGCGCGATGTATCCCTGCCGTGGAAAATATCCCGATGACGATTTTTAGCCGCTATCTGATCAGTAACGTGTTCATCGGGTTCGCCGCCGCAGCTGGCCTGCTTCTCCCGCTGTTTACCACCTTTACGTTGATCAATGAACTTGAGGACGTCACGCCTGACGGTTATCGCTGGACCCAGGCGCTGTATGTGACCGTCATGACGCTGCCCCGCACTCTTGTGGATTTGGGGCCCTTTATCGCGCTGCTCGGGGGGATCGTCGGGCTGGGGCAGCTTGCCAAAAGTCTGGAATTGACGGCGATCCGCGCTGCCGGTATGTCGATCTTCAACATTGCGCTGGTGATGCTCTCCGCCGGGCTGTTGATAAATGTCTCGTTAGGCGCTGTCGATGAATGGGTGGCATCGCCGCTACAACAACGAGCCCTACAGATGAAAAACAGCACTCTGGCACAATCGAATGATGACGACGCTTCCGTCAACGCGCTATGGGCACGACGAGGTAACGAATTTGTGACCGTGAAGTCCCTTGATAAAAATGGCCAACCGGTGGGTATTGAAATCTTTCATTATCAAGCCGATCGCTCGCTTGAGTCCTATATTTACGCGGAAAAGGCCAGCACCGCGGCCAATGGCATCTGGCTGCTGCACAACGTGATGCAAAAAAACTGGCAAGATAACAGAGAGACCGTTCAAAGGCGCGACAGCCTGCTCTGGCATTCACTCTTTTCCGGCGCTCGTCTGAATGAGCTCATTCTGCCGCCCGGCAGTTTTTCCATCCGGCAACTGGATCACTATATTGATTATCTGCACGATTCAGGGCAGCCGAGCACCGAATATCGTCTCGCGCTATGGAAAAAACTGGGGCAGCCCATTTTGGTTCTGTCCATGATTCTGTTGGCCATTCCGTTTACTTTTACCATTCCGCGCGCGCCCGGACTGGGCAGTCGATTAGCTATTGGCGCGATCGTGGGCCTGCTCACCTATATTACCTATCAGATCGTGCTCAACCTGGGGCTGCTTTTTTCCCTTAATGTCCCTGCAGTGGTTCTCGCGCCTCCCATATTTATCTTGTTACTCGCTTTAGCCCTCGTTTACCGTTTTGATCAAAAACATTAATGGTCACATACAGGCAGACTGCGCAATGCCATCTGTAGCGAAAATGCGGCCCCGTATGGAGCCGAATTGTTGTTGACGTACATTGGAACCGGGTATGACGGGTACAGCGGGCAGATTGCCATCCTCAGACATCGTCTTTAAGATAGCTGGCCTGACGCTATACTTTGAGCCTGTTCAACCTGGGTCGCATCACTTGCCATTTAGCCCCCCGAAGGGACAAGCAATTAAATAAGGCAATCAAAACAGATGAAAGCGAATGTGAAATACGAGTTTCACCACTTCGGCATTCCCGTGCAGGATGGTAAGGAAGAGGGTATTTTCAGCGAAAAAGCAGGCATGTACACCACGGATAATCCCGGGCGCTTCCGGGTGCAATGGCACCGTTTTACGGACGACTCTCCGTTACATCCTTTAATCAAAACGGTCCCACACGTTGCATTTAAAGTAGATTGTCTTGCCGATGCCCTAAAAGATGAGGAGATACTGCTTGGGCCTTATGAACCCATCGATGATTATTTTGTCGCAATAATTAATGATGCCGGCGTGCCCATTGAACTGATTCAGACATCGTTGACTGATGAAGAGCTATGGTTGCGAGCCAGAACCGGGAAAGGCCATCTGTACCGACAAGATATCGAACCGTGAAATCACGATGACAGACATGGCGAAATATGCCCGTACAGATGAAAAGTCAGGAACAACGCCGCAACCACTGGTGGTTTACCTTTTGTTCTCAGCGGTTACAAACAACGTTGCCGGATAAATGACGCCCCTAATATGCATAGTCTGATGTACTGTCCGATGGCGTTGTTTAAACCCAGGACTGCGGGCTTTTTTACCGAAAGAAATAATGATAGATTTTTATCATTATTTTCTGAGGGGAATATCAATGTCAGCGAAAAAAGTCACCATGACAGATATAGCCAGGGATGCCAAAGTCGGCATTGCCACCGTTGACCGGGTGCTCAATAAACGTACCCCCGTCAAAGCAAGTACCGAACGTAAAGTGCTTGAAGCCGCCCGTCGGCTAGGATTCGCGCTGGAACAATCGCGCTATCGGCAGGCTGGCGGTCAGTCAGCGGTAACGCTGCGAATGGGATTTATTCTGCTTCAGCAATCACACTCATTTTATCATCAACTGGCGCAGATGCTTGAGCAGGCGGCCATGCCCTGGCATAACCCGACGCAGCCTCCCGTTTTTCTGCATTACGATATTAACGCCATCGATGACATGGTGGCCGCCATCGACCGTCTGAGCGATGAAGTGGATGTGATCGGCATTGTCGCGCTGGACAACCCGCTGATCCGCCACGCGATTACCCAGGCCATTGATAAAGGCGTTCGCGTTTTTACCCTGCTCTCTGACATGGCTGTGGCGCAACGCACTGGCTATATCGGTCTGGATAATCAAAAAGCGGGCCGCACCGCCGGTTGGGCGATCGACAGGCTTTGTCGCCATGAAGGAGAAATTGGCATCATCATCGGTGATAATCGGTTTATCTGTCAGGAGAGTTGCGAAATTAGCTTTCGTTCATATCTGCGCGAACACGGAAAAGGCGAGCGGGTGCTGGAACCGGTACGCAGCTATGAACGTGCGGATATAGCCCGGCAGGTAACGGATGCCATGTTGCGAGATTACCCTTCCCTGACGGCGATTTACGCCCCTTGCGGCGGCGTTGAGGGGATTATTGACGCGCTACAGGCGCATCAGCGCCAGCATCAGGTGATGCTGATTTGTCATGGCCCGGTGGAAAATGGCGAACTGGCGTTAATTGATGGCACTATCGATCTGATGATCACGCACCGCCTGCCCGCACTCGCAGACGCAACCATAAACGCATTTCTCCAGGCCAGCGGTCAGTCACAGGCAACCTTTATCAACGCCCTGCAGCCGTTCGACCTCCTCACCAAAGAAAATCTCTGATCGCCATGGCGCGGGCATTTCCTCGGCGCGCCTTCTCCTGCCTCATTTTGATAAAAAACCATCAAATGTCACATCAAAATAAACCTTGAATAACATCAAAAAAATAAAAATTCGATGTTGTTGAATTTGAAATATTCATTCAATACTGATGCCGCTTTCATCGCACACTGAAAAGGAATCCATCATGACCATACATATTGCCAACGCGCCGTGTAGCTGGGGCGTCGATGATCCCAAAAATCCTTATCTGCCGCCTTTCAAGAAAGTGCTGCAGGAAGCCGCCACCGCGGGCTATAAAAGTATTGAATTAGGGCCCTGGAGCTATCTGCCAACCCAGGCCAGTGAACTCAGCGCAGCGCTGAATAAACAAGGGTTATCTCTGGTTGCCGGGACGATCTTTGATGATCTGGTCAGCGAAGAGAACTTCCCGAATATCGTCGAACTGACGCATAACATTTGCCGTAATTTATCGCAGGTCCCCGTTGCGGAAAAAACAGCGGGTAATCCTTTCCAGCCTCCTTACCTGGTGATCATTGATTTCGGTAATCCCCAGCGAGCGCAATATGCCGGGCGTAGCGAGCTGGCGCCGCGACTGTCTCCTGCCGACTGGCAGCAGATGATTAACCATATTGTCATCATCAGCAAACTGGCATGGCAGGAGTACGGCGTCCGTCCGGTCATTCATCCCCATGCGGGCGGCTGTATCGAATTTGCCGATGAGATTGACCTGCTGGCGACGCAAATCCCCCACGACATCGCTGGTCTGTGTCTCGATACCGGCCATCTTTATTACTCAGGAATGGATCCCGTCAGCTGGCTGGATCGTCATTTTGACCGCCTTGACTACCTGCACTTTAAAGATGTTGATCCGAACGTGTTTGAAAGCGTGATTTCCCGTGGCATCGACTTCTTCTCCGCCTGCGCTGAAGGGGTGATGTGCCCGCTTGGCAGCGGCGCAATTGATTATCCGGCGGTACATGCGTTTCTGGAAAAACGCGGCTATCAGGGCTGGATAACCATTGAGCAAGAGCGCGATCCGCGCAATGTTGAAGGCAGCTTACAGGCCGTCACGGAAAGCCTGCGCTACCTGCGTTCCGTTGGCTTTTAATCTGGAGAGAAGAGAATGATTAATGGAACAAAACCCGTAGGCAGATCGTTACGCTGGGGCATGGTTGGCGGCGGTGGAAGCAGCCAGATCGGCTATATTCACCGTTCTGCGGCGCTGCGCGACGGCGCTTTTACTCTGTTAGCGGGCGCATTTGATATTGATGCCGAGCGTGGGCGTGAATTCGGTCAGCAACTGGGCGTGGAAGCCGGACGCTGCTATGCCGATTACGAAACCCTGTTTCGTGAAGAAGCGACGCGGGAAGACGGTATCGAAGCGGTCTCCATCGCCACGCCGAACAACACCCACTACGCCATTTGCCGTGCGGCGCTGGAGGCCGGATTGCATGTGGTTTGTGAAAAACCGCTGTGCTTTACCGCCGAAGAAGCGGATGCGCTGGTAGCGCTTAGCGAAAAACAACGCAAAATCATTGGCGTGACTTACGGCTACGCCGGTCATCAGATGATTTTGCAGGCGCGACAAATGATTGAGCAGGGATTGCTGGGCGAGATCCGCATCATCAATATGCAGTTCGCACATGGTTTCCACGCGCAGCCGGTAGAGCTGGAAAACCCGAGCACGCGCTGGCGGGTGGATCCGAAATTTGTCGGGCCCAGCTATGTATTAGGTGACTTAGCCACTCACCCGCTGTTTCTGGCGGAAACCATGGCGCCAAAACTCGCCATCACGCGTCTGATGTGCTCTCGCCAGAGCTTTGTCAAAACCCGTGCGCCGCTGGAGGATAACGCCTATGTGCTGATGGAGTACGACAACGGCGCTATCGGTTCAATGTGGTGTTCAGCGGTAAACTGCGGCTCGATGCACGGTCAGAAAGTGCGTATCGTCGGTGAGAAAGCGAGCCTGGAGTGGTGGGATGAGCAACCCAATCAGCTGCGTTATGAAATTCAGGGCGAGCCGGTGCGTATTCTCGAACGCGGGATGTCCTATCTCGACCCGTTGGCTTTACAGGACGATCGCATTGGCGGCGGTCACCCCGAAGGCTTATTTGAAGCATGGTCGAATTTGTACCGCCGTTTCGCCATCGCGATGGACGCCACCGATCGTAATGACCGCGCCCTGTTGGATAATTTCTGGTATCCGGACGCCAAAGCCGGTGCGCTCGGCGTGCATTGGGTGGAAAACTGCGTACGTTCAGCGGATGACGGCGCCCGCTGGGTTGAATTTCGCTAATGATCCCCCTGTGCGTGCTCGCCCGGCAGCACTGTGCTGACCGGGCCTGGCGCAGCCGGTTCATTCACGGGCTTTACCGGGCCTGAAAAAAGGTGACAACGTCACCTAATCTTGTCACATCACAGGATTGTAATCAAAAAGCGAATATCGTATAACAAGGGCCAACCGAGGGGTGTCCTGTAAGGACTGAGATGGCGCGAGCCGAACCCTTTGAACCTGATCTGGGTCATGCCAGCGAAGGGACGGGTCGGCATTTTCGCCAGTTTTGCGCCACTGCCTGTTCACACTTCTGACAGCACGCCCGGATCTCCCCGTTATCAGGAGGTCCAGTGATTCTTCCCGCGTTCACCCAGGGTATTTATGGTCGTCTGCGTCAGCAGGCCAACGCTGACTGGCAGCACTATGTCGCTCACCCCTTTCTCCGGCAACTTGCTGCAGGCACCCTGCCCGAAATCGCTTTTCGCCGTTACCTGACTCAGGATTATCTGTTTCTGATCCACTTTGCCCGGAGCTATGCGCTGCTGGTGAGTAAACTGCAGACGTTGCCAGAAATGCGCGCCGCCGCCGCGTCGATGAACGCCATTCTTGACGAGCTCCCGCTACATGTAGACTACTGCACAGGATGGGGTCTGGATGAGGCGACAATGGCGGCCACACCTGAAGCCGTGGAAACCGTCAACTACACCCGTTACGTACTGGATATCGGTCACGCCGGCGATACGCTGGATCTGTTGACGGCGCTGATGCCTTGCGTTGCCGGATACGCCGAAATCGGCCTCGGCTTACTGCACGATCCCGCCACGAAACTCACCACCAACCCCTATGCGTCCTGGATCCGTAACTATGGCGATGAGGGCTATCTGCGCGGGGTTAATTCGGCTATTAATCTGCTGGAAACCGTGTGGCAACAACGTGGCGGCGAAGCCCGATTTGCTGAACTCAGCCGCATCTTCACCACCGCCACGCGGCTGGAGGCCAGCTTCTGGCAAATGGGACTCAATGCCGTCACGGAGTGCGCAACGTGATAGCGCCGGGTATCGAGGTGCGCAACCTCAGCTTACGTTTTCACGCCCGGCAGATCTTCGACAACCTCTCATTTGATATTCCTGGCGGTCAGTGGGTGTCTCTGCTGGGTGCCAGCGGCGTGGGGAAAACCAGCCTGCTGCGCATTATCGCCGGACTGGAGCAGGCGACGGCGGGTCATGTTCGCGCCAGCGATGGCCAGCCGATGGCAAAACGTCTGGCCTGGATGGGGCAAAAGGATCTGCTCTATCCCTGGCTAAGCGTGCGTGACAATATCTCCCTCGGCGCGCGTCTTCGCGGCGAACCCATTGATGACACGCGCGTCACCACGCTGTTAAGGCGGGTGGGTCTCGAACACTGCGCCAGCGACCGGCCATCCTCTCTGTCGGGGGGAATGCGCCAGCGGGCGGCCCTGGCGCGCACCCTCTATGAAGATCGCCCCATTGTATTGATGGACGAGCCCTTTTCAGCGCTCGATACCCTTACCCGCACGCGAATTCAAACCCTGGCCGCCGAATTGTTAATGAACCGTACCGTGATGCTTATCACCCACGATCCGATGGAAGCCTGCCGACTCAGCCATCGCCTGCTGGTACTCTCGCCCGCTGCCGGAGGAATTGACGATACGCACCGCTTATCCGGCATGCCGCCCCGAGCCTGTGACGATCCGCAGGTATTAACCAGCCAGGCGGAGCTGCTGCAACAGCTAATAAGGGCCAACGGATGAACGCTAAACTGTTGCGCGGCGGCGTGGTGTTCTGCGGCCTGCTGTTGCTCTGGTGGCTGGCGAGCCGTAGCGGAATTCCGGCCTTTTTGCTTCCTTCACCATCAGCGGTGGCCAGCGCGTTGTGGTTCAACCGGGGTTACCTGGGCTGGCATACGCTGATCACCCTGAGCGAGATCCTCTGCGGTCTCACGGCTGGCGTGCTGCTCGGTGTCGCGCTGGCGCTATGTATGATCGTCTCGCCGCGTATTCAACGCTGGCTAATGCCGCTAGTGCTGACCAGTCAGGCGATCCCGGTCTTTGCCCTCGCCCCGCTACTCGTACTGTGGTTTGGCTTCGGCATAAGCGCCAAAGTGATGATGGCGGTGCTGGTGATTTTCTTCCCCGTGACCTCGGCATTTTTTGACGGGTTACGGCGGGTCAACCACGACTATCTCGATCTGGCGCGCACCATGGGGGCATCTTTTGGCGCGCAGTTGCGCCACGTGCGCATGATGGCGGCCCTTCCGGCTCTTGCCTCCGGCCTGAGAATGGCCGCAGCCGTCGCCCCCATCGGGGCGATTATCGGCGAATGGGTCGGCTCAGCCGAAGGCCTGGGCTACGTGATGCTCAATGCCAACGCGCGTCTGCAGACGGATATCTGTTTTGCGGCGCTGTTTATTTTAGTGCTGCTGACGGTCCTGTTATGGCTGACAGTGGATGCTTTTCTACACCGGCTGATTAACTGGGCGCCGGAATAATGACGCTTTTATATAAGGAGTAACCATGCGTAAATCTGTACCCGCCGCAATAACCCTCACCGCGCTGCTCTGCGGCCAGGCGCTGGCCAACGAGAAACTCACCCTGGTGCTGGACTGGTATATCAACCCGGATCACGCGCCGATCATGGTGGCCAAACAGATTGGCGCCTTTAAAGAAGCCGGACTGGACGTCACCATTGTGCCGCCATCGGACCCGGCGTTACCGCCGCGACTGGTGGCCGCTCATCAGGCCGATCTGGCGATCACCTATCAGCCGCAGGTGCATTTTTTTGCTGATGAAGGGCTGCCTCTGGTGCGCGTCGGTACGCTGATTAATTCACCGTTAAACACGGTAATTACCCTGGATAAAGACATCAAAACCCCGGCCGACCTGCAAGGCAAGAAAGTTGGCTATTCGGTTAGCGGTATTGAACAGGCGACGCTGGCAACCATGGCGCAGTATGCGCATATCGACCCCAAAAGTATCAAACTGGTCAATGTTAACTTCCAGTTAACCAGCGCCCTGCTAGCCGGCCAGGTCGATGCGGTCATTGGCGGCTATCGTAATATAGAAGCGCTGGAGCTGAAGCTGCAGGGGAAAGATCCCGTTGTGATGAACGTCGAGGATTATGGCGTACCGGCCTACGATGAACTGGTGATCGTCGCCAACCGTGACGAGGTCAACGCCCCGAAAATCAAGAAATTCCTTGCCGCATTGCAAAAAGGGGTCACTTATCTGCGCGCCCATCCTCAGCAGACCTGGCTGGCCTTTGCCGACGCGCATCCTGAACTTAACACCGAACTGAACAAGCAGGCCTGGCTGAAAACCCTCCCCCTGTTTGCCGTCAATCCGGCGGCGCTGAATAAACCACGCTATGAAGCCTATGAACAGTTTTTATACACCAACAAGTTAGTTAAAAAAATTACCCCGCTGACAAATTATGCGGTTGAACTGCATTGAGTCATGGCCTTGCTGGCGGAATCGTTCCACCGGCAAGGGCAGCATCGCGGTAATAAAAGTACGTTATTTTTAACTAAAAATGACAATTTAAAAGGCCTTTAGCTATTTAATAATTAATAACAATATCAATAAATTAAAGGTCTATCCGTTAAAGTAAGAATAATGAAAAAATACCTTAATAAATAAAACGTTGAATGCAAATTTAAAAAGCCATATATTGTGCGCGCCTTATGCATGGCAATTCAATTTTTTACACCATTTTATTCAACCCGCGTTCAAGCGAAACACGGGTTGTGGGAGTGATATGATGACGGATAAAGTCCGTATTGATACTTTAGGCGCAGATTTATTAGATGCAAACAACGATACCTTTTTGGCCCGTCAGGCTGAATTCGAGTCGAATGTCAGGAGCTACCCGCGCAAACTGCCGTTGGCGATTACTAAAGCGGAAGGCGTCTGGCTGACCGATGCGGATAACAAGCAGTATCTGGATTGCCTTGCCGGCGCCGGTACTCTGGCTCTCGGCCACAACCATCCTGATGTGTTACAAAGCATCCAAAGTGTCATTACCAGCGGCTTGCCGTTACATACCCTCGATCTGACAACACCGTTAAAAGATCGCTTCTCTGAATACCTGCTCTCTCTGTTACCGGGCGAAGGCAAAGAATACTGCCTGCAGTTCACTGGCCCGTCCGGCGCTGACGCCGTGGAAGCGGCGCTGAAACTGGCGAAAAAATACACCGGTCGTTCTTCCGTAATCAGCTTCTCCGGCGGCTACCATGGGATGACCCACGGCGCGCTGTCCGTCACCGGTAATCTGTCGCCGAAAGCGGCGGTGAACGGCATGATGCCGGAAGTGCAGTTTATGCCTTATCCGCATCAGTATCGCTGCCCGCTGGGTATCGGCGGCGATGCGGGCGTAAAAGCACTGGCCTACTACTTCGAAAACCTGATCAACGACGTGGAAAGCGGCGTGCGTAAACCGGCAGCGGTGATCCTGGAAGCCGTTCAGGGGGAAGGCGGCGTGAACCCGGCGCCGGTCGAGTGGCTGCAGCGCATCCGTAAAGTGACTCAGGAACACGGCATTCTGTTGATCATCGATGAAGTTCAGGCAGGCTTTGCCCGTACCGGTAAATTCTTCGCCTTTGAACATGCAGGCATTGAGCCGGACATCATCGTGATGTCAAAAGCCGTTGGCGGCGGTCTGCCGCTGGCCGTTCTCGGTATTAAAAAGCCGTTCGATGCCTGGGAACCGGGTCACCACACTGGGACTTTCCGCGGCAACCAGCTGGCGATGGCGACCGGCCTGACCACCCTGCGCTATCTGAAAGACAACCATATCGCCGATAAAGTCGCCGCCCAGGGCGAGTGGCTGAAAGGCAAACTGGCTGAGATGCAGAAACGTTACCCGGTTATCGGTCACGTGCGCGGTCTGGGTCTGATGATCGGTATTGAAATCGTTAAACCGAACGAAGCGCCGGACCATCTGGGTAGCTACCCGGCGGATGGCGAACTCTCTGCGCTGCTGCAGAAGAAGTGCTTTGAAGCGGGTCTGATCCTTGAGCGCGGCGGTCGTAACGGCTGCGTACTGCGTCTGCTGCCATCCCTGCTGATCAGTAACGCGGAGCTGGAGATCTTCTTCGATAAATTTGAACAGGCCCTGCTGGGCGCCGGCGTAAAACCGGTCTGAGTGGAGCGAATGACCGCAATGTCAAAATTGAATCCAGTTCTTGCCGGTACCACGCAGAGCATTGACGCCTACCAGCAGGCGATCGCCCAGAGCAGCCAGGCGGTAGCGCAGTGGCTGCAGCAGCCTGAGATGTATCAGGGGAAAAGCGTTGACGAATTACGTCAGCGCATCCACCTTGATTTCAATGAACAAGGGCTCGGCAACCAGGCGGCAATTGACCGGGCGATCGAGTTTTTCCTCAAAGACAGCCTGTCGGTACATCACCCGCATTGCGTGGCGCATCTTCACTGCCCGAGCCTGGTGATTAGCCAGGCGGCGGAAGTGCTGATTAACGCCACCAACCAGAGCATGGACTCCTGGGATCAAAGTCCGTCAGCGACCCTTATCGAAATTAAGCTGATTGAGTGGCTACGCGCCCAGGTCGGCTACGGCGCTGGCGATGCGGGCGTGTTCACCAGCGGCGGCACTCAGAGCAATATGATGGGGCTGATGCTGGCGCGTGATGCCTTCTTCGCCCGCCAGGGTCATTCGATCCAGCAGGAGGGGCTGCCGGGCGATATCCGTCAGTACAAAGTGCTGTGTTCAGAAAACGCCCACTTCTCGGTGCAGAAAAATATGGCGTTGATGGGCCTCGGCTACCGTTCCGTGACGCTGGTGAAAACCGATGAGTTCGCCCGGATGGACATAGCGGACCTGCAAGCGAAGATCGCGCAGGCGCTGGCCAACGGCGAACAGATCATGGCGATTGTCGCCACCGCAGGCACCACCGATGCGGGGGCAATTGACCCGCTGCGGGCCATTGCTGCAATCGCCGCCGAACACCAGATCTGGCTGCATGTTGATGCTGCCTGGGGCGGCGCGCTGCTGATGTCTGAAAAGTATCGCGACCGCCTGGACGGTATTGAGTTAGTGGATTCCATCACCCTGGATTTCCACAAACAGTTCTTCCAGACCATCAGCTGTGGCGCGTTTCTGTTAAAAGAAGCCCGTCACTACGAGCTGATGCGCTATCAGGCCGCGTATCTGAACTCCGAATTCGATGAAGAGCACGGCGTACCGAACCTGGTGTCTAAATCGCTGCAAACCACCCGTCGCTTCGATGCGCTGAAGCTATGGATGGGCCTGGAAGCACTGGGCCGGAAGCAATACGCGGAGATCATCGATCACGGCGTGACCATGGCGCTGAACGTGGCGGAATATGTCGAAACTCAGCCGTCGCTGGAACTGGTGATGCAGCCGCAGCTGGCGAGCGTGCTGTTCCGTTCTCGCCCTCACCAGATGGCGGGCAGCGATGATATGACCATCGGCCTGCTCAACCAGCGTGTTGGCGATGCGCTGCTGGCGACTGGTCGCGCCAACGTTGGCGTGACCGAGCACAAAGGCGTGACCTGCCTGAAACTGACGCTGCTGAACCCCCTCGTCACGTTAGATGACATAAAGGTTCTGCTGAGCCTGGTGGAACGTACCACTGAGGAGTTGCTGGCGCAATAATCTTATTTTCCGGCACGGACACTGCTATACACCTTTCTGCCGGGTGGCGGCTGACGCCTTACCCGGCCTACAACACCAATAGTATCATTGTGGTACGTATTTCCCACAGGCCCGTGCAAGCGAAGCGCCGCCGGGCGGTTGCGGAAAAATGCGCGATGTCAGCAATCGTATGCCGATAACTCACCTTATCGGCTTTTTATTCCCCTGCTTCCCTCCGCCGCCCCTCGTTAAGCCGTTTTCAGATCCGGCGTCAGATAGTGAGCGATAAAACGGGTCAAAACAGCAGATGCCTCAGGGCTCTCCACCACTTCGCGACTCAGCTTTTCTGGATCAATCCCCTCATTGCGCAGCGCCGTCCGGCGCCAGGCAATCAGCGAGCGGGCAATCGCCGGGGTAATTTCCGGGTGGAACTGAGTGGACACGGCATGTTCGCCATAACGGACAATCTGGTGCGGATCGTGCCGGGAAGAAGCCAGCACCGTCGCCCCTTGCGGTAGCCTGATCACCGTCTGCATATGGGTAAGATGTGCGCTGAAAGAGGCCGGTTGCTTCGCCAGCAGGCTATCCTTAATCCCACGCTCAGACAGTGAAATAGTTTTGCTTCCCGCCTCGCGCCCTGCCGGGTGATAATCCACCTCACCGCCCAGCGCGTGTGCCATGAGTTGATGCCCATAGCAAACGCCAAACAGCGGCATCGCCATCGTCATCGCTTCACGGATCCATTCGGCGGTCATTTCACTCCACGGCAGACGCTCAGTTACCATGTCCCAGGAGCCGGTGATCACCGCCACCGTATCCTTATCGGGCGCGGGAAGCGGTTCCCCGGCAAACACCCGCGCGACGCGGATTTTATTGCGCCAGGGCGCAAGTAAATGGCTAAACCAGACAGGAAGATCGCCATGGTCGGAAATGATTTCAACCGGCGGAGTACCAGTTTGCACAAGAAGCAATGTTTTTCGGCTTAACGACATCAGAGCGCCTTTTTCAGAATCATCCAGAACCCTACTATGAGCAAAAGCGCAGACGGCGGCAAATAACCAATCCGTCATCGCTTATGACCAGAGTGAATAACGGCCTACCGCGCATCGGCGCTCTCCACCTGCGGCACGTTCGCTCCCGCGCCACCGTCCTGTGATGCACTGGCCGGATCAAAGATATGGTCGAGAATCTTACGTGCAGTCGGCCCGGCCACCACACCATCGCCGCCGCCGTTTTCCAGAATCAACGCCATCGCCACCTTCGGATGCTGATACGGCGCAAACAACGTATAGAAAATATGGTCGCGCAGACGCACCGGGATCATTTTCGCGTTATAGGTCTGGTTCTCCTTGAGGCTGAAGACCTGGGAAGTACCGGATTTTGCCGCAATCTGGTACGGCGCAGTGTGAAACAGCTTATATCCGGTACCGTTCGGCAGATTCGCCATGCCGTACATTCCGTTACGCACAATCCCCCAGTAAGGTGAATGCGGATCGCCAATCTGTGGAAGATTCTGCGGTTGCTGGTAGCGTTCAATCATATTGCCTTGCTTCATGGAATAGAGCAGATGCGGGTTTTTCACCTTACCGTTGTTAATCAGGGTAGTCAGGGCCTTCACCATCTGCATTGGCGTCGCAATCCAGTAGCCCTGGCCGATGCCGACGGAGATCGTGTCTCCCTGATACCACGGTTTTTTATGTACCCTCAGCTTCCACTCCCGGCTCGGCAGCACCCCGGTATACTCTTCATTCAGATCGATCCCCGTTGACTGTCCGTAGCCAAACTTACTTAACCACTCATGGATACGGTCGATCCCCATTTCATACGCCACCTGATAGAAAAACGTATCCGCCGACTCTTCAATCGCTTTGGTAACATTTAGAATGCCGTGACCGCTCTTCAGCCAGTCGCGATAGCGGCGCTGCGTGCCCGGCAGTGTCCAGGTCGGCCCGCCAAAAAACGTCGTGGTAGGGGTGATGACGCCCGCGGACAACGCCGACAGCGCCATATAGGGTTTCACCGTTGATGCGGGTGGATATAGCCCCTGGGTCACGCGATTAATCAGCGGGCGATCCGGATTATCCAGTAGCGCGCGATAAGCCTGATAGCCAATCCCCCTGACGAACGGGTTTGGATCATAGCTGGGGCTGGAAACCATCGCCAGCACTCCGCCATCGCGCGGATCGACGACGACGACCGCCGCACGCTGCCCCTTCAGCACCGATTCGATATACTGCTGTAAATGCAGATCCAGCGTCAGGTAGATGTTCTTTCCGGCCACCGGCGGGACCTCTTTCAGCAGGCGTACCACCCGACCATGGTTATCCACCTCAACTTCCTGATAGCCGGTGGTGCCGTGCAGCGCTTTCTCGTAGTAGCCTTCAATGCCCTGCTTGCCGATATTGTGGTCGGCGGCATAGTTCTCCGCTTCGCCCGCTTTCGCCAGCTTTTGCAGATCGCTGTCGTTGATTTTCGATACATAGCCGACCACGTGCGCCAGTTCCGCGCCATAGGGATACCGGCGCTGCTGGTAACTTTCAATGGTCACGCCGGGGAAACGAAACTCATTGACGGCAAAACGCGCCACTTCAACATCGCTGAGATCGGATTTTAAGGTCACCTCTTTATAGCGGCTGTTGTGCTGCATGTCGTCGCGGAAATCGGCGATATCTTGTGGGGTGAGATCGATAATCGGCGTTAACTGCCGCAGGAGCGCCTTCATATCGGCGATTTTGCTCGGGATCACCTGTAAACGATACAATGTAACATTTTGCACCAGCGGAATACCGTTACGATCGAAAATCAGCCCCCGGCTTGGCGCGATGGGCAGCATCTTGATGTCATTCTGGTTTGAGCGGGTCTGGTAAAAGTCGTACTGATCTATCTGGAGGTGATAGAGATTGACAATCAGAATAACAAAGCAGACCACCACCACCAGAAAAGCAATTACGGCACGGCGGATAAACAGCATCTTTTCCGCTGAGTGGTCGCGAATTTCATCTCTCATTAGGGACATTAGCGGTCGTTTACCTGGGTTACAAAGGGCCTGAAAATGGAAAAGCGGGGAAGAATAACGTTCTCAGGGCGCGAGCCCTACCGAAAGGTTGCTAATGACCTGGCAGAAATGTATCAGTATGTTAGAAAAATAAGTGACACCGTCACATAAAAGACCTTTGCCGCACGCGACAAAGGTCCAGACCGACTAGCGTGACAGCCAGGCGCGCCAGCCGCCGTACGCGGTGATTTCCGTGGCCCCCTGTAACCCTTCAGCCTCGCAGATAAACCCCGTTAATCTGCGTCCGTCGGCGAGTTCGACTTGCCCTAAACCCAGCGGCGCAGCGATACCGGCTAACAATGAACCGACCTCTGCGGAAGGTAATTCCCACACTTCGACCGCAATCGCTCTCCCGCCGCAATTATCACGCACCATCGCCGGACGTTTACCATCAGCAAGCGCGTATAAACGATAATAAGGCGCGCTTTGGGTCGCCTGTAGCAATCGTCCGCCTCGCGCCCGTAGCTGGCCGTTAAGCGGCAGGCCATCAAGATGCGCGCCGCAAACAACCAGCGCCATTCGGTCATGGCTGGCGGCATGTGCAGGTGGCGTTCTGTCCGGCAACGTCCCGCCGGGCAGCGCCAGCGGTTCACAACGCTGAAACGCATCGGCGAGGCTCAGCAGATATTGATCGGTAAAGACCCGGCCAAACAGGGTCACGCCGGATGGCAGCCCGTCAGGCATAAATCCAGCCGGCACGCTGACGGCGGCATAATCCAGCAGGTTCATAAAGTTGGTGTAATACCCCAAATCGGCATTACGCTTGATCGGCTCGGCTTCAAGTTCGTCAAGCGTAACCGGACGCGGATAGGTTGGCGTCAGAACGCAGTCCAGCGTTGCCAGAATCGCGTCGCACTGCGCCTTGTAATGCTGCAGTTGATACATCGCTTTAAAGGTCGTCGTCGCATCCGTCCCCGGCGCTTTCGCCAGCACGTCGCGAATCACCGGCAGCACCGCATCCGGGTTTTGTTCAATCAACGGGCCAACCACCGCATAGCGTTCAGCAACCCACGGCCCTTCATACAACAAACGGGCCGCCGCGAGAAACGGGGTGAAGTCTATTTCGACGGGGATGCCGCCAAGTGCCGTCATTCGCTCGCAGGCGCGGGTAAACAGATGTGCGCTCGCTTCGCAGCCGAGAAAATTAAGCTCGCGCGGTATGCCAAAACGAAAACCCGCCGACGGCGTACCGAACGCCTGACGACGGTTCCACTGCGGATTGTGGCGACTGTATGCGTCCCGCGGATCGTCGCGCGCGACAAGATCCAGCAACTGACTGGCCTCATCGGCGGTAGCGCTGAAAAAGGTTACGCAGTCCAGCGTACGGCAGGCGGGCACCACCCCTGCGGTGGAGATCAGCCCTTTGCTCGCTTTCAGTCCCACCAGATTATTCAGCCCGGCGGGCACCCGTCCGCTACCGGCGGTGTCGGTCCCCAGCGAAAAGCTGGCGACGCCTAACGCCACCGCCAGCGCGGAACCGGCGCTGGACCCGCCGGCGGGGTAATCCGGGTGATAGCTGTTGCGACAGCGTCCATATGGCGATCGGGTCCCATTGAGGCCTGTGGCAAACTGATCGAGATTGGTTTTACCTACCGGCACCGCCCCCAGCGCAATTAACTGTTCGACAACGGTGGCGCTCTGCTCCGCCCGGTAGGCAAAGGCCGGACAGGCTGCGGTCGTCACACTCTCCGCCAGGTCAATATTGTCTTTAATGGCGAACGGCACGCCGTATAACGGCAACGATTCTGGCGTACATGCGTCCAGCCGCGCCAGAAAAGGCGCCTGCTCCTCTTCGCTCAGTATATGAATAAAAAGCCGAAACTCCGGATTCAACGCCTGCGCCCGCTGGCGTATTTTCGCCAGCAACGCACGTGGGGTGATGCTACCGCTGCGATAATCCGCCGCCAGGGTTGCCAGGCGTAAATCAAACGTTTGCTGCATTTACACATTCTCCTCAATAATCACCGCCACCCGTTGCCCGGCATGAACCGCGCTACCCGGCTGAACGCTAATCTGCTGAATAATGCCGTCACACGGCGCCAGTAATGGGATCTCCATCTTCATGGATTCGAGCACAACCAGCACCTCTCCCTCGCGCACCCGACTCCCCACTGCGACCTGCACCTGCCATAAGTTACCGGAAATAGGACTTTCCACCCCCTGCTCACCCTGCTGCAACGGCATATCGCCGCCCTCTTCGGTTACGTTCTCCTGAGTGGTAAAATCCGCCTGGCCGTTGGCAATCCAGCGCTCACGTTCGGCATTAAACGCCTGCCGCTGATGGTCGCGAAACGCGGCGATACTCTGCGCTTCACGCGCGAGAAACTGCTGATATTCCGCCAGCCGCAGCGTGCTATGTTCAATACGCAGGGGATAGCGCCCAAGTGGAAAATCGCGACGGATCCGCAGCAGTTCCTCAGCCGAAACCGGGTAAAACCGCAACTGGTCAAAAAAGCGCAGCAGCCAGGGTTTACCAGCAAAATCAGCGACATCATGATAGCGGTTCCACATTTGCAGCGTGCGGCCGACAAACTGATAGCCGCCAGGTCCTTCCATGCCATAGACGCACAGATAGGCGCCGCCGATACCGACGGAGTTTTCCGCCGTCCAGGTTCGCGCCGGGTTGTACTTGGTCGTCACCAGTCGGTGACGGGGATCGAGCGGGGTCGCAACCGGCGCGCCGAGATAAACATCGCCCAGCCCCATCACCAAATAGCGGGCGTCAAACACCGTATTCCACACCGCCTGTTCATCAGGCAGGTTATTAATCCGACGGATAAATTCCAGGTTACTCGGGCACCAGGGGGCGTCATGGCGCACGGTGGTCATATATTTGTCGATCGCTTTACGACAGGCCGGATCATCCCAGGAGAGCGGCAGGTGCACCACCCGCGTGGGGACCTGCAGATCATCGCTGACGCAGACCGTCGCCCATTCAGCGCGTACCCACGCCAGCAGTTGTTCCAGGCGCAGGGTTTCTGGCTGGAAATGGATTTGCAGCGAACGGATCCCCGGCGTGATATCAATCACCCCTTGTCGGGATTGCGCTTCCAGCGCCTGCATCAGCGCGTGAATGCGAAAACGCAGCACCAGATCCAGTTCCGCCTCTCCCGCTTCCAGCAGCAGATGCGTATCGCCGGAGAGACGCGCCACCAGACGTTTATCCCCCTCGCCGCAGGTCATGACCATCGGCGAAGTCAGCGGCGCAGGTTGCCAGACCGTCTCCTGTGGCTGGAGCGTCGCCAGTTCGGCGCGTCGCCCGGCGGCCAGCCGTCTGGCGGTGAGAAGATCCACCGGCACAAAACGCACTTTATCCCCGGCTTTAAGCTGTCCTGTTTGCCAGAGATCGGCTTCAATCACCGTCACCGGACAAACAAAACCGCCGAGGCTCGGGCCATCAGGCCCCAGGATCACCGGCATATCGCCGGTAAAATCCACTGCGCCAACGGCGTAAGGGTTGTCATGAATGTTCGAGGGATGCAGCCCCGCCTCGCCCCCGCTATCCCGGCTCCAGAGCGGTTTCGGCCCAATCAGACGTACGCCGGTACGGCTGGAGTTAAAATGCACTTCCCATTCGGTTGCAAAGAATGTCTCAATGTAGTCAGGCGTAAAGAACTCCGGCGCGCCGTGAGGGCCATAAATGACCCGCAGCGTACGCACATCCGCCAGCCCCGTGCGCAGGGCGTCGGGCAGTTTACTGTCATGCGCGGCAGTGGGCCGCGGCGCCAGATGCAATACGTCGCCGCCACGTAAAGCCCGCCCGCCGTGGCCGCCAAATTGGCCGAGAGTAAAGGTACTTTTACTCCCTAAATAGTCCGGCACCTGAATGCCGCCGCTGAGACAGAGATAGCTTCTGACGCCCGCGCCGCTGATGGCGCCCAGTTTCAGCGTCGCCCCTGCAGGGACAGTAAAAACGCGGTCCATTGGCAGGGGGACGCCATCCAGCGTGGCGGGCAGCGATGCGCCGCAAATCACCGCCTGAACAGCGGTATTAAATTTCAACGCTGGCCCGTTAAGGGTGATCTCCAGCGCGGCATCGCCTTCAGCGTTGCCCAACAGGCGGTTACCAAAACGCAGGGCGCGGTCATCCATCGGCCCCGATGGCGGTACCCCCACCGCCCAGTACCCCAGGCGCCCCGGATAATCCTGAATCGTCGTCTGGGTACCGGCGCTCAAAACCTCAACCGTTGCCGCCTGATAGCGCAATTGCTCCAGGCAACGGGTCCAGGGGTGGCCCTCGGTAAACGGCGCAAAAGCAAGAATGTGCTGCAGATACAAAAGATTGGTTTCCACGCCGTACAGACGGGTCTCCGTCAGCGCCTGGAGCAGACCGGCGATCGCGTCCTCACGGCCAGGGCGCCATACGATGATTTTCGCCAGCATGGGATCGAAAAATGGCGGCACGTCGCAGCCTGCTTCCACCCAGCGATCAATACGCAGACTTCTGCCATCCGCCGCCGGAAACGCCGCTTCCGTCAACAACCCCGGAGAAGGCTGAAACTGCTGCCCCGGATCTTCCGCGTAAATGCGCGCCTGAATAGCATGCCCCTGTGGCCGTAGCCCGGCAGCCAGTTGACTCAGCGGCGGAAGATCGCCTGCCGCTAATTCAATCATCCAGCGCACCAGATCCACGCCCCAGACCTGCTCCGTCACGCCGTGTTCCACCTGAAGCCGGGTATTCACTTCGAGAAAGTAAAACTGCCGCGCCGCGCTGTCATACACAAATTCAACGGTACCGGCGCTGCGGTAATTCACCGCCTTACCAAGGGCGATGGCTGCCGAACACAGGGCCTGGGCCATCCCTTCGGGCAGGTTTGGCGCTGGCGTCTCTTCAATCACCTTTTGATTACGTCGCTGTACCGAGCAGTCCCGTACGCCGAGGGCGATGACATCTCCGCATCCATCGCCGAAGATCTGCACCTCCAGGTGACGGGCGCGTTCAATATATTTTTCGAGAAATACCCCAGCGTCACTGAAGTTGTTTTGCCCCAGTCGCTGTACGGCCTCAAATGCCGCTGACAGCTCACTGGCATCGCGGCAGACGCGCATACCGATTCCACCGCCGCCAGCGGTACTTTTGAGCATCACCGGATAGCCAACCGTCTCCGCCGCACGCTGTGCTTCAGCGCTATCGGCCAGCAGCTCACTGCCTTCCAGCAGCGGTACTCCCTCGGCTTTGGCTAAGGCGCGAGCGGTATGCTTCAGACCAAAAATGCGCAACTGCTGCGGCGTCGGGCCAACGAAAACCAGCCCCGCCGCTTCGCACGCCTCGGCGAACGCGGCATTTTCCGAGAGGAAACCGTAGCCGGGGTGAATCGCTTTGGCGCCGCTCTGCCGCGCAGCGGCAATAATTTTTTCACTCGCCAGATAAGTTTGCGCCGCCGGGCCGTCGCCGAGGCTTAACGCTTCATCTGCGTCACGTATATGTAAACTGCTCAAATCGGCTTCAGAGTACACGGCCACGCCCTTGACTTGCATGGCGCGCAGTGTACGCAGGATGCGACAAGCGATAGCACCCCGATTGGCAATCAGTAAGGTATCAAACATAAGCGGAACTCACAGGAACGCGGGTCGTCCCGCAAAAATCGCGTTTCCCCTGGGGTCGTCCCCGGGGCCAACCGGCGCTTAAGATTTGTGCGTCGGTAGACTATTCAGCCGATAGGCATAACCCGGTCAATTCCACACCAGAACTTCAGCAGGCGTTGGGTTCCAGCCGTTGCAGGGGTTGTTCAACTGCGGACAGTTGGAAATCAGCACCACGGCGTTGCATTCGGCGCGCAGCTCAACGTATTTTCCCGCCGCCGAAATACCGTCTTCAAAGGTCAGGCCGCCTTCAGGGGTCACCGGGACATTCATAAAGAAATTAATATTGGCGCCGATATCGCGCTTGCGCAGACGACCATCGTGCAGGCAGGCGCAGAGAAAGTTATCCCGGCAGCTGTGCATATAGCGTTTATCCATGGCGTAGCGCACGGTATTACTCTCCTGAGCGCAGGCGCCGCCGAGGGTATCGTGGCGGCCACAGGTATCGGCGACGATGGTGAGCAGCGGGTTACCAAGATTGGAGTACAGCACGCTGCCGGTGGTCAGATAAGCCTTGCCCTGATGGCGCAGCGTACGCTGGGGATCGTAACGCTCGCGGGGGTTATCGGCATTGTAGAACAGCGTATCAATCGCCTGATTGCCTTCGAGGTCGAGCAGCCGCAGGGTTTGCCCTTTTTTCACCTCAAAAAGCCAGGGTTCTCCCGCCGGGATCACGTGGCGGTATACGGCATCTTCGGGACGAAAGTTACTGGTAATAAGCGTCATCGCAGCCTCCTTACAGGGCAAAAAGTTGGGTATTGAGGAACGCGCGCCGGTTTTCGTCGCGGGTGAATAGCGCGTCTACGGCGGCGTGCTCATCGTCGGCCCGATACCAGCTCAGTTGTACCGGACGCGGGGCGTATTCAACGGCAGGGTCCTGCGGATGCGGCAATGCGGTCAGTACCAGCAACACATCCATCGGCGCAAACAGTTCAACGTAATCGCCGGGGCGGCTGTGGCCGGTGATAAACCGGAAGCTGCCGTCGTCATCGACGGTGACCTTGCTGAAGAAGTTGACTACCATCAGCAAATCTTCAAGGCCAAGCCCCCATTTCCCCATCTCCACCAACAGGTTATCGACGCCGTTGCGATAAAAGCCGTTGCGCAGTTCCTGGTAGCGTCCTGCGCCGTATTTGTCGCGCGTTTCATCCGCATTGAGTACGCCGCCGAACGGATCGTGCCAGCCGCAGCTATCTGCCACGATCCCGGCGAGCACCCGGCCCATATCGGAGTAGAAACAGTGACCGGCGGTCAGGCGGGCGGTGTGCTGCCCCTTCAGGGTATCCGGCAGGTTCAGACGTTCACTTTTCTCGTGAGGATTGAGCATCATCATGCTGACGTTAGCCCCGCCTTCGATATCGGTCAGGCGCAGGATCTGTCCCTTACGCAAAATCAACGAGGTATGCGCCCCGCCGGGAAGTCGCTCTTCGCGCAGGCTGGGGGATGAGTGAAAAAGTACGGTCATCAGACTATCTCCTTAATGCGTAAACGTTATTGTCGCTATCGGTTGTCAACTGCGACATCCGCGTTTCATTAAGCGGTATATCGTAGGTAATGCGCGCGCCCCAGGCTTCTGGCGCCTGTGGGTCGATGCGCACTTTGTCAAAAACCAGCAACCGGGTGCCAAGGTTGAAGCCTTCCGCGAGGTCGTGCGTAACCATAAACACCGTCATACCGGTTTCGCGCCATAGCTGGAGCAACAGGGTATGCATATCCTTGCGAATACCGGGGTCCAGCGCGCCGAAGGGTTCATCAAGCAGCAGCACGCGCGGCTGCATCACAAACGCCTGAGCAATCGCCAGCCGCTGCTGCATGCCGCCCGACAGTTGCGCCGGATATTTTTCCAGCGCATGGCCCAGCCCGACTCGCTCCAGCATCTGCTGCGCCTGCTGGCGAGCATCGCGTTTCCGGCGACCGTACAAGCGACCAAACAGCGGCGAAACCGGCAGTTCGAGCCCGATAACGACGTTATCCAGCACGTTGAGATGCGGGAATACGGAATAGCGCTGGAATACCACGCCGCGGCTGCGATCCGGTTCCGCCACCAGCGGCTGACCTTCAAGCGTGATGGTTCCTCGCGTGGGTTGCTCCTGGCCGAGCAACAGACGTAAAAACGTCGACTTCCCACAGCCGGATGCACCAACCATCGAGCAGAACTCTCCCTGTTTAACCTGCAAGTTGATGCGTTCCAGCACGACATGGTCGCCGTACTCCTGCCAGATATTGTTGATGTTGATAAAACTCATATCCGGCCTCCTTCCGCCCACGGAAAACAAACGTTATGCAGCCGACGCAGCGCCAGATCCATCAGCCATGCCAGCAACGTTATCCAGAGGACATAAGGAATAATCACATCCATCGCCATATAACGACGGACCAGGAAGATGCGATACCCCAGCCCGGCGGTAGCGGAAATGGCCTCGGCAGAGATCAAAAATAACCATGCCGATCCAAGCAGCAGTCGCAGTGAGGTAATCAGCCGTGATAAAAGCTGGGGTAGCACCACCCGCAGCACCACCGTCCAGCTATTGGCGCCGAGGGTTTGGGCTTTAATAAACAGCTCCGTCGGGATCTCCTGCGCCCGTTGTTCAAGGTCACGGGCCAGCATCGGCGTGATGCCGATAACAATGAGCATCACTTTTGATAGCTCATCCAGCCCGAAGACGATAAACAGTATCGGCAGAATCGCCAGCGGCGGGATCATGGACACCACGGTCATCAACGGCGATAGCGCGGCGCGACACATCGGGAATACGCCTGCGGCAATACCGATGCACAGGCCGATCAGCGAAGAGAGCGCCAGTCCCGTCAACAGACGGCTCAGGCTAACCAGCGTGTCGACCCACAGCAGATACTCGCCGCTGCGCTTATCCGGGGTGAATGCCATCCGGTCAATGGCCGCGAGCATCTGCGACAGGCCGGGCAACAGCTTGTCCTGCGGATTGGCTTCCAGACGCACCGCTGACCCGATAAACCAGGCGGCAATCAGCAGCACGAAAGGCAATAGCATCAGCGTCAGGCGCATACCCTGTCGAGGATGGCGGTTAATGTGGCGCATGGCGTGGACTCCCAGGATCAGTAATTACAGCTGGCCGGCAATGGCCATCTTCAGGTAGCGATCGTCAAAGCGCAGTTTGCTGTTTGCGCTATCACCGACGGTGACGTTGCCGGGAAACGTCATACCGATAAAGTCAGCGCTTTGTGCGCCTTCTCCGAGCAGCCCCTTGTCAAAGGAGAACTTAGCCACCCGCTGCATCGTTTTTGCCAGTTCAGGGGAAGAGATGAATGCCAGCGTGTCTGCGGGCGTCCAGAACAGATGGGTTGTTTTAAGCTGCGCCTGGTAACCCGCCAGGTCGGTCCCGGAATCGGCGGCCATCGCTTTCAGCGCCTGCGTATCGCCAGCCTTCATTTTGGCCATCATTTCAAACCAGGCGCCGGTCAGGGCTTTGCCCAGTGCCGGGTTATCTTTCAGGGTTTGGGTATTCACCACCATCATGTCGATTAGCTCACCGGGCACCTGCGAGGAGCTAAACACTTCAGTGGTTTGCGGCGTTTTTTTGATCGCGGAGAGTTGCGGATTCCAGGCCACCGCCGCGCGCACGCTGCTCGTGCCAAAGGCGGAGACAATATCAGCATCCGAGGTATTGACGATTTTGACATCTTTTTCCTGCAGTCCGGCCTTTTCCAGACCGCGCACCAGCAGATAGTGTGAGACCGAGAGTTCCGGGAGGTAGACCGACATCCCTTTCAGGTCGCTGAGTTTTTTCCCTGTGCCTTTCAGTACCACGCCATCGTTACCGTCGGAATAGCTACCGGTAATCAGCGCCGTGGTATCAACGCCACCTGCCGCCGGAATGGTCAGCGCATCCATATTCGTCATGGTGCAGCCGTCAAACTGGCCCGCGGTGTACTGGTTGATGGATTCGATATAGTCGTTGAGCTGAACGATATTGATTTTGATGCCGTATTTACTGGCCCATTTATCAATAATTTTTTCGTTACTGATGGCGCCCCAGGGCATCCATCCGGCGTAAATAGTCCAACAGATATTGAACTCTTTTTTTACGGCGGCAAAGGATGGCACGCTGACCAGTAACGCCAGTGACAATACGAAAGAGCGGAATATTGATGATGTCTTCATGATAAACCTCTGGTTGGCACGAGAAACGGGGGCAGCGCGACACCCAACGGTGCTGCTGTCTCCCGGGCTTTTATCCCGCCGTGTAACCTCGCAGAGGTCGCCAGCTCTCGGACCAGACGTTCACCTGCGTGAACCGGAACCCTAGCCAGCTATTATGTTATCCAGATTGTCTGTTGCGCTGCCTTCTTATGGTGAAAAGCAATCCCTGTGCCAGAAATTAAGGGCAAATAAAATCAACATGATAGAGATAAGCCGCGTCCTTTCTCCCTAAAATGGGGTGTAATAATGGGGCATTGCATGGATTTGGTGCGTGGATCGGTGATTGTGGCGGAACTGACGCGAAAGGCGAAAAAACCAGCAATCAGACTCCCAGCCGAGAACGTATAAAAAGCCACGATGGCAAAACCTTTCTGCAGGCAATGACGAACGGAAACTTGTCATAACTCAAACAATTAGCATTCGGTAGCAGTGAAAGCACTTTAGCGTTTCCGTTACTCCCCTATTACGACTATGGTTATTAAGATGGTTGCGATAGCCAGCTTTATATACCCGTCATAGTTCACGCTGCCGCTTTATTGGCCGCCTGCGCTTACTCCGGCGATGTACGGGATGCGCCCGTCCGGGGATCGGTTTCGTTTGTCCCTCACTGCGGCGCGAATTATGTCGGGTATACAACAATCAATACGCGTTTCTCATCCCGACAATTGAACGGAAATAACTATTAAATCCGTAGACTTATTCAAGTATCACTTATTGGAAGCAGTGTATATCGTTATGGCATTCACAAAAGCAAACGGAGCCTGATATGAGCACGTCAAACGACCCTTCAAATAACGCCGCAGCAGGGAAATGCCCTTTCCACACTGAAGCGCCGACGCAGAGCGCCGGGAGTGGCACCACTAACCGCGACTGGTGGCCAAATCAACTACGCGTGGATCTGCTGAATCAGCACTCTCATCGTTCAAACCCGCTGGGTGAAAACTTTAATTATCGGGAAGAGTTTAAGAAGCTCGACTATTCGGCGCTGAAAGCCGATCTGCGCGCCCTGCTCACCGACTCGCAGGAGTGGTGGCCAGCGGACTGGGGGAGCTATATCGGGCTGTTTATTCGTATGGCCTGGCACGGTGCCGGTACCTATCGTACCGTGGATGGCCGCGGCGGCGCAGGACGCGGTCAGCAGCGCTTCGCCCCGCTGAACTCCTGGCCGGATAACGTCAGCCTCGACAAAGCCCGCCGCCTGCTGTGGCCGGTGAAACAAAAATATGGTCAGAAAATCTCCTGGGCCGACCTTTATATGCTGGCAGGCAACGTCGCGCTGGAAAACGCCGGTTTCCGCACCTTTGGTTTTGGCGCCGGTCGTGAGGACGTGTGGGAACCGGATCTGGACGTAGACTGGGGTAATGAAACGGAATGGCTGGCGCATCGCCATCCGGAAAGCCTGAATAAGCAGGCCATCGGCGCAACCGAGATGGGGCTGATCTACGTTAACCCGGAAGGGCCCGGCGCCAGCGGCGACCCGCTTTCCGCCGCCGCCGCGATTCGCGCGACCTTTGGCAATATGGCGATGAACGATGAAGAGATCGTCGCGCTGATCGCCGGGGGACACACGCTGGGTAAAACGCACGGTGCCGCCGTCGCCAGCCATGTTGGCGCAGAACCGGAAGCCGCGCCGATTGAAGCCCAGGGTCTGGGCTGGGCTAACAGCTATGGCAGCGGCGCGGGTGCGGATGCGATAACATCCGGTCTGGAAGTGGTCTGGACGCAAACCCCTACCCAGTGGAGCAACTACTTCTTCGAAAACCTGTATAAATATGAATGGGTACAAACGCGCAGCCCGGCTGGCGCAATTCAGTTCGAAGCGAAAGACGCGCCGGAAATTATTCCTGATCCATTCAATCCGGAGAAAAAACGCAAGCCGACGATGCTGGTCACTGACCTGACGCTGCGTTTCGATCCGGAATTCGATAAAATTTCACGCCGTTTTCTCAACGACCCGCAGGCCTTTAACGAAGCCTTTGCCCGCGCGTGGTTCAAGCTGATCCACCGTGATATGGGGCCAAAATCCCGCTACATGGGGCCGGAAGTCCCGAAAGAAGATCTGATCTGGCAGGATCCGTTACCGGCAGCCATTCACGCCCCGACCGCAGACGATATCGCGGCCCTGAAAACCGCTATTGCCGATGCGGGGCTGTCGGTAAGCGAACTGGTTTCCGTTGCCTGGGCTTCGGCATCCACCTTCCGCGGCGGCGATAAACGCGGCGGTGCCAACGGCGCGCGTCTGGCGCTGGAGCCGCAAAAATCCTGGCCGGTCAACGCGATTGCCGCCCGCGTATTACCGACGCTGCAGGCGATCCACAACGCGTCAGGTAAGGCATCGCTGGCCGATATTATCGTCCTTGCGGGTGTCGTTGGCATTGAACAGGCGGCCGCCGCGGCGGGTGTTCCGGTCAGCGTTCCCTTTGCGCCGGGCCGCGTCGATGCGCGACAGGATCAGACCGATGTCGACGCGATGGATCTGCTGCAACCGCTGGCTGATGGTTTCCGCAACTATCGTCGCGTGGGAGGCGGCGTGTCCACCGAAACGCTGCTGATCGATAAAGCCCAGCAGTTAACGCTGACGGCACCGGAAATGACGGTACTGGTCGGCGGTCTTCGCGTACTGGGCGCCAACTTCGACGGCAGCCAGCATGGTGTATTTACCGACCGGCCAGGCGTGTTGAGCAATGATTTCTTCGTCAATCTGCTTGATATGGGTACCGTCTGGAAAGCCGCTGACGAGCAGTCTGAGCTGTTTATTGGCCGCGATCGTAAGAGCGGTGAAGAGAAATACACCGCTACCCGTGTTGATCTGGTGTTTGGTTCCAACTCTGTACTTCGCGCCCTGGCAGAAGTCTATGCCTGCAGCGACGCGCGGCAGAAGTTCGTTACCGATTTTGTGGCGGCATGGACCAAAGTAATGAATCTGGACCGCTTCGATCTGTAATAACTTTCCCCGGCAGGCTTTACGCCCGCCGGGGCTTCTCTTACCTTATCCAGATGGTCAGCAGAATAATAATGACTGCGATAATCACCACCTGAATAAAGACTTTATCCAGCGATCCTTTGCGCATTGGCCCCGCCTTATTATCAGAACAGGATTTGCCAGATAGCCAGCAGCAGTACCAGCAGACCCATGAGGAAAAATATCAGCGCGATAATCGTCTCCGGAGAACGATGCATCCCGGCGCCTCCTTAATATCAGAACCACTGACCGAACCGTTTGATATACAACCGCTTCATTCCCTGCGCCACCAGACAGTAGCTGAGCAACGTGGCGACCAGCCACGGGAAGTAGCTCATTGGCAGCGGCTCCAGGCCGACCATCGTCCCCAACGGCGAGAACGGGATATAGATCCCAATCGCCATAATCAGGGCAGTGGTGAGCAAAACCGGCAGCGTCGCACGGCTCTGGATAAACGGGATTTTCTGCGTTCTCAGCATATGCACCACCAGCGTCTGCGACAGCAGGCCCTCTATAAACCAGCCGGACTGGAATAACGCCTGCGCTTCAACGTTATTGGCCGCGAACACATACCACATCAGCGCGAAAGTGGAGATGTCAAAAATAGACGATGTCGGACCAATCCATAGCATAAAGCGGCCAATGTTCTTTGCATCCCACTTGCGCGGCTTGCGCAGAAACTCTTTGTCCATCTTGTCCCACGGCAGCGACAGCTGGGAAATATCGTACATCAGGTTCTGGATCAGCAAATGAATCGCCAGCATCGGCAGGAACGGGATAAACGCGCTGGCCACCAGTACCGAAAACACGTTGCCGAAATTAGAACTGGCGGTCATGTTCAGGTACTTAATGATATTGCCGAAGGTCTCACGTCCTTTGATCACGCCTTCTTCCAGTACCATCAGATCTTTTTCCAGCAAGATGATATCGGACGCTTCTTTCGCAATATCCATGGCGCTGTCAACCGAAATTCCCACATCCGCATCGCGCAGCGCCGGGGCATCATTAATACCGTCACCAAGAAAACCGACGGTATGGCCGTTTTGCTGTAATGTTTTGAGAATGCGTGACTTCTGTAGCGGCGTCAGCTTCGCAAACACCGAACGCGTTTCCACTTCCCGCGCCAGTTCGTTATCTGACATCGCGTCAATCTGCGCACCGGTGAGGATGTCATCCGCATCAATCCCCACTTCCCGGCAAATACGCGCCGTAACGACCGGGTTATCGCCAGTCAGCACTTTCACCCCCACGCCGTTATCGCGCAGCGCGGTAATCGCTTTTCCCGCGCTATCTTTCGGCGGATCGAGAAACGTCAGCATTCCTTCAACCGTTAATCCCTGCTCATCTGCCGTGCTTAGCGGCGTTGTCAGCGCGGAGTCATCCAGTTTGCGGGTTGCCACCAGCAGTACGCGGAAGCCCTGAGCGTTGTAATCTTCGGTTTTTGCTAACAGCTGCGCACGGCGGGCATCATCCAGCGCGACCACGCTGTCACCTTCGCGCAGATGTGTAGCGACCATCAGCATCTCTTCGACGGCGCCTTTGCAGATCAGACTTTTGTCGCCGTGGCGCACATCGTCCACGGAGACCGACACGCGGCGGCGGACAAAATCGAACGGCAGTTCATCAAGCTTCACAAAACGCTCTTTTGTCGATGGCGTAATCCGTTCTTCGCCGAAGCGCAATACCGCCCGATCCATCAGGTTACGCGCCCCGCTCTGGCTGCTGCTGTTGAGCCATGCCAGCGTGAGTACCCGGTCACTCTCTGCGCCGCTGGCATCAAGATGATGTTCAAGAATGATGTTGTCCTGGGTCAGCGTACCGGTTTTATCGGTGCACAACACGTCCATCGCGCCAAAATTCTGAATGGCGTTGAGCCGCTTAACGATCACTTTACGCCGCGACATGGCGATAGCGCCCTTCGCCAGGTTAGAGCTGACGATCATCGGCAGCATTTCCGGCGTCAGGCCGACCGCTACCGCAAGAGCAAACAGCGATGCCTCCACCCAATCACCTTTGCTGAAACCGTTAATCAACAGCACGATCGGCACCATCACCAGCATAAAGCGGATCAGCAGCCAGCTCACACTGTTCACCCCGCGATCGAACGCCGTCTGAGTGCGCGTACCGACGATGGACTTCGCCAGCGAGCCAAACCAGGTGCGATTTCCGGTGGCAACCACCACCGCCTGCGCTCTGCCGCTGGTGACATTGGTGCCCATCAGGCAGATATTGCCCATTTCAAGCAGACTTTTGCCCTTGTTCGATCCGGACAGCTGTTCACTGCCTTTACCGGAAACGCTGCCCATCACATCATACTTTTCAACCGGCAGCGACTCGCCGCTGAGAATCGACTGGCTGACAAACAGATCCCGTGACTCCAGCAGACGAACATCTGCCGGGACAAGATCTCCGGCGGCGAGGAAGATCACATCTCCCGGCACCAGCTCTGCAATCGCAACCTCTTCCTGCACCGGGCCGATATTATCCGGTCCGCGACGCAGCACCGTCGCCGTGGTGCGAACCATTGATTTCAGCGCCTGCGCCGCTTTGTTAGTACGAAACTCCTGCCAGAAACGCAATAAACCGCTCAGGCTGACCATCGTCACAATGATAATGATCCCGGTCAGATCGGTCTCTTCACCGTTAAGCCTCGGCAGCCAATAATCGGTGACGAAGCTTACGGCAGCCAGCGCCATTAGCACGTAAATAAACGGGTTATTGAATGCCTGCAGAAGTTGGATCAGCGCAGGCGGTGCCTGCTCATGGGCCACTTCGTTACGGCCATATTCATCCAGTCGTTCGCGCGCGTCCTCCGTTGTCAGCCCCAGACGGCTGCTGTTAAGCCGTGCCAGGGTATGGTCCGGGCTGTTAAATGCCTCGGTTTCAATGGCAAAGCTTTTTTTATGCTGCTTATCATTTGCTGACGCATTCCGGTTTATTTTCCGGCGTTCTATTTTCATGTCAGTCATGATTAACCCTCAAATTTAAGACGTCGTTAACTCTGCATAAAATGTTTATGCATAATTTATTTTTTACGCGCTTACGCGCCTATGACTTTAATTGCCAGGGAACATCCATCATTCCCTCCTTAGGTGAACCACCGTCATTGTGGAATATCAGCGAGATTAACTCCCCTCGACGCACCAGCGGACAGAGGTAATATTTTCATGCCCGCCAATTCTTGACATAATAATATCCCCTGCCTTGCGATAATCGGTATAGCCGACCAGTTCAAGGCGGATTTCTTTATGCCCCTGTTCTTGCGCTGAAATTGAAACCATTCCCTGCAGGCTGAGCGCTATCTCTTTACTGAGATTGAGTAATAGCTGGCGAATCGCCTTTTCATGTTCGCTATTACAGATAATATTCAGGACGTAGCATTTCTCTTCCTCTGTCGCCCCGGGGAAGCGATTAATACGCTGGGCCGCTTCACGTAATAAAATATTGGCACAGAGGATTATCAGCGTCGCCGCCGCCGCTTGCCAGAACTGCCCCAGCCCGCACAGCACGCCAATCGCCGCAGAACACCACAGCGTCGCGGCAGTATTCAGCCCCCGCACGTTCATGCCTTCACGCATGATGACGCCAGCGCCGAGGAAGCCAATTCCGGAAACCACCTGCGCCGCAATACGTCCCGGACTATCCGGTGATGTTGAAATTGAACTAAGAATAAAAACCGCCGCGCCGGTAGCCACCAGCGCATTCGTACGCAGGCCTGCCATTCGCTGCCGCCATTGTCTTTCAGCGCCAATTAGCGCGCCTAATAGCATCGCTGCGAGTAAATTTGCGATATAAGGAAACATCAACACAGCTTCCTCCATTTTTTCTGGAAGAATTAATGACGTGCTTTATTAAGCACACGACAAATTGTCGCCATTAAGGCGATTAACGTCGTGTTGACGGTGGAGGGAATAATGTATTTTTAAACATGAACATGACGATTATCCTCGCAGCTATGCTGCGTTTGTTTTTATGGGATGCAATCGTCTGGATGAGGAGAAGATTGCTGCCCGCCGGTCTGGCAAGCAGCGCAGGGAAAATAGCGTCAGCTTGCCTTTTTGTTTTTGTTAGGGTGACTGTCCAACATATTTCTCCTGTTTGAATTTGCGCCTATTATAGTCATCCGTTTATATGAGTAAAGTTAAAATCTTCCGTTAGTGACGATTTGTTTAGGATTATCTGATGCTACAAATCCGGACTGCTGACTGCATAACTGGATAATATGGCTGATCCGCCAGGCCCGGTAAGGCGTTAACCCCACTCTGACGAACAGCCCAGCACGCACTTCCCCTATGGGGGTGTTATCAGTCGTAGGGAAAGATTCATGTTGTATCGCCATTCAACGCCGATAACCGGCAATCTTTATCCCATCTGGTGGTTAACTTCAAATATCACCGTCGGGGTTAACAGAAAGCAGTTTAATTACCAATAATATGGCATTTTATCAGCATTTTTTGCTGCTCATCGTCCGTATGGCGCATGATTAAAAATTTAAAACCACTAACAATCAATTAACATTAGCAGGCAAACATTTTACCTTAAGGAAATAATAATATGTCTACCCCCCAGGTTCTGGGCGACGTACCGTTCAGCGCCCCAGGAGAGCCCCACTCCAGCTTAACCGCGCGCATTGATGCGCTCCCCGCATCAGTTGGCCTGTGGACATTTATCACGCTACTGGCGCTGGGCGGTTTCTTCGAGCTATACGATCTTTTTCAGACCGGTTATATCAGTACAGGACTACTGGCAGAAAATATCTTTCATACCGGTGAAAACGGCATTTTCGGCATCTCCGACCAGGCGGCATTTGCCTCGTCAACCTTTATGGGACTGTTCATCGGCGCCAGCCTGCTGGCGCCTCTGGCGGATAAACTGGGACGTCGCCTGACATTTATGTTCGCCCTCGCATGGTACGGCGTTTTCTCCCTGATTATGGCGCTGCAGAACAGCGCCGAAGGGGTGATCTTCTGCCGTTTCCTGGTTGGGGTCGGCCTCGGCATTGAGCTCGTTACCATTGATACTTACTTAAGTGAATGGGTGCCTACGCATCTGCGCAACAAAGCCTTCGCTTTCGCTTTCTTTATTCAGTTCCTGTCGGTTCCCGCCGTGGCGCTGATGTCCTGGTTACTGGTGCCCACCACCCTTTTCGGTCTCACCGGCTGGCGCTGGGTCATTATTTTCGGCGCACTCTGTTCGCTGGTAATTTGGATTATTCGCAAGAATTTGCCGGAGTCGGCACGCTGGCTGGATGAAAAAGGCCGTCACGAGGACGCCCACAAGGTAATGTGCGAAATGGAACAACGCTGCGGCGTTTCTCCATCGCCGCGTCATTATATTGAGAAGCAAAATAACCCGCTGAAACTGGGCGCGTTTAAAGAGATCTGGACGCCGCAGTACCGCAAACGCACGATCATGCTGATGGTAATGAATTTCTTCCAGTCCATCGGCTTTTTTGGTTTTGGTAACTGGCTGCCAGCGCTGCTTTCCGGCCAGGGAGCCAGCATCACCCACAGCCTGTTATATGCATTTTTTATTACCCTTGCCTATCCGCTTGGCTGTCTGTTTTGCACCCGCTTTGTCCATCACTTTGAAAACAAATGGCAAATTGTTCTCTCTGCATTGATGACGGTGATTTTCGGCACCCTGTTTGCGCTGGAGAACAGCCCACTATTGCTGGTGGTGTGCGGATTTATGATCACCTGGTCGAACGCCTGGCTGACCATCAGCTATCACGCCTATCAGGCGGAAGTCTTTCCAACGCACATTCGCGCCCGGGCAGTGGGCTTCTGCTACTCCTTTAGTCGGCTCTCAACGGCAATTACCAGTATTCTGATTGGCATTATCCTGCAATATGCCGGTGCGCCAGGGGTGATTAGTTTTATCGTCGCCAGCATGCTGATGGTGATGTTGTCTGTGGGTATCTTCGGGCCGAAAACCCGGGGAATCAGCCTGGAGAATATCTGATGGCAAGCGCCGCCAGGATTCGCGGGCGGCGCTTGCCTGCAATCGTTTGTCATCGCTAAGTCGGTCGGCGAACCTTAAGGCCGACCTATAAAGCCGATCTCAGGCCGTCAAACATCGCTAACCTACTGGCGTTCGGTAAAAATCACCTGCGCATCGGCAAAACATTTTTCCGCCAGCGACGACACCGGCTCCTTGTTGCGCATGATCAACGCCAGCGTTGAGTCGACCTCCGTTTCCGCAATGGGGCGGATTTCCAGATTATCGCTTAACGCTTCGAGGCCATTATTCAGCGGCATAATCGCGCAGCAGATCCCGGCCTGTACCGCCTGGATAATTTGAAAAGTGGAGTCACTTTCAAAAACGTACTTCGGCGTCAGCCCCTTTGACTTGAAGCTCATTTCAATCGATTCACGGTAATACATGCCCTTAGTCAGAAAGCCAAGAGGCAGCGCGGCCAGCGCGTCCCACTCAGGGATCGCATCGCCAAACTGAAAATAACGCTTATCATGTAACAACCCCATCCGGGTCCTGGGCAACCAGACCGCGTGAAATAACGGACTATCAACGTGGTGCAGATAGCAGATCCCAAGATCCAACTGATTACGGCTGACACCATCAATAATCTGCTCTGACGTCATTGATAACAGACTGAACTGCAGTTCCGGGTATTTATCGGCCAGCGGCTTAATCAGTTGCATCGGATTCAGGCTGGCTAACGGCACCATTCCCACTCTTAGCTGGCCGACCATATGCCCACGACAAATCGCCGCCTCCGCTTCCAGTCCATCGTGGGCCGCTAAAAGCGCGCGCGCCCAGGCCAGAATACGCTCGCCTTCCGGCGTAAATCCTTCAAAGCGTTGTCCTCGCTGAATCAGCGTCAGGTTCAACTCGTCTTCCAGATTACGGATGCGCATGGAGAGCGTGGGCTGGGTGATGTGACAGGCCGCCGCGGCCTGGCCAAAATGACGCGTTCTGTCGAGCGCAATCAGATATTTAAGCTGTTTAATATCCATCAATAATCCAGTTATTGCGCATTGCGCCGGCGCTTTCCGCCGCTGCTGTCAGCACAACAGGAAATCAGCGTCAGGTTCAACTCGTCTTCCAGATTACGGATGCGCATGGAGAGCGTGGGCTGGGTGATGTGACAGGCCGCCGCGGCCTGGCCAAAATGACGCGTTCTGTCGAGCGCAATCAGATATTTAAGCTGTTTAATATCCATCAATAATCCAGTTATTGCGCATTGCGCCGGCGCTTTCCGCCGCTGCTGTCAGCACAACAGGAAAAATGTTAGCTAAATGTTATGTTCAGCCTTGATGAAATTCAAGCGCCATCAACGGTGGCGCGTGTATCGGCCTACAGCTACAGGGGGCGGATTTTGTTGGGCGGGCTCTGACACAGAGCCCGCAATGGCAGACGACATACGCGGAATAACGGCTTAACGAAGCCCCGCCAGCGCGCGGATCTCTTTCGAGCGCAGAGTCAGACGGACAGGGGCCGATTTATAGGAGGGCGTGCCGCTCTCTTTATCAAGATAATCCAGCGGCACCAGCACGTTCGCTTCGGGGTAATAGGCGGCAACAGTGCCCGGTGCGATGCTATAAGCCACCACGGTGATATCCTCCAGCCGCTGGTGATGACCCGGCAGCGCGGAGCTAATATCCACCCGATCGCCATGCTCTAACCCCTGCTCTGCCATATCCTGCTCATTCATAAACAGCACATCACGACGACCAAAAACGCCACGGTAGCGGTCATCCATAGCGTAGATGGTGGTGTTATATTGATCGTGACTGCGCAGTGTCACCAGGCGCATCACATTTTCCCCCTCAACCTGCTGGTTTTCATGGATGCCGTGGAAAACCGAAAACATCGCCTTACCGGTCGGCGTCGGCCAGATACGTTCAGTCGGCGGCAGCGGCATACGAAAGCCCCCGGGATGGCGTATACGCTGGTTGTAATTGTCAAAGCCGGGAATCGTTTGCTCGATCAAATCGCGGATCCTGTCGTAATCCGCGACCAGCGCCAGCCAGTCAATTTTACTCTCAGGCAGCGTCGCCATTGCCATTCCGGCGACAATCGCGGGCTCCGAGCGCAGATGCGGGGAAGCGGGTTTCAGTTTGCCTGATGAAGCGTGAACCATCGACATCGAATCCTCGACGGTAATCGACTGACGCCCCGTCTCCTGGATATCCAGCTCGGTGCGGCCCAGACAGGGCAAAATAAAGGTCTCTTTGGCGACCAGCAAATGCGAACGGTTAAGCTTGGTGCCAATATGTACGCTCAGATCCAGCCCCCGCATTGCCGGAAAGACCCGTTGGTGATCCGGCATCGCCACCGCAAAGTTACCACCAAGACACAGCAGGGCTTTGGATTCGCCGTCGATCATCGCCTGTAGCGCTTTCACCGCATCGTGACCGTGCGCCTGCGGCGGTTCAAAACCGAACACCCGGCGAAGGTTGGCCAGAAACGGGGCGCCCGGTTTTTCAGTGATGCCCACGGTACGGTTACCCTGCACGTTGGAGTGGCCGCGCAACGGGCAGATCCCGGCGCCGGGCTTACCAATATTTCCGCGCATCAGCAGCAGATCGGCAATCAGGCGCACGTTTGACGTGCCTTTGTTGTGCTGGGTGATACCCATACCGTAGGTAATAATGGTGGCATTCGATTTGGCGTATGCCGCCGCCACCCGCTCAAGATCGTCGCGCGTCAGGCCAGACTCACGTTCAATATCGTGCCAGTGGGTAATTGCAAGATCCTGGGCGAAATCAGCAAAGCCCAGCGTATGTTCGTCGATAAACGCCCGATCCAGCACCCCGCCCTGCTCTTTTTCCATCCGCAGCAACGCTTTCGCGATCCCCTTTAATGCCGCCGCGTCGCCGCCGGCTTTCACCTGAAAATAGGTGGAGGCAATGTTGGTTGAACGGTATGTCGCCATCTCGATGACATTCTGCGGGTCGGCGAAACGCTCCAGCGCACGCTCTTTTAGCGGATTGAAAACGATGATCGGTACACCGCGGCGCGCCAGCTCATGCAGCGTCCCCATCATTCGCGGGTGGTTGGTGCCAGGGTTGTGCCCGATGGAAATCACCAGTTCGGTCTTGTCAAAGTCATCCAGCGAGACCGTGCCTTTGCCGATACCGATGGACTGCGGCAGGCCGACGCTGGTCGACTCATGGCACATGTTGGAGCAGTCCGGGAAGTTGTTGGTACCCAGTTCACGGGCAAAAAGCTGAAATAAGTAAGCCACTTCATTGGAGGCCCGCCCGGAGGTGTAAAACTCAACCTCATCGGGCTGCAGAGAACGGAGGATTTCGCCGATACGGGTGAATGCCTCTTCCCAGGCAACCGGACGCAGGGTATCGCTCTTTTTATCGTAGGCTAAAGGCCGGGTTAATCGACCATAACCTTCCAGTTCGAAGTCGCTCTTTTCCAGCAGTGAGGTGACCGTATTGGCAGCCAGAAATTCCGCGGTGACGCGTTTACTGGTGGCTTCCCAGGTCACGGCTTTGGCGCCGTTTTCACAGAACTGAAACGTCGATTTATGCTCTTTATCCGGCCAGGCGCAACCGGGGCAGTCAAATCCATCCGGCTGGTTAGTACGAAGTAGCGTGGACGGTGCATCGAGTACATCCATTTGCGTACGCACGGCAATAGCGGTGGCTTTTAATGCGCCCCAGCCCCCTGCCGGACCATCATAAGGATGGACCCCTGGAACGACGCGTTTTTTACTACTCATGTTAACTCCTGATGTGCTTTCAGCAGCGAATTGCAGGCGATCCGCCGTACTCTCTCTTATCGCCCGCGATCGGCATATCATCCCGTCATACTTCAGGTTGCATGGGCGTGGGCAATAATCTGGACTCACCACTTCCGGGCAACGCAAGCGCTGTTTAAAAACAGCCACAGCGTTTTGTCCTGCAACTTAAATGATTCAGGGGCGATAACGGGCTTTTTATTAACGAAAGCATAACAATCAGGGCCGTCTCTGTATAATCAATGTTGTCTATCATGCATTAGATTTAACTTATTTAACGAATAATAAACATACACAATGGCTAATGACATCAGGTCAGATTGAAGTAGCGATCCGGCTTAAGTTGCTCCGGTAAGGGGGACTGGTCTGTCATATCCAGCAGATTGCGCTCAATAGTATTGCACCGGCGCGCCGACCAGTCGCTCGCACCCACCGAGCGCATGACCGAGTTCAACGACAATGCATCCCCTGAATAATTCACATTACAGGATGGCTAACCGGCACTCATCCGGCGCATTGCACAGTGATACGCGCCGTTACGTACCGACGCGCGCAATATGCGCGCAATGCCATGTACCGCAATCCGCGCACCATGCCGCCGCGCCGGGCGCATCGGCAAATGAAGCATCTCCTGCGCCCAGGACGGTAACAGGTCAATACCGGCACACATCATGATCCGCCCAACCGGCTGGCTTAACCGGCCTGGCAAGCGCGTCGACAGCAGCAGGTCAGCCACTTCGCGGGTTCGTTCATCACAGCGTAACTGCGGGCGCATATCCTGCAGGTAGTCGGCAACCTGACGGGGAGTGACCGGGATATCACGCGCCCCAAGACGGCGGGCGATCTCCGCGGCTTCCTGATAATACTGCTGCTGACGGGCGGTGCTGACCACAGTGCGTTTATAGCGCAGATGCGAGGCCATAAAGCTGCTGCACTCGGCAACATGGACCCAGGTGAGCAAATCCGGATCGCTGGCCCGATACGGCGTGCCATCTTTGTCCTCGCCGCTCACCCGCAGATGGATCGCCTTCACTTTTGCGATCAGCCGTTCGGCATCAACGACGGTGCCAAAAGTCGTGGCGGAAATAAACTGGCTGGTTCGGCGCAGACGGCCAAAAATATCGTCCCGGAAACGGGAGTGATCCCAGACGCCCGCCAGCGCCAGCGGGTGCAGCATCTGTAACAGCAGCGCGCTGATGCCGCCGCACAGCATGGCGGTAAAATCCCCGTGAACCTGCCAGATAGCCGACTGCGGGCCAAACAGCCCCGGTTCGCCTTTGGGATGTTCAAAATCTATCTCTTTCAGCGCCATGCCGGTTAAGCCCAGAACCTGGGATTCGATCATTCCGCGTATGCCGATCATGACTTTACCTGCTCGTTTCGTTGAGCGGCAAAGATAGCATTATTCGCTGCGGGAGGCATTCGCCAACGGTGGCGTTAACCCAGGAAATGCCCGCCGGTAGCGGGCACCAGAGAGGTTAAGGGTTAAGCTGATAGTCGAGGCTTATCTCAGCATTCAGCACCTGTGATACCGGGCAGCCAGCCTTCGCTTTCTGAATAATGCCGTCAAAGACGTCGGCATCAACGCCCGGCAGAACGATTTTGCTCTGTAGCGCAATGTTGGTGATCGCAAAGCCGCCGCCGGATTTATCCAGCGTCACCACCGCCACGGTATCAATAGAAGTGGCGGTATAGCCCTCTTCACTGAGCATCAGCGAGAGCGCCATAGAGAAACAGGCGGCATGGGCGGCGCCGATAAGCTCTTCCGGATTGGTCCCCTTTACGCCTTCAAAGCGCGTGTTGAAACCATAAGGCTGTTGATTGAGCGCGCCGCTCTCGGTAGAGACGGTTCCCTTACCACTTTTCAGATCCCCTTCCCAATGCGCCTGACCTTTCTTATGAATTGCCATTATTCGCTCCTTTTTGACATTAGAAGGTTAAGTATAGAAGCCCTTTGCCCCTTTGGACGGCGCACGCTTTTTTCATCAACTCAATCCGCTGAGATATTTTTGCACATATTCACGCCGGTGACGCGGAATCCGGTGGCTTCATAGAGATGACGAGCGCGTTGATTATCCCCGGCAACCCGCAATTTAATTTGCCTGATACCTCTGTTTTTCAGTTCATTCTCAAAGGCAACCATAGTCTGTTTACCCAACCCCTGGCCCTGAACGGTCGGAAAAATATAAAAATCGCAGATAAACGCAGAGCGCGTTGGCTCATCTGGCTTGTACCAGAGATAGCCAATCGGCGTTTCTCTCCCCTCAACATCATTGAGTAAACAGAGAAGAACCTGGCCGCGGGTATTGACGCCAGCGGGTAAAGCCTCCGCGATTTCCTGTTGCGCCTGAGCCAGCGCGGCCGACGATGAAAGGCCATAGTTGGCCGCAATTTCTGCGGCATAATCGGGGAGAAAATAGTCGAGATAAGCCGGGTACTCGTCATTACGCATCGGGCGAAACAAAATCATTGGCGGTTCCTTGTCTTCCGGTAGTTTGAGTCAGCGTCTGCTGAATCGCTTCGAGAAATAGCGGCAATGCGCTCGGGGGATAATCACGTGAGAGATAAACGCCATACACGCCCAGCGCTTTCGGCTGCCAGGCCGGTAACACCCGCTTCAGCGCGCCGCTGTTCAGCGCCCTTTGCGCCTCCAGTTCCGGCAGCATGGCGATGCCGCAACCGGCAACCGCAGCCTCCAGCAGCAGCGAAGAGATCCCGGCGCTAAGATTACCGGACACCGCCACCGCGATCTTGTCGCCAGCAGGATCGGTAAACTGCCAGCTCTGGCTGGCGAAATGGCTATAGTGCAGGCAATTGTGATGCGCCAAATCCTCCGGCGTTCGCAGCGGTCCGTGGTGCTGTAACCAGCGCGGCGAGGCGCACAGCACGGAACGGCAGACGCCAAGGCGGCGGGCGATAGCGCCCGGCTCCGGGTTATCGGTAATGCGGATCGCCACGTCGATCCGCTCGCCAATCAGGCTCACCGGATGGTTGTTGATATCCAGTTCAAGACGCAATTGCGGATAGCGGGCAAGAAAATCCGGTAAGAGCGGTGAGATAAGCTGCATGGCGGTGAAATGGGCGCAGGCAACCCGCAGCGTACCGCTGGGGATCGCCCGTTCGGATTGCCCGGCGATTTCATCCGCGAGTTGCGTCAGCGTTCGCGTTTTTTGCAGCACCTTTTCCCCGGCGGGCGTTAAGGTCAGCTTACGGGTTGAACGATGGATCAGCCGGGTTCCTGCCCACTGCTCCATCTGTTCCAGATAGCGGCTAACCATCGGTCGCGACATCCCCAGCGCGCGCGCGGCGGCGCTTAAACTCCCCAGTTCACAAATACGCATATACACCTGCGCGGCGATCACCCGATCCATTTTCCGTTTCCATCTGCACGTTTTATGAAACTCAGCATCTCTTTTTTCAGGAATTTTCGCAAATCCAGAAATCCGTACAATAGCGTCTGTTCATCTGACGGAGAGAAACCAATATGAAATTATCTGCCCTTGCTATCGCCACCACGCTGTTCAGCACCACACTACTGGCCGCCCCTTTAACGCTGCAAACCTACAATCCGCAGGAGAACGGTATTTTCGCCGTCAACTCCACTCTCGTCTCCGGCCCCCATGAAGCCGTGTTATTTAATGCCCAGTTCAGCAGTAAAGATGGTGACAAACTGGTTGATATGATTAAAAAAAGCGGTAAAAAGCTCACCCGCATCGTCATCACGTCCGGCGATCCTGATTTCTACTTTGGCCTGCAGCCGCTGGTTAAAGCCTTCCCGGATGCAAACGTGGTAGCCACCGCTGAGGTCGTGAAACATATCAATGCCACCAAAGCGGCCAAACTGGCGTACTGGGGCCCGCAGATGAAAGACGGCGCGCCGCAACAGATTTACGTTCCACAGGTGATTGCCGCTAACAGCTTCACTATCGATGGCGAAAAAGTCGAGATCCGCCAGCCACAGAATTATGCCGCCTTTGTCTGGATACCGGGGAACAAAGCGATTCTTGGCGGTACCGGCGTCGCGTGGGGGATGCACGTCTGGACAGCGGATACCCAAAGCGTCGCCAGCCGTCAGCAGTGGATCAATACCCTTGACGAGATGGCTGCTCTGCATCCGCAACGGGTGATCCCCGGTCATTATCTCGGCACGGTGCCAGCGGGCGATCGCGCGATTGTCTTTACCCGCGATTATCTGACGCAGTTTGAGCAGACGCTTAAGGCGCACAAAGATTCCGCAGACGTCATTAAGGCGATGAAACAGCGCTGGCCGGGGCTCGCGGAAGAGAGTTCGCTGGCGCTGAGCGCAAAAGTGAATACCGGCGAAATGAAGTGGTAATCCCCCGTTAACCAGCAACAATGGATAACCACGGGCTCACGATTCCTGCCGGGCGGCGGCTAACGCCAGATCCAGCCTGGCCCGAATTTATCCCGCAGCCCCGTAAGGCGTCAGCCTTACGGGCAATACGGACGGTTCGTCCGTTACTCCCGTCGAGCGCGTGTTGTTAATCTGTGCTTTCAGCATTGCCAATCCAGGCAAACTGGACCACGATAATTATCACTGCCCCAAAACGGGCGGTGTACTTAGGGTTAAATTTCGTCCGGCGCAGGTCGGGCTTGTCCTTGAAACCGCAACAGGATAAAGGAGTAAGAATGAAATCGAACCATCAGGCACGTCATCTTCTCGGTCTGAACTACAAACTTTCCCGGCAGAAAAAAGTGCTGCTGGAGGGCGATGAAGAAACTACGGTTAACCACGTCCACGCCACCGGGCGCAAACGCCGCGGTGGATAAATTTTCAGCTGAATGATGATAAAAACACCGTCCCTTCCTGCGGATGGTGTTTTTTAATACTATCGCCCGGATATTTACCCTTCTTTGATGTCATCTGCTCTATACTCTGGCCGCTGCAATTTCCTGCCAGCCCCTCGCCTGTCGCCGCGCATGGGCTGAAGCGATCATCAAGGAGTTAGTGCGATGCAATTTACTCATAAGAAAAACCGCTCTCTTTATATCCCATATGCAGGTCCCGTTCTGCTTGAGTTTCCTCTTCTCAACAAAGGCAGCGCCTTCAGTATGGAAGAGCGTAGCAGTTTTAATCTGCTGGGCCTGCTGCCGGAAGTGGTGGAAACCATCGAAGAACAGGCTGAGCGCGCCTGGATCCAGTATCAGGGCTTTAAGACCGAGATCGATAAACACATTTACCTGCGCAACATCCAGGATACCAACGAAACCCTGTTTTATCGCCTGGTCGGCAATCATCTCGACGAAATGATGCCGGTGATTTACACCCCCACCGTCGGTGCCGCCTGCGAACGCTTCTCTGAGATCTATCGTCGCGCCCGTGGCGTATTTATCTCCTGGCAGAACCGTAACAACCTCGACGATATCCTGCAAAACGTGCCAAACCATAACGTCAAGGTGATCGTGATGACCGACGGCGAACGAATTCTTGGCCTCGGCGATCAGGGTATTGGCGGGATGGGCATTCCTATCGGTAAATTGTCGCTCTATACCACCTGCGGCGGCATCAGCCCGGCCTACACGTTGCCGATTGTGCTGGATGTCGGCACCAATAATCAGCAACTGCTGGATGACCCGCTGTATATGGGCTGGCGTCACCCACGCATCACCGACGACGAGTATTACCAGTTTGTTGATGACGTTATCCAGGCGATTAAGGCCCGCTGGCCGGACGTTCTGCTGCAGTTCGAAGACTTCGCGCAAAAAAACGCCATGCCGCTGCTTAACCGCTATCGCCATGAAATTTGCTCATTTAACGATGATATTCAGGGCACCGCTTCAGTAACCGTCGGTACGCTGATTGCCGCCAGCCGCGGCGCGGGCAGCCAGCTAAGCGAGCAGAAAATTGTCTTCCTCGGCGCCGGTTCCGCGGGCTGCGGGATCGCCGAGCAAATCATCGCCCAGATCCAGCGTGAAGGTTTAAGCGAAGAAGAGGCCCGCAAACGCGTGTTTATGGTTGACCGCTTTGGTCTGCTGACCGATGCGATGCCGAACCTGCTGTCGTTCCAGAGCAAACTGGTGCAAAAACGGGAACATCTGCAAGACTGGGACACCACCAATGATGTCCTGTCGTTACTCGATGTCGTGCGTAATGTGAAACCGAATATTCTCATCGGCGTTTCCGGTCAGCCGGGGCTGTTTACCGAAGAGATTATCCGCGAAATGCATAAACACTGCCCGCGTCCGATTGTGATGCCCCTGTCCAACCCGACCTCCCGCGTGGAAGCGACGCCGCAGAATATTCTCAGTTGGACCGACGGCGAAGCGCTGGTCGCCACCGGCAGTCCGTTCGCGCCGGTCACGCTTAAAGGCAAACATTATCGCATTGCTCAGTGCAATAACTCCTATATCTTCCCGGGGATTGGGCTCGGCGTTATCGCCTCCGGCGCATCCCGCGTGACCGACGAGATGCTGATGGTCGCCAGCGAAACCCTGGCAAAACATTCGCCGCTGGTTAATAACGGTGAAGGGCCGGTCCTGCCTGAGCTCAAGGATATACAGACCGTTTCCCGCGCTATTGCGTTTGCTGTCGGCAAAGTTGCGCAGGAACAAGGCGTGGCGGTGAAAACCTCCGCCGAAGCGCTGTTGCAGGCAATTGCGGATAACTTCTGGCAGCCGGAGTATCGAAACTACCGCCGGACATCAATTTAAGCGGCAGCACGGCCGGGCCTGAGGTTCAGGTCCGGCTTGTTACTTTTCCTCAGTTGTCTCCGTTTCGTTCAGCGCTAGCCAAAACGCCTTTTGCCCTCTACACTGCAGACACCCATCAACCAACTGAATAGAAAAGGAGGATCCCATGCCGTACTGTGAAATGTTTAATTTTTCACATACATTTGGCGATCGCACCTGCTCAAGCGTTATCGGTATCGTGCTGCGATAACTTCGGCTTGAGCGAAGAAACCAACGTCTGAATCCCTTCCCTCGGGCTTACCGGGTTATCGTCAGCGATGTTTGACGAGGCGTTTTTACGCCTGTAACTCTTGAGTAAGTTCACAATGAGCACATTACTAACTGCGCAATCTCTCCATGCTGATACGGCGTTTGGCCCGCTGTTCACCGATCTCTCTTTTACCCTGAAAAAAGGCGACCGCATTGGCCTTATCGGCTATAACGGCTGCGGCAAAAGCACGCTATTACAGGTGCTGGACGGCACTATCGTTCCCACTTCCGGCTGCGTGTCGCTGGCAAACCACTGCCTGATGGCGCGAGTTGAGCAGCATCTGCCGGATACGCTGTTAGCGCAGCCTCTGCTTCAGGCGGTGCTGGCAAAACTTCCCGCCATTGACCGAGAGCACCAGCGCTGGCAGGCAGAGAGATTACTGGCGGAGACGGGGTTTAGGTCAGCGGAGATTGTGCAGCAAGCGTCAACCCTGAGCGGTGGTCAGCATACCCGACTGTTGCTTGCCAGAGCGCTGATCCAGCAACCGGATCTCCTGCTGCTCGATGAACCGGGAAATCACCTCGACCTGCCGACCCTGTTGTGGCTGGAGAGCTTCCTGCAAACCTGGCAGGGGAGTTTCGTTCTGGTATCGCATGATAATACATTACTGGATGCGGTAACTAACTGCAGTTGGATCCTGCGTGACAGAACCCTGCACGCCTTCTCCCTGCCCTGCAGCGCCGCCCGCCGGGCGCTGGAAGTACAGGACGCCAGCGACGCGCTGCGCCATAAAGCGGAGCAAAAAGAGATCGACCGTGTTACCGCCAGCGCCAAACGGCTGGCTATCTGGGGGCGGACGTATGATAACGAAGATCTCTCGCGCAAGGCCCGGCAAATGGAAAAGCAGGTACAACGCCTGAAGGAGAGCCAGACCGATCTCACCGTCGGAACGCCATGGCGGCTGGTGCTGCACGGCGACGCGCTGCGGGCGGACCGCTTGCTGGAGTTGGAGCAGCTCGCCGTGCCACCGGCGCCGGGTCTGCCCGCCCTGTTCACCGCTAGTCTGATGCGCCTGAAAAGCGGCGATCGGGTGGCGGTTATGGGCCGTAACGGTTGCGGTAAATCCTCGCTACTGCGTTTGCTGTGGCGGCAAATGCAACAGGAGAAGGCGGATAACGGGTTGCGTCTGCACCCGCGACTGAAGGCGGGTTATTACGACCAGACCCTGCGCCAACTGGCGGATGGCGACACACTTCTCGACGCGCTGGAATCCTTTGAACCGGCAGAGGAAACGCGCAAGCGGGCGCTGATCGCCGCCGGGTTTACCTGGTCGCGTCACGGGCAAAAAGTCGGCACCTTAAGCGGCGGCGAACGTTCGCGTCTGCTATTCGTCGGTCTGTCGCTGGCCCGCTATAGCCTGCTGCTACTGGATGAGCCAACCAACCATTTGGATATGGATGGCAAAGCGGCGCTGGCGGCCACGCTGCGTGATTACCCCGGCGGCCTGCTGCTGGTGAGTCACGATCGCGAACTGATCGACATGAGCTGCAATCGCTTCTGGTTGATTGATGAGCACGGGCTGAACGAATGGCATAGCGCCGAGGAGGTCTATGATGTTTTGCGAAACCGCAATTCTCTTCCGGCGAGGCAACCCTGGCCGGTAATCACCAGTGAGCCGGTCGTGGATCATGATGCGCTGCTGGAGCGGTTGCTGACGCTTGAGCAACTGCTGGCCGACGATCTCGCCCGCAAGCTAAAGCATCAAAAACCGCAGCGACAGGCGCAGTGGCGTGAAGAGATTGCAGCCATCAACGCGCTGTTAAGTTAAATGTCGTTCCCGGCGGGGATATCCGCGCCGGGAACGCATTCGCCCCGGTCGTGGGCCTGTTTTTTTTAATCTATTGCGGATTTTTCTCTTTCCAGGCATCCCATGCCGCTTTAATTTCCTGCTTCGCCGTGGCGGCATCGTTGAAACCGTCCAGCTCAACTTTTTTACGGCCATCCGGCAGCTGTTTATAAACGCGGAAGAAGGCCTGCAGACGCTCCTGCTCAATCTTCGGCAGATCGCTGATATTTTTGATGTCGTCGTAGGTCGGGTCAATTTTACTTGCCGGAACGGCAATGATTTTGTCGTCCTTCTCGCCGCCGTCAATCATCTTTAGTACGCCAATGGCGCGCAGTTTGATTAGCGTCCCTGGGGCCATTGGCGCACGGGTATAAAACACCACATCCAGCGGATCGCCATCGCCAGCCAGAGATTGAGTCAGTGAACCGTAGTTAGCCGGATAGGCCACCGGCATCGACTGAAAGCGATCGGCAATCAGAAAGCCGGTTTTGGCGTCGGTTTCATATTTGATAATGCCGCCCGCCGGGATTTCAGTCACGGCGTAAAACTCTTCCGGATTGTTTTTCGGCTGCGGGAAGTCCAGTACGTTCTGTGCCTGAGCGGCTGCGGAAAGCAGAAGCCCTGCGGTAAGGATAGTTTTTACCAGATGCATTGTATTATCGCTCTATTGTTATAAGAAATTGAAAACCAAAACGATAAAGGGAACGGATGAATTAAATATGACGATAATATTTCACTAAGGTGATGGTGAAATCCGGGCACTTACCTCCGTCGCGCTTCTGTTCCGCTACGCGATGAGTCCGGTGTATAACAATCATTTTCTGCCTGCATATTTTATTCAAATTTTATGAACAATATCCGCAAATTGTTTCGATTTTAATCAGCGCATGGTCGGCATATTATTTATCACATCGGGGCAACAACGCTCCTCTACACACAAAATGCTTAAGGAATACGACCATGAAATCCATCAAAACTTTCGTTGCAGTTGCCGCTCTCTCAATGATCTCCTTCGGTTCTTTTGCCCAAAGCATCAGCGCCAGCGCTGCAACACTGGACCGCGCAGAAGCGAAAATTGCCGCCCAGGCAGCCAAACAAGATTCGTCCTACAAAATTACCAGCGCTCAGTTCAATAACCGCGTGCATATGACCGCTGAACTGACTAAATAAAATTAACACATCGCCGGGCCGCCAAAAGAGACAGTCGACAACGACAGCACGATGAGAGAAGGAACAAAACATGAAAAATATCAGCGTGATGATCACCGCACTGCTTTTGGCTGCTTCGCTTTCGTCCGGTGTGGTGGCCGCAGAACATAGTTTTACTCAACCAGAAGCGGGGGCAAATATTGATACCTCGGTGCATCAAAACCATATTGATGTCAGCCATGCTTTTGATAAAGAGAGTCTGACGGCAAATAATCTTCAGTAAGACAGTACATGGCGCGAGCGGAAATATCCGTTGGCGCCTGTTTTTCCTGCCCTTTCCCCACCCATTATCCGCCGGTGATTCCCTTATTCAAAATTCGCAAAAAGCAGTCGTTCAAGGCTATAAAAGAAAAGAACGTCACGTTACTCTATAAACCCGCATTCTTTAATCAAAGTTCGTATCAGCTCAGCCGCAGGAAGCTCGCGAATAAGATTAACTCCCTGTCCTGCCCAGTGAGCGCCATACTGGTAATCCCCCTGAATGCTTGCCGCGCTGGCCTGCGTCGCCTCCGGTGGCTACGCCTGCCTGCTGCCTCAAAGCGTACTCGACACTCTGTATCTGCCTCCGGGAAACCAGGTGCAGCCGGTTGGACAGGCGATCACGCAACTTATCTGGCGTAAAGACTATTCCTCTCCGGCTCTGAATCAAATGCGCCAGCTCCTTGAATCAGCGTCCGATCATGATGCGTTACCGGGTGCCAGAACCAGCAGCATGATCGACACCACGATTAACGCGGGATTGAACGATACCAGATGCTTAGCTGAACAGTGAATATGACGCGGGGTACTGCTGAGTCCTGGACATTCATGTCCGGGATATTTTATCGGTGGCTGAAAGCCAGTCTGGCGGCAAACAGCATAAAGAGACCGCCGGTCGCGCGATCCATCCATTGAACGAAGGTCGGTGTTTTCAATTTCACCCATTCAGATTCCGTGGTCTGTTCCGTTCACTATAAACTCGCGGATATTCGTTATATCCACAGCGTGTGAACGGGCAGGGGGACGTTTCGCCCGTCCCCCTGCACCCCCGGCATGGCGCTGAAAACCTGCCGCTCCGCGGTCCGCTCCACTCCGGCTTCATCTGGCGGACCGGGCGGGACTCGACGTCCCTGTCTCGACCCGCCCTCTGGCCGCCGTCCTGGCGACCAGTCCTGGATGCGCGCCTGCGTTCCCGCCAGGTTTCCTTGATGCGCCCAACCCCCATGCGGTGAGTCCGTTATTCGTCAGGGGCTTTTCAGAGGCTGAAAATCATAAAAAAGTTATATCCTTTATATTTCAGCCCGTATCAGCTCAGTAAGCGAATCAACTGAATCAGATTTTCGTTTAAACCACCGATAATGCGATTGCCACAGGAAAATAAAACAAAAGACAACACCGATGATTTGCTTAAGTGAACGGCATTACGACGGGGTCTGAGTATTAATTGAATACCCAGCCAGCATAAGTAGACGGCTCCACAGCACTTCAGCAAGTCATACGCCAGCTCCGATGCCGCCAGCAACGCCCCGAGACCAAAAGCGACCGCCGCCCCCAGATAAAACACCCTGTATCAATCCCCAGTGCCGCCTGAAAGACTTTTTTCCGCCTTCCGCGGTGGATGTGCGCAAAATTAATGAGTATCAAGGCCTGGGGTAAGCGTCAGCAGAAGCGCGGCAAAAGAACAGGCAAGAATAAAGGCTCTTCGCGACAAATGACTGCCGCAAAAACAGATACAGTCATTTGACCAACCCTTTATCAATACAGGTTATTATGACATTTAACCATATGCGCATCGCAAGGCCGGTCTCCGATCTTGCACTGAGTAGTAAAATGTACTGCGAAGGCCTTGGCCTGGCGCAGATAGCGAGTTTTTCCGATCATGACGGCTTTAGCGGTGTGATGGTCGGGCACCGGGATACTGGCTGGCATCTGGAGTTCACCCTCTGCCATCATCATCCGCTCACGCCCTCACCCGGCGCGGAGGATTTACTGGTGCTCTATTACCCGCAAGCCGCAGCATGGCAGGAGCAGTGCGGAAAAATGCTGACCGCCGGTTTCATACTGGTCAGCGCGTTTAATCCGTACTGGAATGTGAACGCCAAAACCTTTGTCGATCACGATGGTTATCGCGTGGTGCTGCAAAACAGACGCTGGATACTCTAAATCGGCTACACCACTTATCGATGTATTGATTATCGCGCTAACCGGCTGGTGTTATATCGAGTTCGTGAATTTACCTGCAATAACGTGCTGGTTTATTGCGGCGCTGAGGAATATGCGTCGAGCGATGTCTGACGCAAATGTTGGCAAAAAACTAATCAATATTTGACTGCAATTCGGCTTCCATGCCACCATCGCGTCAGCGCCCGGCAAAGAGGCGCGATGGTGGTACGGGTGAATATCAGAGATCGTATGATTTAAGGTCCATGCCCGTCCGCAACCTGATCTGGCGGGAAATAAAAACATGCACCAAAGTTTTAATCAGCGCGTCCATTTTTATTACTGCGTTTTGGTCGCACTGAAAATATATACAAAATCGAAAAAATCGGGTGGCGTCCGGGGGAAAAATAATTTCCTGCTGAAATGGCTGCGCAAAGCTCAGGACAACAATATCTTCCACCCGGATATTACCAGTGAGATCGAATGGTTACGCGGCAAAATTATTCAGGCTGGCTATGATACCGACCTTGAGCCGATGCTGGATTTTGTTTACGCCACCGCTAAACGCGCGGAAGATCTTAAAAACGCCGAATAATTTACACCCGGGCCGTCTGACCCGGATGTCCGGTATTAGCGTTTTTTACGGTGCATCAGGCGGTAAACCGCCGGGATCACCAGCATCGACAGTAACGGCGCGGTAATCATCCCGCCGATCATCGGCGCGGCAATACGCTGCATCACCTCTGAGCCGGTACCGCCTCCCCACATAATCGGCAGCAGTCCGGCCATAATTGTCGCCACGGTCATCACTTTCGGACGGACACGCAGCACCGCCCCTTCATGGATCGCTTCGTTGAGGCTTTGGTCATCAAGCTGGCCGTGTCGTTTGGCGATTGCCTGATTTAAATAGAGCACCATAATCACCCCGAACTCCGCCGCCACGCCCGCAAGGGCAATAAAGCCGACGGCTGCCGCTACCGACAGATTGTAGCCCAGCAACCACAGTAGCCAGACGCCGCCGATCAGTGAAAACGGCAAGGTGCCCATGATCAACAGCGCGTCTTTAACCTTACTGAAGGTGACGTAAAGCAGGATAAAAATAATCATCAGGGTAAATGGCAGCACGATTTTCAGCTTCGCCGTGGCGCGCTCCAGATACTCATACTGCCCGGACCAGGTCAGCGAGACGCCTTCGGGCAGCGTGAGCTGCTTGCTGACGTTACTCTGCATCTCGTCAACGGCGGATTTCAGATCGCGCCCGCGAATATCGACGTAGATCCAGTCCGACAGGCGGGCATTTTCGCTTTTCAGCATCGGCGGTCCATCAGTGATGGCGATATCCGCCAGTTCAGAGAGCGCCACCTGCGCCCCGCCACGCGTTACCACCGGCAAATCGCGCAGCTTTTGCAGCGAGTCGCGGATTTCACGCGGATAGCGGACGCTTATTGGATAGCGTTCGCGCCCCTCAATGGTCTCACCGATGTTATCGCCGCCCACGACGCTGGCGACCACCGACTGTAGCTCCTTCACCGATACGCCATAACGTGCCGCCTTCACCCGGTCAATATTGATATCAATATAACGACCACCGTCGAGGCGTTCGGCCAGCGCCGATGTCACCCCCGGCACGTTACGCACGATGCGTTCGATTTCCTCGGCGGTTTTTTCAATTTCCGCAAGATTATTGCCGTTCACTTTGATGCCTACCGGGCTTTTAATGCCGGTCGCCAGCATATCCAGGCGGTTACGAATCGGCGGAACCCAGACGTTGGCGATTCCCGGAACCTTCACCGTATTGTCCAGCTCGCTGATAAGCTTATCCATGGTCATGCCGGGCCGCCATTCACTTTTGGGCCTTAACCGGATGGTGGTTTCCAGCATGGTCAGCGGCGCCGGATCGGTGGCGCTATCCGCCCGTCCGGCCTTGCCGAACACGCTTTGCACTTCTGGAATGGTCTTAATCAGACGGTCGGTCTGTTGCAGCAGGCGTCCGGCTTCACGGCTGGAGATCCCCGGCAGCGTCGAGGGCATATATAACAGATCGCCCTCATCAATTTGCGGCAGAAACTCGCTGCCGAGCCGGGACAGCGGCCATAGCGTGGCAACCAGCAGCAGCCCGGCCACCGTCAGCGTCACTTTCGGCCACTGCAACACTTTATCCAGCAGCGGCTCATAGGCGCGGATCAGCCAGCGGTTAAGCGGATTGGCGGTTTCATCAGGGATTTTGCCACGAATGAAATACCCCATCAGCACCGGAACCAGCGTGATCCCCAGCCCTGCAGCCACCGCCATCGACCAGGTTTTGGTGAACGCCAGCGGTGCGAACATCTTGCCTTCCTGCGCCTCAAGGGTGAATACCGGAATAAACGACAGGGTGATAATCAACAGACTGCAAAACAACGCAGGCCCCACTTCCGATGCCGCGCGCTGAGCTATCTGCCAGTAATCGGCGGAAGATGGCTGGCGTTCGGCATGATCGTGCCGCCACTGCTCCAGTACCTTATGCATATTTTCAATCATCACGATTGCCGCATCGACCATCGCCCCGATGGCTATCGCAATGCCGCCAAGCGACATCATATTGGCGCTGACGCCCTGATAGTGCATGACAATAAACGCGCCGAGGATCCCCAGCGGCAGCGTGATCATCGCCACCAGCGCGCTGCGGAAGTGGAACAAAAATAGCGAGCAAACCAGCGCAACGACGATAAACTCTTCAATAAGCTTATGAGTCAGGGTTTCGACCGAATTTTTAATCAGCTGCGATCGGTCATAGACCGGGACAATCTCTACCCCTGCGGGCAGGCTTTTTTTCACCTCCGCCAGTTTGGCCTTCACCGCATTAATGGTGGTCAGGGCGTTTTTGCCCGAGCGCATAATGATAATCCCGCCCGCCACTTCGCCTTCGCCATTCAGCTCGGCGACCCCGCGACGTATCGCCGGGCCGCGGCGCACGCTGGCGACGTCGGAAAGCAGCACCGGCACGCCGTTGCGCGAAGCGATTACCACCTGATTGAAATCATCAATAGACTTCAGGTAGCCGGTGGTGCGCACCATATATTCCGCTTCGCCCATTTCCAGCACTGAACCGCCTCCTTCCTGGTTGGCGCTCTGGATCGCGCTAATGACCTGTTCATGGGTGACATTCAGCGCCCGCAGCCGATCGGGATTGAGGATCACCTGATACGCTTTCACCATCCCGCCAACACTGGCAACTTCCGAAACATCCGGCACAGTTTTCAGTTCATATTTAATGATCCAGTCCTGAATTGCCCGCAAATCGCCCAGACTATGCTGACCGCTTTTATCGGTGAGCACATATTCAAACACCCAACCTACACCGGTGGCGTCCGGCCCCAGCGATGCTTTCGCTTCCGGCGGCAGACTGCTCTGGATTTGGCTTAAATATTCCAGTACCCGGGAGCGCGCCCAGTACGGGTCGGTCCCGTCATCGAACAGTATGTAAACGTAAGAATCGCCAAACATGGAAAAACCGCGCACGGTTTTCGCTCCCGGCACCGACAGCATCGTGGTGGTGAGCGGATAGGTTACCTGGTCTTCCACAATTTGCGGCGCTTTACCGGGATAACTCACGCGAATGATCACCTGGGTATCGGAGAGGTCCGGCAACGCATCCAGCGGTGCTCGCTGCACCGACCAGACGCCCCAGGCAGCCATAATAAACGCCGCCAACAGTACCAGCAGGCGATTGCGCAATGACCAACGGATAACGGCGGCAATCATAGCGACTCCTTAGCGCCGCTCATCGGCATTATTGTCGTGATTCGCGCCCCGTCATCGGTAAGGGCAAAGCTAAACATAACCGACTCGCCGGGGCGGATTTGTTGGCGCTGCTGCGGCGTAATAGCGAAATCCATGGTCATTGCCGGCCATTTCAGTTCGGCGACCGGCTGATGCTCAATGGTCACCGTCTCACCGTTCAGCGCTTTGATAACGCCATGCGTTGAGTAGTTTTTTCTCTCTTCGCTCTGCCCGGAAAGCTGTGGCAACGCGCTGCGCAGACTGGCTTCGGAGTCAATCAGGAACTGACCGGAGGTGACCACTTTCTGTCCCTCTGCAAGACCGGATTTAATCTCAACCAGACCATTCTGCGTACGCCCGGCGATCACTTCCACCGGTCGGAAATGCCCCTCGCCGTCGGCGATCAGCACCCGATTGCTGGCACCCGTAACGATCAGCGCCTCTTCAGGAATAGTCAGAACCGCACTCCCCTGAGTCTCATCAACCAACTGGATGTTTACATACATTCCCGGTTTGAGCCGATGCTGCGGATTAGTGAGGACCACGCGGGCTTTCAGCGTGCGGGTGCTGGTCTCAAGGTCAGGAAGCAGTTCACTCACCGTTCCCTGAAAGGTGGTGCCAGGCCAGCTGCGGGTGGTCGCCGTCACCTGACTTCCAACGTGCAGCAAACTGGCCTGGTTTTCTGGATAATCAATCACTATCCATACCGGATCGAGGCTGGCCAGCTCGAACAGCGGCTGCGTTGCCGTCACCTGCGCGCCAGTACGGACATCAAGCTTGCTGATATACCCCTCATGCGGCGCACGAACGGTCATGCGGGTTTGCGGCTTGCCGCTGCGCTCGACGCTGCGGATAATCGCTTCCGGCATAAACTGCAGCTGCAGGCGGCCACGTGCGGCGGCAGTCAGCCCGCGATCGCCAAGCTGTCTCACCGCCAGATACTCCTGCTGGGCTGCCGCCCACTGGGGAATCCACAGTTCCGCCAGCGCCTCGTTCTTTTTAACAAACTGCTGAGAGGCGTTGACGTGGAGTTTCTCAATCAGGCCTGTGGCCAACGCCGGAACCGTCTCAACGCTGCGCTCATCAATGGCGACCGTCCCGAAGGCATTTAGCTTCGGCGCCAGCGGCTGGCGGGAAACGTTAGCCGTGCGCACCCCAAGATTTTGCTGCACACGGGCGCTGATTCGCACCCCACCGGCGTCATCCCCCTCGCCTTCATCGGCATAGCGCGGGACCAGATCCATATCCATAAACGGTGATTTTCCCGGTTTATCAAACCGCGTGCCGGGGCTCATCGGATCGTACCAGTACAGCACTTTACGTTCCGCCGGGTTGTGCGGCTTCTCAACGGATGACATCGACACGTTACGCGAGCCCAGCCAGTATCCACCCGTTATGGCAAGAATGACGGCCAGCGCCACAAAAAAAAGAACAGATTTAAGCTTCATTATTTAACATCCTGCGGAATAAGGTAGCGAATGGCGGCCCACGCATTAGCGAGCGCTTTCTCAGCATTATTACTGGCGATCTCGCCGTTAAGCAGATCACGCCGGGCCGAGAGCAGTTCCATCAGCCCACCGCCGCCAGCCCGATAGCGGGCGTTGACGAGGCTCACTTTTTTGCGCAGCAGCGGCAAAATGTCGTTTTGCTGGCGGTCATAAATGGCTTTCGCGGCATGGTATTGCGAGATCAACTGATACTGCTGCGCCTGGTGTTCGCGCACCAGCAGGGTCAACCGATCATTGGCTTCATAGGTGCGGAAGACATCGGCGGCGTGATCTTTGTCCTGGCGTTTACCCTGAAAAACAGGCAGGTCGACGGTAAACATCACACCGACCATATCGTCGTAATCGTCCCCGCGCCTGGCGTAATAGACCTCGACCCCGACATCGGGGATCGCCGCCACGGCGGACTGCCCCGACTTCGCTTTTGCCAGATCGGCTTCTCGCGCCGCCTGAATCACTTCCGGATGGAGCTTAACGCCTTCAAGCAAGGTGGCCTCATCGGCAGGCAATCGCTCGATACGCGGTAGCGGGCCGGAGATATCGCGGACATCCTTGCCGGTAAGCTGCATTAACCGCGCCTGAGCAATCTGCACGTCGCGACGGACGTTATCCTGCTCATTTCTCATGGCGTTCAGCGCCAGTTGAACGTCCAGCACGCTACCGGGCGTGACGCTGTCGCTGCTGACGCCCGCTTTTTGCACCCCGATTTGTCGGGACGTCTCGCTAATCAGTGCCTGAACCGAACGCAGCGACTTCTGCGCCACCGCCAGATCCAGCCACGCCTGAGCGGTTTCCCGCTGAAGTCTCGCGCGAATAACATCCGCATTGGCGGCAGCTCGCCGCGCCTCGGCGGTTATCGAGTCGGCTTTACGCTCGCGCTTGGTGCTGCTGATGTATTCTTGCATTATGCCGACCTTTTCCATGGTCATGCCCTCGCGGGTCAGACGACGACCGTTGTTTCCGCCGATCGGGACATTCTCAATCCCCAGTTTCAGCTTCGGATCGGGCAGTTGCAGAGCGGAATCCGCCCTGTTTTTTAATGCGTTAACCTGATAATCGTTGGCGGAAAGTTCGGCGGAATAACTTTCCGCCGCCGATAAGGCTTCTGTCAGCGTCGTCGCTTGCCCGCCGGTTGATATCAGCAACAGCAGAAGTGGCAGCCCCAGGGCCGCCTTATTTAAGATGTGCATAATGACTCCGACGTTATAGCGCGGTAATGGAAACGAGCGCGTAGCCGGAATCAGTCTGACGGAAGGTAAAATCGACCCGCTGTCCTGCCATGAGTTTTTCCCCCTGATAATCATCAAGTGCAAAACTCATGGTCATCGCGGGCCAGTTCAGTTGTGTCACCGGACCATGGGCGATCGCGACAGCATTGTCACGCCAGGCTTTTATTACGCCGCTGGCGGAATAAATCGGTGCGCTATTATCCTGCGAATTCATACCCGGCATATCTGCCATTGCAGACATATTATGGTGATGCATGGCGCTCTCTTCAGCGCTGGCGATAAATGAAGCGGTGGAAAGGGTCAGAACGCTGGTGATAACCAGAAAAATAGAGGTCGAACGCATAATAAAATCTCCGAAAAAAAACAGTAAGTCGCCCGCAAACCGGGCCGATCTGATGGATGTTTTTTAACGGTGATTTATTCTCTGAAGCGGCAGAAGCGTATTTCAGCCGGTGGGCCAGTGACGGGCGGCGTATGCCAGTCTATACGTTCAGCGCAAATCTCCTGTTGTGGAGAAACAACAACTAAGGCGGTGTCGCCAGTCAATGCATTCAGTTGTAGCGAGGTGGAAGCGTTAGGCTGTGCGCTATCCGGGCCGCAGTGTTTATCGCAGATCACTTTCTGGCCTGCGTTTTCCATACCCGGCATAATCACCCTGCCATCGACAACATGATGAACCTGAAGCTGCGTCGTGACTGGTTGCTGCTGCCCGCTATGATGCGCTGCGACAGCTAACTGAAGATTAAGCAGTAGCCAACAGGCCATAACAAGCCCTGCGCGTATACGAAGCCTGCGCCGGGTTGCTTGTTTGAATAATACCTGTATGGACTGGATCATAATGATATTCACAATAAAACGACCGATGAATTAAATCACACTCATCAGAATAATTAAACGCGATTTTTCAGCTAAATATATAAATGAAGTTTCTCTATAATTATTTACACAGCATGGCAAAAAACAATTTGACCTTTCGTTGTGGTGAAGATATATGGCCATTGCATTTTAAATGTCTGGCATTTTGCTGCCATGTTGGCTATCAGTAATTGTATTCAATAAATAACACAGATGTTATTTATTTGTGATTTTAAATAAGAGATATACCCTAAATTATTCGAGTTGCAGGAAGGCGGCGACGCAGTGAATCCCCGGGAGCGTACTCCAGTACGTGACTGGGGTGAACGAGGAAAGCCAACGCACATGCAACTTGAAGTATGACGGGTATATACCACAACTAATTTAAACCGCTCATACGTTGACCACCGCGGAGCGAACAATGCAGCCAGAGAGCGACAAATTTGGCAGACACGAATCCTGGTAACCAGACTTCCCTGTGCGGACAGGGTGAGGACTCACCTGTAAATTGCAGTATGGCCGAGATTGTTATGATGATGTTGCCGACGCTTTGCCAGATAAGCATTGCAGTATATGCTGGTGGTGGATTATCCCTCAACCGGAGCCCCCTATGGCAGACTGGAATCCTTCTCTGTATTTGAAATTTGGCGCGGAACGCACGCGCCCCGCCGCTGAACTCCTCGCCCGCATCGCCCATCATCCCGTCAGACTGGCGGTAGATTTGGGCTGCGGGCCGGGCAACAGCACCGCACTGTTACGCGATGCCTGGCCAGAAGCGACGATTGTCGGCGTCGATAATTCACCGGCGATGCTGCAAGAGGCCGCGCAAACGCTACCCGACTGCCAGTTTATCAATGCGGATATCACCACCTTTCATCCTGCACGCCCGGCTGACGTGATTTACGCTAATGCTTCATTGCAGTGGCTGACGGATCACCAGCGGCTCCTTCCTCATCTGGTGAATAATCTTGCGAAAAACGGTGTGCTGGCGGTACAAATGCCTGATAACTGGCAGGAACCCTCACATACCCTGATGCGGCAGGTAGCGGAAGAGTTGGATTTTCCGCAAGGGGGGCGCCTTCCGTTACCCGGTGTACAGGCGTATTACGATATTCTGACCGCATGCGGCTGCGAGGTGGATATCTGGCGTACAACTTACTATCATCCCCTCGATTCGCATCAGGCTATTATTGACTGGCTACAGTCGACAGGCCTTCGGCCATTTTTACAACCGCTGGATAATCAGCAACGGGAGAGATTTCTTAAGCGTTATCTGGAACTGCTTAAGCAGCACTATAAGTTACAGTGTAACGGAAAAGTATTACTGCTGTTTCCTCGCCTGTTTATCGTCGCCTGTCGGTCGTCGGCAGCAGAAGGATAAAATCACGGCACCGGCGGTGCCGTATCGTCCGGCTTACCAGGAAAGATGATGCACCAGGGAGAGATCCCACGCCGTAGCCAGCAATGAAAGAAACATAATTAAATTGACAACCGCCTCTATGCGTTTTTCCATTTTGTTTCTCCTGAGTCGTTTCCCCTGTTTTACAGGGAAAATCTTAATAACTTCTTAATTTCCGACTTTCAGAGCGTCACACGATAACGAACATAGTCATCCGCTGGCGTAAATTCATCATACAGATGCCGGGCCGGGTTATCGGTTCGGGTATGCCAGTAGAGTCGCGACCACCCTTTCTCTTTTCCTTCCTTATGCAGCGCCTGCATCAATGTTCTGGCGATACCGCGGCCGCGCACCTGCGGGTCAACAAACAGATCTTCCAGATAGCAAATGGGCGTTGTCACCCATGTTCCTTCATGCAGCACACATACCGCAACCCCCACCACCCGGTTATCCACTACCGCCACACGACCTAAAACCGATGAACCGGGATCAAGCATACGCTGCCAGGTATACTCCGTGACCTCTTCTCGCTGTGGGTTACCATAAAACCCAGTATAGCCTTCCCAAAGCAGCAACCACTGTGCTTTGTCCTGCTGACCCACTTCACGAACCTCAATGGCCATCGATCTGTCTCCTCATACGGATAATCCATTATTTTCCTGTCGGATCATTTCTTCAAGCATCGGCACACAATTCATCTTTTCGCTTAATTTCCCGTTTTGCTGCCAGACGGGGTTGGCACGGTCTTAAAATTTGCGCTATGGGGGTAAATTAATAGTATGTTGTAACTAATGAAAAATGAAAACCCAACGATGTCGGGGCACCGTCCGTTCAGTTATGCCTTTCAAAGAAAATCGTTGTCCGTTCTGATCCGCATCACAACCGCCAACTGGCCACCAGAACGGCGGCCAACGGATGAGAGTGAGCCCAGCCCACTCCCTCGATGACACCAGAGCGAACTGAACACACAGATGACGGGCTATATTGCGTCTGAGAGATACTCTGCGAGTGGCATTTAACCCCGGGAAACCTAATCTGTAATCAACACAACGGTTTAACAGCCGCACGCATGCCATCGCGCAGAATGGTATCCAGATCCCGCGTCACCTGCTCAACCAGCCCAGGGACTTTTGTCAGATCCTGCTGCCAGTGGGATTCCACAGCCAGCACCGCGTGTACCAGTTTACTGGTACAGATCTGCGCGTCACGATGGTCAGCCCATAGCGCCTGATAGCGTGCTACCCACTCGGCGTCGTCTTGCACCGGATAACTCTCGCCATCACGCTCGCCGCGATAAAACGCGATCAGCGCCGCCAGTGCAAAGGTCAGCCGCGCCGGGAGCTTGCCCGTCTTCTTCTGCCCGGCCAGCAACTGCGGCAGAATACGGGTACGATATTTAGTCATCCCGTTAAGGGCGATCGAGAGCAGCTGGTGTTTGATGTACGGGTTACGGAAACGCCCGGTAACCGCCCTGGCAAACGATTCCAGCTCATCGCGCGGCAGATCGAGAACCGGGATAATGTCCTGGTAAATCGCTTGCTCAACAAAAGAGCAGATTTCCGCGTCATTCATCGCTTCGCCAACGGTATCCAGCCCCGCCTGGAAGGCTACCGGAACCAGCGCGGTATGTGCCCCGTTGAGAATCGCCACTTTACGTTCTTTATAGGGCTTAATATCATCAACAATCAGCACATTAAGCGGCAATTTATCAAGGCGAAGCTCTGCAGCCAGCCATTTCGGCCCCTGGATCACGAACAGATAGAAATGCTCTGCCGTATCGAGGAAGGCATCCTTATAGCCCAACTGCTGTTCGATCTGCGCGGCTTCAGCGCGCGGATAACCGGTCACGATGCGGTCCACCAGCGTTGAGCAAAACGCGTTGGCGTCATCCAGCCAGGTCACAAACGCGTCCGGCAGCCCCCACTCCTGCGCATAGCGCAGTACCAGTTCGCGCAGGGCTTCACCGTTATAATCAATCAGTTCGCAAGGGATGATGACCCAGCCTTTATCCGCCGCGCCTGAGAAATGGCTATAGCGCTCAAACAGCAGGCGGGTGAGCTTCGCCGGATAGCTCACCGGCGGCGTATCATCAACATGGTCGCCGGCATGGTAGGCAATCCCGGCTTCAGTGGTATTGGAAAACACAAACCGCATATCCGGGTTATGCGCCAGACGCAACAGTTCATCGTAATCCGCATAGGCGCTGATTTCCCGGTTTACCGAACGAATCAGACGCGCGTCGCTGACCGCTTCGCCCTTCTCATTCAGACCGCGAATGATGGTGGTGTAAAGGCCATCCTGGGTGCTGAGCGACGGTGGGAATGCGCTGTCAATCGGACGCACGATAACGACCCCGGAACCCAGATCGGTATGTTCGTTTAACAGATCGATCTGCCAGTCAATAAACGCCCGCAAAAAGTTGCCTTCACCAAACTGAATGATGCGTTCAGGGTACTGCGCGCCCGGAAAATCACGGCGGTTTAATGTTTTCACAATCAGTTTCCTCACAGAGTAGTCATACAACCTGATAAATTGGTCTAATAAGTTATCAGGTTTTTATATCAATGAAACCCTGTTTTGATCAAAGCTGTATGCAATATCAGCGCGATCAGAGGAATTTATAGAACAGCGATGTCGCGCTCATCTCTCCATCCGGCATCAACGCATAGCGCGGTATTTCGCCAGCTTTTTCCCAGCCGCACTGAACGTAAAAGCTTTCCGCCCCGCTACCGGTGGCCGTATCCAGCACCAGCACGCTCTTTCCGTATTCCCGGGCTATTTCTTCCAATCTGATCATCAACGCATTTGCCAGCCCCTGGCGACGTGCATTTTGGTGAACCAGAAGTTTAGCAACATCGGCACGGTGCGGCTGGTTTTCCGCCTGGTCGATAACCAGTTGTACCGTACCAACGAGTTGCTGCCGAGCATCTACCGCCGCGATGACAATGCGTTCACCGTTAGCCACGCTCTGCGCTATTTTTAGCCAGAATGCCGTTGCGGTTTCCGGGGCGAAAGGAAGCATAAAGCTCACCGACGCGCCGCCATTAACGCAACTGACGAGGACATCCTTAAGCTGAGGAAGGAATTCAAGAATATCGTCACGCGACAGCGTGCGTAGAGAGAAAGATGTGGTCATAGGTCACTCCCCGAAATTGACCACATCACTATGTTTTTAATCCATATTTAACACAAGCACCAGTATCATCGGCTTTTCTTATGGCGAACTTTCCGCCAGTTTTTCGGTGTAAATACGATTGTAGCCGGATTTTTTTGCCTGAATCATATTATCGTCGGCTTCCCTTAGTAGCTGATTGAACAGTTCGCTCACCCTTAAGGTTCCCGGATTCTGACTCTCCAGCCCAATACTGAGCGTTAACTGGATTTTGTTTTGCCCCCAGATAAAGGAATGCGACGCAATGCCCTGGCGAATGGTCTCCGCCAGCATTTGCCCCTCTTGCGCTGATGAGGTCTGCGCTGCGACGACAAACTCTTCCCCGCCAATACGCGCCACCATCCCCTTTTCCCCCACCAGCAACCGCACCTGTTGGGCAAACTGAGCCAGCACGCAGTCTCCGCACTCATATCCCCATTGTTCATTGATCTGCTTGAAGCCATCAATATCCAGCACCATGATCGTTAATAACCTGTCAGATGGCAGAGGCTGATGTTTCAGCGCCTCACATAACCCCGAGCGGGAATAGACCCTTGTCTGAAAATCAAAATCAGCGCGCAACGCCAGCTGTTTAACCAGGTTATTAATCGCTTCGACGCTGGAGGCGACAATAACCGGGCTAATTAACATGGCCGCGATCCCCAGACGCGTCGAAAACAGTTGCCACGGCTGCATCCGGGCATCGGCAGAGAAATGGATAAGCGAATTAGCGACCAGCAGAATTTCACCAATCCCGGTTATAAAGGTTAACAGGCAGGTCAGCGGTAAGGGATAGCGAATCGCACACCAGATCAGCGCGGGTAAAGGGAAAGTAATGCTTCCGGCCCCGCCCACAGCAACGCCGAGCCCGATCGACAACACCAGCGCAATCACCGGCAACAATTGACGCAGACGAAAAGCGCCTGACGCAGAAGGCAGCGTGAGGGTCAAAATAAACGGCAGGATTAGCACAGCGGTCGAGAATTGTTCGCTAAACCAGTCCGCCAGTTGGGGAATGAAGGTGGCGCGTTCAACATCCACCGACCCCAGCGCCCCGATGGCGGCACAGAGCAGCGCGGCGAACAGGCAGTAGCAAAATAAACTCAGCGCGTTAATCGGCCCCGGCATCGAATCTGTCCGCCGCTTATCCCATAAGATGAGCTGCGCCAGCGTGACAATAAAGACAATATTGGAGAAATTAATCAGGACAGAGGCGAATCCCATTCCCCAACGAGAGGTTAAACCGTCACAGATAAGCATGGCGGCAAAACAGACGGCGTAAAAATAACTGCGATTTAGCCAGACATAACGCGCAAAAATCCCTGCCATCACGGCATTGAGCGGCCAGAAGAATGACAGTTCCTGTACAAGGCGCAGCATTCCGCCAAGTAAGTGCAGAAGTACTGTTAACGTGAACAACACCAGCGCGTCGCGCAGGCGATGATCCTCACGAAACAGCGAGAATGACCGAATTGACAGTGAAGACATTCATGATGATCCGTCTAATTGTTTCAGACACTTATTGTGTTAATAATCAGTTAGCGATTTATTGTATCATGAGAATAATTATCCGGCATCCACCGGCGCCGGATGAATTATGCGTCAGTATTCATCTGGATCACCAGCCAGTGATGAATCACCTGCACGACATAACGCTGCTCGCCTTCGCTGAGCGCCCGACCGCGCGGGATAGCGTGCCACTTTTCCAGACAACCGCGACAACAGGTCGCCGTCGCATGTTGCGCGATAAATACCGGATAGCCGCGCATTGGCGTCTGCTTACCGTCGTTAGGAATTACCGCCGGCGCCAGCCGTCTGGCGATAAAATCAGCCGCATGCTGATCAATAACGTCGGGCCCCTTAGCCAGGCAATATTGCCGTTCCTTAGCGCCGAGCCGAAAGCGAGCGCGAAAAGACGAACGTTGTAAACGGGTAAACAGATTTTCGATTGACGCCATCAGAATACCGACCTTCCCAGTCTCCGGGTAAGCTTTTCCAGTAACGCGATCCCGGCCAACGAGTTCCCGGCGTCATCAAGCGCCGGGCTCCAGACCGCAATCACCATCTCTTGCGGCACGATAGCCACAATCCCGCCGCCGACGCCGGATTTCGCGGGTAAACCAACGCGCCACGCAAATTCACCGGCATTCTGGTACATGCCGCTGGTCATCATCAGCGCATTGACCTGCCGTGACTGAATCGGCGCGATAACCGGCGTTTCAAGGTGTGCCGCAATGCCGCCGTCAGCCAGAAACAGGAAGGTACGCGCCAGTTCGGCACAGCTCATTTCCAGCGAACAATAGTGGAAATAGTTTTGCAGCACCGTGGCGACATCATTATCAAAGTTGCCGAAGGATTTCATCAACCACGCAATCGCAGCATTACGCGCCGAGTGTTCAAATTCAGAACGGGCAACCACCGGATCATAAGCGATATCGCCCACACCACTCAGACGACGGACGATTTCCAGCATTCGCTGACGCGGCGCGCTAAGGCGACTTTGCAGCATATCGCAGACGACCAGCGCCCCGGCGTTAATAAAGGGATTGCGCGGTTTGCCCTGTTCAATTTCCAGTTGCAAAAGGGAATTAAAGGGTTGACCGGAAGGATCTTTGCCGACTCGCCGCCAAATCTCATCCTCCTGATAGTGATTCATCGCCACCACCAGGCTCAGGACCTTCGAGATAGATTGAATGGAGAAACGCTCATGCGCGTCACCCGCGCTGTAGTGCTGCCCGTCCACCGTGCAGATAGCAACACCGAGCTTATCGCCGCTGACGCGTGACAGTGCCGGAATGTAATCCGCGACTTTACCGCGCCCAATCAGCGGCCTGACTTCAGCCAAAATGGCATCGAGCATTGCGTTATTTATTACCATCGCCACGCGAGGCTCCTTGCCAACAACAAAATTCGGGCGCTAATTATAGGCGCACAACGCACCGAGAAACAGCCTGTTTCTTATTTGCTTTCCTGTCAGGGATAAACGGAATAACGTGCGCAAGCAGAAAACTGATGCAATTCCCCGATTGCGCGGCACGCCACTGCGCAACCGGAGGAACAGTCAGGGCTTAGCGGCGATCTTTCCAGACGGTCTGCACATTGCAGAATTCATGGAGGCCGAAGTGGGATAGCTCGCGACCAAATCCGCTTTTCTTCACGCCGCCAAACGCCACGCGGGCATCGCTGGCGCAGTAGCCATTGATAAACACGCCACCGCATTCCAGATCCCTGGCGAAACGCTGCGCCTGCTCTTCGCTGGTGGTGTAGACTGTTGCCGACAGACCAAACTCGCTGTCGTTTGCCAGCGCCAGCGCATGGTCTGCGTCACGGGCTTCGGTGATGGTCGCCACCGGGCCAAAGAGCTCCTGGCGAAAACCGGTCATCTCCGCGGTGACGCTGCCAAGCACCGTCGGGGCGTAATAGTTGCCCGCGCCTTCGATTTTCTCCCCGCCAAGCAGCAGGGTCGCCCCTTCGCTTAGGGTCGCCAGCACCTGCTCATGCAGCTCGTCGCGCAGATCAAAACGCGCCATCGGCCCGAGATAGTTTTGCTCATCGCGCGGATCGCCCATTTTTAGCGCGGCAACGGCGGCAACAAATTTCTGCGTAAAGGCATCGGCAATCCCTGCTTCGACAATAAAACGTTTCGCGGCGGCACAGACCTGCCCGGTATTCTGGTAGCGACCAATCACCGCTGCCGTCACGGCCTCATCAAGGTCGGCATCGTTAAGCACGATAAACGGATCGGAACCGCCCAGTTCTAATACGCATTTTTTCAATGCCGCGCCGGCCTGAGCGCCGATGGCCTTCCCGGCCCGCACGCTGCCGGTCACGGTGACCGCCGCAATACGTGAATCGTTAATTATTTGCGAAACACCCTCGTTAGTGGCATTCACCCAGCCAAACACGCCATCCGGCACGCCCGCCGCAGTGAAAATTTCGCCGATCATCGCCGCGCTGCCCAGCACGTTCGGCGCATGCTTCAGCAGATAGCTGTTGCCCGCCAGCAGAATCGGCACCGCGCCGCGCAGCACTTGCCACACCGGGAAGTTCCACGGCATGACGGCGAGGATAGCGCCCATCGGGCGGTACTCTATGACGGCTTTATTCTCTTCCACGAGGGTCGCTTCGGTATTCAGCATCGCCGGGCCGTGTTCAGCATACCAGTCGCAAAGGTTAGCCGATTTAGCAACTTCACCACGCGCCTGGGCTATCGGTTTACCCATTTCGCGGCTAATCATCTGCGCCAGCGCCTCGCTACGGGCGCGCATCACGCTGCCGACTTTACGCAATGCCGCCGCCCGCTCTGCCAGGCTGACGTTACGCCACTGGCGATAAGCCTGTTCCGCAAGGGCAATAGCGGAATCGACCTGTTGTTCAGTCGCCCAGGGCAGAGATGACACCGTCTCTCCGGTGGCCGGGCTCACGGAAACCGCATGAGTCGCAGATAAATTCATCGTTTTTCTCTCTGTGTTGATTGCGAAGTCACCTTATTCTGGCTTACCCTTCCATTCATTAAAATTGAATAATATTAAGCAACCCATTCACTAAAGAAGAATACTATGGACCTGAGCCAGCTCGAGATGTTTAACGCCGTCGCCAGCACTGGCAGCATCACCCAGGCCGCACAGAAGGTACACCGCGTGCCCTCGAACCTGACCACGCGCATTCGTCAACTGGAGGCGGACCTCGGCGTCGAATTGTTTATTCGTGAAAACCAACGCCTGCGTCTGTCGCCCGCCGGCCACAGCTTTTTACGCTATAGCCAGCAGATCCTGGCCCTGGTTGAGGAAGCTCGCATGGTCGTTGCCGGCGATGAACCACAGGGGTTATTTTCACTCGGATCGCTGGAAAGCACCGCCGCGGTGCGGATCTCTCCCACCCTGGCGCACTATAACCAGCGCTACCCAAAGATCCATCTGGCCCTTTCAACCGGCCCTTCCGGGGCGATGATCGACGGGGTGCTGGAAGGGAAACTCAGCGCGGCCTTTGTTGACGGACCGCTGGTCCATCCGGGGCTGGAAGGGCTCCCGGTATTCCCGGAAGAGATGATGATCGTCGCCCCCTTTGGTCACTCGCCCATCTCACGGGCCAGCGAGGTTAACGGCGCCAGTGTCTACGCGTTTCGCGCCAACTGCTCCTACCGCCGCCATTTTGAAAACTGGTTTCATGCTGACCGTGCGACGCCGGGACGGATCCATGAGATGGAGTCTTATCACGGAATGCTGGCCTGCGTGATTGCAGGCGCAGGACTGGCGCTGATCCCGCGCAGTATGCTGGAGAGTATGCCTGGCCACCAGCAGGTTTCCGCCTGGCCGCTGGCCGAAGAGTGGCGCTGGCTGACCACCTGGCTAATATGGCGGCGCGGGGCAAAAACCCGCCAGCTTGACGCGTTTATAGCGCTGCTGAACGAAGATCGGCAAGCAGCAGTTTCTCCATAAAGACGCTCAGCGGATCGGGCTGATACGGCGCAAAGGCGCAACGAGTCTGGTAGCCATTGCGGGTATATAAGGTGATGGCGGCATGCTGATGAATACCGGTTTCCAGACGCACGGTATGGCATTCCCGACGTAGCGCTTCTTTCTCCAGTGCCGCCAGCAGTTTTTCTCCCAGTTGCTGACCGCGATGATTTGGATCGATAAATACGCGTTTCATCTCGCCAAATCCCTCTTCACCGAGCACAATCGCCCCACAGCCGACCGGTCGTAACGCGGTATCACGGATCAGCAGTGCAATCACAGACGCCGGCGGCAGGGCGCTAAGGTCGATCAAATGATTGCTTTCGGCCGGGTAAAGCGCCTGCTGGTAAGCATCCAGTTGGGCAATTAAGGCATTCAGATCCGGATGGTCTGGCGGGATCGCGGCGATGGTGTACATAAATACGCTCCTTTTTTCAGCGCACTGTAGCGCAGGGCATACACTTCACTGTCATAGCATTAACTTATAGATCCCCTCCTCGCTTGCTCCATCACCTTGAGACGCAGTAATTTTGCGACACGACATCTGTTATCAGGAGAATGCGATGAATACCAAAGCGCGCAAAGTGATGATTATCGGGGTCGGCAACGTCGGCGCTTCCGCAGCCTACGCTTTGTTAAATCAAAATATTTGCGAGGAGCTGATCCTCGTTGATCTGAACAAAGCCCGCGCCGACGCCCATGCACAGGATCTGAGCGATGCGGCGGCCTATATGCCGGGGATGATGACCATTTCCACGCGGGAAGCCAGCGACTGCGCGGATGTCGATATCGCGGTGATCACCGTTTCCGGTGGCGCGCTGAAGCCAGGGCAAACCCGTCTGGACGAGCTGACTAACACGGCAAAAATTGTCCAAAGCCTCGTTCCGCAGATGATGGCGAATGGCTTCAACGGCATCTTTTTGATCGCCACCAACCCCTGCGACATTATCACCTGGCAGGTGTGGCAGCTTTCAGGTCTGCCGCGCAGTCAGGTGCTGGGCACCGGCGTCTGGCTCGACACCACGCGTTTACGGCGGATACTGGCGCAGGCGCTGAATATCGGCGCGCAAAGTATCGATGCTTTTATTCTCGGCGAACATGGCGACACCCAGTTTCCGGTCTGGTCGCATTCGGCGGTTTACGGCTCCGCCATTGGCGACGTCTATCAAAAACATACCGGCAAAATCCTCGACCGGGAGTTAATTGCCGAAAAGGTGCGCAAACTGGGGTTTGAGATTTACTCAGGAAAAGGCTGTACCGAGTATGGCGTCGCTGGCACCATCGCCGAGATTTGTCGTAATATTTTCACCGGTAGCCATCGTGCGCTGGCCGTATCGTGCATTCTCGAAGGGGAATATGGTGTGAGCGGCGCGGCGGCAGGCGTCCCGGCGGTACTGACACAAAGCGGCGTGCAGCAGATTATTGAGCTGCAGTTAGCCGATGATGAAGCGGAGAAATTCCGCCACTCAATTGATGTTATTAAGGCCAATATCGCCCGTCTGCCGTAAATCGTCTTCCCGGCTAATCGGCAATGAGCAGCCGGGGATGAATATGCGCCAGGGCGTCGCGCGTCTCTTCCGGCAGATGATTATCGGTGATAATGTCGGTTAGTGAGTCCAGGTGCGTAATGTTAAACAGCGACCAGGCCCCGTATTTAGAGCTGTCCGCCAGCAATATCCGCCGCCGGGCATTAGCGATTAAATCGCGCTTCAGTGCCGCCTTTTCTTCCGTTGGCGAGGTCACGCCCTTCTCCAGATCCCAGCCGTTACAGCTTACAAATGCCAGATCGGGCCAGATATTTTGCAACAGCCGACGACCGTGATCGCCGATGCAGGATTGGCTGCTATCATCAATGCGCCCGCCAATAATGGTGACTTCAATTTGCCTGAATTCCGAGAGAAACAGCGCAATATGCAGATCGCTGGTGATAACCCTCAACGGCAGATGGGTAATTTGCCGCGCCAGTTCGATCATCGTCGTGCCGGCATCCAACACAATCGCGTCTCCGGGGTTGACTAATGTCGCCGCCAGGCTGGCGATGGCGTGTTTCTCCTGCCGACTGCGCTGAGATTTCTCCTGCGTCGTCGGCTGGGAAGGTATAAACCGGTTAAGCGTCACGCCGCCATGTGTGCGGCTGATCACCCCTTCCTCATTGAGTTTAATCAGATCGCGGCGAATGGTTGCTGGCGACGCGCTGGTCACCGTGACCAGTTGGTCGACTGTCACCAGATTATGGCTCTTCAGAAAATCCATAATCTGCTCTAACCGGTTATATCCCTTCATATTATTCCTGTGCTATTTGCATGGCGAGCTCAATAGAGGTCGTCATGCTGTCAGACTTGGCTTTGCCTGTCCAGGCAATATCAAACGCCGTCCCGTGGTCTGCGGAAGTCCGGATAAACGGCAGTCCGGCCGTGATATTCACCCCATCATAAAATCCGAGTAATTTTAGCGGAATATGGCCCTGATCGTGATACATCGCCACCACCATATCAAACATCCCTTCATGGCACTGCATAAATACCGTATCCGGCGGACAGGGGCCGGTAACGTTGAGCCCTTTGGCTTTCATCGCTGCGACCGCCGGACCAACGATACGGATCTCTTCATCACCAAACAGGCCATTTTCGCCGGCGTGAGGATTAACGCCAGCGACGGCAATACGCGGATTGCTGAAGCCGACACGGCGCAGAAAGCTATCGGCGATAGCAATAACCGTCTCCACGCGCGTCTGATTCAGGTTATCAAGGAAGTGACGCAACGCAACGTGTGTGGATATATGGATAACTTTTAGCTTATCCGTATACAGAACCATCGCGAAATCTTTGGTTTGCGTCAGATGCGCCAGCATTTCAGTATGCCCCGGGAAGTGATGCCCGGCCAGATGTAGCGCCTCTTTGTTTAGCGGTGCGGTGGCAATCGCCGAAACGTCACCGGCCAGCGCCAGCGCCGTGGCATGCTTGATGCAACGGTAAGCCAAATCGCCAGCCTGCGCCTGCACCGCCCCGGCGCGCAATCCTTCCGGATCGGTCAGTGCCTCATCAATCACATTAATGGTGCCAGGCGTAAACTGCGCCTGTCCGGGATTATCAATGACGCGAAGCTCAGCACGCGGAGTAATTCCTTTCGCCATAACCCGCCGCAGCGTCTGCGCACAGCCCACCACGACCACCGGCGCGCCGCTCAGTTTCCCCGTTGCCAGAGATTTAATAATAATTTCCGGACCAATGCCAGCCGGGTCACCCATCGTTACCGCAATGATGTTAGTCACTCATTTTCTCCTCAATAAAATTCACGACCTCCAGCAATGTGGTTGCCGTGCCGAATCCGCCTGCCTTGGTCATTACCGGCCGTTGCCAGCGACTCCCCAGAAAATTGCCATACGGCACACACTGCGCCACACGACCCGTAATATGAAATCCGCTTGCGCCCAGCGCCTGGGCCACAGCGATGGCTACATCGCCGCCGGATAAATAGAGCGCGCCTGGCTGACTCTGCGCGATAGCTAGTTGGCTGACCCGCGCCAGATACCAGCAAATACGTTCCCCAAGCGCAGCACGATCCACGCCGTACTGATGGCACAGACCATCAATCCCCTTTCGCGCCGCGCTATCGGGCCGCGTAGTGAGCACACAATGATTATTTCCGTTCAATACCGCGGCAATTTGCCGGGCATCCGTTGTTGCATCGCCGTCGAAAGCCCTGGCGACATCAATATCGATCCGCGTTACCCGCGGATGGGTACTCAGACTGGCAACCTGCTGCTGAGCGATTTCACTCATCGAACCAACAACCGCCAGCAACGGCCCATGCTGCACGGTGCTCAGCTTGCGCGCCAGCGCGTCACATAAACCCGCCGAGCCCACCAACAGCACGTGCTGCTCCGTATCCATTACCGCGGCAATAACCGCATCCAGTTGGTGATTCACTTCCGCATCAACAATCAGCACGCGCGGTATGCTGGCCGGACAGGCCAGTTCTGTCGCCAGCTTATCCAGCGACACGTGCAAACAACGACAGTCGCTCTGCTGCGCCACGACGGTGGCAATATCCGCACTACGCACCGGTGTTTTCGGGTCGCTGGCGAACTCCGTTTCATCAACCGGTAAACCATGCACAAAGCACTGACCGCCGCGCGTGACCCGCCCGGCAGCCGGGAAAGCAGGCGCCAGAACCGCCACCCGGCAATTCATCGCCCGCATCGCGGCGTCCAGCTCCGCACCAGGATTCCCCCGCAGCGTGGAGTCGATTTTTTTCACCATCCACCGCGGCTGAAAACGTGGCCAGACCGCCTGTAGTAAATGCGTGACACGCCGCGCCGCCTCTTCACCCGTCAACGCGCGACTGTCGCTATTGAGGATTAATGCCTGCGCCTCACCTTGATAATCCGCAGTGAACGCCACCTCAACCCGCATTCCGCTCTCCGCCAGGCTAACGCCTGCGTCATTAGCGCCAGTGAAGTCATCAGCCAGCACCAGCACCTTATTATCGCCACTGCCCATCGTTATCCCTTATCTCGCTGTTGGAAGCTGATAATGATTATATTCAATCACAATTGATTAAATGTGAGCAAGTTCAATTTATTCACTCGCTGTATAAATTATAACTTCTCTCCACTAAGCGAGTGATACGAGCATGAATGATTAAATTCAATCATTCAAATGACAGGAGAGAGACGTGGCAACCATTAACAGCACTCTGATTAGCGGCGCGGGCGCGTTTACCGCCCTGCGCCCGCTGCTGGCAGGCAAACAACGGATTTTGCTGATCACCGATACCAATGTTGGCAAACTCGACGCCACGCGGCGGATTCGCGCGCTTCTGGAAGATGAAGGCCGTCAGGTACAGATGATTGATGCGGTTCCCGCCGAACCGAGCCAGCATGATATGGCGCAGATCTATAGTCTCGTCACCGCAGACCAGCCGGAAATGGTGGTGGGGATCGGTGGCGGCAGCGTTCTGGATGTGACCAAGCTGCTCTCCGTCCTGCTGCATCCCAACTCGCCGGGGCTGACCGCGCTGCTGGAGGGAGAAAAACCGCAGCAGAAAGTGGCATCATTATTGATCCCGGCGACGGCGGGAACCGGTTCCGAAGCCACACCAAACGCGATCCTGGCGATCCCGGAACAGAACACCAAAGTGGGGATTATCTCTCCGGTACTGTTGCCGGACTATGTCGCCCTGCTGCCGGAGTTAACCACCAGCATGCCCGCGCATATCGCATCTTCTACCGGCATTGATGCGCTATGCCATCTGCTTGAATGCTTTACCTCAACGGTCGCTAATCCGATTAGCGATAACGCCGCGTTGATTGGCCTGCACAAGCTGGTACGCAATATCGAGCTTTCGGTGACCGATCCGCAGAATCTGACGGCTAAACTGGAGATGCTGTGGGCCTCTTATTATGGCGGGGTGGCGATTAACCATGCGGGCACCCACCTGGTCCACGCTCTCTCCTATCCTCTGGGCGGCAAGTATCATCTGCCCCATGGCGTGGCGAACGCCATCCTGCTGGCACCCTGTATGAAAGTGGTGCGTCCGCATGCGGTGGAAAAATTCGCCCAGGTCTGGGAACTGCTTCCCGATGCCGACCTGACTCTCAGCGCTGAAGAAAAATCACACGCGTTGGTAGCCTGGCTTGCAGCGCTGGTGAAAAAACTACAGCTGCCCGACAACCTCGCCACCCTGGGCGTCCCGCAGCAGAGCATCGGCGAACTCAGCGAAGCAGCGCTTAACGTTAAACGGTTAATGAATAACGCACCATGCAGCGTCAACCAGGACCAGGTCCAGGCGATTTATCGCACGCTGTTTCCACAGCTATAAAACCAGGGAGATAAACCAGAATGAGCAATTCAATTACCGGCGTTTTGACCGCCATTGTCACACCTTTTTCCGTCGATGGCGCAGTGAACATCCCGGCGCTGAAACAGCAGGTCCGGCGGCAGATGGCGGCGGGCAACGGTATTTTCTGCGGCGGTACCAACGGCGAGTTCTTTGTACTCAATGAGGCGGAAAAAGTCGCCGTCGCCAAAGCCTGCGTGGAAGAAGCCGCCGGAAAAGCACCGGTGATCGCGCACATTGGCGAAGTATCCACCCGCGAAACCATTCGTCTGGGTAAGCAAATTGAAAAACTGGGGGTTGACGCAGTATCGGTGATCACCCCGTGGTTCGTGCCGCTTAAACAGGAGGAGCTTATCAGCCACTATACCGCCATCGCCGACGCGCTGAGCGTTCCGGTGTTTCTGTACAACATCCCGGCGCGAACGGGCAATACAATCGAACCGCAAACCGCGCGGGCGCTGGCAAAACATCCGAATATTATCGGCATCAAAGACAGCGCAGGCAGTTATGAAAGCCTGAAGGGGTTCCTCGATGCGGTACAGGATATTGCCGATTTTAACGTGCTGAATGGCCCTGATTCACTGATCCATCAGGGGTTTGTCGATGGCTGCAGCGCCTGCATTTCCGGGTTGGCTAATGTCGCACCAAACGAGATCAACGCCATCTGGTCACAGTTTAAGACCGGTAATATTGAAGGCTCTCGCAGGGCCCAGGAGAGTGTGACCGGACTACGTACCGATCTTTATAAAGTGGCGTTCTCGCCAGCCGCGGTCAAAAAGGCATTACAGCTAATGGGCCACGAGGTTGGCGACAGCCGCTATGCGGTAAGCTTCACACAAGAGCAATGTGATAAAATCAAACAGATTATTACCAACTATGTTTCCTGAATCTAGTGGGAATAATTATTCTGACCTCCAGTGCTGTTTTATATAAAAAACAGCACCGACAATATTTAAAGTTATGCATATAACGTCTAGCGTAGCGTAAGGGATGTTTGCAATGTTTATATGGGTACTTGACCCTGAAATATGGTTGACGCTGATAACGCTCACTTTTCTGGAGATTATTCTCGGGGTTGATAATATCATTTTTCTGTCGTTGGTAGTGTCAAAACTTCCGGCGCACCAACAAAATATAGCCCGTAAGTTGGGCTTAAGTGGCGCGATGATAATGCGCATATTATTACTGGTGTCGGTGGCCTGGCTTGCGCACATTACGGTGCCGTTGTTTACAATTGCGCATTTTGTTGTTTCGGTCCGCACTATCATTTTATTTGCAGGTGGCTGTTTCCTTATTTACAAGTCATTACAAGAGATACGTGGAGAACTGACATATAAAGAAGATTCACACATCAGCAGCCAGCACCAGCTCTCGCTGGCAGGTGCCGTCATCCAGATCATGTTACTGGATATTGTCTTCAGCCTTGATTCAGTTATCACTGCTGTAGGTTTGTCACAGCATATCTTTATTATGATAACCGCCGTCATTATTGCCGTTGGTATTATGATGTTCGCAGCTAAAACCATCGGCGACTTTGTTAATAATATGCCGACAATGAAAATGCTAGCATTAACGTTTTTATTATTGGTGGGGATATTACTGATTTCCGACAGTCTAGGACTTCATATCGCAAAAGGCTATCTCTATTTTGCTATTTTCTTCTCCCTGACTGTAGAAACCCTCAACATCGTTCGTAATAAAAAAATCATTAAGGCTTCACAGCAAGAAGAAACTTACGATTCATTACAGCCAAATAAATAAGAACCCTACTGAAATAATGGAGTATGAATATGTCTGTAACCGGAATTCGGGACGGAATCATTTCTCAGCATGAGCAAGATGAGCGTGTGGAAACTGCGATGCTGCCGTCATCCTGCCCGCAAAACCACGCGGCTAACCTGCTGCCGTTGCCGGACGGCTCGCTGATGTGCGTGTGGTTCGGCGGCACCCAGGAAGGTGTGGCCGATATCTCGGTCTGGGGTTCGCGCTTACCCCTCGCAAGCCACCAGTGGAGCGATGCGGTCAAATTGTCCCACGACGCCAGTCGCTCCGAGCAAAACCCGGTGCTGTTTCTGGCCCCGGATAACGTGTTGTGGCTGCTGTGGACCACGCAGATCTCCGGTAACCAGGACACTGCTATAGTTCGCTATCGTCAGTCGACCGACCTGGGCCAGACGTGGGGCGAGATTGCTACCCTGTTAGATAAACCCGGTACCTTTATTCGCCAGCCGATTACGGTACTTGAGAATGGCAACTGGCTACTGCCGGTCTTCTACTGCCGTACGCGACCTGGCGAAAAATGGGTTGGCAACGATGATATCAGCGCCGTCAAAATTTCCTCCGACCAGGGTAAAACCTGGCGCGACGTCGAGGTTCCACAAAGTCTGGGCTGCGTGCATATGAATATTACCACGCAGCCCAACGGCACGTTGGTAGCCTTATTCCGTAGCCGCTGGGCCGATAACATCTACTACAGCCAGTCGGCAGACAATGGTGAAAGTTGGTCCGTGCCGAAACCCACCGAACTGCCTAACAACAACTCGTCCATCCAAGTGACTACCCTTGCCAGCGGTGAACTGGCGCTGGTGTTTAACCCTATGAGTGCCGTTGGTGCACTGGAACGTCGCACCTCGCTTTACGATGAAATTGACGACAGCGATACCCGCCGAGAAGAGCCAGAAATCACCAGCGGTCGCACTGCCTTCTGGGGCGCTCCTCGTGCGCCAATGACTGTGGCTATCTCTGCGGATGGCGGTAAAAGCTGGCCGTGGCAACGTAATCTCGATGAAGGTGACGGTTATTGCATGACCAATAATTCGCTGGATAAACGCAACCGCGAATTTTCCTATCCAAGCATCAAACAGGGCGCAGACGGAACGCTGCATATTGCGTACACCTGGTTCCGTCAGGCAATCAAATACGTGCACATCTCACCTGAATGGGTGAAGGAGTCCACTCAATGATCGTTGGAAATCTTGATGCCCTGTCGCTGGCAGGACTTCCCCTCACACTGCGCAACATTCTGTCTCATCCGGGTTCGACGCTGCAGGCATTAAGCGCCAGGGAAGACGGACGCTGGCAGCCGGAAAACTGTCGCTGGTTTTGCAATATCGGCGAGGCGCACACCCAACCGGCCGCGCAGCGTCATACCGAATATCACCATCAGTGGGCTGACATCCAGGTGATGCTGTCAGGCAGCGAAGTGATTAACGCGGGAATGTGCAATGTCGGACAGAATGACGATGAAGAACGCAAGCCGGATCTGTTTATCGCGCGCGATTGCCAGCATGCAGTGGCCATCACTCTGCATCCCGGCGATTTTGCAATCTTTTTGCCCGGAGAACCTCACCAGGCGCTCTGCGCTGTTGACGCGCCAAAGGTAGTGCGCAAAGCGGTTTTTAAGGTTCCACGCGACATGTTGGAAGCGTAGAGGAGAATAATAAATGACAACTGATATGATATTGGCTTTAGGGATCTTAATCCTGATGATCGTGTTGATCATGACGGATAAACTTGCGTTTGGCGCGCCGCCGCTGCTCGCCTGCCTCTTACTGGTTGTGAGCGGTGTATCTACAGTACCTCAGGCATTTGCCGGATTCGTCAATTCAACGGTTATTATGCTGGCGGGTTTTATGGTAGTCATGGCTGGACTACAGAAGACTCGCCTTATTGGAGGCATTAAAACCGCAATGATGGTTCATCTCAATCGTGGCGGTTATAAGAGCTATATACTACTGTTGGTGATCGTGATGCTTGGAGCAAGCCTGGCCGGAACAGGAGCAACAGGCTACTATGTCTTAATTCTATCTCTTATTGCGTCACTGCCCTACAGCAAAAAATTGCCCACGGCCAAATTAGTCATGCCATTAGGGTTTGCAACCAACCATCCTCTAATACCCATTAACGTCGCACTGCTCTTCGGTGTCACCATATCTGTGCTGCAAGCATCAGGCATTAGCCAGGAAATTTCCATGCTGAAATTCGCCATGGTGAATCTGGTCATGTCACTGGCATATTTGGCGTGGAGCCTGATTGCGTATCGTTTTTTACCCGACCACCCCATTGCAGAAATCACTGAAGGAAATGATGCAGAGATATGCGAGAAAATAAATGAACTTCCTGCATGGAAGGAAAAGTGCACAGTCGGAGCATTTTGCATTAGCGTGCTCGGTATGATGCTAATGAATAAATTGGGCGATATTGCTTATGTCGTTCCAGGCTTGGCTGGTGCCTTTATACTCAGTATTGGCGTGCTTGATTTTAAAGAAGTCCGCGATCATATGGGGGCTCCGGTTATTATCATGACGGCGGGCGTTATCGGCGTTGCTGACGCGCTAGCAGGCACCGGAGTAACGGCCATGATTGGCGATGCCGTCGCCGGGGTTCTGGGGGCAAACGTTTCTCCTTTCTTATTTATCATCGTATTAGCTTTGATTACCAGCACCTGTGCCACTTTTACAGGTTCAACCATAGGATCGGTATTTATCTTTGCCCCCATAGCAATCGCCACCTGTACCAGCCTCGGTCTGAATCCAACTGCTGCCGCTATTGCTGTGGTAATCTCTGGCTGGAACGGTGGTTATATGCCAATTGACGGTATGCCGGCGATGATTATGGGAATGGGGAAATACAAAATGTCAGAATTCTGGCTTTTCACCATTCCGATGTATCTTATTCGTATTCTGGCACTATGCGTCGGCGCTATCGTGATATTCCCGATGTAATTATCAAATATATGTATACTCGTCATACTTCGAGTTGCATGTGTGTTGGCTGCGATCGTTCACCCCAGTCACATAGCTATCTATGCTCCTGGGGATTTACTCTCTTGCCGCCTTCATGCAACTCGAATTATTTAGAGTATAGTTGCATGACTCTGGCTTTTCGTAACATTCACAGCTAATTCTTACCTGTTAACCACCTACAGGCAAGTGACCGGCAGATTTATTGCCGGTCACTTATTATTTCCCTCATCGGAATAACGTTATTTAGCGCAGCGTAATCGTACCGATTAAATAGGTCGTTGCCTGACCGCCGATCAGGACCCGATCCCCCTGCCACTGGCAGCGCAGATCGCCGCCGCGAGCCGAAATCTGACGCGCCAGCATCTGGCTTTTATCCAGCTTTGCTCCCCAGTATGGAATCAGCATGGTGTGCGCCGAACCGGTCACCGGATCTTCCCACACAGCTTCGCCCGGCGAGAAAAAGCGGCTAACAAAGTCATAATCGCCGTCACCGACTGCGGTGACTGTCACTTTATGCTCGCCGGGGAGCATCGCCGCAATATTCGGCCGTAAGGCTTCAACCTGTTCACGCGACGCGAGTTCAATAAGCCAGGCGCGTCCTTTACGGGCATGCAGATAGCCATTAACACCCAGTGCGTAAAGCATCGCAGCGGGAGGCTCGCACTCCACGGTCTCTCCTGCCGGAAAATTAAGCGTCAGCCAGTCACCTTCGAGAGTCACTGTCAGCAGACCGGAGGCGGTTGAAAAGTGAATTGCCGCGTCGGGGAAAGCAAGATGATGGAAAATCACATGTGCGCTGGCAAGCGTCGCATGGCCGCAGAGATTGACCTCATTACGCGTGGTAAACCAGCGCAGCGAAAAACCACCATTCTCTGACACCACAAACGCAGTTTCCGACTGCTTATGCTGCTGAGCCATTTTTAACAGCAGTTCATCCGGCAGCCACTCCCTGAGCAAACACACCGCCGCCGGATTCCCGGCAAAAGGCCGATCGCTAAATGCCGCAACCAGATATACAGGAATTTTTATCACCAACTCTCCTTAACGCAGCGTAATCTTGCCGATTAAATAGGTCGTCGCCTGCCCGCCGATTAAGACCCGTTCGCCGCGCCACTGGCAACGCAGATCGCCGCCGCGGGCCGAAACCTGACGGGCCAGCATTTCCGTTTTGCCGAGTTTTTCACCCCAGTACGGAATTAGCATACTGTGCGTTGAGCCGGTTACCGGATCTTCAGCGACCGACTCACCCGGGCAGAAGAAGCGGCTAACGAAATCATATTCAGCATCGGCTGCGCTAATACAGATCATTTTACCCAGATGCTGAAGCCGCTGCATATCCGGGCGCACGGCTTCCACCTGCTGGCGATCGCCTAAAATCACCAGGTAATCGCGCGCTACGCGAACCTCCTGTGCCTCATTCAGCCCCAGACCGGCCAACAGATCCGCAGGCGGCTGCTCAACAACCGTTGAGGCCCAGGCCGGAAAATCCAGCGTCAGCCAGTCGCCAGTGCGCGTTACGCGCAGATCGCCAACAAAACGAGTACTGAACACAATCGTCGATGACGGGTGATTAAGATATTCAAAAATCACGTGCGAGGCGGCAAGCGTCGCATGGCCGCAGAGATTTATCTCATACTGGGTCGTAAACCAGCGCAGCTCATATCCTTCATCCGTACGGACGAAAAACGCGGTTTCCGACTGATTATGCTGCTGCGCCATTTTTAGCAGCGTTGCATCCGGTAGCCATTCAGTGAGTGGGCAAACCGCTGCGGCATTACCGCCAAAGTTAACATTGCTGAATGCGTCAACCAGATAAAAATTAATTTCCTGCATGATTCTGCCCTTTCATTTTTTTTGCTTATCGATAACATGACATAAACACGTAAAATGCACACGTTCTATAGAAAAATTAATCTGTTAGCCACCGTCATCAAGCCAAAGCAAAAATGAGATATAGATCACGAAATGATTGTATTTTTATCAGCAATCGTTTTAAGATCGTGGCTCATCTTTCCTCTTCGTGACCACTCCTGAATTTATGATGACAAAGACGGTTTCACGCAAAGTTGCGTGGCTTCGCGTAGTCACGCTTGCGATAGCGGCGTTTATCTTTAATACCACCGAATTTGCGCCAGTCGGCCTGCTGTCAGATATTGCCGACAGCTTTGGTATGGAAACCGCGCAGGTCGGGATTATGCTCACCATCTACGCCTGGGTCGTCGCCCTGATGTCTCTGCCCTTTATGCTGTTAACCAGCAAGATGGAACGACGCCGACTGCTGGTGATACTGTTTGTCTTGTTTATTGCCAGCCACATATTGTCATTCCTGGCGTGGAACTTTAACGTCCTGATCGTTAGCCGGATTGGTATCGCTTTCGCTCATGCGGTGTTCTGGTCAATCACCTCTGCGCTGGCTATTCGCATGGCGCCCTACGGCAAACGCGCCCAGGCGTTGAGCCTGATTGCCACCGGTACCGCTCTGGCAATGGTCTTCGGCATTCCAATTGGCCGCATTGTTGGACAATATTTTGGCTGGCGCACAACCTTCCTGGTCATTGGTCTGGGTGCGATGGTCACGCTGGCGTGTTTGATCAGGCTGCTGCCAACACTACCGAGCGAACACTCGGGGTCACTGAAAAGCCTGCCAGTCCTTTTCCGCCGTCCGGCGTTGCTCAGTATCTATTTGCTGACGGTCATTGTGGTCACGGCGCACTATACCGCCTACAGCTATATTGAGCCATTCGTGCAAACTGTCGCCGGTTTGAGCAATAATTTCGCCACCGTGCTGTTGCTGACTCTGGGTGGCGCTGGCATTGTCGGTAGCATCCTGTTTGGTAAACTCGGCAACCGCCATGCTTCCGGCTTGATTAACGCCGCGATTGGCCTGCTGCTGGCCTGCCTGCTGCTGCTGCTGCCCGCATCGCACAACGCCAACCATCTGATGCTGCTCAGCGTCTTTTGGGGGATGGCCATTATGATCATTGGTCTCGGAATGCAGGTGAAAGTGCTGGCCTTAGCGCCGGATGCCACCGATGTGGCGATGTCGCTGTTCTCGGGGATCTTTAATATCGGTATCGGCGCGGGCGCGCTGGTGGGCAGTCAGGTCAGTACCCATTTGTCGATGGCTTCTATTGGTTATGTTGGCGCAATCCCGGCTCTGATCGCGCTGGTGTGGGCGGTAATGATTTTCCGCCGCTGGCCAACCTCACTGGAAGACCAGCAACCACACCACTCCTGACTTCGGTGATGAAAAAAGCCTGCAGATCGGCCAATGCCGTTCACTTAAGCAAATCATCGGTGTTGTCTTTTGTTTTATTTGCCTCTGGCAATCGCATTATCGGTGGTTTAAACGAAAATCTGATTCGGTTGATTCACTAACTGAGCTGATACGGGCTGAAATATAAAGGATATAACTTTTTTTATGACTTTCAGCCTCTGAAAAGCCCCTGACGAATAACGGACTCACCGCATGGGGGTTGGGCGCATCAAGGAAACCTGGCGGGAACGCAGGCGCGCATCCAGGACTGGCCGCCAGGACGGCGGCCAGAGGGCGGGTCGAGACAGGGACGTCGA